>Ga0207693_10001309_pt1 | contig 22074 bp, 23 predicted proteins | sample LARL81metaG_FD_184347 | JGI IMG/M metagenome (GOLD analysis project Ga0207693, IMG submission 184347) | Corn, switchgrass and miscanthus rhizosphere microbial communities from Kellogg Biological Station, Michigan, USA - LAR L8-1 metaG... | ecosystem: Host-associated > Plants > Roots >... | reverse complement strand
CCGAGAGGCACAAGTGCGAGCTGCGAGTGCGGTAGTGCGCGCTCCTCCGAAGCGCGCGTCAGGAGAACTGTGTTCTCCCTTGACAAAGACTTACATGGAGGTCGGCAACCCGGATTGCGACCTGAAAGCCGTTGGAATGATTGTCTGACAAGGAGGAAATTGATCAGACTGTGCGTCCCATCGCACATAGCCTACGAGGTTGGAGCGGCGAGGCAACAGACCGTTCGAAGCCCTCGGACAATGGACCCACATTCGTAAGAGTGGCACCGAAAGCGTGATATGCGAACCATTCGTTGCTGGAGGCGCGTAATTTGTGTGGTTGAGCACATTGGTGAAGGTTGCTTCAAATCGCAAATGCATGTTCCCGCGGATTGCCATTGACTTCGCTAGCCCCGCACTTACCGCGACCGTGCCAGGACCTTCTAGAATGCCGACACCTGCATTCCCAATGCGCGCTGCACCGACCGGCGTGGGCGCAAATCTAGAGAGATTGAATAATTGTTGGGCGTCCGATGAGCGGGAATCGGGTTCCCCACAATGTCGGGACGAACAATTGACCCAGCCAATTCGGGATCGGTATTGGTTTGGTCAAACTGCGGGTTAATAGTGGGAGTCAGATAAGGTCCTGTTTCCAGGAGAGTGATCGTGTTAAGGCTCCAACCACCCAACGCCCGGTTCAGTAAGCCGGACGAACTCGACCATTTCCTGCCTTGTCCGAACGGCAGATCGTATGTTCCAGTCAGCAGAAAGCGCTGGCGCCGAGTACCGTCAACATTCCCTCGATCTGCGCTAATGTCGAAACGGTTTAAGTATGCGAGTCCATAGGCAGTCTCACCCGCAAAACCGGTTGGCGCATCGCCCTGAGCGTCGCTGATGTTGTGCGCCCACGTATAGTTCGCCGAAAAGTACAAGCCTTTCGATGTTTTGTGAGTAGCTTCCACTTCCATGGCCTGATAGTTCGCGCCGCCGTAATTCTGAGTCTCGTAGATCACGCCCCAATTCTGGAACGGAGCTCTAGGATCGACCACCGGACTGGGAACGTAAGGTTGAGCACTGGGTGCAATCTGGTTCCAGTTCGCGGTTACATTCAGCCGGTAAGAGTCATCCCCACGCAGCTCACCCGCAGAGCCGTGGTGGGTGTTAGTTCTCGCTCGATCGTGACATTCCGAGAATCCCGGGGGCGCCGCGTACAGGCATTAATTAAAGGACTGTAAAAATGCGGGCACCGCCCCCCCTAGTGCGTTGTAGAGCACACTGTTGACGATGATTGCGTTCTTGACCGGATCGAAGTTGGCCTGGATTCCGTGTTGGTCCACAAAAGGAGGGAGCCACTCCCAACGGAGTCCGACATTCAGAGGTCAGGCGGCTATTCACTTGCCACTCATCCTGGCCATAGAATCCCATTTCCGGACCTCCGGCATTGCCACATAGGCAGCTGCTTCTTGGGATAACCCCGGTACGGTTTTCGCGAAGCAGGTTCCCACGTCCAAAACCTTCGATGGATCAAGAAGATTGAGCTTGCGTTCCAATTCTCCCGTTATCAATTCCCTCAGGTCGCACGCAAAATACCCGTCGATATCGTTTGGATGTTCCTTATCTTCTGCAAACGAGCCATCGGCAAAGATCGCCAACCTGCCAAAGCTGACGACAGAGAATCTCCAAATTGTTAACTAGCCACTCACGCCACGGAGTGTCCCACGACGGATAGCGCAGAACGTCGCCTGGGCCCGACACATCACTGTCTTTTGAATTCATGCGATGTTGCGCCTGGATTTTACAGGCCGGGTTGTGGCGGCAGATTGCACACGATTTCGACCGGCTTGTTTGGCGCGATACAGCGCTTTGTCCGCAGCCTGAGTAACCTGTTCCGGAGCCCGCGCTTTAGCGTCCGGTTGTGCCACTCCTATGCTGACCGTTACTGACAGTGGTGCATCGCCCTGATCAGCGCAACTGATGGGAGTGGGCTGGGATCTCCGTTTTGCCGGTCGGGGTCGCCGAGTCTCGGCGCGCCGGTCAACATTTCGGCGTTCGCGTAGCGCTAAATTCTGATCTGTGATGTTCTGCCGCGTAGCTTCATTACTTCGACCGGCCGGACTCTGGCCTCTCTCGCTTTTGTCATCCGGCTGACGAGACGATGGCAGAGGCGCCCCCGAACTGCGGCGCTCGCGTCCTCCCCGGACGTGAAAATGCGAAACTTCGATCACGGATCGTAGCAATTCCAGATGCGGCAGTACTTCCTTTACGGACTTTCCCGGAAAGACGATAGCGAACTCCTCTCCTCCCACGCGATAGGCGCGGCCGCCCCCCGTTACGCTGGCGAGTTTCGCAGACACCAGGCGCAGCACCTGGTCGCCAGTCTCATGTCCATAGGTGTCGTTGAATTTCTTGAAGTGGTCGATGTCCACGACTGCGACGGCGTAAGAGTCCTCAAGACGAAGCAACGCCTCATTAAAAGCTCGCCTTGCTGGCAGAGTTGTAAGCTCGTCGTGATAAGCAAGAAAATAGGAATTTTCGATAATGGAACTGACCAAAATCAGTCCAGCGGTGGCCATGTATGCGGTTGCGGCGGTACCGACACCTCCGACTTGAAAGCAAAAAAATGCTGCGACCAGAGCCCACAGCATGCCACTTTCAGTCGGCTTGCGGTGAAGCAAAACGCGGACCAGCAAAACCCCAACGGCGACAACGAAGGCCAGCACCGCCAGGGTCGGCATTCGTGCCCATGACAAATTCCCGAGGAAACCCGGCCGTAGAAAAGCCGGGGCTTTGGTTTCTCCAGGGCGGCAAATAATCGCGACAAAAACCGATTCGAAAAAGATCAGGGTCAATCGCGGAATCAGGGCCCGCACTCCCAATCCCCATTCTTTAAATACAGAGAATGCGATGAAGTTAAGGGGCAAGAGGAGGGCCACGGCCTCGAGGGCAATGCGTCCAGGGCCCGCAGCGACGACGTGGCTGGACGAAAAAAATTCAAGCGACCGATGACACAGGAGAAGGGTGACAAACGCAAACAAAAGGCGGCTCGACTGGAAACGCCAAGCCAGCAAGAGTCCTGCGGCAAATACCGCGTAATAATAGAAGTCGACCGCGGCAGCCGGAATGGGCCCGAAGGCACCTCTGAAAACGACGCTTGCGGCCAATAGAACAATTCCTCCGGGCACGATGACTGACTTCAACGTCTTGAGACTCCAGAGGTCCACGCTTCAGCAATGTCCTTTCCCTACAACCGATTGTCCGAGGTAACTGCATTATCCGCAAGGTTTTAGATGCACGTGAGTGACCGCGCAGGTTCCGCTTGCCACCAATAGTGCATTTCCGTTTCGGCAAAAGGGAACTAGGATAGTCACTTGGTGTATCTCTTGTTGCGCGCCCGCTTCCTGCTTAGGAATCGAGGAAGTTCTAAATTAGAGCAACCTTATGCGAATTCTGGTGGCGGAATACGATGCGGCGCTAGCAAGTTTCGTAAAGAAAGACCTCGAGTCGCCCGTTCAATGACAGTCGTCCGCATGCGAGCCCATCGGGGGGACCTGGAAGACCAGAACCGTCCAAGTGGGAATGTGAATGGAGCAGCCGGAAGGGGTAAGACGCTACGTGGGTGGCCGTGCAGTTGAAATCGTTACATCAGCGCGTGGTCCAGCGATGTCCTGCCGTTGTGCAACTCATTGAAATCAGACTGCTGAGAGATTAACTAGTCAACAACCCGCGGCAACCTCGAATCCATTTCCTCCAAACCTCATCTGGTATGTATAGTCTCTCGTTCTTCATTCCGGTCCATGACTCAGATAACATACCAGAGCCGCTTCGCTGTCATTCTTGCCTTTGCCCTGGTTTATTTCTTTTGGGGATCGACATATCTGGGAATCGATATCGCGGTCGAGCACATTCCTCCAGCACTGATGTGCGGCATCCGCTTCTCAATTGCAGGTGTTTTCATGCTTGCGTTTTGCGGGTTGCGCGGGCGAAGGATTCATTATCCGCCCGCACAACTGGGGAGGATGGCAATCGTGGGTACTTTGCTGCTGATGGGCGGCAATCTCACCCTGTCTTATGCTGAGATGCATGTCGCTTCGGGATTGGCAGCGCTGATCATCGCGGTGACGCCGCTTTTCTTTCTGGTTCTCGATTCGCTGCTCCTGGGTCATCACTACATTGCGCTCAAAGGAAAAATAGGACTGGGACTCGGCGTTGTTGGACTCGTGGTGTTGCTGTGGCCCAACCTGGTAACGACCAGCACATTGGGACGAGTTCAATTCTGGGCTTCCATCAGCCTGCTGGGCGGATCGTTCAGTTGGGCTTTGGGTTCGGTTCTGGCGAAGAAGTGGAAGTCACCAGACATTGATCCGTTTTCCGCAACCGCCTGGCAAATGATCGCTGCAGGTATCGCAAATTTCTTGGTCTCCTTTGGGCTTGGCGATCTTTCGCGCGTGGTTTGGACCGCACGAGGAATTTCCGCCACTCTCTACCTCGTGGTGTTCGGGTCATGGGTGGGATATACCGCTTACATCTGGCTGCTGAATCACGTACCCACGTCCAAGGTTTCGACTTACGCATACGTTAACCCGGTAGTGGCCGTTTTTCTGGGATGGCTAGTGCTGCATGAACGGGTGGACAGATACATTCTGGCGGGCAGCGCGGTCGTGATAGCCTCGGTAGCGCTGGTAACCAGCGCACAGGTTACAACCAAAATCTTGCCGGAAGAGATGCCAGCCCTCGAAAGCATGGCAGATTAGTCTGAATATTCAGCCGGCAACCGCCGGTTCAAGAAGTCTCTGGAGTTTGCATGCCGACATGTGGGCGCTGCGGTCGCGACTTACCGTCGTTTTCGGTGGGAGGCGTAAGCCCCCTATGCCGGGACTGCCGGGCGAGCATGGCCATGGCCGCCGCGCCGAATGAGAACGCTCCTGGACGATCACCCATTCAAAGCGGACAGCCGTTTCTGTTGACTCAGATCATCGTCGGCACTAATGCTCTTGTCTTTTTTGGCATGGTGCTTTCAGGGGTGTCGCCGGTAGCACCCACCGTTCAACAACTTGTGACATGGGGAGCGAACTACGCTCCGCTATCGATCGGTCCCCAACCCTGGCGCATTCTCGCGTCTAACTACGTTCACATTGGGGTCATCCACATCTTCTTTAACATGTGGTGCCTCTGGAACCTCGGCAGGTTGGCAGAGCGTATTTTCGATCGCTGGACCTATTTGTTTGTTTACACCGCGAGTGGGATCGGGGGCAGCCTGGCCAGTTTATGGTGGCATCCGAAAGGCGTCGGCGCTGGAGCCTCTGGCGCGATTTTTGGACTGGCAGGGAGCTTGATAGCGGTACTTTATTTAGGGAAACTTCCCATTGCCAAGGAAGCGCTTAAGCCGACGCTAAAAAGTCTGATCAGTTTCGCGGCCTATAATCTATTTTTCGGTCTGGTTCCCGGAATCGATAACTCCGCTCATCTTGGAGGTTTGGCAACAGGCCTGGCTCTCGGCGCCGTGCTGGCAAAGCGTACTTCTGAGCCGCTGGAAACACGCGATCGCTGGCGCAACTTCGCGATGATAGGAACGGCTTTACTTCTTTTTGCTTTCTTTAACTACCTGAAAGTGAAGTACGCGCAGTAGGTTCTGATCGTCCCGCCGTTAAATAAAGTTGTGCCGCTGGAAACCTGGAGCGCCACAACAGTTCTCACTTTGTGCCCTTTCGTCCGCTTCGTCGTCATCATTACTATTCAAAAGGTCGGCCGAGTGTCCTCGCACCACATAGGATGATTTGTGATCTTGATCCGCCTCGAATATCACACGCGTCCGCCGGCGCTCCCGGTTCATCCGGCTCGCCGAGAAGTTTCTTGAGCACGGGTTTGTGACGTCCCATCTGAAAATACGATGGCGAATGACTTTTTACCGTTATTCGAGACCCCACAGTAGGCGCCGTAATCCCGATACCAGCTGGCCACCGAGTAATAAGGATCGAACTCAGGCAAGGCGATCGATGAAATATGGCCGGTCACGCGATCAACCGTTAGCCATCCGCCGCGCTGCCAGGTCCATCGGGTCGAAACGGTCTCCGTTGGCAAATTATCATTTTCGCGAAATGTGGTTCGCACCACGAATGTCCGTTCTGTAACATCGTGCGATGGACCCAGCATAAATTCTTTCATCCGACCGTCCACATACAACCCGCGCACTTTTAGATCAAGACACCTGCTTCCATTCGTTCCCACGCACCATTTAGCCGAATTCCATTTGCCAAAGCCGACCGCGTGCGGCTTGATCACTCCCGATGCGGTCACGGTAATGAAACAGAGCACACTTCCAAACACAATTCGCGAATACTTAAATTGACGCATGACGTGAAATTAGGTGTCTTCCCGGCAGCAATACCAGGACATGCGTCACAGTTGTGAAAAAATTTCCTGATTGGGGAATCTTGCGACTTGAAACAGTTTCGGCAGCGCTCGAATCCGGTACAATTGAAGAATCGCGTCCGATTGATGATGAGCTCCCGTCAGAAACTTCCGACTTCCATTTCCACGCCATCCCTGTCTTATCAGAACGCGGGCGAAGTACGGCGGTCTGCTCCCCGCATCCTCGTAGTCGACGACAACGAAGACATCATGGTCCTGATGCGGGAACTTCTCGGGAGTCGGGGATATGAAGTGGTAGCAGTCCCTGACGCGGCTCGCGCGGAAGTCGAGGTATTGCGCCGTGCTCCCGACCTCATTCTTTCGGATGTGGTCATGCCCGGCAAATCGGGATATGAATTGTGTCGTGAGTTGAAAGCAAGCCCGGCTACTCGCCTGATTCCATTTGTGCTGATCACCGGTCTCACCGATCGTCAGGACCGGCTTTTGGGCATCGAGTCCGGCGCCGACGACTTTCTTCACAAGCCGATTTTTCCCGAAGAATTATTCGCCCGGGTCAAGTCACTACTCAAGCTCAAGGAGTTCACGGACGAGTTAGAGACGGCGGAGTCCGTGCTGTGTACCCTGGCTTTGAGCGTAGAGAGCCGCGACCCGTATACGGAAGGACACTGTGAGCGGCTGGCACTGAACGTGAGCGACCTGGGGAACCACCTTGGACTTGATCAAGAATCCATGGTGGCGCTGAGACGCGGCGGTTATCTGCACGACCTTGGCAAAATTGCAGTCCCAGACGAAATTCTGAAAAAGGGTGCCAACCTTACGGAAGATGAATGGACCGTAATGAGACTTCATCCTGTCACGGGAGAGGCCATCTGCCGGCCGCTAAAGTCCTTACGTTTAGTGCTGCCGATCATTCGCAATCATCACGAACATTGCGATGGCAGCGGATATCCCGATCGACTAAGCCGGAGCGAAATCCCACTGCTGCCCCGAGTGTTGCAAGTGGTGGACGTGTACGACGCTCTGCGCACCGCCCGTCCATATAAACCTGCACTGACACACGAGCAAGCAGCGCTCACCATGCGCCAGGAAGCCCGGTCTGGACTCTGGGATAAGGAACTCGTCGGGGAATTTTTGTCCCTGCTGGAATCCCGCAGAGAAGTGGCTTAGGCAATGGCGGCATGTAAAGGCGCCCCCCACATTTACGAAGCGGATGCCGCACGAGAGTGTTCCGGTAATGGGAGCGTGGTCACTCCAACGCCCTTCTTATAAGTGAGCGTAAACATCCCTGCGCAATCGTCGCACAGCCAGAAAAACTCAAGGTTCTGGACCGCTTTGTGTGACGTTCCGCCGGCAGCTTCTTCACCGCCTATGTCGATGCGAAACAGTTTACCTTCGTGCAGATAGAGGAACGGAGCCGGGCAGCCCGGATTGGCGCATTTGGAGAGCATCTCTCCCTCTCGGGCAAAAGTGTTATTGAGTAAATGCTACTCCGGAAGTCCGACAGAAGCACAGAAAAGTTCGCGGATGTTTTGAGACTGAGTTTGCCGGCATCTGTAGGCGATTTCACGCTTCGGCCGACGATCGCTCTTTCACCGCGAAGGCAACTTTTTGACCCATCTCCGAGGTACTCCCTACAGTCTGACCCGGCCTGGCCAAATCTCTCGTGCGAACTCCGGAAGCCAGAACGTCAGCGACCGCGGACTCGACGCACCCTGCCTCGGTTTCGAGCTTGAACGAATATCGCAACAGCATCGCCACCGAAAGGATCGCGCCTAACGGATTCGCAATTCCCCTTCCCGCGATGTCAGGGGCTGAACCATGAACCGGCTCATACAATCCCACCCTTCCGCCGATGCTGGCGGAGCCCAGCATCCCGATCGAGCCCACAACCGCTCCGGCCTGGTCGGAAAGTATGTCGCCAAACATGTTTTCTGTCAGGACTACATCGAACTCTGCCGGCCGCGCCACCAGTGCCATCGCCGCTGAATCGACGTACATGTGGCTCAGCTGAACATCGGCATACTGGTGACCTACTTTGGTGACCACATCGCGCCACAATCGTGAGCAATCCAGGACGTTGGCCTTGTCCACAGACATCACTTTGCGCCGCCGCGGTCGCGCTAGTCCGAAAGCTACATGCGCAATTCGTTCGATTTCGGATTCACCATAGGCCATGGTATCAACTGCCGATCGATTGCCGACCGATCCCATGGTCGTCCGAGGACGTCCAAAATAGATTCCACCCAGCAACTCCCGGACGATCATGACATCCGTCCCCCGCACGACCTCAGCTCGCAAAGGCGAACAATCCTCCAACGCGGAGAAACAAGTCGCTGGTCTCAAATTGGCGAATACACCCAACTCTTTTCGCAAACGCAGCAACCCGCTTTCGGGCCGAAGATGGCTGGGATAACTATCGAACGCCGGGCCACCGACCGCTCCCAGCAACACCGCGCCCGAATTCAGACAAGCTTTCAAAGTGTCCGGCGGAAGTGGGTCATTGTTCGAGACAAGAGCGGCCCCTCCCACCGGTTTGCGCGTCACTCTGAGCTGGTGACTGTAAGCTCCCGCAATCGCCTCCAGAACGCGAATCGCTTCATCGGTGACTTCGGGGCCAACGCCATCGCCGGGCAGAACAGCAAGGTTGAGAATCATGCAGCACCATTGTATGGCGTAATAGAGTTCGTGAAAACTCACGAGAGGCAGGAGATATATTCGCGCGAAAGCGCTTCGATCGGACCCCAGGTTTGTCACCTTGAGCGGAGTGAACGAGCGTATACGCGGGCGGCTAAAACTCTTAGAATGGCTGCTGACTTCGGTTCCTACACACCCCACAAGTAGTCTTCTGGTTCAGGATGATCGGCAGGACGGGGCAAATTGTGCTCTGCGATCAAAGTTGCCGGAGTGGTTCTTTGGAAATAGGTCGCCTGCGTGTGCCTTGACGGGGTATGGCCAGGCGTGCCACCGCCGTCCTGGTTCAGTTCGCTCTGGATCAATTCCAGCAGGTGATGTTCCTCGACATGCTTGATCTTGTCCGCCAAGACTACGAACCTGCGATAAATATCATCCAGCTGACGCCGGTCAAATTGAAATCCCAGCTGCTCACATCGCAAACCGAGAGCATGCCTACCGGAATGCTTACCCAACACCAGACGGGAGTCTGGCACTCCCACCGAATGCGGCGTCATGATTTCATACGTGAGCGGGTTCTTCAGCATGCCATCCTGATGAATGCCGGCTTCGTGTGCGAAAGCGTTGCGCCCGGTAATTGCTTTATTGGCTTGCACCGGGGCATCCGTCAACTCGCTTAGCAAGTGGCTTGCGGGGAAAAGCTGCTCGCTGATTACCCCGGTCTCATACGGATATTGGTCGGGCCGCACTCGCAAGGCCATCACAATTTCTTCGAGCGCTGCGTTTCCTGCCCGCTCGCCAATGCCATTAATTGTGCACTCTACCTGACGGGCGCCGGCTGCGATCGCGGCCAGAGAATTTGCCACGGCCAGACCCAGGTCGTTGTGGCAATGCGCGGAAATCGTAATGTCATCCCCTGTGCGCCGCCGGATGCTCCGGATCAGCTCGCCGTATTCCTCTGGCATGCTGTAGCCGACAGTATCCGGAATGTTCAAGGTGGTCGCGCCCGCTTCTACCACTGCGTCCAAGACCTGGTACAAGAACTCATGATCCGTACGGGTGGCATCCTCAGGAGAAAATTCAACATCCGCACAAAGGGACTTCGCCAGACGGACTGAGTTGTGTGCTTGTTCTAGACATTGCTGCCGGGAAATTTTCAGCTTGTACCGCAGGTGGATGTCTGATGTCGCCAGAAAAATATGGATGCGCGGACGGGCGGCACCCCTTACCGCTTGCCAAGCACGCTCGATATCTTCTCTGCAGGCGCGAGCCAGACCCGCGATAGCCGGCCGCCTGATCGTCGCCGCAATCGCCTGCACCGCGGCGCAGTCACCGTCAGATGCGATGGGGAAACCGGCCTCGATGACATCGACGCCCAGCCGGTCAAGTTGATGCGCCAGCCGCAGCTTTTCTTGCACGTTCATGCTGCAACCTGGGGATTGCTCGCCGTCGCGAAGAGTCGTGTCGAAAATCTTGATGTAGGCCCGCTCCATGATTAAACCTCCTGGCCATGACCATGCTAAGGAATCGGTCGCCCCAAAGCAAAGCTTATAATCATTAACTTAATATTAGTTATGCTTACCAAATAAGTTATACTAATAGTAATAAGACCTTTATTAAGGCGACAGAGGCAGGCATGGATTTAGGACAGCTTGAGGTCTTTCTGGCGGTGGCCCGCGAGAAGAAATTCTCTCGCGCGGCGGAGAAACTTCATCGCACCCAATCGGCGGTAAGCCAGTCAATTCATAAGTTGGAGGAAGATATCGGCGAGCCTCTGCTCGACCGTTCGTCGCGCGATGGCCTTCTGACGGACGCCGGATGTGTGCTGCAAGAGTACGCGGAGCGGCTGCTCAACCTTCGCGACGACGCGAGCGGAGCGCTCGCCGAACTTCGTGAGTTGCATCGCGGCAAGCTCACGATCGCAGCCAATGAATTCACCGCTCTTTATCTGTTGCCGGTACTCGGGGAATTTCGGCGCCTCCATCCCATGATCAGAATCGTGGTGCAGAGGTCGCTTGGCAGCCAGATTCCGGACGACCTCCTACGGCACAACTCAGAACTGGGAGTACTTACCTACGACCCCGAGGAAGCTCAGCTTCGCTCCATTGTCGTTTACCTCGACGAATTAATCTTCGTGGTACCGCCTACACATCCGCTGGCCTCCGAATCTGAAGTGAGCATTCGGCAGCTGGGAGCCGAGTCGTTTGTCGCGCACATCGTTTCTTCTCCCTATCGAGAAAAAGTGATTCAGGCATTCAAGCGCCACAAAACTCCCCTGCACATGGACATCGAACTCCCCACTCTGCAGGCAATCAAACGTTTCGTGGCGATGGGAAACGGAGTTGCTCTGTTGCCTGAGATCAGTGTGGAAAGTGAACTCGCAAGAGGAGAACTGGTCCGTATTCCGGTGCGTGAATTGCGTCTGCACAGAAAATTGCGGCTGGTTTATCGCAAAGCCGCCAGCATTTCCCATGCCGCCCGGGCGTTCCTGAAAGTTGCTGAGACAGTCTCCAACCAGCGACAAGGCGCATATCGTTTTCAACGCGAGCACTAGACGCCGCAATGATGACACTCCGTGGGACCCGGCAAAGACACTTTTTAAAGCAACCGATGCCATAACACTCCAGCCCTTTTTTGTCTTGCGCTAAGCACACAACAACTAGACGGGCAGTCCTCTACTGAAGTGTTGACCATCTGGAGTTTGGTTCGGGTTATTTCTTGACAATGTTTTGCCACCAGCGTGAGAATCCGGTCTCTCTTTCCTTTGGGCAGCCCAATCGCCCGTCAATCGGCCTTTCGCATCCAGGTGTTCGCCCTGACCCACTCATTTCTTGTTCCCGCTAAGTCGGAGGAATTGTGAAGCAGTTAAAGGTTTTCTGCGTTAGCACTTTATCGATGAAGTTCCTTCTCCTCATAGTTCAAATCATGACGATGTTGGTTTTGGTTAGGTTTGTCAGTCCCTTGAAGGCAGGTTCTGTAGTGGCGTCGAAGGGAGTAGCGAATTTGAGAGGTCACCAGACAGCATACGGTTCGCGAACGATCTGGGAGCGGATGCGCGATCCCAGAGCCTGGTGACAGAGTCGTCTCGACAAAACAAACCCCTCAGCGATGACCGCCCGAACCAGCTCATCGGTTTCGGGCGCGCGGCCTTTCGCCACGGAAATGATCGCCGATCCAATCTTTCTCATTCCGCCGAGCTACGATTCCGGAGGCAAATTCGCCCGCAATATCGAGATCGGCGACTTCAATGGTGACAGCAAGGCCGATCTAGTGATCTCGAACCAGTGCGTAAGCGATACTGATTGCACGCAGGGCACCATAGCCGTATTGCTGGGCAATGGAGACGGTACCTACCAACCGGCTCGCCTCTCCAATACTGGTGCGATTCTCTCGACGATTGCCGTAGGAGATTTCAACCGCGACGGTAACCTCGATGTCGCGGTAGATAACTCCTGCCCCGACCCCGGCTGCACCACCGGGTCGGTAAATATTCTCCTCGGGAAAGGCGACGGAACTTTTCAGCCGCCCGTCGCTTACCCATCGGGGGGGAACGCTTTTTCGGTTGAAGCCGGCGATATCAACGGCGACGGAAAGCTAGATCTCGTCGTTGTTAATGGCTCCGGCAGCGCGGGAGTTCTGCTGGGCAATGGCGACGGAAAGTTCATGCCGGTCTCGACGGTCGCTACTTCCACCTCGGGCAATTCAGCCGTGTTTCTTAGCGACTTCAACAATGACGCAAAACTGGATCTCGCCGTGGTAACTGGCAATTGTGACTCAACAGGCACGTGCACGAGGTCGATAAACGTTCTTTTAGGGAATGGAAATGGCACCTTTGGAATGCCGGTGGGACACCAATCCACGGTCGGCCTGAACCCTCAAGCGGTTGCGGTGGGCGACGTTAACGGCGATGGCAGAGTGGATCTCGCGGTTATCGACGCCTGCGTCCCCACAACTATCACCTGCGCAGGCGAGTTCGCTGATGTGTTTCTTGGCAACGGAGATGGCACATTCAGCGCTGCAAAGAGTTCAGCCTTGAGTTCGACGGATGTGACTTTCGTCGGACTCGGAGACCTGAATACTGATGGCAAATCTGACCTGGTGACGGTCGACCCCAATGCGGCTTCCGCAACCGTGATGCTGGGAATAGGTGATGGTACGTTCCAGTTAGCGACCAGTTACGAAACGAACGGGAACTCGCCGCTGTTCGGCATATTGGGGGATTTGAACGGTGACGGCAAGCCGGACTTCGCAGTGGCCAACGCTTGTCAAGTGAATTTTCAAGACACATGTACCGGTAATGCCCTCCCTTTTTTAGGAATTGGTAACGGAACGCTCGCCGGTCCGACGGGTTATCCCGTTGCACAAGGTTCCAATGTGCAGTCCATCGCGACGGCGGATTTCAACGGCGACGGCAAACCAGACCTGGCAGAAGTGACCTTAAATCTCGGCAGCAGTTCGTTCCCTTCTGCTTCGGTGAAGATACTGTTGGGCCAGGCAGACGGCACTTTCGTCCCGGGCCCTACTTCTCCGGTATCGGCCACTGCCATCAATTCGCCCAGCGGTCTTCCTTTTGTAGTTGGAGATTTCAATTACGACAATAAATCTGATCTGGCAGCGATAACATGCCTCGATCAAGATTGCACTAAATCTGGAATCGCGGTACTGCTCGGAAGGGGAGACGGCACATTCAATTCTCCATTGTTCTCCGCGCCTCTTTCGGCCGTGGCTTTGACAGTTGGGGATTTTAACGGCGATGGGAATCTGGACCTGGCAGCCGTGACCAATACTTGCGCCAACGCCGATGACGTTAGCTGTAACGATGGCTTTGTAAACATCCTCCTGGGAAATGGTGACGGCACTCTGCAAGCCCCGGTCCGTTACCCCTTCGTCGGGGCTCGCTCCACGTCGATTGCCGCCGGTGATGTCAACCTCGATGGCAAAATGGATTTGGTGGTGTCCAATAACAACTGCGGTGAGTTCGACTGTCCCATGGGCTCGCTGAGTGTGCTGCTGGGAAATGGTGATGGAACATTCCAGACAGGGACTAACTATTCCGCTGGAAATTTCGGCTCCTCTTCAGTAGTGATTGCAGACTTCAACGCGGACGGCAAGCCGGACTTAGTCGTCTCCAATTTGGGCCCGTGCGTCAGCATCCCCTGCGGAGAAGACTCAATTGGCTTACTGCTCGGAAACGGTGATGGAACTTTCCAGTCGGCCGCCATCATCTCCGGGGGAACGACTGGCGACCCCATCATGGTTGCTGCCGCCGATTTGGACGGCGATGGAAAGTTGGATCTCGCTTTATCGAACAGAGAAGTGCTGTCAGGCAACGGAGATGGCACGTTTAAGGATGCCCAAAATTACAATCCTGCATTCATAAGCGGGTTTTCTGAGCTTGTTGCAGACTTCAACAGCGACGGCAAAGCCGATCTCGTGATCAATACCAGACAATCCGTGATTGTGCTTCTGAACATTTCCGCCGGCTTCCTGCAGTCCACTTCGACCGCGCTACGTTCTTCGAGAAATCCGGCAGACGTTCATCGCCGTGTGGAATTCACCGCTACTGTAGCCTCTACCTCGCCCACTGCAACAGCCGGGAAGACCCCTGTCGGAGCTCGACCATGTGGAACAGTCACGTTCAGTGACGCCGGCCATGCACTATCCACGGTAAATATCGTGAATGGCAGAGCAAGATTTTCTACCTCCATGCTTGACGCCGGGATCCACCCGATTCGCGCCATTTACAGCGGCGATCAGACTTTCCTGACCAGCACTTCACCGCAACTGAACCAGGTTGTACGAGCGGCGACGCGCACGAAACTAAGTTCCTCTCAGAATCCATCCCAGCCTCAACAGCCTGTCACCTTCACTGCTACCGTCATGGCGAACTCCGGAGACACTCCCACCGGCACAGTCACATTTAGAGATTTCGGGACGGTTCTCGGAACGGTGGAGCTAAACGGAGGCGAGGCAGGGTTAACTGCTGCCAGACTGCGTAAAGGCCTAAATGCGATCCGTGCGGAGTACAACGGCAGTATTGCCGATCAACGGAGTTTCTCTTTCGTAACAGAGAGTGAAATGAACCGGCAAGTTCGAGGGTGAGGCAAGCATGGATATATTTAAATCACACTAAGAAATGGGTCACGTCGTCGACTCGAATTTGTGGCCACCGTGGATAGCCCAACTACGCCACCGCAATTTCCAGCACGTTTTCGGTCGCCATCTTTATCGCCGGCGCTGATCGACGCTATTCGCGTCGGGTTCAATCTGCTGCAGGCGATCGATCATTGCTATTTCAAGCGGACCTAACCATTCTTTAAGCTTCGACGGATCCGTCTCCTCAACGAATTGCAGGTGCGTTTCCAGCCAAGGCGACTATGGATATTCATCTTTCGTGAATGAAAATTTGTACCACGCAAACGCTCCACCGTTCAGCCCCTCGCGGCACAGTGATCGATAGCGTACAAAGAGATGGTGCGCCAGCGTGCCGCCCGTTCAGCGGCCACGGGCTATAGTGACAACATGCCGCGGAAAGCTTGTCATGAAGATCCGTTGAGTTGTTTAATCGACCGTGTAGAAACGATGCGCGAGGAGTTGCTCAAGCTGCAACACGCGCTGGAGCGTTGGGAAACAGCCAAGAAAGGCCGCACCCTAAAGAAAAAAGGGCGTCCAACCCGAAGACCCCTTCAACCTAATCGAAGTTTCTGAAACGCCTAGATCCTGGCGTTATTTTATTCAATCCATGCTGGAAGAAAACGCCCTGCGCTGGAGTTGCGTGAGAACACAAGGTTCCGGAAAGTGAGATGGGATCGGGGAGAAGCCTTGAGTAACGATGCTTAAGGACAGTTGGGGTCGTTGGGCTGCTTCACGTTAACCGTCACCCTGCCCACGACAACTGAGTCCGCTCTGGGAGTCTGCGTATTGCTGGTCGCGGTAATTTCCAGATTAGTGCCGCACCCGGATGTCGAAGTTGCTACGCCTTGCTGGTCTACAGAAATGATTTGCGGTGCACTGGACGCCCACGTGAGTTGGCTAGTGATGTCCTTGGTATTCGGGGATGTGAGTAATGGCCCAGCGCAGTGTAATGGATTTGCAGGCCGGGACCGGTAACCGTCGCGTTATCAGGCTCGATACTGATCGAGTTCAAAGTCTGGTCATGGCCACAACCGGAGAGTGTCAAGAGCAGTGACAGGATAGCCACAACTGGTGCAGAAACAAATACGCGTATCAGGGTATTCTCCCGAGTAAGAACTCTAGACACAACGTAGCGTAGAACAATCGCGAATTCAAGTGACGATCTTGACCATTCTGGTGCCACGCCGAACGCTCGTTTAAGAACTATTTTCGTCCATCGTCAGTACACTGTTTTGACATTCGCTTCATTGCCAGATTGATTTTCATCGCAGTGCGGTTGAGGCGGGACGACCGGAGTTACCTTGGTCACCTTGACTGATTCATTTCGAGTTTTCCTCTAGCAAGCTGGCATTAGATTGTCTTCATTACTCCTGACTCACTGTCTCAGGTTAGTCAGCGGAGCCTCGAATGAAGCGCCGTTCTTTCTTCCATCGGCCTGGAGTTTTCCCGCCCTGGCACTGATTAGACCAGGAAATGAACCTCGACCCTCGCGCGAACAAATAGAGCCATTACATGAATGTGTGGACCGCCCGCAGTTGCCGTGTCCGGCCTGCTCAAAGTGGACAGGCGACCCTGTGGCAATTAAGAGCACCTTGCCAGTGGCCTACAGGCGTCGGAATTTCCTTGTTCGAAGGGCTGGCTGATTTTGAGTGAGGAAAAAAGGGGCAAAGGCTATTCGCTGCCAGATGTCAGCAACAACCCGAGACAGGCCAGGTCCAAATCAGTTTATTGTATGGCGGAATTTCGCGCTGTTTGCCAGCTCGGTAGGAGTTTCTGAAAGCAAAAGCCGTAACCGTTGTTTCAGGAGTTCGACAATGTCAGGGTCTTTCTCATCGACAACTCGGATACAGAACGCCCGGAAGGTTTCGTTGTCCATAGCCCCAAGAAAATAAACCTGGAACCGACCGGATGATGGTCAATTTTGCTCACTCCTGATCGGGGCAACACTGCCGTCACTTCGCCCACCCGACCAGCTGGCACAAACTCAAGAAAGAAACTGCTCAGTCGGCCGCTGCTAACTTCCTGCAGCAGCAACCCCGCGTCGACGACTTCATGGTCTTCAACCACCAACGTCCTTTACCCAGCCCTGGACATGAAGTGCCCGGCCGAAACTATCAACCCTCTCTCCGCTCCTATCAAGGATTGCCCGATATCGACAAATCCCTTTCACGACAAGGTCATTGTCGCCACCCGTTGCGCCGCCTCCGTCTGGGCAACAAAAGAGATTAACTCGCCCAGGTTTTTGCCAGCCAGGCGGTCGGCATCAGAGAAGTTCTGACGACATCTGGTTTGTGAGCTTTAAGGATTATGATCTGGGATACTTCGATCGGGAGACACGTGTGTTAGAACCGCTCGAAAATCCCTTCGGCCCAAAAGTGTAACCTATTGGTCTGCACCCCTCAGGTGAAACAGTTGGCAATCGTTACACTTGCCGCTCGATTGAATTTACTGTTCAGCTCAACCCTTTCCTTCGAAAATTGCCCGTAGCTGGTGAAGCATAAGCGGGCCTTGCTGGAGAGCAACCCGCCGAGGAATAACCAGCTGGCGACTCATCAAGGCCATGAGTCGGGGAGTGGTCCTGGCTGGTTCTTTGCTGGGGCTGCTCCCCAAGGCATTGATAGATTGCCCCATGCCCCGAAAAACTCTCTCGGCCGTTCTTCTCCTTTGCTCGCAAGTCTTGGTCGCGCAGCAGCCTGCTAAGAACAGTGAAGCTGCAAAGTTCGGGCTGCTGGGCGCAGTGCGCACGGTTCTCACCGAGAGTTTGGACTATCGAGACAGCACCCAAGGCACGCCAACGGGCTCTACCCTCGCCATCTACGATGCCACAGGGTATTTGCTGGAGGACTACCGGTACTATCCTGACGGGGCAGTGCATCTGCACACCACCTATACTCGCAAAGGCTTGTGATGACACGGATCACGGGCTTCCCAATGGCTTAGATGCCAGGTTAGACAGCCGAAACTCGAGCTTCTCTCCGCAACTGTCTTCGCGACCCTCTCTGTTTGTCTTTTCAGGGTCAGATCGGTCTGGGAATACAATCCCAATGCTCGTCCCGTCAGCATCTACAATGGGATCCAGCGAAGCTGAGGTTCCTGCATTATGAACATCTCCTCGGTTCCTTATGATTGTCCTCGAAGCTTGATCTTGTCCACAATCTTTCGATCACCCGCATAGGATTGAGCAATGCGGAGAGCGAGGTCATGTTGCCCTTCCGTATCCACTGATCCAGTGAGCGTCACGGACTTGCCATTAGTCTTGACTCCGACTTTCGTATTCGCCAAAGCTGGCTCGCTATTGAGCTGGTCCTGAATCTGCTGTTTCACCAGGGCGGCGGACGAGCCTTGCGGCGGTGGTGCCTTTGTGTCCGGCGGCATCTGTTGCCCAGGCGCCCTGTCCTCGGGGAATGTTGGGGGAGTTGAATATGGTGGCTGGTTAGTCGGGGACTGTTGCTGTGCGAAAGCTGAGGCTACAAACGCCAGAGCCAGCACCCAAAGCATGCGTTTCATACGCACCTCCTCTGAAGTGGCCCTAAATTTTAGATGCGGAGCTACGTAAATCGGTGTCCGTCTTGATCGCAAAACTCCCAATCCAACAATACAGGGATCACTGTACTGCAAGCGAGAGGATAGCTAGTCGCCCGGGGGAAACGATTCGGCATAAAATAGTAAGACTTCGGCGCATCTCACATCACATTTGGGGGGGGACATGGCATTCGCGCAAAACTGTGGTACTGAACAATTGTCTGTGGCACGTCGACCCAAGGGCCGCTTGACGATTGGATTGATTGGGATCGGTGTGATATTCGCTTCACTGGGACTTGGCGAAGCCGTGTATCGAGTCGCGTTCCTCGATTTCGATGGAGCAACTGATCGTCTTCCAATCGAGATGCTATTCGGGCTAGTGTTCGCTTGGATGACTACGAAACTGGCTGGAAGGATTTATCAAAATCGAATGGAGACGTCCGCGAGAATCAGGTCGATTCGGGATCGCAACTACAAGATTCGTCACGCGGTGGAAGCAATCACACCTGTGCCATACCCGAGCAATCAGCAAGCAATCCGTGTGATTCGTGAAGAGGTGGATCGAATTGAGTGGGTATTAACCCTGATACCCCCCGAGTCTGTGCTCCCGTAAACAAGGACTATGCGAGCATGACTGAGTCTTCGGACGTAGTGGCGAACCACCTCGAAATAGGAGGCAGTTTGTGAGCCAAACTCAGAGCAGACCAGGTCTGGATATTCTAGAGGTGCTGGCGGCGTGGAAATCGATTCTGACTGGCAGCGCTCCTATGATGTCGATCGAAGTTACGCGTGAATGCCCACTCAATTGCCCTGGTTGCTATGCATATGGCGAAATGCACCTGGGCGGCTCAGTCAACCTCCGAAGCCTGAGCGATTATCGAGGCGACGAATTGGTGGACGGCATCGTGCATCTCGTTCAGCAGCATCGTCCTTTGCATGTCTCTCTTGTGGGCGGCGAGCCCTTAGTTCGCCATCGCGAATTAAGCCGCGTACTGCCGATATTAAGCAGCATGAAGGTCCACACCATGGTGGTCACAAGTGCGGTTATCCCGATTCCTCTGGAGTGGATGAGTATTCCAAGGGTGCGAGTCACAGTCTCTGTGGACGGTCTCCCCGAACATCATGATGTGCGGCGCAAGCCAGCGACCTACGACCGCATCCTGAAGAACATCGCGGGATGTCAGGTAAACATGCATGGGACGATCACCCGCCCTATGCTTGAGCGCCCTGGATACATTGAAGAATACATTTCGTTTTGGAACGCTCGTCCCGAGATAGTGCGCATTTGGATCAGCCTCTACACTCCCCAGAAAGACGAACATACATCGGAAATGCTGACTCAACCCGAGCGCGACCGCGTAGCGGATGAACTGCCAGCATTGCGCAAGAGATATCCGAAACTGCTGGCGAATGAGGGTATTTCTCGGGCGATCCGTGTGCCCCCGGCCAGTCCGGCGGAGTGCACATTTTCCAGAATGTCCACGAACTATTCTGCTGATCTGACGACTCGAGTCGAGCCCTGTATTTTCGGCGGCAATCCGGATTGCTCGCAATGCGGTTGCGCAATTAGCAACGGACTTCACTGGTTCAAGGATTTTCGCTTGGCAGGTTTCTTAAAGATTGACCACATAGCCCGAACCTCTGTGACGGTCGGCTCGGCGCTTGGGCGCCTCCGAAAAGGCTACAGCACACATGACCGTTGGAAAGCGGACCGCGGAGCCGGGCTAGTTCAGATCGGCCAATCCGAACCTCCACCGACCAAAGCGGCATAAATGAACTTCCGCGAGGCTCTGACAGACTGGCTTGATGTTTCATTGGGCACGGTCTCCCTCGCGATCATCCGTCGCGGTCGCTGCGATCTCATCTCTCGCAACGGACATCCCTTCAGTTCGTTCACAGAACTCCGCAAAGCGATGAAGCTCGATCTCAATCAGACAGTCCTTGACGGTGAAATTGTCTGCCTCGACAAGAAGGGCCGACCAAAATTCAACCTGAACGCAGGGGCACGAAATCACAGGTACGGCATGTTATGACATTTCCGCGCTTCTGTTGATTTCTCCGGCGCTGGGTGTTCCTGACTCGGAGTCGAAGGGCGTATACTGTGCTTGTTACTTTTCCATCCTTCCGCCGCGCCATCTGGGCGACGGTTCCTTGCGAAAACTGACGAAACGTCGCGCAGGGAGCCGGAACGCCTACTCTCCTAAACTTTTCATCCGGCTTGATGCGAGACCGAAGACGCGTCCACGCGTCTGCCCTAGTGGCAAGGTCGAGCGGTTCCTCGATGCCAAGAGAGGAACGACGATGAAAGCCGATGGTTGGGAAGAACTCTACGCAGCTGCCGCGCTCGAAACCGATGACGAGAAATTACCTAAGCGGATTCGAGCAGCAAGAGCATCGATTGACGCCCGAATACACGGATTGCAGTCTGAAAATGGGGAATCGCCCGCTGAACGGATTGCGATTTGCGATGCACTCACTGGGCTGAATCGGTTAAGTAGAAATTTGAAAGTCGCCACAAATACGGGTCCAAGCAACGTTTGAACGCTTTGAAATCTCCTAGACCCAGCGTCGGGAATATCAAAGGAAAGTCGTCGCGATCTTGGAGAACTCCCCACTGACGAACGCGTTGCTGGCTGTCCACATCAGATAGTTTCCGCAGCATTACGGAGTGTCAAAATGGCTATCAGTCAAAGGTTAATTGATCCCTCTACTTCCCGAAAGATCAAAGTGCCGATCAGTTATGACTGGCAAGGGTCATATCAAGCGGCCCTGCTCGAAACCGATTGGACGAAGATGCAGGAGCGCATTCAGACAGCCGAGTCTGAAATACACAAGAGGCGACTGCTGCTTTCTCAAGACCACAGCGGGACGCTGGAAGAAAGGGAAGCTCTCGTCAATGCCATGGGCGGTCTCAGGGTGCTGCAAATGGATGCAGCGTCTTGGCTGGAGCGGCAAGCTGGCACTCCGAAGAAGCCTGCCTCGGGTTCTCAAAACTCGACGGCATGGTCTCCGAACGCTCCCTCAACACTCAGGGCTGCGGCTGGTCAAGATTGACCAAATACTAAGCTCACATCTTTCCCCCGGAACAGCACGACAGTCGGGCAACGGACAGCCAGCACCTGTTTTGGGCTGAGTCGCTTTTCGTCTGGAGATAATGCTCCGAAACCCATCTAAGGAATGACATCCGCACCACGATGAACGTTTATACCCAGGCAGTCAGCGAACAGAAGAGCGTAGCCCATTCGAAGGTCGTGCGAATGGTCCTACCGTATTGAGAGTGGAAGGAGCCAACTGGACATTTATGGACATCGACAATCCAGCAACCTGAATATACCCAGTTGTCCGTTCCGAGACATAGGTAACAGAACGTTCCGGAGACATAGGTTACACTTTTCGGCCCGAAGGGGGCGGAGAGGTGATGCCATGGAAGGAGCGTTC
>Ga0207693_10001308_pt1 | contig 22075 bp, 20 predicted proteins | sample LARL81metaG_FD_184347 | JGI IMG/M metagenome (GOLD analysis project Ga0207693, IMG submission 184347) | Corn, switchgrass and miscanthus rhizosphere microbial communities from Kellogg Biological Station, Michigan, USA - LAR L8-1 metaG... | ecosystem: Host-associated > Plants > Roots >... | reverse complement strand
GGCCGGGTCGTCGAATTCCAGGCCATGGTCGGCTACGGATACAGCTGAGCAATTACTTCGGCCATTGCGCCGTTTTGAATCGGAACGCACATTAGGCGGCCATGGCGTTTCGGTCGTTCCAGCATTTCGTCGAAGAACTCGAGCGCGCAGGCGAACTGCTACGCATCAACGAGCCGGTCGATACCGAGCTGGTGATCGCGGAATGGGCCAACCGCGAGATGAAATCGCCGGGTGGCGGAAAAGCGCTGCTCTTTGCGAAGCCGACCATTGACGGGAAGACATCGACCTTCCCTGTCGCGATCAACACCATGGGATCGCGCAAACGCATCGCCATGGCGCTCGGCGTCAATGACGTGCCAGATTTGGCGCAGGAAATTCAACTAATCCTAAAAGCAAAACCGCCCACCGATTTGCGAGAAGGCTTCGCGCTTTTGAAACAGGGAATCCATTTGCTGCATGCGCGACCAAAGAGTGTAAGAGACGGAGCGTGTCAGGAAGTGGTGCAAATATTCGATCAACACCGAACACCGAACAATGCCGGTCCGACTCAGACCGAACGCCGAACATCGAATGGCTTCACACTTCGTGACATACCCATTCTCAAATGCTGGCCAAAGGACGGTGGGCGTTTCATTACCTTTCCCAACGTGCACACGCGCGACCCCGAAACCGGCGCGCGCAACGTCGGGATGTATCGGATGCAGGTCTTTGATGATTGCACCACGGCGATGCACTGGCAGGTGCACAAGGTCGGAGCGCGTCACGGCAAGGTTTACTACGAGCGAGGCGAGCGCATGCCGGTCGCGGTCACCCTGGGTGGCGATCCCGCGCTGACTTTTGCTGCAACCGCACCGTTACCCGACGGACTGGACGAAATCTTGTTCGCCGGATTCTTGCGCAAAAAATCGGTGGAACTGGTGAAGTGCAAGACCATCGACGTCGAAGTTCCCGCCGATGCCGATTTCGTGTTGGAGGGATTTGTGCAGCCAGGGGAGATGCGACCGGAAGGCCCGTTTGGCGATCACACCGGGTTCTACACCGCAGTTGAAGATTATCCAGTCTTTCATCTGACAGCGATCACGCATCGAAAGGATGCGGTTTACCCGACGACGATTGTTGGCCCGCCGCCAATGGAAGATTTTTACATGGGCGACGCCACGGTTCGGATTTTTCTGCCCGTATTCAAAATGAACTTTCCGGAGATTGTGGACATGACGTTGCCGCCGGAGGGCGTGTTCCACAATCTAGTTTTCGTTAGTATTCGGAAACAATATCCCTATCAGGCATTCAAGGTGATGCATGGGCTGTGGGGTATGGGGCAGATGATGTTTTCGAAATACATCGTGGTGGTGGACGAAGATTGCGACGTGCATAACACCAGCGAAGTGCTCTTTCGTCTATGCGCCAATACCGATCCGGAGCGCGATAGCACGATTATTCGCAACCCGAGCGACTCACTCGACCACGCGCCGACCGAACAGAACATCGGATCGCACATGGGGATCGATGCCACCGGCAAGCTGCCGGGTGAGAATTATCACCGCCCCTGGCCGGAGCTGCTCAAGATGAATGCGCGGGTGCAGGCACTAGTTGATTCTTTGCGAAAAGCTTAAGGCGATCTTGGCGTCTCTCGCGACCACTGAGCCCGCGCATAAATGACGAAGCACGAATGATGTCGCGCTGATTCAATTCGTCATTCGGATTTCTTCATTCCTTCGTCCTTCGTCCTTCGTCATTCGTCATTCGTCATTCGTCATTCGTCATTCGTCATTCGTCATTTTATGAGCGGCGTAGAAGGGACAATCGCATCGCGCCAGAAGCGCATGCTCCGCACGTTCAACGCGCGACCTAATTAGTACGAGTACGGCCGCCGGAAAATCTGTCCGGTATCGATGTCGCGGGTCAAGCCGCCGGGCGGGACGCCCCTCAAATCGTAACGTCGTCCGGTATATGGACTCCGGAAAAGCCCGGGGGTGGATGTGTACCTTGCATAGGGCCAGCCGCCCGGAGGAGTTGGACCATAAGTGCGCGCGCGATCTTCCTGAATGGCGTGCCCGATCAGCGCCCCCGTGGCAGCACCGGCGGCTGCTCCGATTGCAGCGGCCCGCGCATTCCCAGTAGCGGCCCCGCCAATGATCGCGCCGGCGGCCGCGCCATAACCCGCACCCGCGCCGGTAGGGGTGTCACATGAACTGAGAACGAAAGAACTCAGCGCGATGCCCGAGATCAGAATCAAGAATTTTCCCTTCATGATCACTAGTATTAAGCCTTCGTAATCGAAGCGCAGACGGATGTTTGGCGCGGCAAACTCAAAAAATCTTAAGCAGCTGCGCCGCCGCCCGTCCGGCTTTCTCTGTTTTACTCAGTCGGTAATCTTTTTCAAACATGCGGAAATTGTCCAGCTTCATTCGCCGGAGGAGCGCATAATAAATCGAGCGCATGATCTCGGCCGGAAGCATCGAGCGATGATCCTCCCGCGGAAGCAATTTGGTCGATTCCGCGAAAAAATTTTCCGCCCGGTCCGCCTCGAAATTCATCAGTTGAATAAACCGCGTATCGGTCACGCCGTTGCGCAAATCCTCTTCGGCGTAGTTAAATCGTGCCAGATCCTCGCCCGGCAAATAAATGCGATCGGCTCTCAGGTCCCTGGCCACGTCGCGAATGATGTTCGTCACCTGCAGAGCCAAACCGAGCGCGATGGCGTAATCGCGGCATCGGGGATTCCTGTATCCAAAAATTTCGATGCTCACCAAACCGACCGCGCTCGCGACCCGATGACAGTAAACGCGCAGTTCATCCCAGGTGACATAGCGGCGAATATCGATGTCCATCTCGACGCCCGTGATGATTTCCTCGAACATCTCCGGGGTGATGGGGTAGCGGGACGTCAGGTCGCGCACCGGTTTCGCCAGCGCCGGTTCGCCTGCCGTTTCACCGCGCAACGACTGTCGCCATAGCGCCAGCTCGCGGCGTTTCGTCTCCGGATCGCGCTGATTATCATCTGCGATATCGTCGATTAGCCGGCAGAAGGCATAGAAGGTTGTGATGTCGCGCCGGCGCGCTCCGCTCATCGCGATAAAAGCAAAGGCAAGATTAGATTTGCTCGCGCGCGTGATTTCTGCCGCGCCATCGCTCGTTTTCATCGCCGTTAGTAACGAATCCAGTTCTCCTGTGCGATCCGGCCGGTCTCGCATTGCCGAAAGAGCACGACCCACGAGGCCAGCAACCAGCCGGTCACCAGCGCGCGCAAGAAAACAAAAATCGATTTCCAAATCATCATGACAACGGTGCGATCGGCAATGGCACTGCGCATGATGGCGTCGATCACAAGAATCACAGAGAAATTAAGCGCGCAAATGAGGCAAAACCAGGCCAGACGGCGAAAATCGCGCCGGATCAATTGACGGTGCGTCCGAAAAGCTTCCCGTAATGTTTCATTATGCAGGACGAGGGAGATCTGCACGGAACAAAACGCCAAGATAAACCCGCTCATGAAAACGCGCTGGACCGGCAGATAGTCAAGCACATCGGGCACGTTGATAAAGTACGCGAGCAGCATGGGGATTCGCAGAACCAGCATGCTGACCAGAACAACAATCCCGGCCCATTCCAAAACATAACTGAACCTGCGCACGGCAAAAGCGAAGAGAGCGCTCTCGCGAAAGTTTAATCCTTTGATCCAGCTGAGACAGACTGTGATCAGGTAAACCTGAATATAAACGCCTGCGAGGTATTCGAAGATGAACGAAAGGGCATCGATGGATGCGGAAATTTTCAAGAGGTGTGCGGTAGAGATGTCGTTATTCCAACTCGGCAGCCGCCAATAGACAAGTGGCTTGAGGAGTGCCGCCAAAGTACTAATGAGAAGTACGAGATAGATTGGAATGCTCCACCACCGGTAAAGTTTGGATAAAGCTCTCCACAAGGTGCGATGCAAACCGCGCCAGTTAACGAGAAATAGGATAGCGGCCAGAGCAGAGAGCGGATAAGTAGTGGTGGCGTTATCGAAGATGCCGGCCACTCCTTCCAGGGCTGGTAGGGGAACATCCCGCCAGACGTCAGAGAGGGGCGGCCAATTCCAGTTGGGAACGGAAATGATCTCCGCGAAATTGATTTCAGATGCGCTGGGGAGTGAGCTAAAGGTAACGAACTGGAAGACAAAGTAGGCAAAGCCCAGCAGAGCGAAGGTGAGCCAGATGCGTTCATAGCGAGCAAGGCAGCGAAACCCGTCCCGCAACGCCAGCCGAACGGGGTTTGCCAGCATCACCAGGACGTAACCAATTATGAGTCCTGCGACTGCATAGATACGCGGCGTGAGATGCATGATTTCAGCAAAGACAAGCGCAGTTGTGAATGGTGATCAGTGAATAGTGACGGTCATAGCGCAGACCGTCACCAATCACTGGTCACCATTCACTTCAGCGAATGAGTCCCCAGTGTTGGTTGAACGGCCAGTAGACCCACAGTCCGCGGCCAACCAGGTTCTCCTCAGGCACCGGTCCCCAGTAACGGCTATCAAAACTGAAGTAACTATTGTCGCCGAGAGCAAAGTAACTGTGTGGAGGAATCGTGAAAGTTTGCGTTGCTTTGGAGAGATACTGCCGGCCCAAGGTGTAACCACGATACGGTGGCTTGGCTTGCACTACTCGCTGAAAGCCGAACTCTTTTGGTTGCTCACTGTTGATAAAAAGCTGCGGCGGATTGATGAGAAGTGTGTCCCCGGGTAAACCGGCCAGGCGCTTGATGAAATAAGGCGCACCCGTCTGCGGATCCTCCGGTATCATCGCGATATGCTTGGTCCGAAAAACAAAAACATCGGCCCGATGCGGTCGGACAAAATTATAGCTGAATTTGTCCACGAAAACCTGATCGCCGGTATCAATGTAGCCACGCGCGATCACCTGGCCGCGTTTGTAACGCGCACCGCTTGCCACCTGGAAATCGTGCGCCAGGGTCGCCTCTGGAGCGTAGACCCGATGCGTCCCACGGTCAGTAATGATGCGCGACCAGGTAAAGAAGAAAAGATACTTTTGTTCTACGACTTCGCGGACCGTCTCCTCTTCGGGCGCGACCACGTTGATGTAGTTGCGGCCGAGAACGAAGAATTCGGCAATTTGCTGGAAAATATTGGGAGCCGGCGCCGCACAAGGATGGCCGATGATTCCGTTAAGCGTCGGCTGCATTGACCCCGTTGGGATCTTAAATGGCTGGATGAAATAGGATCGCACTCCCACCGCCACTACTATGGCAACGAGAATGACTTCACAGTTTTCCCGCCAACCGGCTTCGCGGTGTGAGGGAGAATGTTCCGCCACCAGCGCATCGAGGCGCTCGGAGTTTTCTCTCACCGCGGGCAGGTCTCGTTGCCTGATCGTGTTCTCCAATGCCTGAATTTGCTGACGAATCTCGGCCAATGTGGTCTCACTCAGAACATCGCATCGATACCGCATCAGCTTTTCGGCATGACGAACGAGCAGCCGGGCATGTTTGATGGAGCGCGACCGAAACATGCGGCGAAAGCTACTCGATCGGGACCGTTTGCAAATCCCGAATCAAGCACTGCCAATTGCAAGCATTCGTGCTGGATGCGACTTTTCTCAGCTCGATGTTGTATCGAAAATCAACTTTAGGAATTTTGCTGGTGCTCATTTTTCTGTCCTTCTTCGGAACATTGACCCTGACCGCTTCGATGTTCCCGCAAAATTATGACTGGCGTTACCGGGTTATCTCGAACTTGCTTTCGCCCCGGGATAATCCTGATTGGTACTGGATCGCCGCCGTCGGTTTGGGCTTAAGCGGCGTGTTGATGCTGCCCTTCGCCGGATATTTGGGGCATTCCCTCGGGAGAGTCGCGCCACGCATGGCAAAGGTGACCGCCGCCGCATTCGTCCTCGGAATTATCACTTTGATTTGCGCGTGTGTTGTCTTTCCGCAACACACCCACGCAACCCTGGGAATTCAGCGGCTACATGAATTTCTCGGGCATTCCTCCGGCGGATTTTTTGCGTTCGGCATGTTATGTGGATGCTGGTGCGCCTCGAAAGTCCGCACTCAAAACTCGGCGGCAGCATGGTTGTTTTGGAGCTGGTTGCTCCTCACCGCAGGACCGCTGATTGGATTGTTCTGCAGTGAAACATTACTTCTGTTAACGAAGCTGGAACCTTCGTGGGCGGAACCGATCCGCCACACGTTGCGCCATTCCGTCTTCTGGCACCTGGGTTACTGGGAATGGACCGGCGCAACGGGTATCTTTCTCTTTCTTTGCGCGGCAGTCTTTTTTACTCCTGCGCAAGCTCAAGAAACGGCGTCCTCGCGCACCGAGGCCTAACTGGGAGCGGCGAGTCCCAAAACAATCCAATAATCTGTAATCCGCACTCCCGCAATTGTTTACTGCGCTTTCAGCACTTCAATAAAGGCTTCCTGCGGAATGTTGATGCGGCCGATGCTTTTCATCCGCTTCTTTCCTTCTTTCTGCTTCTCCAGCAGTTTGCGTTTGCGGGTAATGTCGCCGCCGTAACATTTTGCGGTCACGTTTTTGCGGAGTGCTGAAACGCTTTCACGCGCGATGATTTTGCCGCCGATCGCAGCCTGGATCGCTACCTGATAAAGCTGGCGCGGGATCACTTCCTTTAACTTCGCCGCCAATTGTCGTCCTCTGCCCTCGGCCCGATCCTTGTGCACAATTGTTGAAAAGGCATCGACCGGTTCGCCGTTCACCAACAAATCGAGTTTCACCAACTTCGCCGACCGATAACCGGCGTGCTCGTAATCCATCGAGCCGTACCCGCGTGTGATCGACTTAATTTTGTCATTAAAATCGACCAGAATTTCGTTCAACGGCAATTCGCAGTGCAACATCACGCGCCGGGCGTCGAGCGTCTCGGTGTGATCCATTTGCCCGCGCTTTTCCAGAATGAGTTGGAGGATGTCGCCAATATTCTCGTTAGGACAAAGCACGTAAGCCTTTACAATCGGCTCCCGAATTTCCCTGATCAGACTCGGATCCGGCAGATGCGCCGGGTTATCGATCAGCAGCGTCTCGCCCCGCGTGGTTTCGACTTCGTAAACGACGCTCGGACTCGTCGCGATGATGTCCATGTTGTATTCCCGGCGTAATCGTTCCTGGATGATTTCCATGTGCAAAAGCCCGAGAAATCCGCAGCGAAATCCGAACCCGAGCGCGACCGAACTTTCCGGAGTGTAAATGAAGGCCGAATCGTTCAATCGCAGCTTGCCGATGGCTGTTTTCAAATGCTCGAAGTCGCCGGTGTTGATCGGATAAATCCCGCTGAAGACCATCGGATGAATTTCCTGAAACCCCGGCAATGGCTGACGCGCAGAATTGCGCTGATCGGTAATGGTATCGCCGATTTTTATGTCGGCGGTCGATTTGATGTTGGCGATGAAGTAGCCGACGTCGCCGGCGTTTAGTCGCGCTTGCGGATACGTCTTCGGCGTGAATACGCCCACTTCCTTGATCTCGTAACGTTGATCATTACTCATCAACTTGATCGCTTGGGACGCTTCCACTTTGCCGGAAACGACGCGGACGTAACCGATTACTCCGCGATAAACATCGAAGACGGAATCGAACACGAGCGCGCGCAGCGTTTCGTCTAACGGTTTTTGGGGTGACGGAATGCGTGTGACAATAGCCTCAAGAATTTCCTCGATCCCGATGCCCATTTTCGCGCTGGCCTGGATCGCTTCCTCGGCCGGGATGGCGAGAATCTCTTCCAGTTGTCGATTAACCGAAGGGATATCGGCGTTGGCCAGATCGATCTTGTTAATCACCGGCACGATGGTGAGACCCTGTTTGTGGGCGAGATGAATGTTCGCGACCGTTTGCGCTTCCACCCCCTGGGCGGCATCGATCAGCAAGAGCGCGCCTTCACAGGCTGCGAGCGACCGCGAAACTTCATACGCAAAATCGACGTGCCCGGGCGTATCGAGCAGATTGAGTCGGTATTTTTCGCCCGATTTTGCGGTGTATCGCATGGTGACCGGGTGCGCTTTGATCGTGATTCCGCGTTCCCGCTCTAGATCCATGGAATCGAGGAGCTGATCCTGTTTTTCGCGTTCGTGGATCGTGCCAGTGCGTTCGAGCAATCGATCGGACAAGGTGGTCTTTCCGTGATCGATGTGCGCGATAATGCAGAAATTGCGCGTGTGCTCGATACCCATGAAGCGCGGCAACTATGCGGGCGCAGGCAAAGTAGCACAAGCGTCGCGCTCGTTTTTTGGAGGAGCACGGAGATACCCGTTTGGGGGACCCGGCTGCCAGCCTGCCCTCCCCGGAGTCTCAAGTTGGCAACTGGCGCAGTTGTTCCTACAATAGATTTGAATGCCAAAGTTAATCGTTAGCGGAGTAGGCTATGACCTCGTCGAACAGGTCGTCACGATCGGTCGTGCTCCGGACAACACCATTCACATTGATGATCCTTCTGTTTCAGGCAGGCATGCGGAATTGCGTCGGGCCGACAAGACGTACCAGCTCCGCGATCTTGGTTCTACTAACGGGACACGAGTTAACGGAATCGGGGCCAGTGAAATCACCTTGCATCCGGGCGATCGGGTTCGGTTTGGCGCAGTCGATGCGCGCTTCGAGGGCGACATGCCAAAGTCCGCGACCCAGCCGTTGCCGGCTGCAGCCAGGGTCGATGCCCAGGTGGCGACGACGAGCATTCGTCCGGCAGATTTTGCCAATGCCTCTCCCTTCCGCACCCGGAGCAAGGAACGCGATCCCGGTCGCACTGCTCTCTTCATAGCAGCGGCCATCGCATTGCTGGCATTGATCGCGGGACTCATCGCCGTGCTAACCATGCACGCGCCAACGCAGTAGCGTCATCCCAAGCGCAGTCGAGAGATCGGGTGGAAATTATCTTTGACCGTTCGCAGCTGGACTTGTCGCCGAGGACGCTGTCCGCGCCGGCTAGACAGAGCGCAGTTCGTCCGGCTTCGCTCCGCGTTCACGCAACGCGCGCAAACTGAGCGCGCCGTGTCGTTTCGCAAGCCGTTTACCTGATTCATCAAGAACCAGAGGCGCATGATAAAATTTCGGCGGTCGTAAATCGAGCGCGCGATAAAGCAGTAATTGCCGAAAGGTGGACATCAACAAGTCTTTACCGCGCACCACTTCGCTGATCTGCATCGCCGCATCATCCACCACCACGGCTAGTTGATAGGCCGGGACATGGTCGCGTCGCCAGACGATAAAATCGCCGAAATCGCGCCCAGCTACGGCAGATTGTTTTCCGATACCCTCATCGACAAAGTCGATTCGCTCGCCATCCGGCACGCGAAATCGCCAGTGTGTCCCTGTTGTAGAGGCGGCCGTGTCGGCCGCAAATTCATTCCCAGCGGTCGGCACGGCTGCCTCTACAACGCAACCACGCGGGCGACAGGTGCCCGGGTAAATCGGTTCTTCATTTTCATCATGCGGCGCGAGCGAAGCCTGCATCACGTCCTGGCGCGAGCATTTGCACGGATAAACGAATCCACCAACACGCAATTTCTCCCATGCCTCCAAATAATAGCGACGTCGCTCGCTTTGAACGTAAGGTGCAAAAGGCCCGCCCATGTCCGGCCCTTCATCCCAGTCGAGCCCGAACCAGTGCAGATCCTCGCTGATCGCCTCCGCGAATTCTTTGCGGCAACGATCGCGATCCAAGTCTTCGATCCGCAACACCAACTTACCACCCGCTTCGCGTGCGCGTTGCTGTGCGTGCCAGAACGTCATGGCATGACCGAGGTGCAAGAACCCCGTCGGCGATGGAGCAATGCGCCCGCGATATTCTCTCTCTGTCATTCCGAGCGAATATGCCAGTCCGGCTCGGACCGAGAAATCTCTAACTCTTTTGCTTTGAATAGTAAGAGATGCCTCGACTTCGCTCGACATGACAAACCAGGATTACCTTCGTCATTCGAGCTTGATTCATCATTCGTCATTCGTCATTTGCGTGGCTGCGCAACGCGAGGAAGACAAATCTGGAAGCAAGGAATCCACGAAATAATCCGGGACCCATGCATCTTTCCTGGATTCCCGGTTTCCAGATTCTTCTTTAATCTGCGAACATCTGCGTAATCTGCGGAAGATTTTTTCTGTGCCTGCACAGCGCCTTCTTCTTTTCGACATTGACGGAACGCTGGTGAATACCGGCGGGGCGGGCGTGGAATCGCTCAAAACGATAGTGCGCACCCGATTTCGCACCGAAGATGATTTGCGCGACATCGAAATCGCCGGAAAAACCGATCGCGCAATTATTCGCGATATTTTGCACAAATATCGGGTCAACCCAACGGAAGAAAACATCACTTCGTTCGCCCGAGAATACATTGAGGGCCTTCCACTCTCCCTTTCCCGCACACACGGGCGGGTCCTTCCCGGAATTCAGCAATTACTTGAGCGCTTGAAGCCGCAACCGCACATCGTGCTCGCGCTTCTGACCGGCAATTTGCAGCAGGGCGCGAGACTTAAGCTCCAGCATTATGGCCTTTGGGATTTTTTTGAATTCGGCGCTTTTGCCGACGATCATCAGGATCGCAATGAACTGGGCGCTTTCGCCAGAAAACGCGCCCAATTAAAGCACGGTCACGATTTCGATGCGGCCGATATCGATGTCATCGGCGACACCAATCACGACATTGCCTGTGGAAAAGCATTCGGCGCCCGCACCATCGCCGTTGCGACCGGCAGTTGGTCCCGGGAACGATTGCAAGGCTGCACGCCTGACTTTTTGTTCGATGATTTGTCTGATACGGAAGAGGTGATTGGGAAGGTAGGATGGTAATTGGGATGTAAGGCGGAAGTTGTAGACCCATGGGAATGTCTCTAATGACGAATGTCGAAAACTGCTCCATATGTTACAGCGGTTTTGGTCATTCAAGCTTCGTCATTTCTTCGATATTCGTGATTGGTCATTCGTCATTTTTTGATCGATATTAAGGGTAGCTGATTGTCGATGAAAGAATCCAGCCTCAGCATCCAGTATCGAGGATCCAGAATTATGGCCGCTCAACCAAAAATAGTTCCACTCGAGGGCGAAATCGATCTGCACGTTTCGCCTCGCATCACCAGTACACTCAACGCCGCCGTTAAGGCAAAACCGCGCAATCTCGTCATCGATATGGAAAACGTCAGCTACATCGATAGCTCCGGCCTGGCTGTCCTCATCGAGGCGATGCAGAAGGTCGAAAAGTATGGCGGCAAATTCGCGCTCGCTGGTTTGCAGGAAAACGTGAAACCGATTTTCGAGATCGCGCGGCTCGATCAAGTCTTCCAGATTTACCCGGACGTCGATTCCGCGTTGGCACCGGAATAAAGCAAGACTTCCAGCGTGTGGGCGACATTGCGCGAGAGATCGAATTGCGTAGCACGCTCGAGCAGGGCCGGGCGCGCGGCTAAACGGCGCGATTCGTCACTCCAAAAATGCAGCGCTTGACTTAGCCCATCGATGTCATCCGCCCGCTCCACAATCGTGCCGTGGACTTTTGGCTCGACGATTTCGCTGCAGCCATTGGCCCGGGTCGTGATCACCGGTAAACCCGCTGCCATCGCTTCCAGCGAAGCGTTGGAGAAGGGATCGTAAATCGTCGGCAAAATGAATATGTCCGCCGCAGCCAACGGCAATCGCACATCTTCCATCTCGCCCAGAAAAGTTACACTATCGGAACGATATTTGCGTTGATTCCCGCGCCCGGCGACCAGCAGTCGCACTCGCGTCTTTTCGCTCGCGGCCAGAGCAAAGCGCAGACCTTTGCGTTCCCAGCCAGATCCCAGAAAGAGCGCCGCAATTTCGTCGGTCCCAATTTTTAATTGCGCGCGCGCCCTCACATGCTTCAGCGGGGCGGGACCGAATTCGGAAACGCGCACGCCATTGGGAATGACATCGATCGCACCGCTGGGGAAACCGTAGTAGCGCACAATTTCGTCGCGTACCATCGCCGAGTTAGCAATCACGCGACGCGCCCCGCCCTCGTCCAGCAACGCTTTTTCCAACCGCAAAATGACGTCGTGTTTTTTATTAAAGCGGCGTCCGATTCTTTGCAGCGGATTTTGAAACTGCGCTCTGCGGTCGAGCCACGCCTGATGAACACCGTCGCCGGCGCGGAAAAAATCGCAGCGCCAGATACGTTCCAGACTTACCACGAGATCACAGTGTTTTGGCGGGTCGCTGCGCTCCAGTTCGTCGGCGAACGCGATCGGGTCATCGGCGCGAATGCGGATGATCCGGCCACGTGCCCATTCTTTGTCAGGCCAATCTTCAGTGGTAAAAAGCGTTGCCTCGTGACCAGCCGCCACCAGTGCGCCCGCCACGCGCCTCAAATATGCTTCCGCACCGCCGCTGGGCGAAAAACCGCGCCGGACAAATCCGACGTTCAATTTCTCGGAAAGCTTTACTTGCACGCCGTCAGCAGAAATAGTTCTTCGCATGTCGGGTAAAATCCTAAACACCGCCGCAGCGCCGCCGCCCATGGCAGCGCAATCGGCACGGTTACCGAAGAGTTTACTCTACTCCATCTTCGCTCGCATCGGCGGCTGGGGTCTCGACACCGACGCCTTTGAAACATTGCGGGCATCATACCACGGCGGGTTCCTGGGGAAAGCAATCGCCTACGACAACCGGCAGAACGAAATTCCAGCATCGAAAATCCAATCGTTGCGCTGGCACCCGGTGCGGCTGCTCTCGTCTCTGGATCGACCTTATTATTATGGCGCCAAGAAAAAGTATTTGGATTGGATCGCGTCGCGCCAGCTCGCGACCGGGCGTTACGATTTATTTCACAGCTGGTCGGGCGATTGCCTGGAATCCTTGCGCGTTACGCAACGCATGGAAATTCCGTCGATCGTAGAGATTCCCACCTGGCACCGGGATTTTGCCGAGCGCGCCGCCCCGCGGACTGAGCCGCGCCCCTCCAAACAACGCACTCCTCTCGGCCGCTGGAAAAATGAGCTCGTGCTGCGTTCCGAACGTTCGATTGAAGAGTACGATCTCGCCACTCTCCTGCTCGTGCTTTCGGAAAAAGCCGCCGACACTTTTCGCGAGAGCGGCATCGCAAAGGAAAAACTTTTTTACCTTCCGCGCGGGGTCGACGTCGAGCGCTTCAAGCCAGGCACGCGTCCGTCGCTTTTTCGGGCGATTTTTTCCGGCGCGCTGATCGAACGCAAAGGAATTCATCATCTGCTCGAAGCCTGGCATCGGTTAAATTTGAAGAATGCCGAACTTTGGCTGCTTGGCTCAGTCCACGAGCAGGTGAAACCACATTTGAAGACGTTCTGGCGCGACAACATTCGCCTCATCGGGTTTGCGCGTGACGTCGAAAAATATCTGAACCAGGCAACGATCCATGTGTTCCCGTCGCAGTTGGAAGGCAGTGCCAAGGTCACCTACGAGGCGGCGGCTTGCGGTTTGCCACAAGTGGTTACGCGCGAGTCGGGCGATGTCGTGCGCAGCGGAATCGATGGCATCATCGTGCCGCCCGGGAATGTCGATGCCATTGCCGGTGCCATCGAACATTTTTACCGGCATCCCGAGGTGGTAGCGGAAATGGCAGTCGCCGCCCGGCAGCGGGTGGTGGAAAATTTCACGTGGGACCATTTTCGGGAACGGCTGCTCGGCGCCTATGAACGCGCCATGGGAATGCTATGACATTTGGAATGCACGAATAGATCTCGTCACGGCTGTCATTCCGAGCCGCGCAGACAATGGCCGTCCGGCTCGGACCGCGGAATCTCGCGAATGTCCTGGCGCGTGTGACCAACTGTGAGGTCCCTCGCGTTCGCTCGGGATGACAAATTGCGCGATCATCCTGAAGTTTGAAAATCCTCCTTATTCAGCTCCGCCGTCTCGGCGATCTCATTTTAATGACGCCAGCGATCTCGGCCTTACGCGAACATCTTCCCGGCGCGCAGATCGCCCTCGCGGTTTCCCACGAATGCGAATCGATTCTACCCGCGATCAAGGGAATACAAAAGACTTTCCTAACGAAACGTGGACTCCGGGATTTATCAACCTGGATGCAAATCCGCCGCGCCAGTTTCGATTGCGTGATTGATTTCAGCTGCAACGATCGTTCGGCCTGGCTCACCGGTCTCTCCGCGGCGCCGCGCCGAATTGTTTCTGATCGCCTGAAAATCAAATCCAAATTCCGCGCGGGCTTTTACAACGAGTTTGTCGATTGCGCGATGAAACAGATGCATACGGTCGATTACGGCCTTGCCTTGCTGCAGCCTCTTGGGATTTCCGCGGCGGCCGACGACCCGGTGCTTGATCTGCCGGCGGCAGCGAAAGAGCGCGCCGCCACTATCGTGCGCGATCAAATTCGCAATCGACCATTCGCAATTTTCCATCCGGGTTCGGCGCGGGCGGAAAAATTTTGGGAGCCGGAACGTTGGAGCCAGATAATCAAATTCGCCGCTACCGAGCTGGGTCTTCTTCCCGTTTTGTCCGGTGGCGCAAGTGATCTTGAGCGCGCACACCTCGCCGCCATTCGGGGAAAATTGCAGACGACTGTACTCGATCTTTCCGGCCAACTCGATCTGCTGGTCCTGGCGGCATTGCTCGAACACGCGCGCTTGCTCGTAACCGTTGACTCTGCCCCAATGCATCTGGCGAGCGCAACCGGAACTCCGCAAGTCGTTCTGTTTGGCCCCACTAATCCCTTTCACTGGCACCCGCGAAAGAGTCCCGCCGCACTCTTATTCGGCGATTCACCGGAGCCACTGCGCCATTTCCGAGTTCCTGAACCCAAGAGGCCAATGAACCAAATCTCGACGGCAGCCGTAATCGATGCTATGCGTTCGATGCTGTCGGTGTCAGCGGCGTCAGCCGTATGAAGGACAAAGCCGAGAAGAAAAAGCTTTCATTTCGCGAAACTATCCGGATCGCCTGGAAACCGTACCGGCGTCTTTACAGCTATGTATTGCCGTACAAATGGAGATTCTTTTTAGGACTCTTTCTCGGCTTTCTCTATGGCGCCACCAACGGCATCCTTCCGCTGGTGATGGGAAAGGTGACCGGTGCGATTTTTCACGGGGCCACGCCAAACGCGAAGACGCTGACTCATCGCTCCGATCTACTCAATGCCGGCGGGTCGATAAATTCGATTTTCTTCATCTGCCTGCTCATTCCGGCAGTGATGACCGCGCGCAGCATCCTCAGTTACGGCAGCACCTACTACATGAATTGGGTCAGTAACCGCGCCGTGACCGACATTCGAGACGAACTTTTTCGCAAAATTATAAACCAGTCCATGGATTTTTTTAATCGCATGCAGTCCGGGGTTCTGATGTCGCGAATCAGTAATAACACCATGGCGATGCAGGTGGCGTTGACCCAGGTAAGCAGTGATGTTTTCAAGCACCCGATTACGATTGTTTTCGCGCTCGTGGTGCTAATCTACATGGATTGGAAGTTTACCCTCGCCGCACTCATCCTGTTTCCGAGCTGCATCATTCCTATTCAGGTTTTCGGAAAACGCGCCCGCCGGGCAATGGAGCAGCAACAGGAAGACCTGGGGAAAATGTCGGTAACAATGCAGGAGGCGTTCGCCGGTATCCGGGTGGTCAAATCCTTCGGCCGGGAAGAGCAGCAGGAGAAGAGCTTTGCTCGGAGCACGATGCTCCAGTTCCGCAACATGATGCGGATGATCAAGGCAACCGAAGCCGCGGGCCCGCTCATTGAGGTTCTCGCCGCCATCGGGGTTGGTTGGGCCCTGCTCTACGTTTATGCAACCAACCTCACCGCCGGCCGATTTTTCGCACTTCTCACCGGAATTTTCATCCTCTACGACCCCGCGAAAAATCTAAGCAAACTGCGGGTCATAATGCAGCGATCCATCGCGGCCACCGAGGGAATTTTCGCAATTCTGGATACCCCGGTCACGATTCAGGACGCGCCCGACGCGAAAACATTGCAGAGTTCGGAGGGGCGAATCGATTTTGACAACGTTACCTTCCGCTATGCCGGCACGTCCATCGACGCGCTTAGCCACGTCACTCTGAGAATCGAACCGGGAAAAAGTTATGCGCTGGTCGGCGCCAGCGGCGCAGGTAAGAGCACAATTCTGTCGCTTATTCTCCGACTGTACGATCCGACCTCAGGCGCAGTGCGAATCGATGAAAGCGATCTGCGCGGATTAACTCAACAATCGTTGCGCGAGCAGATCGGCCTGGTCACACAGGAAACATTTTTGTTCCACGACACCATCTACAACAACATTCTGTTTGGCCGCCTCGACGCCACCCGGGATGACGTTTATCGCGCCGCTCAGATGGCCTACGCGCACGAGTTCATTCTGGCGCAACCGAGAAAATACGACACCCTCGTCGGCGACAAGGGAATGCTTCTTTCCGGCGGGCAACAGCAACGATTGGCCATTGCGCGTGCGGTCTTGAAAAATGCGCCTATTCTCCTTCTCGACGAAGCCACTTCTGCGCTCGATTCCGAATCGGAAAAACAAATTCAAATGGCGCTGCAAACGCTTGCCGCCGGCAAGACCGTGGTCGCAATTGCCCACCGGCTCTCCACGATTTTGTCTTCCGATCAGATCATCGTCATGGAAAACGGTCGTGTGAAAGAAATCGGAACGCATGCCGAATTACTGGCCAAGTCCGGTTACTATCGGCGCCTCTACGATTTGCAGTTCAATCGCGGCGCCGAACACAAGGACCCTGAGGCGGAAGAATTATTCGAAGTCGTCAGCTAACGAGAAGCAGGAAGATTACCTGTCAGGCGGTCGAACTGAGCGCGAAATCGTTGATGTGCTTCGTCATCCACCACCGGTCGCATTTTCATTTCCGGAGGCGAAGGCAAGTCAACCCATGAACGGCAACCCGCGAATCGTTTTTCATTTTGCAGAATCCAGGACGGCGAAATTTCAAACACCCGTAGGAACGCGACGTGAAGTCCTTCGTCTCTGTAGCCGAACCGTTCTCGCACAACTTCTGGCGTGAGGATGTGCAGCGGAGCCAAGGCCTCCGCGATCCGGAGCGGACCAATCCTCAGTGCGCGCTCCACCTTCGCATACCATCGAATCGCGATGGTATCGCCTGCCCACGGCAGATTAGCCGACGCAATCCGAACTTTCGCCACTTGCTCGTGGAAGAAAGTGGGAAACAAAAAGAACTCCCGATGCCGGAATGAAAATCCTTCGCGTCCTTCTGCAATTCCACCTTTCCGCAAAATGATCGACTGCTCACCGCGCCCGAAGGCGTCACACACCAGGGACCATTCCTTGAAACCGACGCTTTCCATTTCTTTCACTGCAAATTAGCGTTGTCGCACGATGCCGTTCAATATCGACCTGCATAGTCATAGCTTTTTTTCCGGCGACGGTGTTTCCAGTCCGGAAGATCTGATCGCGAGCGCACAAGCCAAAGGCCTGCACGGTCTCGCCATTACCGATCACAACACTTGCGATGCGATCGATTATCTGCGGGGAAAAAAACTAATACGCGACGATGGGCTTCCGGTAAATGGTTTCCTGGTTATTCCGGGAGTTGAAGTCACCACGGCCGAAGGTCATCTGCTTTGCATCGGGACAATATTGCCCGAGGCGGCGAAGTTGAAGGGCCGACCTGCACGCGACGTGTGCGCACTCATTCACGAGCATGGCGGTCTGGCTATCCCGCCACATCCCTACGATCTGTTTCGTGCCGGAATCCGTTTCGCCATCCTCGAAACTTTGCCCGTTGATGCACTAGAAGTTTTCAACGCCGCCACCACTTTGCGCCGTTACAACACCTTCGCGTTTCGCTATGCGCAATTGCGCGGTTTACCGATGACCGCGGCAAGCGACGCTCATCATGCCGCTGCCGTCGGAACTGCCTATACCATTTTGAATTGCGACGAACTTTCAGTTAAATCCGTGCTCGCGCAGATCGTCAAAAGCAACGAGCTCAATCAGCGTTATCTCACCCCGCGCGACAGCATGCGTAAGACGTGGAACAACTGGTTGCGCTTGCGACGGAAGAAACTGCCCGAAATTAGCAACCGCGACGGCGGGTAGTTCTGGGTAGCGCGCGCGTCTCGCGCGTTGGCGATCGCGGACTTTTTCTGACGCGATCAATGATCGTGCGTTTTCCACCTTAGAAAAGATTGTTTCGGAGAGACGCATGCACTACCCAGAGAGTTGCGGCAAACCGTTACCGCAAATCGCGCAACTCTTGCACGTCCGTTACCGGCGCTTTGCAGGTGAAATCTTCGCAAATGTAAATGGCCGGCTTGCCGTCGACCGGTTTCATTACGCGAACCGCCTCGTTTTTCTCCGCCAGAAAATTTTGGCCCTCGCTGCCGTCAGCAAGGAGAACGATGGCATGCGGCAGAAAATGCTTCTGCACTTCTCTTAACAATTCCTGCGTCCGTGCATCACTCAACTCTCCGGCGACGACAATTTGCCGCGGTGGGGTTTCGAGAAAATCAAACGCGACCAGCATTTGTGGCAGCGCGCTCGGAAAATGCATTAATTGTCGCGCAAAAGCGTTCACCGTTTTCTTTGCGCGCGCCAGCAACTCCGGATCATTACGGATCGCCGCCAGTCGCGCCAGATTCAATGCGGCCACTGAGCTGGCGGCAGGTTCGGCGCTGTCGTTTTCTTCCTTCATGCGCAGCAGGATACTCGTGTCGTGACCAGTGACGGCAAAATAGCCGCCGCCTTTATCGTCCCCAAAGAGCGCATCCATTTGGCACTGCAATTCGACGGCAAATTTTAGCCAGCGTATTTCGAAGGATGCCTGGTAAAGATCGATCAACCCTTGAATGACAAAGGCGTAGTCATCGGCAAATCCCTCGACTTCGCTACGACCCTCGCGATAACTGCGGAAGAGAATTTTTCGCGACTCATCGTAAAGCTTTGCCCGAACAAACTCCGCTGCTCGTGTTGCTGTTTCCAGATAGGACGTATCATCGAGGACCTGGGCGCCTCGCGCGAAAGCAGAGATCATCAAGCCATTCCAAGCCGCAATGATTTTGTCGTCCAAGTGCGGACGGGGACGTTTGCTGCGGATCGAAAATAACTTCCGCCGGCTTTGGGCTAACGATTTTTGGGCTACGGCCTCATCGTCAGGTGCAACGGACGAGACGCCCGTTGGCCCCACAGGCGGGACGCCTGTGCCACGGATCAAAATATTCTTGCCGCGCAGCTCGCCATGCGGATCAGCTCCGGTTGGAACATTGCCGTTTTCTTCAACTCCATAGTGAAATGAAAAGATCGGCGCCTCGTCACCAAGAGCGTCGTCGATCTCCTGTTTCGTCCAGACGTAAAACGCGCCTTCCGCCGTTTTGCCATGGCCGAAATCAGCGTTTCCGGCTACAATTGGGCTGTCAGCATCTTCCGCTGAATAGAACCCGCCCTCCGGCGAAGTCATGTCGCGCCGAACATAATCAAGAGTGTCGCGCGCCGTCGCCGCGAAATCAGCGTCACCTGTGATTTGGAACGCGTCGAGATAAGCGCTCGCTAATTGCGCCTGGTCGTAAAGCATTTTCTCGAAGTGCGGCACGTGCCAGTGCCCATCGACCGAATACCGATGAAATCCGCCGCCAATGTGATCGTGCATTCCGCCCGCCGCCATTTTTCGCAAGGTCAGCGAAACCATCTCTAATGCGTGTTGCCCCGAATCTGTGTCGGGGTTTCGCGCATGAAATCGCGTTAAAAGATTGAGCGCCACCGGCCGCGGAAACTTTGGTGCAGGACCAAATCCGCCCTCGTGTGCGTCGAAGGTACGCGCGAATTGCTGATACGTCCCTTCCAGAATGGAGGCATCGATCTCTCCGGCTGCGGTTTCTTCCCCCACCGCTTCGCGCAGCGCCTCTACAATGTTCGCTCCTTGCTTTGAAATTTTTTCGCGATCGTTTTTCCACGCCTCCGCGATCCGTTGCAACACCCGTCTGAAGGCAGGCTGACCAAATCGGTCCTCGGGCGGGAAATAAGTTCCACCAACGAATGGTTCCAACTGCGGAGTAAGCCAAACGCTCATCGGCCACCCGCCACCACCCGTTGTCGCCTGCACGAAAGTCATGTAAACGCGATCCACATCCGGTCGCTCTTCCCGATCAACTTTAATGTTCACGAACTCGCGATTCATGATTTCGGCGGTGGCATCGTCCTCGAACGATTCGTGCGCCATGACGTGGCACCAGTGACAAGTAGAGTAACCGATTGACAAAAAAATCGGTTTGTTCTCCCGCCGCGCTTTCTCAAACGCCTCGTTTCCCCACGGCAACCAATCGACCGGGTTGTGGGCGTGCTGGAGGAGATAAGGCGACTTCTCGTGCTCGAGGCGGTTCTTCGGCATGACCTAAGGTAGCAAAAGGGACTGTTCGCTGCGACATCGCGAATGCGGCGCAAGCGCAACACCGCTTGTCATCGCTTTCGCTTTGGCGAAACTGGGCAAATGATCCGATTATTAATTGCCCTCCTCTTCACGTCAGCGACCGCCATTCCGCTTCACGCTGAAGAATTGCTCGTTTCGGCTGCGGCCAGTCTCACCGACGCGCTGAAAGAGATCGGCGCTAAGTTCGAAAAAGAGTCGAATACCAAAGTGGTTTTCAATTTTGGCGCCTCCAGCATGCTCGCGCGCCAAATCGAAGAAGGCGCGCCGGCCGATGTTTTCTTTTCTGCCGACGAAGCACAAATGAACCGGTTACAAAATAAGATTGCGCCGGCGACGCGGTGCGACTTGCTCACTAACATTCTCGTCGTCATCGCACGCAAAGATTCAGCGCAAAACCTGAGTCAACTTTCCGATCTCGCGAAACCTGAAGTCACGCGTATCGTGATCGCGGATCCGCAGGGGGTTCCTGCCGGCGTCTACGCGAAGGAGGTGCTCACCAAAGCGAAGTTGTGGGACAGAATCGAACCTAAAATCGCCCCGACGGAAAACGTGCGCGCAACCCTCGCCGTCGTCGAAGCAGGAAACGCTGACGCCGGGTTCGTTTATAAAACTGACGCGATGATTTCAGCGAGAGTCAGGATTGCGCTGGAGGTTCCCGCCGAATTCGCACCGAAAATCGTTTACCCGGCAGCAATTGTGGCCGGCTCTCGGCATCAAGATCAAGCGCAGCGCTTTCTCGCGTTTCTAAAAACTGAAGAAGCCGGCCAAATTTTCCGACGCTTGGGTTTTGGCATCACGCAGTGAGTTTTTTCGGCCTTAACGAGTGGAACATCATTCTTTTCACGCTCGCGGTCTGCGCTCTGAGCACGCTTTGCATTTTGCCATTCGGCCTCGCCCTTGCCTGGACACTCGCGCGCAAACGCTGGCGCGGAAAAGTTTTGGTGGAAACTCTTCTCACATTGCCGCTGGTCATTCCGCCCGTCGCGACCGGTTTGATTCTGCTGAAGCTTTTTGGCCGCCGCGGTCCATTCGGCGCATTTCTGTTTCACAATTTTCATCTCGACATTGTTTTCACCTGGCGCGCCGTGGTCATTGCCGCGGCGGTTATGTCATTTCCATTGCTCGTGCGAGCAGCGCGCGTCGGATTCGAAAGCGTTGATGTTCAGCTCGAAGAAATCGCGCTCACTCTGGGTGCCGGGCCGTTCCGTACTTTTTTCACTGTCACGCTGCCGCTGGCTGCGCGCGCGATCAGCGCTGGAATCATCCTCGCTTTCGCACGCGCGATTGGCGAATTTGGCGCTACCATTTTGGTCGCGGGAAATATTCCCGGACGCACCACCACGATTTCGCTGAAAATTTACGAAGCCGTCATTCTTGGGCAGGATGTAATCGCGTGGCGACTTGTGATTATTTGCCTGGTAATTTCATTCGTTGCCATTTGGCTGAGCGAACGTTGGAGCCGCGGCGCAATCGGCTGATTTTGGCAAGCGGTTAGCGCCACTATAATTTCGGCGCGGTGTCGGGCGACCACGGGTTGCGCCGGAAATCAGCGCCAACAATTTCGTCGCGATAACGCCTCAACAGTTCACGAAAACGCACAAGGTCGAGCGCGCGAAATTCATTCGGCAGGCCTTCCAAATTCCGCAGAGCCAACTCGAACAAGCGCGTGGCGGGCGGCAAACGCCGGCTATGCTTGGAATGCGATGGATGCTGGAAATTCTTCTGCAGATGCACAAACGCCCC
>Ga0207693_10001307_pt1 | contig 22085 bp, 21 predicted proteins | sample LARL81metaG_FD_184347 | JGI IMG/M metagenome (GOLD analysis project Ga0207693, IMG submission 184347) | Corn, switchgrass and miscanthus rhizosphere microbial communities from Kellogg Biological Station, Michigan, USA - LAR L8-1 metaG... | ecosystem: Host-associated > Plants > Roots >... | reverse complement strand
GCAGATCGCTGCACAAGCAAGCGTCGCTAGTGGTTGGCGCATGTTCTCCTCCCCATCGCAGCCGTGATCCAACCGATCAGCGTCGCGCGCGACGTCCCCGCAACGCGGCGCGTGACTCCAATGGTGCAGTAATGCCGCCCGCGCCTCCGCGAAATTGGCGGTGTTTTTGATATCGAGGAACGGTGCTTCTCGATGAGCATTGGTGGGTCGAGCACTGCGCTGAGTGGTTCACCCGGGACAGGTCCGGTGGTCGGCGAACGCGCAGCAGATTGCTGTGGGCTGCGACTGCCGGGCACATGCTTTCCGCGCTGACGCAAAAGGTTCGAGAAGTGCCAAATGTCAGCGTGAACTGATGCGAGTTTGGCAAATGCGGTGTGTGCGTTGACCGTGCGGTTGCCTGCTCCAGCCTCGTCCCTACGCTGTGTTATCGGCTGACATGCGAAATCATTAGGACACCAACGGTCCTGCGATATCGAGGCGGCCTATCCATTCGCGAACGGCACGGAGGTCGCTGACATGTCCGAAGTCCACTTCGCAACAGGCTCGTCGCCGGCGGTGCCCTCAACGCGCGACGAGCGTTTCAGACCCCGCCTTTCGGCAGCAAGGAACTTCGTCGCCGGCTGGGGTCGTCCGCTGGCACTATCGATGAGCTGATCAAGTCGATCGAAAAGGCAGGTGCCGCGCGGTATCCAAGCCAATCAGGCTGTCTCCGAAGCGATTACAGCCCACGACAGTTGTGTCCATCGCTAACTTTCGGCACGACACGTATACCGGACAACAGAATTCCTGCACCCGCCGAATACGCATCTCGATCGCTGCCACCTGGCAACGTCGTTCGTCTGACGCGGCCGTGCCCCGAGAACAGGTAGTACCCTGCCGCATCGCCAGGCCCTTGCTGGCCGCACGCCCGCTTGTGCAGGACAAACCGGCAGATCTCGATGCCGTCCACTCCGTCGACGACTATTGACCTCACCGAAGGCTTGAAAGCGGCAATTTCGGTGGACAAGAATGAACTTACCCACTGCAACCCACGACCCAGCGCTGTGCGGGGTGAGGAGACCGGTCATGTCCTTAGCAATGTCCGTAGACCAGCAAGCCGAGAGCTTCGTCCACGCGCCGCACAAACTACTGATCGACGGCGAATGGGTCGAGGCCGCCTCGGGCCAGACGTTCGCGACGATCAACCCCGCCACGGAGGAGACGCTGGCCGAGGTCGCGCACGGACAGGCGGAGGACATCGAACGTGCGGTACGCGCCGCACGCCGGGCGTTTGATGACGACTCACCGTGGCGGCGGATGAATGCGTCGGACCGCGGGCGGATCATCTGGCGTATCTCGGAGTTGATCGAGGAGCATGCTGACGAGCTTGCGATGCTCGAGTGCCTCGACAACGGCAAGCCCTACACGGTCGCCCGTGCGGCGGACGTGCCGCTGGCGGCCGATCTGTTCCGCTATATGGCTGGCTGGCCGACCAAGATCCACGGCAGCACGGTGCCGATCTCCGCACTCCCGGCTCCTGGCGAGTACCTCGCATACACGCTCCGCGAGCCGGTCGGCGTGGTCGGCCAGATCATCCCGTGGAACTTCCCGCTGCTGATGGCCGCCTGGAAGCTCGGGCCGGTGCTCGCGTGCGGCTGCACGGTCGTGCTCAAGCCGGCCGAGCAGACTCCGCTGTCGGCGCTGCGCCTCGGCGAACTGATGCAGGAGGCGGGCGTGCCCGACGGCGTGGTCAACATCGTGACCGGGTTCGGCGACGCCGGCGCCGCGTTGGCCGCACACGACGACGTCGACAAGGTGGCGTTCACAGGCTCGACAGAGGTTGGCAAGCTCGTCGTGCAGGCGGCCACCGGCAACCTCAAGAAGGTGTCGCTTGAGCTGGGCGGAAAATCTCCGAACGTGGTCTACGCCGATGCCGACCTCGAGGCGGCGATCCCGGGTGCGGCGAACGGCATCTTCTTCAACCACGGCCAGTGCTGCAACGCCGGCTCGCGACTGTTCATCCAGAAGGAGGTCTTCGACGACGTCGTCGCCGGCGTGGCCGAGATCGGGCAGTCGATCAAGCTCGCCCCGGGCACCGACCCCGAGGCCCAAATGGGCCCGCTGATCTCCGACGAACAGTTCGGCAAGGTGCTCGGCTATCTCGACTCGGGCCGTTCCGACGGCGCCGAGGCTGTGATCGGCGGCGGCCGCGGCGGCGACCGCGGCTACTTTGTCCAGCCGACGATCCTCACCAAAACGAACCCCAACATGAAGGTCGTGCGTGAGGAGATCTTCGGACCCGTGGTGTGCGCGATCCCGTTCGACTCGCCCGAAGACATCGTCTCGGTCGCCAACGACACCACCTACGGGCTGGCCGCGGGCGTGTTCACGCGCGATATCTCCAAAGCGCACCGCACAGCCAAGCGGTTACGCGCCGGGACGGTGTGGATCAACACCTACCACGTGTTCGATGCGGCCATGCCGTTCGGCGGCTACAAGGAGTCCGGCTGGGGCCGCGAGATGGGCCCCCAGGTGCTGGAGAACTATCTCGAGACCAAGTCGGTGGTGACAGCCCTCTAGACACAAACTGGTTGCCATTGCTCCAACTCGCAAGTCGCTGAACGCAATAGCGGCTTGGCAGCAGAGCGGACGGTCGGCGACGGCGATAGCATCAATCCCCGTGGACAGCACGGCTCAGCGGGAGTCGGCACGCGTTGCCCGGCTCCTGGAGGCGCAGGACATGGCCGCAAAGCTCTTCGATGAGGTGAGCGAGCGAGGATTGGTTCGCGCCGGGATCGGCGAGCGAGCCCTGGCCGATGAGATCAGAGACCTGGCTGCAGGCATGTTCGGCATCACCCGGCATTGGCACAAACGCATCGTGCGCTCGGGGGAGAACACCCTCGAGACCGCCCGCGGGAACCCTCCCGACCGTCGCATCGCAGATGACGACGTCGTGTTCCTCGACTTCGGGCCGATATTCCAGGAATGGGAAGCCGATTTCGGCCGCACCTACGTTCTGGGAGACGATCCGCGCAAACTCGCTTTGCGTGAGCACCTGCCTCAGGTCTGGCAGGCGGCCCGCGACTACTTCCACCGGTCGCCGGACATCACCGGTGAACAGCTCTTCGACTATGTGGCCGCCGTGAGCCGTGACTTCGGTTGGGATTTCGGCGGTGTCATTGCAGGACACCTGGTCGGCGAGTTCCCCCACGACAAGATCGACGGCGACGACATCGAGTCTTACGTCGCACCGGGGTCAGTACGCCCGATGCGGCGAAAAGACCGCTCCGGCAACATATGTCACTGGATCCTCGAAGTGCACCTGGTGGATCGCGCCCGTCGCTACGGCGGTTTCCACGAAGAGCTTCTCGATATTCCTTGACGGAACGTAGGGTCCGCTGGGGGCTGACGACGCTTCTAGCCGTTGGGGCAGGGCGCCGGAATCCACATCGCCCAGCACATTCCGGGAGGTGCAGGCAGTCCCCGAGGCGCAGGACGCGGAGGAGGGGCTGGGGGCGGAGGATTGTCTCCCTCCCAGACATCGCTGGCGTTGTTCGGGCCCTCGGGAACATTGCCCGCACCCTCGGCCACCCTGTACCAGGTGTGGCAAACGTTCATATCCCACTCGACACCCTGGTACGGCCCACCCTGATCCATATACAGGGAATCCCCCGGGCACCAGTGATTTGGGCCGTAGCCGCACGGGCCCCAGGCACCGTTGCACGCCTGGGCGGTACTTGCCAGCCCGAGACCGGCCACACCCAAGCCGCCAGACACCAACGCCGATGCTGCCAAACCGACGAAGATTCGTTTCATTGGTTTTCCTTTCGCCGCTGTCTGCCCGAGGCCGGTCACGCAAAGGTTGCGGCTGGCGCCTTGGAGAATTCTTGCGGCGCAGCTCATCCCGAATACCCAGAAACGCGCAGCCTGTAAGACCGCTGTGGACGTGCCCGGCCGTCGGTTAGCTACGCGCGAGCACCTGGTACTGCAGCTCGAGCCCGTCGAGCACGGCCTGCAGGCCCGCGTCGAACGCTCTCTTATCGACTCGCTGCTGCCGCGCGGCGAGCAGATGCGCGCCATCGAGATGCGGATAGTTATTGCCGTAGACCGCCGCGTCCGCGGGGAAGGCTGAGGCGAACGACCCGAGCGCCGAGCCGAGCACGAAGTAGCGGATGACGGCGCCGACGCTGACCGCCTCGCGGCGCGGCCACCCCGCCGACACCAGTCCACCGAACACTGCGTCGGCAATCCGCAACCCGTTGGGGCGGCGGCCCAGTCCAGTGGCCAGCGCAGGCACGATGTTCGGGTGTGCGGCGATCGCCTCCCGATAGGCCCGGGCCCACTTCTCCAACGCCGCCCTCCACGCGGGGTTCGTCTTGCTCAACTCGGCGAACATCGAGGTGTCCACCCGGGCAAGCACCGTGTCGACCACGTCGTCGAGCAGTTCTTCCTTCGTGCCGACGTGGTTGTAGAGCGAAGGCCCTGTCACCCCTAGCTCGGCAGCCAGTCGCCGCGTCGACACAGCTTCCAAACCCTCGGAGTCCGCCAGCGCCAGCGCGGTAGACACGATCCGGTCGCGGCTGAGCAGCGGATGCGGTGGCCGCCCCATCTCGCCTCCTCATGGTCGACGCCAGGCCGCCCGCCACGATACCTTTCACCGCTAGTTTTCTGGCTGTGGCGCGGATCACGTTGTAAAACTAGCAGTGCTAGTTTAATTTCTTTGTATGCCGGTACGGCCTTGAAGGGACTGGTGGTCGGCGGCTCTAACCAAAGGAGGTGGCGCATGCGCCGCACGAATTTCAACGACGATCACGAGACGTTCCGGAAGACACTTCGGGCGTTCATCGAGACCGAGGTGGTCCCGGTGTTCGACGAATGGTTCGACGCCGGCCAGGCGCCGCGCGAGTTCTACTACAAGCTCGGCGATTTGGGCGTGTTCGGCATCGAGGTGCCCGAGGAGTACGGCGGCGCCGGCGAGAAGTCGTTCAAGTATCAGGCGATCATGACCGAGGAGGTTGCCCGTGCCGGCGTAGCGCTGGGCGGCAGCGGGGTGCATGTCGCGCTGTGCTTGCCCTATCTGAAGGCATACGCGACGGCCGAGCAGAAGCAGCGGTGGCTGCCGGGATTCGTCACCGGCGAGATCATGTTCGCCATCGCCATGACCGAGCCTGGCACAGGCTCGGATCTGGCCGGCATGAAGACCACCGCCAAGCTGTCCGACGATGGCAGCCACTACGTGCTGAACGGCGCGAAGACCTTCATCACCGGTGGTGTACACGCCGATCGGGTCATCGTGTGCGCCCGCACCGCGCCACCCAAGCCGGACGATCGCCGCTATGGCATCTCGCTGCTGGTGGTGGACACCAAGTCTGACGGTTACAGCGTGGGCCGCAAGCTCGACAAGCTCGGCCTGCGTACCTCGGACACCGCCGAGCTGTCCTTCACCGACGTCAAGGTGCCCGTCGAGGACCTGCTCGGCGAGGAGAACATGGGCTTTGGTTACCTCGGCCAGAACCTGCCCCAGGAGCGGCTGGGCATCGCGATCGGCGCCTACGCCCAGGCCAAGGCAGCCGTCCGGTTCGCCAAGCAATACGTCGCCGAGCGCACGGTGTTCGGCAAGCCGGTGGCGGCGTTCCAGAACACCAAGTTCGAACTGGCCGCGTGCAAAGCCGACGTCGACGCCTTAGAGGCGGTTGTCGACCGCGCGCTACAGGCGCACGACGACGGCGAATTGACCGCCGCCGAGGCCGCCGCCACCAAGCTGTTCTGCACAGAGACCGCGGCCCGGGTCATCGACCGCTGCCTACAACTGCACGGCGGCTACGGCTACATCAACGAATACCCGATCGCCCGCCTGTACGCCGACAACCGTGTCCAGCGGATCTACGGCGGCACCAGCGAGGTCATGAAGATGATCATCGCCAAGGACATGGGGCTGTGATCATGATCGAGGACACCGCCCGCACACTTACTGCCGCAGCGATGAGCGCCGCACGAGCGTTGCCCGTCGCCGGGCGCGTGTTCGGCGGCACGCAGCGGCTCGAGCTGGACGGTCGCGTCGTGTTCGTCACCGGCGCGGCCCGCGGCATCGGCGCCGAGGTCGCCCGCGAGGCCCACGCACGCGGCGCGCGGGTGGCGCTGGTCGGCCGGCGGCTGGAGCCGCTGCAGCAGTTGGCAGCCGAACTCGGCGAGGGCGCGGCCGCGTTCCAGGCCGACGTGGGTGACCTGGACGCGCTGCAGGGCGCTGCCGACGCGACCGTCGCGCGGTTCGGCGGCATCGACGTCGTGGTCGCCAACGCCGGCATCGCTCCGCCGTCGGAGCCGATACTGACCATCGATCCCGGCGAATTCGAGCGGACCGTCGACATCGACCTGCTCGGCCAGTGGCGCACGATCCGCGCCACACTGCCTGCGGTGATCGAGCGGCGCGGCCACATCCTGGTCGTCGCGTCGATCTACTCCTTCGTCAACGGCGCACTCAACGCGTCCTACGCGGCCAGCAAGGCGGGTGTCGAACAACTGACCCGGGCGTTGCGGGTCGAACTCGCCCACCACCAGGCCACCGCCGGGGTGGCGTACCTGGGGTTCGTCGAGACCGACCTCGTTGACGACGTCTTCGCTCAGCAGCAGATCGCCGAGGCACGCTCGATCGCGCCGCAATTCGTCACCAGGCCGATCACGGTCAACCGAGCCGCTCGGACGCTGGTCGACGGCGTCGAGTCTCGTGCCGCGACGGTGGCCGCGCCGGGCTGGATCCGGCCGCTGCTCCCGCTGCGCGGCATCGCAGGCACGCTCATGGATGAGTTCATGCTCGCCAGCCCCGCGCTGTCCCGCGCTATTAGCAGCGCCGAGCGAAAGCAGGAGCAATGAGCCTGATCGCACCCCAGGACTCGGCGTTCCTGTTGGGGGAAACCGCGGCGCAGCCGACGCATGTAGCCGGTCTTGCCGTCTACGAGTTGCCGCCAGGCGCCGGCCCCGACTACGTCAGCCAGCTGTATCACGAGCTGCTCACCCACACCGAGATTCACCCACGCCTGCGGCAACGGCCCGCCGACCCGGTCGGAAGCGTTGGCAACGTCTGGTGGACCGAGGAGCACGACATCGACCTGGAGTACCACGTCCGGTTGGCGGCGCTGCCGCGGCCCGGGCGGGTACGCGAGCTGCTGGAGCTGGTGTCCCGGCTGCACAGCCAGATGCTCGACCGGCACCACCCGCTATGGGAGTTTTATCTGATCGAGGGGCTCGAGGGCGGCCGCTTCGCCACCTACACCAAGATCCATCACGCGCTCTATGACGGTGTCGCCTCCACCCAACTGCTGACCAGATGGTTGTCACCCGACCCGGATGCCCGCGGGACGACCCCCTGGTGGTCGGCCACGCACCAGCGTCCCAGCCAGGCAAAGACGGGACAGGCCGGCGGCCGCACGGCGCAGGTTGCCCGCGCCGCCGGCCAGACCGCGCGGCTGGCCGTCGACCTGGCCGGCCTCGCCTCTCCGGCGGGCAAGATGGCAGCCCGGGGGCTTCGCAGGCAGGCCACAGGGCTGCCGTACCGGGCGCCGCGCACCATGCTGAACACGTCGATCACCGGCAGCCGCCGATTCGCAGCTCAGCAGTGGCCGCTAGAGCGGATCAAGAACGCCGGGGCAGCGCACAACGCGACCGTGAACGACGTGGTGTTGGCCATGTGCGCGGGCGCCCTGCGCCGCTACCTGATCGAGCAGGACGCGCTGCCCGGCAGCGCGCTTACCGCCGGAGTGCCGGTATCGCTGCGCTCGCTGGGTGCCTTCGGAGACAGCGGCAACGCGGTCGGGATCGTGCCCTGCAGCTTGGCCACCCAACTCGCGGATCCACACCGCCGGTTGACCGAGATCATGGCTTCGATGAACAGCGCCAAGGCGCAGCTGGCCACCCAGAGCACACTGCAGACCCAGCTGCTCACCGGCCTGATCGCCACCGGGCCGCTGTTGGCAACCCACATCCCCGGCGTGGCTGATCTCGCCCCGACCTCCGTCAACCTGATCGTCTCGAACGTCCCTGGACCGCGTGAGCCGCTGTACTGGGACGGCGCACGAATGCAGGGCATGTACCCGTTGTCAGTCCCACAGCAGGGCCAGGCGCTGAACATCACGGTCGTCAGCTACGCCGGCCAGCTCAACTTCGGCCTAACCGGATGTCGGCGCCGCCTGCCGCATCTGCAGCACATGCTCACCTACCTCGAGGACAGCCTTGCCGAGCTCGAGACCACCAGTTAGAGCTGGTCGCGGGCTGCAGCAACGACCTGCTGTATAGCGTCGATCACCAGCTCCGGCTGGTCCTGGTGGATGTTATGCCCGCTCTCGGTGGCGACGATAAGGCGAGCGTCGGGGACGAGATGGGCGAGATCCTGCTGCAGCGCGAACATGATCCCTTCCATCTTGTCACTTGGCCAGCCTGGAAATGGGTCCGCGAACGGGATGCCATGGGCCAACACGACCAGCGGCATCGGATGTAGGGGCGCATCCTTGCGCGCCTGGCGTACCTGCCCGGTGGTGGCGTCGTCCGCCAACGGGGCGGTGTACCACTGCTCCGCCTCCGGATAGGCATCGAGGAGGTCTTGATTGGTGACGGTGAGCGCTTCGAACTCCGCCCACTGATCCGGCGCGAGGGCCTCCTGGAAACGCAGCCACACATCCTCGTGGGTCGAGTCCAATAGCACCATGCCGACCACGTCCTCCGGGTACTCGCTGGCATAGAGCCGCACCACCAGACCGCCTGCGGAGTGGCCGACCAGGACGTAGGGACCGGGGATAGCAGCGGCAGCCAGCAGCGCGTGCAGGTCGTTGACCCTGTCTTGCGTGGTGCGTGGCTGGGGAACCGGATCGCTGCGGCTGGGAAGAAAGAGCGGCCCATCCGGATCGAGGGACGGATTGCGTTCAGTGAGCGTGCCCGGACGGTCATAGGCACAGACGCGGGTGAACGCCGCCACGCCGGGCAGGACCATCGTCCGCGTGCCCTCGGGCCCCTCCAGATCTCGGCTCCAGACGTCGGCCCGGCCGCCGGCGCCGGATTCCAGGATCACCGTGGGGCTGCCCTGGCCGCGGCACTCCAGGTAGAGCGATCGACCGCCAATATCGACCAGACCCGAAAAGTCGCCCGTTGCCGCCGGGGACGCAGTGGCTTTCGGCGCAAGGGCGACGGCGACGGTGCCAACGACCGCGAGCACGGTGACCAGAACCAACGCGGAGGCTGTGGGATGGCGATCCATAGCAATCCTCCTTGGCAGGCACCGCCTCGACCATCAGCGACGCGCAGCTTCACGGAGGGAAGCGGAGCGTATCGTGCACCAACGATAGAGCCCGCGACCCGGCCGGCGGCCATCATCGATTGGATTGCCCCCAAGCGCTTGTTGTTCTACTCGACTAGGTCGACCTATCCCAACCAAGTCGAAATCGTTGGTGGCCGAAGCCGTTTGCAGGATCACGCCTTCGGGCAGAACAACGCGAGAGCTCTAAGCATCTGCTGGACTGCTCCTAGGTGCTGATGAGCGCCGGCGGGGCCGGTGGCGGTGGTGGCGGGTTGTCGCCGTCCCAGATCAAGTTGGCGACATTGCCCTGGCCCGGATACACGTACCAGTAGCTGTGGCAGATGTTCCAGTCCCAAACCACTGGGTCGGTGATGTGATTGCCGGTATGCGGTGCCTCATCGCCCGGGCACCAGTGACACGGTCCGCCCGGGTTGTCGCAACCGGGCCAACCGCCGGGCTCGGCTCGTGCGGTGCCTGCGGCCATTCCGAAACCTGCCACGCCAAGACCGCCAGCCACCAAGAGCGCCATAGCGAACCGCGAAATTCGGTTCATCGTCGTTTCCTTTCGACAGGCGCCGCCCCTCGGCTTTGTTGTCGGTGCGGTCAAGTACACGCTCGTAGCGTGGCGACCGATCCAGCAACTGACGGGATCCTCTGCGCTGCTGCGCTTATCGGTACCCGCGTTTCAACAGGTGCCGCGCGCCCGCATCCATGGTGGCGGGGGGCGCAATCGCGAAGTCGAAGGCGTTGGCGAGTCGGGCGGTGATGTCGAAGGCCAGACATACGGCAAGGGCGTCTTCGATCTGCTGACGAGAAGCGCCCGCAGCCAACACCTCTCGGATGTCTTCCGCATCAACTGTGTGTGCACGAGTGAGCTTGCCGAGCATGCGAAGCGTCGCCCTGAGCGGCTCATCGATCGGTGCCGAATCCAAGTCGGCGAGAGTGGCGGCGACCTTCGCGTCATCGCCGTACCACAGGCTCGACGTGGCGGAGTGCGCGGTGACGCAGAACGGCGCGTCGTTGGCCTGGGAGACGAACGCGGCCATCAGCTCGCGATCGCCGATCGACCACGCGGACGGTCCGCGCATCGCCTCGTGGGTGAGATCGCCGGCGCCGTAGAAGTCGGGCCGGTAGAACGCCAGCTTGACCGCGTCGACCACCGGCTGGCGCGACACCAGCCGGATCATGCCAAGCAGTGCCTTGGTCCGCAGTGGGTGACCGTGATCGAGGATTTCGAGCCTCACCGCCGATCTCCCGTCTGTCCGGTCGCGGCGGCGAGCGCGGCAAGCGCGCCTTCATATTGCCGGTTCGCCTGGCCGATCGCAGCGCACACCACGATTTCGAAGATCTGGTCCTCACTGAGTCCGGCGGCGCGGACAGCCGCGACGTCCTCGTCGGTCACCGTGTCGCCGTGGTAGACCACCTTCTCTATCAATGTGCCCATCGGTTCATCCAGGCCGGCGTCGTCGAATGCGGCCCTGCGCAGCTCTTGCGGCGCCATCCCGTTGCTATCGAGGACGCGGGCGACGAGCGCGCGCTTCAGTTGGGTTATGTCAGTCATTTGTCTAACAACTCCTCTCGGTAGGTGCAGGCGATGCGCTCTTGGAGGACAACCTGTTCGGCCGGGTTGGCGGTGAGCGCGAGTGCGCGACGATCAGCGGCTCGGGCCTCATCGGTGCGGCCCAGTTCGCGCCAGAGATCAGCGCAGGTCGCGTGGTAGAGGTGATAGCGATCGAGTTCACCTGCGAGCATGTCGAGTTCGGCCATCGCCGCCTGGGGCCCCGACCGGTAGCGCAGAGCGATAGCGCGATGCAAACGGGTCACGGGGGACGGCGCGAGGTGGAGCAGCATGTCGTAGAGAAGCACTATCTGCTCCCAGTCGGTGTCCTGCCAGCGTTCGGCTTCGGCGTGGCAGGCGATGATCGCAGCCTGCAGCTGGTACGGGCCGGGGCGCTGCTGTTTGGCGGCGCGGGCCAGCAATCGACTCGCCTGTTCGATCGCTTCCCGGTCCCACAGGGATCGGTCCTGGTGTTGCAACAGCACCAGGCGACCGTCGGGATCGAAGCGGGCCGCGGCGCGGGCGCGGTGCAGCCGGATCAGCGCCAGCAGGCCTGCCACTTCCGGCTCCGTCGGCATCAACCGGTGGAGTAGCGACACCAACCACTCGGCGTCGTCGACCAGGTCGCGCGCCTGAGCCCGCTCGGCGGTCGACAGGTAGCCCTCGTTGAAGAGGAGGTAGATCACGGCGAGGACTTCGGTGAGGCGAGGGCCTAGCTCGTCATGGGCGGGAATCCGGTACGGAATTCGCGCCTCGGTGATCTTCTGTTTGGCGCGGGTGATCCGTTGCGCCATCGTTGTTTCGTGCACGAGGAACGCTCGGGCGATCTGCGCTGTGGTCAGGCCACAGACGACTCGCAGCGTCAGCGCGATCTGCACCTGCCGGGGGAGGGCCGGGTGGCAGCAGGTGAAGATCAGCCGCAGGCGCTCGTCTGGCTCGGGCTGGACGGGCCACTGCAGTTGCGCCAGCTTGGCGACGTAATTGTGTTCGCGCCGTAGCACATCCAGGCCGCGGCGCCGCGCGACCGTGAACAGCCAGGCGTCCGGTCGCTCGGGAATCCCTTCCGCAGGCCAGTGTCGAAGTGCTGCCAGCACCGCGTCCTGCACCAAATCCTCTGCGGTGGCGAAATCGCCGGTCACGTGGATCAGCGACGCGACCAGTCGGCCAGCGTTTTCTCGCACCACGCGGGTCAACTGGTCGTGTACTGCCTCGGTCACATGGACTCGAACTCGATCGGGCGAACCTCGACCACCGGGCAGCCCGGCCAGGTCTTGGCCGCTTGCAGTGCCTCATCCAGGTCAGCGACCTCGATCTCGACGTAACCGCTCACGACCTCTTTGCCCTCGACAAAAGGACCGTCGGTGATGACCGGCTCACCATGGTCCAGTCGCACGGTCGTTGCCGTCTCGGGTGCCTTCAGCTTGCTGCCGCCCCGCAATTTGTCCGCATGGTTGGCGAACCACTCGTTGACCCGGCCGTACGCCCGCTCCCGCTCCGACGGGCTCATCGCCGCCATATCGCTGGTGAACTGCTCGGTTTCGACGAACAAAAGCACATACTTCATGGCTCACACCCTTTGCATCTCGGTCGAGATTTTCGTCCTCACAATGAAGACGATCGGCGACAACCTCGATACGACAGAGGCGGCACCTCAGGTGGATTTGATTCCAGCCGGTCGACACATTGGCGGACTACCCGCAGCCCGCGCGGTTGATGCAAATCCCAGGAGTTGGTTCGCGATAACGCGATTCTGGCCAGGAACGGCCTCGGCGACGTCGCCGGGTGGACGGAGCTTGGCTGCTTTCTGGCCGCGGTCGGTGCCGCGCGGCCGAGCGTGACGGGACTCAGAGGTTGGCATCGAAGTCGACGGCCATTCAGTGTGCACACAGCGAACGCACAGTCGCCCCGAGCGCTCTGAGGTAGCTGCTGTCTTAATTTTCCTGCAGCGCAATCGAATTCAGCCAAATGCGATGACGACGCCGGGGCGTTCAATTTGCCACAAGACCCAGGCGTCACGTTGTTGGGATCGGTAGCCGCCCATCGGATCTGTACTCATCCCGATGACGACGCCAACGAGGCAGCGCACCACTGAAAGGAAAAGCAATGAAGATCGTGCCCACCCGGATGGAGGAACAGATCAACCGTGTCGACCGCACGACGAGCCTGGGGATCGGGATCGCCAGCGGCATCACCGCGCTGTGCTGCGTCTACCGGCTGATCTGGCTGCTCTACGCGGCCGTGACCTTCTCCAGCGTTGGCTGGTCCCCGATATCGCTGGTCTTCCCGTTCGTGCTGTGGGGGATGATCGGCGTCGTGGCGGCGATCGGCGCCGTTGGCCTCCTGACCCGTTACGCCAAGGGACCTGAAGCCCGAGGTCAGGCGAGGGGCGCGACAGGCGCAGGCGGTGCAACCGGAACCGCAGGCGGACCGGGAGGCACCGGCGCAGACTGCAGATGCGGTGTGGGGCCCGTACTTCCCACAGCGGGTCCCGGCGGGGCCACTGGAGCTAGAGCCGCGGAGAGTGGCAGAGGCGCAGGCGGTGTCTGCGGTGACGGGGGCGCACCCACAGCGGGCGGTTGCGCCCCCGTGTCGGCGGCCCAACTTGCTTGAAGTTCATTCGCGACGAAAGTCGCTCCCTGGTCAACCATTCCAGAGTCGACGTACTCGTTGTGCGCCGAGAAACTCCTGCCGTCCGTGTCGCAGACCAGGTCGTTGTCCACACACAAGTCGATCGTCTTAGCCAGATACTGAGGGCCGATGGTGATCGGCGGGTCGTTGATCGCGTGCATGAAGCGGGTCGACGGTTTTCCGAAGAGGGCAACCGCTGCGACGTGGTTGGACACATCGGGCGGCATCGGTGCAGGCACGTCCAAGGGGGAGACGCCATCGGGGACAGCGTTCGCGGTCACGAAGCCCATGACCGCCGCACCTTGCGAGAATCCACCGAGCACCATCTTGGTCTTGGGGCAGTTCGCCGCGGTGGCGATCACATGTGTGCGCGCATCCGCGATTCCATCGACGGCGGTGGGGAAGTCAGTGGTGGCGGGGTAGTCGACCGGGTAAACCCCGACGGACTTCGCGCCGACCCGAGTGCGCAGCGAGTCGATGAACGCCTCTCCCGTGGGGCCGACACCGGGTGCCTCGGTGGTGCCGCGGGCGAAAATCACCTCGGCATCAGGGCACGGTGCCGCCTGCGCGGACGGAATAATTGCACTCTGCAAACCCCAAGTCGCCACTGCCGCAGCGCCGATCGAGATAGCGATATGGGAGGGCCTCACGGACCTATGCTGACACACCCCGGCGCCAATTGCGCGCCGATTAGCAGGCCGCTGCTCTTCGATCGAGTCGCTGTCGACATCGGAATCGGCGCGCTGTCGTTTGCCCCATCGTTGCAGCACAACAGCAGGAGCGACGACCTGCGACTTCGCCATCCCGACCTCCCGACTCGCAATGATGTCAACTATGTCGCGAGACGACCGCCAATACTACTTGCACCCGAACGCTGTAAGCCTGGCAGAAGTGGATCCAGCGTGAATTCTCAGAAATTCGCCAACCTTTCTCGCAATTTTTTAACTGCTTGCTCATCCGCAGCCGGCGAAGCTGTGCAGGATGCCGTTGTGCACCTGGATCTTTCGCCCCACTAGAGGCGACTGGCTGCGAAAGTCGCTGCCTGATTGACCATTCCGGTCTCGACATACGCAACGTGCGCACGCATGTCCCATCCGTTGGAGCAGATCGGATCGTTCGGGACACACAAGTCGATGGTTTTGGCCGCGTAGAGCGGGCCGATCGTCGGAAGCGGGCCCGGCGAGAGCGTGTCTGCAAACGCACTCCTCGGAGCCCCGAACAACGCGGCGGCCGCGACGTGATCGGCGATCTGCGGTGGCATTGCCGTGGTGGACAGATCGATCACGCCCGCGCCCTGGGAGTATCCGCCCAGCACCAGGCGGGTGTTCGGGCAGTTCGCCGCCATGGACTGGATATGGCTGCTCGCATCACTTGCGCCGGCGGGTGTGCTGGTGTCGAAATCGCGGCTGGCCGGGTAGTCGACCGCGTACACCGCGACCGAGCGCCCGCCGAGTTGTGAACGAAGAGAGTCGACGAAGGCCTGTCCGGTGCCGCCAACCCCCGGTGGCTCGGTGGTCCCGCGGGCGAACACGACCTCCACGTCAGGGCACGGATCGGCGGCTGCGGCCGGAATCTGGATGAGTGCGATCGGCAATACCCATGCGGCCGAGGCGATGGCCCCGACAGCGCCTGACACCCGGAGAAGGGACCTCGATATGTCCATGCTGGTGTGTCGCTCGGCGGCCGAAAGATGTCACGTACCGGAATACATCAACCGGTCTGGGTCGTACTGCCGCCGGATGGCGTCGAGTCTCGCGAGATTGTCGCCGAAATACCATGATGTCGGCGTATCCGGCTCGACATAGTTGACATAGCCGCCGATCGAGTGCGGATGAACCGCCGCATGGGCGCTGGCCAGCCACTCGTTCGCGGTCTGAAAAGTCGGTGTCTCGGTGTACCACTGAACGCACGCCGCCTGCCGCCGCCATGGAAACGCCGTGTCGCTCGGGCCGAGGTCGCTCACGGCTCCGGACAGTGACTCGATCACCGCGCTCGATGAGCCTGCGTCGCGTGGCCATGCCGACACCGCAGCGACGATCGATTCCGCCGCAGCTTGCGTCATCTCCTCGATGATGTCGGAACCCGCCACGAACGCGCGCGGCTGCGTTGCTTGGGCGCCGCCCTCGAAGTAGTGCACGAAGTCCATGCGTTCGAGGGTTCGGCTGGTGCTGGAGACAGGTTGCACGCCTATTGCGCCGCTGAGGTCGCCGGCACTGCCCGGCCCGTCGCCGGCAGGCGTCGCCAACACGATGGTGCAGCCCCCGGAGCCCGAACCCACCGTGATGTTGACCATGCCCCAGATCGCACGGTCGGCGGCGTGCAGCCACTCGGCCCAGCCGACGATCGCCTGTTCAGTCGTGCCCTCGGGGAAGACCAGATTCACGACGTCCCTATCGATGACGGGAAGCGTTCGGAACGTGAACGACGTGACAACGCCGAAGTTGCCCCCACCGCCGCCTCGCAGTGCCCAGAACAGGTCGGCATGATCGTCTGCTGACGCGGTGATCACGTCGCCGCTGGGCAGTACGACGGACGTCGAAACGAGCGCGTCGCATGCGAGGCCCGAACGCCGGGCGTCGGATCCGAGCCCACCACCCAGCGTCAGCCCGGCGACGCCGACGGTCGGGCAGCTGCCGCTGGGGATCGACCGGCCATGCGAGGCCAGCGCTGCTTGTACCGAATCCAGTTGTGCTGCAGCGGGAATCGTCGTCAACCCGGGCCCGTCGTCATAGGCGATGCCGCCGGGTAGCTGCCGCAGGTCGACAACCATCGTGCTGTCAGCCGCCGATGCACCGATGTAGGAGTGCCCGCCGCTGCGCACCGCGACCTTGATGCCGTTCTTCGCGGCGAACTCGACGGCCTTCTGGACGTCGCTGCCCGATTTGACTGAGACGACCGCCGCCGGTGTGGAGTTGTCGAATCGGCTGTTGAACAGGTTTTTCGCGGCGGCGTAGTCGGCGCTGGATGGCAGGGTGACTCGACCCTCGATCGTGCGGCCGAGGGTGTTCCAGTCAGGCTGGCCGGGTGGCCGTGAAGTCGAGGACTGCGTCTGCGGTTCTGGCGCAGTCTTTCGGCACGAACCTGACGCGCCAGCGGCGACAGTGGCGAGCGCGCCGCGAATGAAGGCCTGACGTGAGATCTCCCGCGTCATGGCACGGAATCATCGCTGAGGTGTCAGGCGGCCTCTTCGAGTAGAGGCGCTGCCCTTGGTCGCTCTGGGCGGATGACACGCAGCGTGCGCGGATGTCGCGGATGCACAGCGACGAGCGATCCCGACCGGACGACACCCAACGGCCCTTGGCGGGCGAAGCGCGAGATCCCCGTTGTGCGCACCGCCAGCGCGGCCTTGGCCTGGCGGTAGCCGAACCGCATGCCTGCCGCGCAGATGATCAGAAGTCCGCCCACGCCGGGCAGAGCGAAGGCGGCAAGCGCCGACAGCGACACAGGCGCAAGGACTGCTTTCACGGTGTTCTCGAGAAGTGACAGCGCGGTCGTCGGAAGGACGCTTTCGGCCGCGATCGGCGCTGTCCCGGTCAGCGACAAGTTCGTGCTCAAGCCGGCTGTGGCAAGCCCGCCGAGCGCCGCAGGCGCGCTGACGTGGCCGAGCAATGGCGTGCCCGCAACAGGGATAGCGGGCGCGACCGGCGGCGGCACAGGGAGCAGTGGCGGCACAGTCGCAGCAGGCGCGGGGGCGATCAGCCCGACACCAAAGCTGTTGCCGACCGTAGCGACCGGCGTCGACGCCATTCCGGCGACGACGAGCAGTGAGTAAAGATCAGTCGGTATCTGCGCGAGTGGCACGACCGCGTCGTTGACCGAGATGAGGATGTTCTCAACCGCCGTGATGACATCGACAACCGGCGTTTCGGAACTGGGCAGCGACACGATCACACCAGGCACCGCCAACGCGGCCCCGGCGACCGTTGCGATCGCATGCGTCACGGGCTTGACCACGACCGTCGCCAGGGAGGGCGGCGGCGGGCTGGGGGAGGGCGCGGGTCCGTTGGAGTCCGACGCGACGACGCTGGTGCTGTTGGTTTGCTGCTCGGTCGAATTCGATTCGGGGGCGACGACAGTCGAGTCTGATCCGCCGGACTCGGCCGCCGCCGGAGTGGCGTCCGGCGGCTCGTTGCTGTCGGTCTTGGTGTCCGGAGCGGCTGGGACAGCCGGCGCTTCCGTCACGAGGACTGGACGTGTGCGTGGCTTACCCAGCTCCTGAAGCTTGCGGATGACATCACGAAGAAGAGTTGGGTGCGTCGGCTGCGCGGATGTTTCCGCAACCGTCGTGGTCGGCGTGCTTGTTTTGCTGACGCTCTGGCTGGACTCGTCGGCACCAGGGCCCGCAGCGGTCGAACCAGCGGATTCTGTATCGGCTGCGGCGATCGCTCCGCTAGCACTGCCAATGAGGAGGCCTGTGGTAAGCACGCAGATACCGGCTGCGTGGCGCAGATGCGTCGAAATTTTGGTCTCCTCCCACCAGCAAGGGACCGCGTCGGTAGGGTTATTCAGTGCGAATTGTCGCACAGTTTTCGTTCTCAGCTATCGCGATTGTGCGGTCAATCTTGCGAGCAGCCAATCGCGTGCAAACACGAATTTTTCAAGATCGTCAATATTCGTCGTCGGCGGCCCGATTTGCGCGCGATGTCGCCGCAATCAGCGGCCAGGGAGCCGGGTGGTGACCTCCTGAAGCATCCAGCCGTTCCCGTCGGGATCACTGAACGACGCGAATGACGCATAGCTGGTGCGATCGGGATCAGGGCCTGGCAGGCGCGCTGTCGTCCCCGCGTGGTGGAACACGCCTCCCGCGTCGTGGAAAACCTCGCTGACCTGCACACCATGCTCGCTGAGCTCGGCGCGCGCCGCCTCGATGTCGTCGACGACGAGATACAAACCATCGGCCGAGCCGGGTGCTGCCGTGGTGATTCCGGTGCCGAAGATGATCGAACACGGTGAGCCGGGCGGAGTCAGCTGGATCACCCGGAAGTCATCGCCATTGACGACGTCGGCATCCAGCCGCCAGCCCAACCTCTCGTAAAACTCCTTTGCCCGGTCCACGTCGGAGACCGGTAGCACGACAACTTCGAGTCTCATCTGCACGGCCAAGAACTCCTTATGTCGAAAGGGCGCAGCGACTTTCGTCAATCGCGAAGGGCGAAGGGCGGTGCATGCGCCGACCAAACCATAGTGGCCGGCGGGGCTCAAGGACAGTGAATGCAAGTTGTATTCAAACTGTCAGGACGGTTAACACCGTCAGGTTGAATGAGCAAACGCGCGGCGCCGCCGGGTTCGCTGCGGGAGTTTCCGATGGCGACCGTCAATTTTGCGCTCTGAGACCCCCGGTAACACCGCTGGTTAGCCTGTCGATAAACGCCACATCACCGTTGTTGCACATCTTCTCCGTATCAGATGACGTGCAAAAGCGAGCAAACTATGCTCGCTTGGGGTGCGCGCTTGACCCGCGGCGGCGACGTCGATTTCGCGACGAGAGTGGGGCCGAAGGTGCAGACAGTGCTGGGACTGTCGATGACGTCCACCAGCGTCGGCTGGGTACTTCTCGACGGCCACAGCCCTGAGGCCGCCACTCTGGACCACGATTCGTTTGATGTTCAGTCCACTACCGAAGGGGCCGAACAAGATACGTCGGCGCATGAGGCCGCCGCCCGAGGCGCGCAGGCGATCGCGACCGCAAGCGGTCACAAAGTGGGCTCCGTCCAGTTGACGTGGACCGAGGGCGTCGAGGCGGCCGCCACGGCCTTTCTGAAGTCATTGGCGGACATGGGGTTCGACAACGTTCACGCCATCCCGTTGAGTAAGGCCGCCGAGGCATGGGGGATCGACGTCGGCAGCGAAACCGAGCACACCAGGACCGGTCTGTGCATTCTCGAACCCGACGAGGCGATGATGATGGTCGTCGCCACAGGTGCCCGCCCGGTACGCACCGCCATCACCGATACGCGCGCGACCGCCGCGGACCTCGTTGAGTGGCTGCGGACGGTTTTCCGCAAGGACGGCTGGCGGCCCGAAAGCCTGTATCTGGTCGGCGCGCTCGCTGATCTGGATGAGGTGACTCAACCGATCGCGGATGCACTGCCGATACCGGTCTCCGATTCAGTCGACACCCAGGTCGCCCTGGCGCGGGGGGCTGCGCTGGCGAATGCCGACCAGGTCGTCAATGGTTCGGCCAAGACGGCCGAGCGGCCCTGGCGCATGTCACTGCCGACTAAGTCGGCCGCCACCGCGGCCGCCGAGACCGTTGAGGTGCCGGTGGTCAGCGAGGTGGACGCCGTCGCCACGCAGCCGATCGAGACGCCGCGCAACGACCGGCCGCGAAGCGATCGACCCTGGCTCGTTTCGCATGCGAAGAAGGTGACCCTCTCGGCCGCTGCCGTGGCGGTGTTCGGGGCGGCGCTGTCGCTCACCGCGGGTTCAGCGCTCAGCCTCGAAAACACGTCCACGCAGGCTGCCGATCCTTCATCGGACGCTCCGATGACCTCGGCCAGTGTCCACACCGTTCCGACACCGGCTGCCTCGGTACTGCCTGCCCCACTGGCACAACCGCGGGCCGCCGAGCCGCCACCTGCGCCGCCGCGGACACCGCTCCAGCCCCTCGCCGTCGTGGCGCCTCCGCCAGTCGCTGCACCGGTTCCCCGACCGACGGTCTCGGCTTCGCCGCCGGCCAACGTCTCCGTCGCGACGCCGACTGTTGCGTCTCCGGTGGCCCCCTTTGGGGCGCCGGTGTTCGGGCCTCCGCCCGGTCCGGTTGAGGCGCCGAATGTTTCGTCCCCCGCAGCGCCGCTTGAGGCGCCGGTGTTCGGGCCTCCGCCCGGTCCGGTTGAGGCGCCGGTGTTTGGGCCTCCGCCCGGTCCGGTTGAGGCGCCGGCGTTCGGACCTCCGCCCGGTCCGCTCGTAGCACCAGAGGCCGCTCCTCCTGCGGCTCCACTGCTGGCGCCGGCTGTCGCGCCTCCCGCGGCACCCGTAGTTGCGCCACCCGCCGCGGGGCCGGTGCCACCGGAACCTACAGATGCACCGCCCCCGCCGGACCCGGTCCAGGTCTTCATGAGCCCGTTGTTCAGCGGGCCGCCCTGAGCCCGAGATGAACCGCTAGGGCCTCACACCGAACGTGATCAGGTCCGAAAGTAACCGCGTCCACGCCGGGCGACGGACGCGATGTTGATCGCTGACGTGAAAGCCGGCGCCTTGGAAGAGTGCCCGCATCTCGGCGGGCGACGGGTTGTGCGCGGGATTGAACCGACTGGCGGACAGCCGATACACGGGGAGCGTCCACCGTGGACTCAACGTCGCTACCGCGGCGAGGCCGCCCGGAGCCAGCACCCGGTGGAACTCACGCACCGCGGCAGGCTGGTCGAAGAAGTAAAAAGCCGACGTCGTGACGACCGCGTCCAGCGTGCCATCTTCGAAGGGCAGGTGCTCGGCCGGGCCCCTGCGCCACTGCCGACAGCGTAGATCTCGTCGGGGCGTAGCTGGCGCGCGATCCGGTCAGCGAGAATCCCTGTGCCACAAGCGATATCGGCCACCCTGCGAGCGCTGCGGTCATTCAGCGCGGCAATCACCTCATCGTGCGCCGGCCGGTACCCCCACTGCTGAAGAAGTGGCAGGTCGTAAAAGCGGCGCAGCGATACTCCAGAACTGCGTGACCGCGTCGTTCAGCGTCCGGCGAGGCGCCGACGTCACCAATCCCAGACCGTCGGGTCGTTCGGCGGGTAATTCATGCAGATATCGGTGCCGTGGGCGGCGACGCCCTTGTTGTTGAAGAACAGCTTGGCCCAGTTGCCCCAGTGGGTTGCCATCTGCTCGTAGTAGACGTTCGTCGCCGTGTCCTCCGAGTACTGCCGCCGTCCGGCGTAGTCCAGGGAAAAGAACCAGTAGATGCGGTCACGGGCGCCCTGCTGAATGTCGGGGGGCCTGTTCTTGTAGTCGGTCATGTAGCGCTCGTAGTAGACCGGTTCGACGTCACGCACGGCCGCCATGTACTGATCGACGGTGCACGTGGTCTTCAGGATCCGATTCGGAATCGGATAGTCATCGGACGCGTCGGCGGATGCGACCGCAGGAAGAGCCATCGCCGCCACGCTCACGACGGCCGCCGCGACACTCGCTTTGATGAACATTTGTGACTCCTTACTGGTGTGCGGCCGCTTCGAGTACTGGCAGCTTATCGGGGCAGTAGGTACGCAGTGATGCGCCGAGGAACTGCCAGGCCTGCTCGGTGGTGGCGTCCTTGTCCAGTTGCAGATGAACGAACGCCGCCGAGCTGATTGCGTCCTTATCGAGCCCGTTGTAGAGCCGCTTACAGGTGATCTTGCCGATCCACGCGTTGTAGTCCTTCTGGCCATAGATGCCATAGGTGTGGAGTTCGTTGGCGAAATCCGTATCGGGGTCTGCGTGTGCAGGCGCGGCGAACACCAGAGCTGGCGCGATTGCCGCGGCAGCGATCCCGGCGAGACGTGTACTTTTCATGTGCCTACCTATCTGATCGGGCCCGTTGGGTGGTCATCAGCACGGCCGCCGGCGCCGACGCTGACCGGCGTTTCCGCCGGGTGCTGGGGCGGTGTCGGCCATGGCGAAGGCTTCGGCCGGGTTCGTACGTTCTGGGGCCACCAGAACCACCGGCCCATC
>Ga0207693_10001305_pt1 | contig 22088 bp, 19 predicted proteins | sample LARL81metaG_FD_184347 | JGI IMG/M metagenome (GOLD analysis project Ga0207693, IMG submission 184347) | Corn, switchgrass and miscanthus rhizosphere microbial communities from Kellogg Biological Station, Michigan, USA - LAR L8-1 metaG... | ecosystem: Host-associated > Plants > Roots >... | reverse complement strand
GCCACGCCCGGACACATGGCCTACATCAAGATCGCCGAGGGCTGCGATCATCCCTGCACCTTCTGCATCATCCCGCAACTGCGCGGCCAGTTCCGTTCCCGCCGCTTCGAATCTGTGATCGCCGAAGCCGAGCGATTGGCGCAGTCCGGCGTCCGCGAGATTACTCTCATCGGACAGGACACCACCTGCTACGGCGAAGACTTCGGCCTGAAGGATGGCCTTGCACTCTTGCTCGAGAAACTCGCCGCCATCGAAAATCTCCACTGGGTGCGCTTCCTCTACGCCTATCCCAACAAGATCACCGGCAAGCTGCTCGACACGATTGCGCAGCACGACAAGATCTGCTCTTACATGGATGTCCCCCTACAACACGCCTCTGCCTCGGTACTCAAGCGCATGAAACGCGGCGGCGGCGCGGATGTCTTCCTGCGTTCGATCTCCAAAATGCGCCGCACAATCCCTGACCTGACGCTGCGCACCTCGTTCATCGTCGGCTTCCCCGGCGAAACCGAAAAGGAATTCGAAGAACTCTGCGACTTCGTGCGCGAAGCCCAATTCGACTGGATGGGCGCCTTTGCCTATTCCGATCAGGACGGTGCTCAAGCCTACGGCCTCGACAAGAAACTCTCTCCGCGCGAAATCGAACGCCGCCGCAAACACGTAATGTCAATCCAGCGCCAGATCAGCAAAAAGAAAAAGAAATCCCTGGTAGGTCGCGAGTTCGACCTGCTGCTCGAGGGGGAATCGGAAGAAACGGAGTTGCTGCTCGAAGGTCGCACCGAAATGCATGCGCCCGAAATCGACGGCAAGGTCTTCGTGAACGACGTCCCGGAGGAAATCGACCCGCAGCCCGGCCAGTTCTACCGATGTCAGATTACTGAAGCACACGAGTACGATCTGGTAGCAAAGATTCTGTAACCGCCGTCTGACCGCAATCCGAATCGTATGCCCCGCAAGCGCACAGTCAAACTCCGCTGCCCCATCTGTAAAAAATCAGTCAAGAGCACCGACCCCGATTTCCCTTTCTGCAGCGACCGCTGCCGCCTCATCGATCTCGGCAAATGGGCCAGCGGCCAATACGTAATTTCCTCCCCCGTAACCGACGCCGAGGAAGCCATTCGCGACCGCAACCCCGAAGACCCGGAGGACGAATCGTGAATCCGGATGGACCGAACAGTAGTGCCGGCGTCCCGCCGACTGTAACGGGAGCCTGCCCTGAGCTTGCCGAAGGGCCGTCCCGGCCGCACACCTCCATCTCGGCAAGCGCCGTAGCAACCTTCCTCGGCATCGGCCACCTGCACCCCGGCCCCGGAACCTGGGCCTCCGTCGCCACAGTCCTCCTCTGGGCAGCTATCGCATACGCACTCCCTCCGTCCCAGCGCACCCCAACAGCCATGGCGCTCACCGTACTCATCATCCTGATCGGCATTCCCGCTGCCACCCGCGTCTCCAGGGCCTCCGGAGGCAAAGACCCCCAATTCGTCGTCATCGACGAAGTTGCCGGACAACTCATCGCACTGATCGCCGTTCCTCTCTCGTGGAAATCTTTTCTGGTTGGTCTTATACTTTTTAGAGTGTTCGATATCGTCAAGCCTCCTCCGGTGCGGCAACTGGAGCGACTCCCAGAGGGTACCGGAATCATGCTCGACGACGTTGCAGCTGGGATCTTGGCCTGCATTTCGATACATCTCTTGCTGCATTTTCGGCTACTAAACAGTTAGCTCCTCGTTCAATCTCATGGGAATTTCCGACCGGATTCTCGGCAAGAAAAATGTCAATGGCGGACCACGCATTGAAATGGTCGCGCCCTCTTGCGCACTTGCCGGAGGCGAACTCCGCATTTCGGGTTCCGGACTGCGTCCCCATGAACTGCATCGCCCCAAAGTCAAATTTGGCGACTTTGAAGGGTCCATCGTCGTCAGCTCCGACGCCTTCCTGGTCACGCGCGTTCCCGAAGGCGCAACCTCCGGCCCCGTCGTGGTCGCCACCAACGGACACGTCAGCAATCCTCACTCCGTGAAGGTCGCCGTTCCCATCGCCGAAAATCTTCACCCCGTCACCAGCCCCGCCCTCGATCCCGAAGGCAATCTTTACGTCACCTTTTCCGGCTCGCGCGGCCAGAAAGTTCCCGTCGCGATTTTCGAAATCGACACCAATTACAACGTCAAGCCTTTCGTCACCGAGATGATGAATGCCACGGCCATCGCCTTTGATCGCGCCGGGCGGATGTACGTTTCATCGCGCTTCGACGGCGCCGTCTACCGCGTCACTCCCAACGGCACCACCTCGACCTATGCCGAAGGCATGGGCGTCGCCACCGGCATCGCCTTCGATCGCGACCAGAGCCTTTACGTCGGCGACCGCAACGGCACCATCTTCAAAATCTCTCGCGATCAGCAGGTCTTTGTTTTTGCCACGCTCGAGGCCAGCGTTTCCGCCTACCACTTAGCCTTCGGTCCGCAAGGAGATCTCTTCGTAACCGGTCCTAACGATCGCGTTTACAAGATCGATCCCGCTGGAACGGTGAGCACTTTCTATAAAGGTCTTGGAAGACCGCAAGGCTTGGCCTTCGATGTCGACGGCAATCTCTACGTCGCCGCCTCTCTCTCGGGCACCCGCGGCATCGTGAAGATAGCCCCCAACGGCCTTGCCAACCTCGAAGTCGCCGGGCAAGGTTTGGTAGGCCTCGCCTTCGGCCCAGGCCGCTCCGTCATTCTGGCGACCACCAGTTCCGTCCACCATCTCTCCTGGAACATCCAAGGCATCTCTCTACCGCCTGACTAAATCGCTTGTTTCCTCTGTGGTCCTCCGTGTCCCCTGTGGTCATGATTTGCCGCTTTTGATTTAAACTTTGATTACGTGAATGCCGAAATCATCGCGGTGGGCTCCGAGATGCTCACGCCCTTCCGCATGGACACCAATTCGCTCTATCTCACCGAGCAACTCAACCTGCTGGGCGTTGACGTAATTTTCAAGAGTATCGTCGGCGATGATCTGCGTCGCTTGGTCGAAGCCGCTGAGCACGGCCTGTTCCGCTCCGACATTCTCGTCTTCATCGGAGGCCTCGGCCCCACCGAAGACGATCTCACCCGCGAAGCCGTCGCCGAAGCGCTCGGCGTCACCCTGCGGCGCGATCCCGAAGTCCTCGCCCGCCTGGAGCAGCGCTTCGCCGAGCGCGGCTGGAAGATGTCACCCAACAATACAAAGCAAGCCGACGTTCTCGAAGGCGCCACCGTCCTTCCGAATCCCAACGGCACCGCTCCCGGCCAGTGGCTCAGCGGCCAGTTCGACGGCCGCGAACACATCATCGTCCTGCTACCGGGCCCGCCACACGAAATGAAGGCTCTCTTCGAATGCGAAGTGCGTGAGCGCCTGCGTGCCAAAGTTCCTCCAGCTTCGCTGGCAATCCGGACTTTGAAGATTGCTATGCTGGGCGAGTCCCAGGTCGACGCGCGTGTCTCTCCGATCTACAAACGCTACACCGATGTCGACACGACGATCCTCGCCGGCGCCGGTGAAATCGAACTTCACTTCAAAACGCGTGGCGCCACCCACGACGCAGCCCAACGCCGCGTCGACGAAGTCGCCGGCATCGTCGAAGACGAACTCGACGACGCCGTCTATTCCCGCAACGGCGAATCGCTCGAGCAGATCGTCGGCTACTGGCTCCAGATGCGCAACGCCACCGTAGCCGTTGCCGAATCCTGCACCGGAGGCCTGCTGGCCGAACGCTTAACCTCGATCAGCGGAAGTTCAAGATATTTTCTTGGCGGCGCAGTCGTCTACTCCAACGTGCTGAAAACCGAACTCGCCGGAGTTCCGACAGAAATGATCGATCGTCACGGCGCCGTCAGCCGCGAAGTCGCCGCCGCCCTCGCCGAAGGCATTCGTTACCGCTGCGAGTCGACGCTGGGCGTAGGTATCACCGGAGTAGCCGGTCCCAGTGGAGGCACATCTGAAAAGCCAGTGGGCCTGGTGTTCCACGCCGTAGCCAGCGACCGCGGCACCGAAGTCGTCCAGCGCAACTTCCCCGGCGACCGCAAACGCATCCGCCGCTTCGCCTCCACCATGGCCTTGGATATGCTGAGGAAAAAGTTGATGTGACGAATAGCTGCTAGCTCCTAGAGAGCCCACGCTTTTGGCTTTTGGCTTTTGGCTTTTAACTTTCAAATTTCATTTTTAGCCGTTAACTACCATTAAATTTCGGACTCTTGATTTTGACTAGGATTCTTGAATCCATGCCGAGGACGTCTAGCTTCACAACCCCGTCACGAACGGTAGGTCGAGCACATCCGGGAAGGGCGCGGGCTTCAGCCGTGCCACAAAGACTTTATTGAATCAGGGCTTCAGCCCCTGAGGGCACAATTGAAAATGCGACCGACAAACCTGAGAGCCCAAAGCGAGAGACTCAAGCTAGAAGCTAGGAGCTAGAAGCTAGCAGCTGCCCTTATGCGCCTCTTCATCGCTCTCGACATCGACGACGCCATACGCACCCGTCTCTCCCGCTTCGTCGAAGGCGTCACCGGCTTCGCGCCCGACGCGCGCTGGGTCAAACCCGAATCTCTCCACGTAACCCTGAAATTCATCGGCGAACAATCCGACTCGGCAGTCGACCAAATCAAAGAGACGTTATCCCAAGTCGAGTCGAGCAGATCAGAAATCCACTTCCGCAGCTACGGATTCTTCCCCACCGCAAAGTCCGCCCGCGTCTTCTGGATCGGCATGGAAGCCGACCCTCAGCTTGCCACTCTCGCCGCAATAATCGACGACAAAATGGCCTCCCTCGGAATCCCCAACGAAGACCGTCCCTTCAGTCCGCACCTTACCCTTGCGCGCGCCGGCAGCGGATCCGGCTCACCCCGCCGCAACAAAACTGACCGCCCCAACCGTGTCTTTCACCATCTCCAGGAAAAACTAGATCCGCTTCCCGCTCCAGAATTCGGTACCATGATGGCGCGCGCGTTCTTGCTATACCAAAGCCAACTCTCCCCGAAAGGATCAAAATACACAAAGCTGGCAAGTTTTGATTTGAAGTAGCGCCGGCAGCCTGCCATGAGCGTTGCGAAGGGCTGTCCCGGCCGCGCGGTCCGTTTCAACATCGTCAAACCAATGTTTCGCCTCCCGCTCATCGCCGCCGCAGCCTACCTCCTGGGATCCATCCCCTTCGGATATCTGCTCGTCCGCATCTTCCGAGGTGAAGACGTTCGCCTCGCTGGCAGCGGCAACATCGGAGCCACCAACGTAGCCCGCAAGTCCCCAGCTCTCGGCGTATTAACGCTTTTACTCGACGCGCTCAAAGGATCAGCCGCCGTCACCACCGGAATCTTCCTATCCCCGCCTTTTTTCGATCACATCTCGACCTCCGCAATTCCCTGGCGCCAGGTGCTCCCTCCCGCCTCGCGCGAGTTTGCCTTCTGGGCCGCTTTCGCTGCCTTGTTCGCCGTAGCCGGACACATCTTCCCCATCTGGTTAAACTTTCGCGGTGGCAAAGGAGTCGCCACAGGACTGGGCGCGTTCTTCATGATCGCTCCCAAATCGGTGCTGCTGGCAGCCGGCATCTTCCTCATAGTCGTGTTAGTCTTCCGCTACGTTTCTCTCGGTTCCATAACAGCAGTTGCGGCCTTCCCGAACATTGCGCTGGTCATGCACGAATACGGGAACTCTCCGCTCGCACTCGTCATGATGGCAACGGCGTCGGTGCTCATCGTCGTCAAGCACCACACCAACATCCGCCGACTTCTCACTGGCACCGAAAACCGTTTAGGATCGAAGCACGCATGAGCGAAATCGCCGTCATCGGCGCGGGCGCATGGGGCACCGGCATTGCCATCGTGCTCGGACGCAAAGGCACGCACCGTGTTCGTCTGTGGGCTCACGAGACCGACGTCTGTGAATCGATTACCCGGCGACACGTCAACGAGAAATTTCTTCCCGGCCGCCAAATCCCCGACTCTGTCACCGCCAGCAACGATTTGGCCGCGACCCTCAAAGATGCCCAGATCGTTGTCAGCGTGATGCCCTCGCAACATTGCCGCGCGCTGTTCGAACGCATGCGCCCGTTGCTTCCACCGCGAACCTTAATCGTCAGCGCCACCAAAGGCCTCGAAGAAAACTCGCTCCAGCGCATGACCGAAGTGATTCATGAAGTGTTAACCAATAAAAAGGCGGGTGCCCCGTCCTTATCTTTGCGACACGGTGGGGATTCTGACTTCCCCGTCGGAGCCCTCAGCGGCCCATCCTTCGCCCAGGAGGTTGCTCGTGGAGATCCCACCGCCATCACGATCGCTTCGCCGGACGTCGCTCTCCTGCGCACCGTGCAACACGAATTCAGCGACTCAAGTTTTCGCGTTTACACGAACAGCGATGTCATCGGCGTCGAACTCGGTGGAGCCCTGAAGAACATCGTCGCCATCGCCGCCGGAATCTGCGACGGACTCGGCTTCGGTCACAACTCCGTCGCCGCCCTCATCACCCGCGGTCTTGCAGAAATGACCCGCCTTGTCGTCGCCTGCGGAGGTCGCGCCGAAACCATGGCCGGACTCGCCGGTCTCGGCGACCTCGTGCTCACCTGCACCGGAGGCCTGTCGCGCAATCGCAGCGTTGGCGTCGAACTAGGCCGCGGAAAGAAACTTCCTGAGATCATTGCTGGCATGCACGGAATGGTCGCCGAAGGAGTCTTCACCACTTCCGCCGCCGTCGGCCTTGCACACGCCCGCGCCGTTGAAATGCCCATCACCGAACAAATGCACGCCATCCTGCATCACGGCAAATCCCCCCGTGAAGCTATTCAGCAACTAATGTCCCGCACCGGCAAAAGTGAATCCACGCAATCGTAGCGCCGCCAACCTGCCCGGAGCGCAGTCGAAGGGCCCTGGCGGCTACAAACGACATCCAGTGCTGAGTAATCACAGAAACGCAGGCCTTCCTTCGTGTACCTTAGTGTCCTTGGTGGTTGAAGGTTCTAAGAGTCTCCTTAATGGTTAAAGATCGTAAGGTTGAAGTCTCCGGAGTCCCCGATGAACATAAGAAATCTAGCCCTGGCAATCCTGCTGATCACATCGCCCTTAATCGCCCAAACCAAGTCCATCGCCGAGCGCCTCGGCTATCCCGCCAACTCGAAACTCCTCATCATCCACGCCGACGATCTCGCCGTCGCTCATTCCCAGGATGCCGCCAGCTTCGACGCCCTCGATAAGGGAGCCGCCACATCCGCCAGCATCATGGTTCCCTGCCCCTGGCTCACTGAAGTTGCGGACTACGCGAAAGCTCATCCCGACGCCGACCTTGGCCTGCACCTCACGCTCTCCGCGGAGTGGAAGTCCTACCGCTGGGGTCCCGTGGAATCCAAAGACAAAGTTCCCAGCCTTCTCGATCCCGCCGGATACCTCTGGCCCGAAGTCGAACCGGCAGTGCGCAGCATCAAGCCCGACGAAGCCGAGCGCGAGATTCGTGCCCAAATCGAACACGCGGTTTCGGCCGGAATTCGGCCCACACACCTCGACAGCCACATGGGCGTACTCTTCGCGAAGCCCGAACTCTTCGCGGTTTACGTCAAAGTCGCTCATGATTACAAACTGCCATTCCTGGCTCTACGCGGCCCGCAAGCACCCTCCGCTCTACTCGCCATGCTCACTGAGAAGGATGTCATCTTGGATTCACTCGTCATGGCTGATCCTTCCGTGAACCCCGCCAACTGGAATGCTTTCTACACCAATGCGATCAAGAACCTGAAGCCCGGCCTCACCGAGATTATCGTCCACCTGGCTCTTGACGATGCCGAATTTCAAGCCGTCGCTGTCGATCATCCCGACTATGGCTCAGCCTGGCGCCAACGCGACTATGAAGCCGTAACCAGCCCCGAATTCAAGAAGGCGCTTGAAGAAAACCATGTCATCCTCATCCACTGGAAGGACCTGAAACAACTAGTACAGTAGCGCCGCTAGTTGTAATGGCGGAGTCTCGCCCGCGCCTCTTCCTGCCAAAACCCGCGCCAGAAGGCACATTCGCGAGGTACTTTAGTAATGTCACTCTCCCCAGCTTTTGCCTCCGCCAGTTCCATTCCCCGGTAAACTTTTAAAGATACCTTGGAAAGCTGCCGCCACTTCGCCTTCGGCGTCTGCGACGAGTGAAGGGAGAGACTTGTCTACCAGCGAACCGAATCACGCGCGCATCCCGATTCTGTACCTGATCCTCGGTGTGCTTCTGGTGATCAGCATCGTCCCCATGTACTTCTACTCGGCCAAGGTCGAGGCCATCAACGGGGAACGTCTGAAAACCAACGAGCAGTTGCTGCAGAACACGGTGACGCGCTCTCTGGCGGATGATCTCGTCCAACACCAGCGCTCCCTGCACATGATGCTCGCCAATCTGTCGTCGGCCATTCAGATCGCCAGCGGCGGCGACATTGGCGAAACCAACATCCATTCCCCCGAACTCCGCGCTCTGCTGGAAAATTTCGCATCTTCCTCCGACGAGATTGCCTATGCGACCCTTCTCAATTCAGAGGCCAAGGGAATCTACAGCGGAACCATCGTTCCTGACGCCTTCCTGAACCGCGAACTGGAGCGCGCCTATTCTGCCGCCCGCGAGGGCCGCGAATACAACGGTCAGGCGCTCGTCGTCGGCGAAGGAAAATCAGCGCGTACCGTCTTTTTGGTCAGTTATCCTGTGAAATACGGCGATCGCTTTCTGGGAATGATTGCGACCGTCGTCGACCTCCAATTCCTGATCCGGCGCTTGCAGGAAGTCGCCCGCGGAGGCCTCACGCCCTACGTGGTCGATTCTCAAGGGCGCCTCGTCGCCGCAGCCACTCCCGGATTTGCCACCGGGCAGGACATGAAAAACCTCGACATCGTGCACACCTTTGTCGGACGTGGAAACAAAGCGCGCTTTGCCGAGACCAGCGAGTTCACCGTGGACAATGGCTCCGATCGCGTTGCCATGCTGGGAACCTTCAGTCCCGTGATGTCGCTGAACTGGGCAGTCGTCGTGCAAAAGCCGCTCAGTGATGCCTATCGCGACGTCATTGAAATGCAGGGCACTGCGCGCCTGCTTGCCCTGGTCGCGGTGCTGTTGAGCATCCTGGTCAGCATTTTTGCCGCGCGCCGCATCACCAATCCCCTGCACGTGCTTACCCAGTCCAGCCGCGCCCTCGCTCGTGGCGACTTCTCGCAGCGTGTTAATCTTTGGAGCCGCACGGAAATCGGCGAACTGGCACACACTTTCAATACTATGTCGGATGAACTCGAGCATTTCGTGGAAGACTTGAAACGCGCCGCTGACGAAAACCGTGAGCTCTTCATGGGCTCCATTCAAATGCTCGCTGGAGCCGTCGACGAAAAAGATCCCTATACTCGCGGTCACTCCGACCGCGTTACCCGCTATTCCCTGCTCATCGCCAAGGAGATGAATCAGCCCGAATCTTTCCTTGAGATCCTGCGCGTTTCGGCCCAGCTTCACGACGTAGGCAAGATCGGAATCGAAGACCACATTCTCAAAAAGCCCGGCGCTCTGACGGAAGAAGAATTCGAAGTCATGAAGACGCACACCACCAAGGGCGCCAACATTTTGCGCCCGGTCACGCAGCTGGCGGAAATGCTTCCCGGCATCGAGCTGCACCACGAAGCGCTCGACGGACGCGGCTATCCTTACGGCTTGCAGGGCGATCAGATTCCATTACTCGCGCGCGTAATTGCCGTGGCCGATACCTTCGACGCGCTGACCACGAATCGTCCTTACCAGCAAGCCCACACGCCCGAACAGGCACTGCAGATCATCAAGAACCTCGCCGGCAAGCGCCTCGATCCAACCGCGGTCGCGGCTCTGCTCGCAGTCTACACACGCGGCGACATCAAGATTCAGCGCTTCACCATCAAGCGCCCCATCGCACCTCCGCCGGCGGCGGAAACTCCGGCGGTCGCAACCGCGGCAGCCGGGGCGGCAGCGCCGACAGCTCCCGCACCAACCACACCTTTGGAAAGAACCCCAGTCTAGATCCCGCGGCTTTGATTTGCGGCATGGAGGACGAAGCGGTGAATCGGGTCGTCAGGTGTTTCCTTGCCGCAGTCGTGTTCCTGTCTTGGATACCGTCGTTCTCAGCTCAGAGCAAGAAAGAGCCTACAAAGAAAGCATCGGCGCTTTTTCAAACGACAAATCCAGTTGACGTCTACAAACCCGTCGTTGCCGCGAACAATCGATTCGCTGTGAAGTTCTTCAAGGCGGTGTTTGAAGATCGATCCCGCGACAATGTCCTCACGGCGCCCGCATCGCTGTCATACGCCTTTGCCCTGCTTCTAAACGGCGCTGCGAGTCCAGCGCGCGAGCAAATTGCCAATGTATTCGATTTCCAGAAGATTTCCCTGGATCAGATTAACCTGGGCAACGAAGCTCTACGGGCGATCCGCAAGTCGCATCCCGTGCCAAAAGACCCTTCCAAGCAACCTTTCGAGTTCTCCGGAGTTGTGGGCGCGGATGGTCGGACGTTTCAGCCTTATGCCATGGCGGGCGCGCTATGGTTTCCAAAGGGAACATTCTCCCAGCCGTTTCAAACAGTGAATACACGCTCCTACGGATACACCGTCTTTCCGGGGCGTCCCACGCCCGCGATGCTCAATCACTGGGCTTCACTCCAGACTCAAGGCAAGGTCCAGAAGATCGTACAGACCGTCGGCCAAGATGACTTTGTGCTTGCGACGGTGGTCGACTTCAAGTCCAAGTGGGTGTGGCCTTTTTCGCCTGCGGAAACCCACCCTGGCGAGTTCACATTGCTATCAGGCGCGAAGAAGCCGGTGCGCATGATGCCCAAACACAACCCGGAATTTCAGTATTTCAAAGGGGCGAACTTTCAAGCGGTGAAACTTGGGTTTTACGATGCGGCTATGGTCGTTGTATTGCCCGATGAGGATTCAAGTCTGCCAGCGGTGGTCGACGCTCTGACAATCGAAACCTGGCAAAGCTGGAGCGGAAAGTTTGGTAAACGCGAAGGCTATCTCGAACTGCCGCACTTCGAAATCAAACAGCAATCAGATTCGATGAATGTGCTTGAGAAGATGGGCCTGACTTTGCCCTTTTCAAGCATGCGCACGTTCGTTCCCTTGGTTGGACCAGTCGGTGGCAAGCTGACTCGCGTGCAGGAAGGCTCTTCCATGAAGGTCGATGAAACCGGCGCCGAAATTTTGTCCTACGGAGTCGTCGGAGGAGTTGTGGGCGGGATCTGCGGAAATTGCCCTCCACCTCCGCCGCCTTTCCATATGATTGTGAATCGCCCGTTCTTGTTTTGGGTCGTCGACACGCGCACCAACCAAACTCTGTACATGGGCACAGTGGTCGAACCGTAAATCATACTCGTCGGTCACCCGGCGCCACCGTCATCAACTTCTGCAGTCCCCTGCCAGCCACTACCTGGGTTCCTGCACGAACGCAAGATTCAGCGGCAGCCCGGGAACCGCCCTGAACTCCTCGCCTGCCAGCAGTTGCTGCTGATCGTCCCCACTGCGCTCCCAACTGGCATAGCTGACGCTGAGAGATAACATCGCGGAATGAATCGTCGGAGTGATTTCGATTGCATCCTGCATGCTACGGATCGCACTGATGGGAGTGAACCGATATCGCGATATCGGCACTCAAAGTGGCATGTCGTATTCCATGCTGAATTCTCCCCGGCCATGCCTTCACTCACCACTTGGAGTATCCCCTCCCCGGTAACGCCCCTACCCGGCTACATCAAGGCTCACGGGTGTTTCAATAATTCCAACTCAGTTCACCGTGAACACCGCTGAACTGGTTGCCGTGCCGCCAGCGGTTGTCACCTGGATTTTCCCGGTAACCGCTCCTGCCGGAACCGTCGCCGTAATCTGGGTATCCGAATTCACGGTGAAGGCCGCCAGCTTTGCCCCGCCAAATTTCACTTTGCTGGCTTGCGTCAGGCTATTTCCCGCGATTGTTACCTGTGTTCCAATCGTGCCGCTGGTCGGGCTGAAGGTGGTCACTGTCGGCGTAACCCGGAATTTCACGTTGCTCTTTAGAATGCCGCCCGGAGTGACAACACTCACAAAACCCGTACCCGCACCCGACGGAACAGTCACAGAAATGTAGGTGTCAGATACCACACTGTATGTGGCGCTCGTGCCGTTGAACATGACGGCCGTCGTTCCAGTAAACCCACTTCCGAGAATGCCAATAGGCTTGGCAACTTTCCCGGACGCGGGGAGCACACTGACAAACGGCTTTAGGTGCACATCAAAACTGAATAGAGCGCCCAAACTGTTTGCCCCTCCAGAGTTCGCCTCGCCATAGAACTTCCCGCTGGTTTGTTGCCTTAGAGTAGTTTCCGGAACCGAACCGGTTGCCTTCGCCAGGTTGTACAAAACTGAGTACACGCCAGTAGAAGTGACCTTGTAGACGGTTCCAAATCCATTCGTTCCACCTGCATCGGTCACTCCATAGAAATTGCCGTCGGTGGCCTGGATTATTCCGGCATCCACCAGATTGCCATCTGTGGAACCGGGCTTCGCGTTGAAATTGTAGAGAACGGTCAGAACCTTTGCGGTCGTGAGCTTGAAGACCACTCCTCCGTCCAGGCTTCCGCCGCCGGAGGTGGTGCCATAAAAATTCCCGTCGCTGCCTTGCACCAGCGGTCCATTGGGATGGGACCCGTGCGTGAAGTCAAAGCTGTACATCACGGTCACAGCTCCTGCGGAGGTAATTTTGATCACCGAACCATCGCCTCCGGATACTCCGCCGCTCTCGCAGACTCCATAGAAATTTCCATCGGTCCCCTGGATCAACGGAGCAATCGGCGTGGCACATTCTGAAAAGCTGAAAGAATGGAGCGAGGTAAACGTACCTGACGACGTGATCTTGTAGACGGTTCCTGATCCAGTTCCACCCGCTTCCGTGGCGCCGTAGAAGTTGCCGTCAGCGCCCTGAATGGGCGGTGAATACGGACTTCCTCCATCGCTGTAAGCGAAATTGTGAAGGACGGTCAATGTTCCCGTGGAAGTGATTTTGAAAATCGTTCCATAGTTCGAAACACCACCCTGCCACGTCGTACCGTAGAAGCTGCCGTCCGTTCCCAGCGTCAGTCCGCTTCGTGGAGTCTTCCCATGAGCTGTGCCGTCGAAGTTATAAATGACCGAATACGTGCCGGTGGGCGTGATTTTAAAAACGCCGCCAAATCCCAGCGTTCCGCCGGAAGGGGCTGTACCGTAAACATTGCCATCGCGGCCTTGCGCGAGAATTCCCGTGTAGAGCGGAGAACTGAGGGTCGCTGCCGCGAAATCGTGAATGTCAGAATACGTCTGAGCGCTCGCGCCGGAAACTCCCAGAGCAGCGAAAGCCAAAGTCATCGCCAAGGCCAGTGAAGACAGATTGTTCAGCAGTCGCACGATCATGGTTTCTCCATTCATCATTCATCACTGGGCTTTGCGCACCAGCGTCGAGCATTCGCAACCGATGGAATCCCGCGGCCACGATGCTGACCTCTTCTTGCAGCTCATTTTTGAGTTTTGCCGAACCCTCCGCTGGCCCCAGCGGAATTCAAAAACAAAGGATGACTTTGCTCTTGTTCGCATCCACCCTCTCACCGAGGTGTTCTGAGCGTGAGAAGGTTTAGCCGGCTGGATCACCGGCTCCCCAAGTTCGCGAGAAGCATGGACTCCAAGCGTGGGGTTGTCAACGTGCAGAATTTTGCATGTACGTAAGGTGTCGAACGGAGGATGTCGCGCCAGATTTCCCTGCCCGAGTTCCGACGGTCAACACGAGGATCAACTACAGCGCCGCGACTCGCCGTTGTATCACTAGAAAATATCCGGCCACCAGCACCAATAAGAAACCGTTGACCGCCAACACCAGCGGAGCCGTGTAGGCGGGCACGAGCCATCCTGACACCAGATTGCCCATCGGCATACCGCCGCGAAAGGCGAAGTTGTAGACGCTCATCACGCGGCCGCGCATTTCGTTCGTCACAATCAACTGCACGAGTGACGTCACCGTGGCGAACACCGCCATCATCGAAGCACCGACGAGGAGCAGCATCGCGTACGATACGGGCAAGCGCTTGGATAGCGAGAATCCGGCAATTCCTGCGCCCAAAATAATCAGCATCGAGAGCGCGAAGCGGCCTTTGCGGGAGATGTTGCCCAGGCTCGCCACACCCAGCGACCCGCAGATCGATCCCACGCCCATCAGCGAAAGCAAATTACCATACGTCTCGGGGCCGCGATGGAAAATGTCTTTCACGAATACCGGGATGTATGTCCGCATGGGCATGCTGAGGAAGGTCATAAGGAACGCGAGAATGATCAGACCGACCATCGACCCGTGACGCCAGATGAAGCGGATGCCTTGCTTGAGGCTGTCGTACATCGTTTCCTTTGTGCTCTCGGGCATGAAGCGCGCGGAAATAAGCGAGAGGGAGATGACGGGAGCGAGAAATGAAAGTGCGTTCAGCGCGAAGCACCACTTCTCGCCGAATCTCGCCAGCGTGATGCCAGCTAGCGCGGGACCAACCGTAACCGCAAGGTTGAACTGGATCGAATTCAGCGCAATCGCGTTGGGCATGTCCTCGCGATCGACCAGCGTGGGAATCAGGGCCTGATAGGCGGGTCCACCGAAAGCCTGAGCGAAGCCCGAGACGAACGAGAGACATAAAATCTCCCACACATGCACGACGCCGAAAGTCACCAGCAGCGTCAGCGCCGCGGCACTTGCCATCTGGATGTACTGCGAGATCAGCAGAATCTTCCGTCGCTCGGTGCGGTCCGCGACAACGCCTCCGATGAGGGTAAAGAGGAAGATCGGAATCCCCGCAAGGAACTGATCTAATCCGAGCAAAAAAGAAGAATGGCTCAAGCGATAGATGAGCCAGCCTTGGGCGACGATCTGCATCCAGGTGCCGACACTGGAGGTGCAGGCGCCGATCCACATCAAGCGGAAATCGCGATATTGAAATGCTTTGAAAACTCTGCGCAGCGTCGACGTTGGCATGGGTTCCGTGCGGTTTTGGTGTCCGACGTCTATCTTCGCACGAGCGCGCGTGTTCTGTGTTTCTAGCTGAGGCGAGAAGAAAGAAACGGAACAATTCTTGTTTCTTTATTGCGATCCTGGCGTCTAAATCGAATATCCCGGCCTGCGCGTGATCGACACGATCTCTTCCGGTGGGCCGAACCCGGATTGATGAGCTTCGCTAGAGACCTCGTACACTTTCAACTCTCTCCAGGCCCATCGGCTGGTGACCGGAGGCGTGCGGCAGGCGCAGTGCAGGATCCATTCTTCCCAGAGTCCGTGGGCAATGGGCACAAGATAGGATCCGTTGCGATAGGGGCTGAAGCCGACCAAGTACCGAGTCAAGCACTTGGGACATTCCACGCAATGGCGAACGCGAGAAGCCATACCAGGGGATCGACGTCGTTGCGGCAGATGCGGTCGAAGCGACGATTTGCGTCCGACGCATCACGGGTCGATGTTTTTCGACCATAGCGAATCGGGCGGCGACCAGTTGGACGTTCGCGGACGTCGATCCCGACGGAGTGGACGATTGCGGACCTCTCTCGGGCGTGAAATCAGGAGATTTGATCTCGGTCCGAAAACGTCCATGCGAGGGCACTGAGTCGACTATGATGGGCAGGCGATCGCTAGAGAAAACATGAATCTGGATTGGCAGGTATGTTCGCGGGCACGGCTGTCGCGGGATCCGCGCTTCGACGGCAAGTTCTACATTGGCGTGGTGGGAAGCGGAGTTTACTGTCGTCCGATTTGTCCTGCGCCGACTGCGAAAGAAAAGAACGTGCGATATTTCCCGAGCGCAGCTGCAGCGGCGGAAGCGGGGTTTCGTCCGTGCCTGCGCTGTCGTCCAGAGAGTTGTCCGGGAACTCCGGCGTGGATGGGAACATCGAACACAGTGTCGCGGGCTCTTCGCCTGATTGGGGAAAGCGGGCTCGAGGACGGTGGAGTTGAAGTGCTGGCGGAGCGACTGGGCGTTGGATCGCGGCATTTGCGGCGGTTGTTCTTGCGGCATTTGGGCGCGACGCCGATGGCGGTCGCTCAAACTCGGCGTCTGCATTTTGCAAAGAAGCTGATTGACGAGACCAATTTGCCGATGAGCCAGGTTGCCCTGGCTTCGGGATTTGGGTGCGTGCGGCGCTTCAACGCCGGGATTCGCAAGGTGTATCACCGAACGCCGACACAGATTCGGAAGCTCGTGCGGCAGACGAAGATCCAACCGGGAAATCAATATCTGTTCCGGTTGCACTTTCGTCCGCCATATCATTGGCAAGGCATGTTGGAGTTTTTGGCGGCGCGCGCGACTCCGGGAGTCGAAGTGGTGGAAGGCGGCACTTACCGGCGGACGATTTCTCTCCACGGGCGCGAGGGATATTTTGAGGTTGCGCCCGACGATAGCCGCGACGCGCTGCTGGTGCGGATCGAGTTCGGCAATCCTCATTCGCTCTTCCTGATTGTCGAGCGCATCCGCGCCATGTTCGATCTGAATGCGGACTGGGCTGACATTGCGCCAGTTCTGAACAGCGATCCGGCGTTGGCCAGGATGGTGAAAATGGATCCGGGAGTGCGTTTGCCGGGATCGTGGAACGGGTTCGAACTCGCGGTGCGCGCGATTCTTGGACAGCAGGTCACGGTGAAGGGAGCGACGTCGCTGGCTGGGCGCATTGCGAGCCGCTTCGGAAAACGGTTCGCGGGGCCGAGTGGGTTGACTCATCTCTTCCCTGCACCTGAAATTTTGGCGAGCGCCAAGCTGGTGGACGTTGGACTCACGGGAGCGCGCTCGGAAACCATTCGCGCACTGGCGCGTGCGGTGAGCTCGGGCAAGATCAACTTCGAAGGAGTGATTGATAGCGACGTGTTTCTGGCGCGTCTTTGTGAAATTCCGGGCATCGGCAAATGGACGGCGCAATATGTGGCGATGCGGGCGTTGGGCGAACCTGACGCATTTCCGTCGAGCGATCTCGGATTGTTACGCGCGCTTTCTCTGGGCAGTGCGCGTGAACTGGAGCAGAGGGCGGAAGCGTGGCGACCTTGGCGCGCCTATGCGGCGATGTATTTGTGGAGGATGTTGAGTCATCCGGGAACGACAAAGAAAATTGTTTCGCGCAAGGCGGCAGGAAAATCTGTGGCGAATGAAGAAGCTTTTTCGCGCGATTCGATGGTTGTGTGAATTGTAATTTTTTCCTTCTAGCTGTGCGGCCCTCAGGGGCTAAAGCCCCGATTTTTTGGGCTTTAATGGTACGGCTGAAAGCCGTACCCCTCCCAAACCCAATTCAGGGGCTAAAGCCCGATTCCTTTTGGGACTTTAACGGTACGGCTGAAGCCGTACCCTTAACCTGATTCAGTGCCTAAAGCCCGATTCGTAGTTGGGCATTGAATCGTATGGGTGAAGCCGTAGCCTTCCCAAAATCCTCTCGGCTCAAGCGCGAGGTCTTCGAGCTTTAACGCGACGGCTGAAGGCGTATTCTTCCTGAAGGTTTCATTCTTTCTCGACTATTTATTTGGACTTTGGTTCCTCCTTTGGCTTTGGTTGCGCGGCGGGGGCGAATTTTTTCGACATGGCGGGGAGGAATTGATTGCGAACCATGTCGGAGATTTCGGCGCGGATTTGGTTTGGTTTCAGATCGGACGCGGGCTTGCTCAGGTTGGGGAGCGGGAGGTTGTTGGTTTCTTCGGAGGCGATGACGGCGCTTCCGGTGGGAGTGACTGATGCCGGGGCATCTTGAAGGGATCGGGGTACTGCCTTTCGGCCCAGAGGCGCCATTTGGCTTTCTCTTCTTTCTCGAGGCGGACGGTTTCGAGTTCTTCGATGGCGCGGTCGGCGGCGGTTTCGGCTTCGGTTTTGTCCTGGTCGAAGTCGTCTTCTTCCCAGATGTGCTCATCGAGGGGAGTGTTGGCGACGTCGCGCGGGTCGAGGATGACGTCGTTGGTGAGGGGCTTGAAATTGGTCATGCGGAGATTGGTGCTGGCGGTTTGCAGTGCATAGAGAAGAAGGCTGGCGGTTTTGTGCTCGATCTGTTGGGAGACGAGCAGGCGCATGACTTGCATGAGGGCGATCTGGATGGAGTTGGCATCTTCGAGGACGGGAAGAACGAAGGTGGCAACGCCGCGACGGGCGCGATCGGCGCTGAGCTTGATGCGTTCGTCCTGAAAGCGTTTGTGAAAAAAACAGAAGCGGTTGCGGCGGAGGGCGGGCGATCCGCACTGGGTGCCATTGATTTTGAGATGCTGACAGCGGTCGGGATAATTTGCCATGAAGGCCTCCTCCCCCTCCCCGGGTGATTTATTGGAATCAGCGGGTTAGGGGAAATTTGAGAATTAATCTATGAGCCGCAACGAGTTGCGGGCAAAATCTTGAGGGGGAAGGAGTTAGGAATCGAAATTTCGATGGTTCGAGACTCCCTTTGAAGAAAGGCCTGCCCCTTCGATCGTTCGACCGCGACAAAAATGATTGCTGATTCACACGCCGAGTATTAGGGAATGAGATTTCTCGGTCAAGGTTGGATGAACATGAGAAGGCTGTGGAAAACGCTCGCGAGCGCGGTTACGAGATGATGAGTGAAATCGCGATGTTTCGCCACCCAACAGTCGACGCTCTCACTTTCCGTTTGTGGACATCGTGTGTTTGTGGTTAAATACCCGCCATCTTCGCTCGGGGGGGCGTGCGATGAATATCGGCTTTTCCCTGCCCAACATCGGACCAATCGCTACAGCGGAGTCCGTCACGAAAATCGCGCAACGCGCCGAACACCTTGGCTATAGCAGCTTGTGGACGATCGAGCGCTTGCTGTACCCACTGAAGCCGCAAAGACCCTATCCGGGGACGCCGGACGGATCGCTGCCTGAAGTCTACAGGCACACGCTCGATCCACTTGACTCGCTCACTTTCATCGCCGGTCAAACAAAAAAGATTAGGCTGGGCACAAGCGTACTCGATATGCCCTACTACAATCCGGTGATGTTGGCACGCCGGCTGACCACCATCGATATTCTCTCCGGAGGGCGGCTGTGCGTCGGGTTAGGCCTCGGCTGGTCAAAAGATGAAATGGATGCAACGGGTTCCGACATAACGAAACGAGGGGCCATGGCCGATGAATTTCTGCCATTGCTGAAAGCTATCTGGACCACGAATCCAGTTGAGTTTCGCGGAAAGTTCTTCACAGTGCCTAAGTCTTATATTGACGCCAAGCCCGTGCAAAAGCCGCATCCGCCGATTTACATGGGTGCTTTCGTACCGGCAGCGCTCAAACGCCTGGCAAAATTGGCGGACGGGTGGAATCCCGTCTTCCTTCCGGTGCCCGCAATGACAGATATGTTCGGCAGCATCAAGCAAATGGCCAAGGAGGCAGGGCGAGATCCATCCGCTATTTCTATGGTCGTTCACGCGGGCTTGGGGCTCACCGAAAAACCGTTGGTTAAGGACAGGCCAATCTTTTCCGGCTCGCTCGAACAGATTGCGGAGGATGTACGGGACTGCGCGAAAATCGGAGCCAGCGAAATCTTCTTTGATCCGGCATTTGCTCCGGGCGGTCAGTCGCTCGACCACTGGCTGGCTCTGCTGGAACAACTCCGCGGGATGATGAATGCGTAGCTGGCTGCGACTTGGGCACGACAGCTCTAGACCTTTCCCCATGCGATAACACGCGCGGGAGTAATGCGCAACACCGGGGCGTCATCGGCAAGCATGCTCGCGTCATACTGCGGATATTTCGTTCTCAAGAGCTGAATGGCCCGCTTCTGTTCCGCGGCTGCCGAGACGGGCTCTGCCTTTCCTCGCACTAGCACATACCACAAGCGCGTCCAGTCTTCGTCATACTGATCTAGCAGCAAAGCCACGTCCGGGGTTTCTCTGATGTTCTTCACCCGCACCAAGCGGTCCGGAGCTACTCGTTTGGGCTTGTGATCAATTGCAGAATAGAAAACCGATCCGTCCCAGACAAAACAGATAGGGATTACGTGTGGCCTTTTCTCAGCCTCCACTGTTGCCAGACGTGCAATCCGCGTCATTTCAAGCCGTGCGCGAATTTCGGCCGAGATCAACGGAGGTTGGCTAGCCATGGGAAGCGAGTACGCATCGATTCTAGACTCAGGCGTCGCTGTACGAGCGTGCAATCAGGTCAGGGAAGGCGGCAGTCGACTCTAAGGCAGAGTCAACTGTTGCGATCAGGCGATTATATCTGGAACCCCGCTGGTGATTTTGAGTGCTATGGGGATTTAACGACAGCTACGACCTAAGATTCCCAGTCCCTAGCTTGTCGATTATCCTACAAGTAAAATGTGTCGTTTTTCCATTCGGCTTCGTGGGTTACCGAATCGAATTCAGATAAGTATTGTGCGTGGAGCGTTTTGCGGAGGCTTGCACCGTTGCACACCTCTTTTCGTCGAACCGCTGCCACAAAAGGTGGGTCGCATACGTTCTTGGTATGTGAACGCAAGAAGCATGGTCGAACCGAGCGAGATGGAAGTCACTAATCCAGAGGGACTGGATTTGATTTTTCGCACTCATTATGAGCGCATTGCCCGCGCCATTGGCAGGGTCATTCATGGCCAGGCCCGCGCGGAGGAACTAGCGGTGGAAGTCTTTCTGAAATGGTGGCGAAATCCTCAAGCCCATGGAGAACACGCGGAGGGGTGGCTTTATCGGACCGCCGTACGTGAGGCGTTGGACGAATTGAGACGCCAGACACGCCGCAACCGATTCGAGCGCCTTTACAGTTTCGTCCGCGAGTCGCCTCCCACGCCCGAGCACTTGTACGCCGTCAACGCCGAGCAGCACAGGGTGCGAAACGTCCTCGGAGCTCTGAATCGGCGTCATGCGGAGCTATTGCTCCTGTGGAGCCAAGGACTCAGCTACCAGGAGATTGCCGCCGCTCTCGCAGTGAATTCTAACTACGTAGGAAGTCTCGTCAGCCGTGCTCAAAACGCGTTCCGGAAGGAGTACTTGAAACGATATGGAAAGCAATCATGAAGATCTCTGGGTCGCCAACCGGCTTGCAACTATCGAACCACAATGGAGTCCGAACCTCGCGCGCGGGCGCGCATTGCTCGACGCTAGGCTGGAGAGCCGGCGAAGCCACTCGTGGACTTGGCTGGCGGCTTCCGTCGCCACTGCTGCGGTGTGCATCGCGGTGCTCGCATTCCCGGGAACCAGGGCGATTGCCCAAGAGTTCTGGTTTCGGTTTATTTTGAACCGCGTCGATGTTGTGCGGCTCGATCTATCGAAGTTACCGCTACATATTCAGGTGACGACCAACGGCCTGGAGCAGAGCGTCCAGAATGTGGATGACGCGGAACGCAAGGCAGGCTTCAGGCCGTATCTACCATCACCTGGTACTCTCGATGCAAATCCTGACATCACGGTAACTGGGCCGATCTTGGTCGAGCAGACGATCCGCGTCCGCGATATTGAATCTGCTCTCGGCGAAGTGGGAGCAAGCGACGTGCACGTACCGGCTGAATGGGAAGGCGTCCAATTGCGCAGCGAGATTGGACCCATGGTGGCGGAGAACTATGCGGACAACGTCCGTATCCTGCAGGCGCGGCCAATCGAACTCTCCATCCCATCCGGTTTTGAGTTGGAACACTTCGCTGCGGTGGCATTCCGGAGCATCGGGGTTTCCTCCTGGGAATCGCGTGCAATCGCCCAGAAGTTCGCAGCCCATCCATCATGGTTGCTCGATATTCCACCTCATGCCGTGGTGAACGTCCAGGAGGTCGCGCTGGGGGCAGGTCCAGCGCTGCTGATTGAGGACTTCGATGAGAAACGGACGACGGTCTTCTGGAGTACGAGCGAACGAATGTACTCAGTGAGCAGCAAAAATCGAGAATTGAGCATGAAAATCGCCAACGCTCTTCCTTGAGACACTGGTCGCCGTGAAGCGCCACTGCTCCGGCAGTTGTTTATTAGCAACTGCCGGGGATGATGCATGAGCACTCCCGGGCGGTGTTTCGCTGGGCAGATAAGGGACGACTCGCAGGTAACTGTTGAAATCAGATGGCATGAGAAGGTCGATCCCCGATCACGGATGGCGATAAGCTACCGTTGATCAACGCACTCTAAGGTGCAATCAGAGAATAAGGAGATCGAC
>Ga0207693_10001303_pt1 | contig 22126 bp, 22 predicted proteins | sample LARL81metaG_FD_184347 | JGI IMG/M metagenome (GOLD analysis project Ga0207693, IMG submission 184347) | Corn, switchgrass and miscanthus rhizosphere microbial communities from Kellogg Biological Station, Michigan, USA - LAR L8-1 metaG... | ecosystem: Host-associated > Plants > Roots >... | reverse complement strand
GAAGGTGCCCTTGATGGCGGCCACCCCCACCTTCATCTTGGCCTTGTACTCGCCGGGACCGATCTCCTCCAGCCCTTCGCAGCCTGGAATGGCCCGCGCGAGGGTGACCGGATCGAGAAAGGCCTTCCACACACGCTCACGAGGGGCGGGAATGTCGCTCGAGCCTTCGATCTTCATGACTGGAGGGTCCCCACCGCGGCGGCCATGCGGCGCATGCCTTCCTTGATGGTGTCGAACCCGGTAGCGTACGACAGACGGATGTGCGCGTCCGAGCCGAAATCGACGCCGGCCACGGTGGCGATGCGCGCCTCGTCGAGGAGGAAGGCGCACACGTCGGCGGAGCCCTTGAGGACGCCGCCCTTCCCGCGCTTGCCGAAGAGCCCCGAGACATTGGGAAAGACGTAGAAGGCGCCCTTGGGCATCACGCTCGTCACCCCGGGAATGGCATTGAGAGCGTCCACGATGAAGCGCCGGCGCCGGTCGAACTCGCCGACCATCTTGGCGATCTCGTCCTGCGGGCCGGTGAGCGCCTCGATACCCGCCCACTGGGCGATGGACGTCGGATTGGAGGTGACCTGGCTCTGGATGTCCGTCATGGCCTTGACGATGGCCTTGGGGCCGGCGGCGTAGCCGAGTCGCCAGCCCGTCATCGCGTACGCCTTGGAGCACGTGTTGACCACGAGGGTGCGGGCCTTGATCTCGGGCGAGAGCGAGGCGATGGACACGTGGCGGCCCTCGTAGGTCAGCGCCTCGTAGCACTCGTCGGAGATGATCCACAGGCCGCGCTCCACCGCGAGCTCGCCGACCTGTCTGAGGGCGGCCGCGGAGAACACCGCGCCCGTCGGATTGCCCGGGCTGTTGAGGACGAGGAGCCTGGTCCGGGGCGTCACCGCGCGCCGCACCGCGGCCGGGTCGAGGTCGAAGCCGGTAGACTCCGACGTGGCCACGGGCACGGCCACTCCGCCGAGCAGCTGCACCTGCTCCGGATAGGACACCCAGAAGGGGCTCGGTATCACCACTTCGTCGCCGGGATTCACGAGTGACATGACGATGTTGTAGAGCGTGTGCTTGGCCCCGCAGGAGACGGTGACCTCGTCGGGAGCGTACTCGAGCCCGAGATCGCGCTTGAGCTTGTGACAGACGGCGGCCCGCAGCTCGGGAATGCCGCCCACTTCCGTGTACTTGGTGTGGCCGGCCTCGATGGCGTGGATGGCCGCGTCCTTGATGTGGCGCGGCGTATCGAAGTCGGGCTCCCCCGCCCCGAAGGAGATGACGTCGATGCCCTGCGCGCGCATGGCCTTGGCCTTGGCCTGCATGGCGAGGGTGGGGGACGGCTGAAGTGTCTTGAGGCGATCAGCGAGCATGCGCAGACCCTACTTTCTGGAGAATTTGTCGTTGAGCCGCTCCTCGACCACCGGCGGCACCATGCCCGTCACGGCAGCGCCCAGCGACGAGACTTCCTTGATGAGGCGCGAGGAGATGTACGTGTACTTCTCGTGGGGCATGAGAAAGACCGTCTCCACCGTGTGGCGGAGCTTGCGGTTCATGAGGGCCATCTGGAACTCGTACTCGAAGTCCGACACCGCGCGAATGCCGCGGATGATGCAGTCGGCCTGCTCCCGGTGCACGAGATCGATGAGGAGGCCGTCGAACGACGTGATGCGCATGCGCGCCATGCCCGCCGTCGCCTCGTCGATCATCTCGAGCCGCTCCTTCACGTCGAAGAGCGGCTGCTTGGACGGATTGGCGACCACAGCCACGATCAGCTCGTCGAAGATGCGCAGGCTACGCTCGATGAGATCGAGGTGTCCGTTGTGCATCGGATCGAACATGCCCGGGTAGACGCCTCGCTTGCCCACGTTTCCTCCTGCGCTTCTCGTGAGATCGTCGAAAAAACCACGCTCACTCTACGCGCCGCCCCGAAAGAAAGTCAAGGTGGTCTCCCCGAATCGCCGGTCCTTCCAGTGGGTGAGCAGGCCCGGCGCCCCGGGCCACGGCGCCTTGGTCGGATGCTGCGCGACGACCACCGCCGCGGGGAGGAGACAATCGCCCCGCGCGATCGTCTCGAGGGCGGCGGCGCCGTCGGAGGCGGCGTAGGGAGGATCGAGAAAGACCACGGCGAAGCGCGCCCCCTCGCGCTCGAGGGCCACGAGGGCGCGCGCCACGTCCTGGCGCAGGAAGCGCGCTCGGTCGGTGAGGCCGAGCCGGGCGATATTGTCTTCGAGGGCGCGCGCGGCCTCGCGGTCGCGCTCCACGAACACCGCCGAGGGCGCCCCGCGAGAGAGCGCCTCGATGCCCACGCCCCCCGCTCCCGCGAAGAGATCGAGGAACGGGCCCGCCTCGAGAAACGGCATGAGGGTGTCGAGGCAGGCGATGCGCACCTGATCCGCGGTGGGGCGCGTGGTGCGGCCCTTGGGAGTGGCCAGGCGCTGTCCCTTGAGCGCGCCCGCGAGCACCCGCATCAGCCGATGCCCGCGAGGTCGAGCTTGCCACGCCAGCGCGTGAGGAGCCCCACGCGCAACGCGCGATGCTCGGGGGCCACCAGCTTCGGATCCGCCTGAACGAGCGCGAAGGCTTCGCGCCGTGCCTCCTCGAGCATGGCGCCGTCGCGGAGCAGATCGGCGACACGGAATTCCGGCAACCCCGATTGCCGCGTGCCGAAGAAGTCGCCCGGTCCCCGCAGCTCGAGATCCACCTCCGCGATGCGGAAGCCGTCATTGGTCGACGTCATGGCCTCGATGCGGCGCCGCCCCTCCTCCGAAGTGGAGCCGGCGAGGAGGATGCAGTAGCTCTTCCACGGCCCGCGCCCGACCCGGCCCCGCAGCTGGTGGAGCTGGGAGAGGCCGAAGCGCTCGGCGTGCTCGATGAGCATGACGGAGGCATTGGGCACGTCGATCCCGACCTCGATCACCGTGGTCGAGACGAGAATGTCGAGGACGCCGTCCTTGAACTCGCGCATCACCCGTTCCTTGTCGGCGAAGCCGAGGCGGCCGTGGAGCAGCCCCACGCGCCGCTCGGAGAAGGTCTCGCGCTGCAGGCGCTCGGCCATTTCGGTGGCCGCCCGAAGATCCGAGTCTTCCGACTCCTCCACGAGCGGGTACACGACATACACCTGCCGCCCCTCTCCGATCTGGGCGCGCAGGAAATCGTAGATCTGGCGGCGCTTCGACCCGGTGCGGGCAAAGGTGGCGATGGGCCGGCGCCCCGGAGGCAGCTCGTCGAGAACGGAGACGTCGAGATCGCCATAGAGGGTGAGGGCGAGGGTGCGCGGAATGGGGGTGGCCGTCATCACGAGCACGTCCGGGCTCTCGCCCTTGCCGCGAAGCGCCGCGCGATGGGCTACCCCGAAGCGGTGCTGCTCGTCAATCACGGCCAGCCCGAGCCGCTTGAACGCGACGGCGCCCTGGACGAGGGCGTGGGTGCCGATGACACAGCCGGCTTCGCCGCTCTCCACCGCCGCGGCGGCCTCCACCCTTGCCTTGCCCTTGACCGCGCTCGTGAGCAGCGCCGCGCGCACGCCGAGCGGCTCGAGGAGCCGTCCGAGGGTCATGAGGTGCTGCTCGGCGAGGATCTCGGTGGGAGCCATGATGGCCGCCTGATAGCCGGCCTCGATGGCGGTGAGGGCGGCGAGCGCCGCCACCACCGTCTTGCCCGAGCCCACATCGCCTTGGAGAAGCCGGCTCATCGGATACGGCTCGGCCATGTCGGACTGGATCTCGCTCCACACGCGCTCCTGGGCCGCGGTCAGCGAATAGGGCAGTGACGCGCGGAGGCGGCGCACGAGGCTCCCGCTCGGGTTCAGGGCGAGCCCCCGGCGGCGCCCCTCGCGCTGGCGCCGGATGGCCAGCCCGATCTCGAGGAGGAAGAAATCGTCGAAGACGAGCCGCCGCCGCGCCGCCCCCTGCTCCCCTTCGCTCTCGGGAAAGTGGGCGGCGGCGATGGCCTGGGGCAGTGCCACCAGTCCCCTCGCCGTACGCACGCGATCGGGAAGCGGATCCTCGAGACGATCGGCCCACCCGTCGACCAGCCGCTTCATGAGCCGCCGGAGGGGCCGCTGGGTCAGTCCTTCGGTGAGCGGATACACAGGCACGAGGCGGCCCGCGTGCAGCGGCTCGTCTTCTCCGTCCTCCACCACCTCGAAGTCCTTCACGAGCATCTGGAGAGGACCGCGGCCGTAGGGCTGGACCTTGCCGTGCACGATGAGGCGCTGGCCTCGCTTGAGCACCCGGGCGAGATAGGGCTGGTTGAACCAGGCGCAGTTGAGGAAGCCACTGGCATCCCGGATGGTGACGACAAGGGGCATGCGACCGCGGCCCCGAGGAGGCGGGCTGATGCCCGCGATGGTGCCCGCGCAGGTGCGCGCTTCCCCCACCGTGATGCGCCCGAGCGGAATGACCTGGCTGCGGTCCTCGTGGCGCAGAGGCAGGTGGCGGACCAGCGCGTCCTCGATGGTGACGAGGTCGAGCTTGGCAAGGAGCTTCGCGCGCTGGGGACCGATACCGGGGAGATCGGCCAGCGCCGTCTGCGCCCCCGGCGACGTCTCGGCGGCGGACGCCACGGGACCGGCTCCGGCCTTGCCTCTCACGGGGGCCAAGTCGTTGCTCCGATCACGCGATCATGCTATAAAAGGGCCTCGCGTCCGGCAAACCAGACGCAGATCCCCGAAGGAGTCAGCATGGCTCAACGTTGCGATGTGTGTGGGAAAGGCCCGTCCGTCGGCCACAAGATCAGCCACGCCCATAACGTCACCAAGCGGCGCTGGCTGGCAAACCTGGTCTCCCTGCGGGGCAAGATTGGCGCCGCGGGCGTCGTGCAGCGCCTTCGCGTGTGTACCCGCTGCCTCAAGGCCGGCAAGGTCACCAAAGTCGTCTAGCTACCTCGTATCAAGAACGCGGCGGGGGGCGTTGCCACCCCCCGCCAGGTCCTGCTGCAGCGTATGAACGCCGGTGGAAGGCCGCCACCTCCCACCGGACCGACACACTACTTCTTCTTCTTCTTGGCCGCCTTCTTCTTCTTTGCCATTAGGAAGTCACCCCCTTTCCTCTGCAATCGTACGGCTTGACGGCACGACAGCTAGCGCCGCTTCTTTGCCTTCTTCGTGGCCTTCTTCCGCTTCGCGCTCTTCTTCGCCACCTTCTTCTTCGCCATTTCCAGGCTCACCCCCTTTCCGTCCTGCGTGGAACCTAGAAGCCCATGGTCTCGCGACGGATGTGGGCGGCCTGCTCCCGGCCCCGCCGTTCATAGTGATAGAGGTCGACGTAGAGCTGGGGCAAGCAGACCACGGGCACCCCGCTCTTGGTGATGGGCGCGTGAAAGACCCCGGAGTCGTACGGCGTCATGAGATGCACATTGCCTTCGTCCTCGCCCGGGCGGAGCCCCAGCCCCTTCGCGATCGGCTCCGGATCGCCCTCGAGGTAACAGTGAATGGCGGGGAAGCGGACATTCGGGGCCACCAGCGCCGCCCCCGCGTGCAGGGTGAAGACGACCCGTCGATTTGCTTCCTGAGCGGCCCGCGCGAGGTCGCCCACGAGCTTTCGCGTGATTCGCTCCGGTGAAAAGTAGGTGGTGATCCCGTTCAAGCGATAGGTGTAGGCGTCGACCCAGGCGTCGAGAAGGTCGGCGGGCTTGGAGAGGAAGAGGCGCTGCCGCTCCCCGCGCTCTACCCAGGCGAGGTCTCCCAGCCGCTTCACTACGTTGTGGGCGTGGCCGAGGCTGACCTCGGAGGCGCGGGCCAGCTCGTCGAGCCGCCACAGATGGCCGGGATTCACGAGGAGGACGCGTACCACCCGGGTGGCCCGGGGCGCGAAGAGCGCCTTGAGCGGGCGGGTGGAGGGACGCAGGTTGGGCTTGCCTTCCTTCTCGATGAGGACATTGCCGAAGGCGAGAAAGCAGTTACCGGAGAGATCGAGGTAGCCGAGCCCGTTGCGCTTGAGGAGGGCCGCCCCCTGCGGGCTGATGTACTGGGCGACGGCCACCGGATAGGCGCCATCCACCTCAGCGCGGAGCTCCCCCAACCGGGTAATGGCTTCCCGGATCTGCCGGGGCTGTCCGACGGAAGTGCTCTCAAGAAGCAAGGTGTGGTCCTGTCCGCCGAGCTTGAACTTCATCAGCAGATCAGCCTGTTGCCCTCTGACCTTCGGGCCGGCAGACTCCTCCCAGGACACAGCCCTCGGAAACAGCTCCCGAAGTCGCTGGGCCGCCGATCGCCGGATTTCCTGCTTATTCTCCATCGTTTCACTTGTTCCATGTTTTTCAGCGTACGCTGAAAATATACGGACAATTGAAAACGCCGTCAAGGGAAAAGGTTAGCGGGCACTGGTAGAAGAGTCGAGAGGTCTTCTGTTACAACATGTCGCGGCTACTCGCCCTGCTCGATACCTTCCATCGTGTCGTCGTCGAGACCGAAGTAGTGGCCGATCTCGTGGATGACCGTGTCAAGGACGAGCTCGGCCATCTCGTCCGGGTCGTCGCAGTCCTCCTCGATCGGCCCTTGATAGATGTGAATCGTATCGGGAAGGACATTGCCGTACGAGGAATCGCGCCGGGTGAGATCGGTACCGCGGTAGAGACCGTAGAGGGTATCGGGCGGCTCGATGCCGAGCTCCTCGAGCGTCTCGTCATCCGCCCAGTCCTCGACCACCACGGCGACGTTGGTGATCCTGTCCTTGAACTGGCGGGGCAGCCTGCGCAGGGCCCGTTCGACGAGGGCCTCGAACTCCGCGTGCGTCACAACCCGCGGACTCGCTCCACGTTCATGACATCCTTGACGTCGCGAATAGCCTGCATGATGCCCTGGAGCTGGTGGAGGTCCTCCACCTCGATGACGAAGTGGTTGATGCCCTTGCGGTCGTCGGTGACGGTGATCTCGGCCTTGGTGATATTGCCCTGCCGCGACGAGATGGCGGCGGTGATCTCCGCGAGGAGGCCGGGCCGGTCCTTGCCAATGTAGACGGCGATCTTGACCGGACGCTTGGCCGGTTCCCCGCCGTCCCACTCCACGGCGAGGAGACGCTCCTTGTCGAGCACGTTCTTGACCACGGTGAGGCAATCACGCGCGTGCACGGTCAGTCCGCGGCCGCGCGTGATGAAACCCACGATGCCGTCGCCGGGCACGGGCGAGCAGCACTTGCCGAAGCGGACGAGTACGTCGTCTACCCCACGGATCCGCACCGCCCCTTCGTTCTTCTTCGCCGTCTTCTGGGGCTTGGCCTCCGGCGTCTGATCGTGCTCGCGCACGACGGCGGGAGCGAGCTTGCCCACCACCTGATGCACGGAGGCCTTGCCGTAGCCCATGGAGGCGAGCAGGTCGTCGGCGGTGGCGTAGCCCATCTCGGTGAGGAGCTTCTTCATCTCGTCTGAGGCGAGGAGGGTGGCGGAGACCAGGCGGTACTTCTTGGCCTCACGATCGAAGAGTTCGCGCCCCAGCTCGAGCGAGCGCGCCCGCTCCTCGACCTTGAGCCACTGGTTGATCTTGGCCTTGGAGCGGCTGGACTTGACGATCTTGAGCCAGTCTCGGCTCGGGTGCTGGCTCGGCGAGCTGACCACCTCCACGATGTCGCCCTGGCGCAGGGTGTAGCGGAGCGGCACGAGCTTGCCGTTCACCTTGGCCCCCACGCAGTGATGTCCCACGTCCGTGTGCACGGCGTAGGCGAAATCGATAGGGGTCGAGCCCTCGGGGAGCGCCTTGACGTCGCCCTTGGGCGTGAACACGTAGACCTCGTCCGGGAAGAGATCGAGGCGGACGGTGTCGAGGAACTCCTTGGGGTCTTTCATCTCCTTCTGCGAGTCCATCAGTGTGCGGAGCCATGTGAAGGCCTCGTCGAAACGGTCGCGGTCGTGCTTCTTCTCCTTGTAGAGCCAGTGGGCGGCGATGCCTTCTTCGGCCACCCGGTGCATCTCCCAGGTGCGGATCTGGATCTCGACAGGATCACCCTTGGGCCCGATGACCGTGGTGTGGAGCGACTGGTACATGTTGACCTTGGGCATCGCGATGAAATCCTTGAAGCGGCCGGGCACGGGCTTCCACAGCGAGTGGATCACCCCCAGGGCCCCGTAGCAGTCGCGCACCGTCTTGGTGAGCACCCGCACCGCGGTCAGATCGTAGATCTCGTCGAACTCGCGCCCGCCCTCGTGCATCTTCTTCCAGATCGAGTAGAAGTGCTTCGGCCGGCCGGCGATCTTGGACTCGATGCCGACCTCGCCGAGCTTCTCGTGGAGGAGGGCGATGAGGGCATTGATCTCGTTCTCGCGCTCGAGGCGCCGCTTGGCCACCCGGCGCATGAGGTCCTGATAGTCTTCGGGGGCCATCACCCGCAGGGCGAGGTCCTCCAGCTCCGCCTTGACCTTGGCCATGCCCAGCCGGTGGGCGAGCGGAGCGTAGATGTCCAGCGTCTCCTGGGCGATCTTCTTGGCCTTCTCGGGGGCGAGGTAGTCGAGGGTGCGCATGTTGTGGAGCCGGTCCGCGAGCTTGATCATGAGCACGCGGAGGTCGTGGGCCATGGCCACGACCATCTTGCGGAAGTTCTCCGCCTGGCGCTCTTCCCGCGAGGAGAAGGCGAGCTTGCCGATCTTGGTCACCCCGTCCACGAGGTCGGCGATCTCGGCCCCGAACTCACGCTGGAGGTCGTCCTTGGTGGCGCTGGTGTCCTCGAGCACGTCGTGGAGGAGGCCGGCCGTGACCGTGGTCACGTCCATCTTGAAGTCCACGAGGAGTCCGGCGACTTCGAGGGGATGGGAGAGATAGGGCTCGCCCGAGGCGCGCTGCTGGCCGAGGTGGCTCTTCTCCGAGAAGCGGAAGGCGCGGTTCACCAGCTCCAGGTCGGCGCCCGGCTGGTACTTCGGAATCTCCTCGATCAGCGTCTGTAGCTGGATCAACCCAAACCCTCCCCTAGGTTGACCCCTGATTCTGCCATCGAAATCAGCGTTTTGCTAGGACTTTTTGCCCTCAGGCCTTGGCCTGCACCTTTCGCGGCGTGCGCGAGCGAGCCCGGCTCCACATCTCCCAGTCCATGACCAGCGAGGCAGCGGCCACGGACGAGTACGTGCCCGTCACCACCCCCACGAGGAGGGCGAAGGAGAAATCGTGGAGGACCTCGCCGCCGAAGAGCAGGAGGACCAGCGCGGAAAGGAACACTGTGAAGGAGGTGAGCACGGTCCGGGACAGCGTCTGGTTCATCGCGGCATTGACCAGGTCGGCCCAGTTCTGGCCCTTCCGGATGCCCTTGGCCCGGGTCTCCCGGATCCGGTCGAAGACGACAATGGTGTCGTTGATCGAATAGCCGACGATGGTCAAGAGGGCAGCCAACACGGGCAGAGAGATCTCCCGATGCGTCACGGAGAGGGCGCCCAGGGTGACGATCACGTCATGGGCGATGGCGATCACGGAGATCACGCCGTCACGGAAGTGAAAGCGGAAGGCGACGTAGATCAGGATGCCCGCCATCCCCGCGAGGACCGCGTAGAGGGCCTGGAGCTGGAGATCGCGCCCGACCTGGGGCCCCACGAATTCGAGCCGGCGAATCTCCACGTTGGCCCCTGACGCCTTGGCCAGGGCGGCCTGCACCTCCCGGGAGAGGGCGTCGGGCTTGTCCCCGGCCTGATGCAGCCGGATCAGATATTCCTGGGCATCCCCGAACTGCTGGATGACGCCCTGGCCCAGCTTGATCTCGTCGAGACCGCGTCGTACCACCTCGACGGTCACCGGCTTGTCGTAGCGGACCTGCACGAGCGTACCGCCCGTGAAGTCGATCCCGTAGTTGAGGCCTCCCCGGAACAGGATCGACACGAGGCTCAGGACCATGAACCCACCCGAGACGAGATAAAACCATCGGCGCTTGCCGACGAAGTCGTAGTTGGCGTTGACGAAGATCTGAAGCATCGCGGCCCTAGATAGAGATGCTCTCGACCTTGCGGCCGCGCATGTAGACGATGTCGAAGATGAGCCGGGTGAAGAAGACGGCGGTGAAGAGGCTGGCAAAGATGCCGATGGCCAGGGTCACCGCGAAGCCCTTCACCGGCCCCGTGCCGAACTGGTAGAGGATGGCCGCGGACACCAGCACGGTGACGTGGGTGTCGATGACGGTACGGAAGGCGCGCGCGAAGCCCGAATCGATGGCGGCGCGCACCGTCTTCCCCGATCGCAGCTCCTCCCGGATTCTCTCGAAGATGAGGATATTGGTATCGACAGCCATGCCGATGGTCAGGACGACCCCCGCGATGCCCGGCAAGGTCAGGGTGGCGTGGAAGCCCGCCATGGCCGCGAGCAGGATGAGAAGGTTGAGGGCCAGCGCCACGTCGGCGATGAATCCGGAGAGCCGGTAGTAGATGAGCATGAAGACGACCACGGCGATGGCGGCGCCCGCCGTGGAGAGAATGCCCTTCCGGATCGAATCGGCACCGAGCGAGGGGCCGACCGAGCGTTCCTCGAGGATCTGCACGGGAGCGGGGAGGGCACCCGCCTTGAGCACGATCTTGAGATCGCGCGCCTGCTCGAGGGTGAAGCTTCCCGTGATCTGCGCCTGGCCGGAGGGAATCCGCTCCTGGATCCGGGGCGCCGAGTACACGTTGCCGTCGAGGACGATGGCCATGAGCTTGCCGACATTGTCCGTGGTGACCTGAGCGAACACCTTGCCCCCGGCCGGGGTCAGGGTCAGGCTGACGTAGGGCTGATTACCCTGGTCGAGCCGCACCTCGGCGTCGGCTACGTCGGCTCCCGTGAGCATCGCCTTCTTCTGGACAACGATCGGGATGCGACGCTCCTGCTTGGTCTCGGGATCGAGGCGCCGCTCGTAGAGGAGCTCGCCGGTGGGGGGGAGAGCCGCGCTCCCCGCCGCGGCGGCCACCGGATCAACCCGGTCGTCGACCAGCTTGAACTCGAGGAGCGCCGTCTTGCCGATGAGAGCCTTGGCCCGCTCGGGATCCTGGACGCCCGGGAGCTGGACGAGGATGCGATTGTCGCCCTGCTGCTGGATGGAGGGCTCGGCCACTCCGAACTGATCGATGCGATTGCGGATGGTCTCGAGCCCTTGCCGGACGAAGCTGTCGCGCTGGCCGGCGATCTCCTGTGGCCGCATGGCGAGGACGAGGCGTCCCCCGCTCTGGTCGGGCTCCTTCACTTCAAACGATGGGAAATCCTTCTGGAGGAGGGTCTGCGCCTCGGCAAAGCCCGACGGCGAGGCGAGCTGGATCTGGATCTCGCTGTTGCCCCGGCGCTCCGTCTTCTGGACGGCGATACCCTTGGCTTCGAGGGCCGACCGCACGCGCTCGGCCGTCCGATCGGTCTGGATCTGGAGCGCCTTGTCGATGTCCACCCCGAGTACGAGGTGGATCCCGCCCTGGAGATCGAGACCGAGATTGATCGTCTTCCTGGGCGGGTAGAGATAGAAGATGGATATCGCCGCCACGACGGCCACCAGACCGATGCGGAGCCAGAGACGCCGCGTCATTAGGAAGCCGAGCCTCCCTCGCCCGGAGCAGGCACGATGCGACCGATGGCCGATCGGTCGAACTCCAGACGAACCTGATCGGCCACCTTGACGGTGACGCCGGTGTCGCTCAGCTTGACCACGGTGCCGTGCAGGCCGCTCGACATCACCACGCGATCCCCCGGCTTCACCGCAGACAGCATGCTCTCCCGGTCGCGCTTCTGCTTCTGCTGGGGCCGGATCAAGAGGAAGTAGAAGATGGCGAAGATGGCCGCGAAGAACGCGAGCTGGATCATCATCGAGCCGCCCCCCTGGCCGCTCGGCGCCTGCGCCGCCGCGTACGCGTAGTCCACCATGCGCATCAAGCCTCCATCTCCGTGGATGTGGGGTCGGAACCGCTCACGGATTCTACCCCATATCGGTCAAGAAACCGAGACCGGAATGGCCCAAATGCGCTCACGCTCACCGCCGCCCGCATCATTTCCATCAAATGGAGATAGAAGGTGACGTTGTGAAGGGAAAGCAGCCGATACGCGAGGAGCTCGCGCGCGATGAAGAGATGACGCAGGTACGCGCGGGAAAATTGCCGGCAGGCGAGGCAGGGGCATTCGACGTCGAGCGGCGCGGGGTCTCGCGCGTAGCGCGCATGGGTAATGGTGAGGGGGCCGTCGGGCGTGAACACCTGCCCGTTACGCGCGTTTCGGGTGGGCAGCACGCAGTCGAAGAGATCCACGCCTCGCCCCACCGCCTCCACGAGGTCCGGCGGTTTTCCCACCCCCATCAGGTAGCGCGGCCGGTCCGCGGGCAAGAGACCAGCCACCAGCTCCGTGATGTCGAAGAGGAGCGATCTCGTCTCCCCCACGGCCAGTCCGCCGATGGCATAGCCCGGCAAATCGTAGGCACAGGTCGTCTCGACGGCGCGTCGGCGCAGCGCCTCGTATGTCCCGCCCTGGACGATGCCGAAGAGCGCTCGGTCCCCGCCCGCTCCGGCGTGCGCGGCCACCGAGCGGCCGAGCCATCGGAGGGTGAGCTCGAGCGAGCGCTCGGTCTCCTCGAGAGACACGGCGTGCGGCAGGCACTCGTCGAGCGGGTGCAGGATGTCGACGCCGAGAGCGTGCTGGATCTCCACGCAGATCTCCGGGGAGAGCAGACGCCGGGAGCCGTCGAGGTGCGAGCGGAACTCCGCGCCCTCCTCTCCGAGCCGGCGCAGCTTGGACAGGCTGAAGACCTGGAAGCCGCCGGAGTCCGTGAGAATGGGCCCGTCCCACGCCATGAACCGGTGGAGTCCGCCCATGTCGCGCACCAGCTCGTGGCCGGGACGCAAGAGCAAGTGATACGTATTGGCGAGGACGATCTGGGCGCCCGCGGCCCGAAGGTCGTCGGGGCCGAGGCTCTTGACGCTCCCCTGCGTGGCCACGGGCATGAAGGCCGGTGTCTCGAGGTCACCGTGCGGCGTGGCGATGAGTCCCCGGCGCGCCGCGCCGTCTCTGCCGAGGAGGGTGAAGCGCACCGGCGCCGTCACAGGATGAGCATGGCGTCGCCGTACGAGTAGAAGCGATACCCGGAGGCGACGGCGTGAGCGTAGGCGCGCAGAATCGCTTCCCGGCCCGCCAGGGCGGATACGAGGAGGAGCAGGGTCGAGCGGGGCAGGTGAAAATTCGTGACGAGCGCGTCGACGACACGGAAGCGGTAGCCGGGATAGATGAAGAGATCGGCCTCGCCGCGTCGTTCCTTCACCCGCCCCGATACGTCGGCCGCCCACTCGAGCGTACGCGTGGTGGTGGTCCCCACGGCCACGACGCGGCGACCTTCCGCCTTGGCCCGGCTGACCGCCTCGGCCGTCGCCGAGGGCACCTCGGCGATTTCGCCCTCGAGTCGGTGCTCCTCGACCCGGGGCGTCTTCATCGGCCGAAAGGTGCCGGGCCCGACATGGAGAGTGAGGCGATGGATTTCCACCCCTTTCGAAGCGAGGCGGGCGAGGAGGGCCGGCGTGAAGTGAAGACCGGCGGTGGGCGCCGCCACCGAGCCCTTGGTCGTCGCGTAGACAGTTTGGTAGCGCTCGCGATCCTCGGGCTTCGGCGCGTCATGCCGTTCGATGTAGGGCGGCAGGGGCGGCAGTCCGTGGCGCTCGAGCAGCTCGTCCACCTCCCACGGGGCGGTGATCTCCACCACCCGCTCCCCGTGCGGGCGGTGCTCGCGCACGATGGCCTGCGCGGCGCCACTCGCCAACACGACGCGCGCGCCTACGCCGCAGCGCCTGCCCGGGCGGACGAGGGCCTCCCACCGTATGCCGTCGAGCGCGCGCAGCATGAGGATCTCCACCGCTCGTCCGGAACCCTCCAGCGTACCGAGGAGCCGGGCGGGATAGACGCGGCTCTCGTTCACCACCACGCAGTCTCCCGGCTCGAGCCAGCGGGGAAGATCGGAAAAGCGCGCGTCCTCGAGGAGGCTCCGGGCCCGGTCGAGCACGAGGAGCTTCGAGGCATCGCGAGGCTCCGCGGGCTCCTGGGCGATGCTCTGCGGGGGCAGGTCGTAGTCGAAGAGCGAGACATCCATGGCGTGTGAGTCTACCGCCCGCGCGTCCCGAGGGCCAATGCGCGGCCGTGACAGGCCCTAGCCGATCTTCGCTCCCGGCGAGACGTCGAAGTCGGGACGCAGAAGTATGACCTCCCCCCGCTCGCCGTACGCGCCGAGCACCAGCACCTCGGAGACGAACGGTCCGATCTGCTTGGGCGGGAAGTTCACCACCGCGACCACCCGGCGGCCCATCAGCTCCCGAGGCGTGTAGCGCTCGGTGATCTGAGCGCTCGAGCGCTTGACGCCCAGCTCGCCGAAGTCGATCCAGAGCTTGAGGGCGGGCTTTCGCGCCTCCGGGAAGGGCTGAGCGTCCACGACCACACCCACGCGCATGTCCACGGACTCGAAGGCGGCCCAGTCGATCGTCATGAAATCTCTGCGCGCGGGCGCTAGGGCGACGTCGGGTTCAGCGTGGCGAGGGTCGCCCCCGGATAGTAGTACTGCGCGATCTGCTGAGCGGTGTAGCCCTGCTCGGCCATGGTCTTGGCGGACCATTGGTCGAGACCGACGCCGTGACCGTAGCCCCGGCCCACGAAGCGGGCCGAGGCGTGGTCGATGGAGACGGCGAAGAGCGTGCTCTTGAGCGTGTCATAGCCGATGAGCCGCCTGAACTCGTTGCCGCGCAAGGTGGCGTTTCCGCGCGTCCCCTCCACGGCGATACGGGAGACGCGAAGCGAGACGCTCCGCTCGAGCACGCGGAGGGCGGTGATCGTTCCCACCGAGATGCCTCCCCGCTTGAGAGCGGTCGCGAGGTCGGAGAGGCCGACATCCAGGCTCCAGGCATGATGCGGCGACTGCGAGGGAAACTCGACGCGCACCGGCTTGAGGGCCGGCATGTTGTTGGCGGCGAAGACGACGCGCGGATCCTCGGTGTGGCCGCCGCTGTCCGTGTGATAGAAGGCTGGAAAGAGGTTGCCCTCCCACAGCAGCACCAGTCCGTCCGTCTCGCGCACCGCCGTCCACGCCGGCGAATCGGCGTTGACGCGCCCGACGTACTGCTGATTGGCGGTTCCCGCCACGAGGTGATAGGGCTTGGCGGCGTTGAGACGGCGGTGGTAGGCAGCGTAGGTCCGGGCCACGATGGCCTGGGCCTTGAGCATCTCGATTGGCATCTTGTCGCCCGCTTCGGCCTTGACCGCGCCGACCAGGTAGTCCTCGAGGGGAAGCTGGTTCACCACCATCAGCCCGTCCGGGGTGCCGACGACGTCGATGGCTCCTGGGTACACGCGCTGCTGGAAGCGAAGGGCTCCGCCTCCCGCGGGCACGACGCGAAGGCCCGCCACGCGCTGGCCTCGCCACTCGACGATCGACTCCCGCCGCAGGGCGCGGAAGAAGGACACCGGCTCCGTCGCGAGGGCTCGTCCGTTGAGATCCTGGACGAGCATCGGCCCGCCTCCGATCTCGACCGTTGCCAACCCTTGGCTGAGCCCGACGCGGATGTCTCCCGCAGCGTGGGCGGGGACGTGAAGAGCGACGACGACGAGGAGGGCTAGCGCCGGGAGAAGAGCCCGAGGAGCAGCGAGAGCACGATCGAGACGACGATGGACGTGCCGAGCGGGAAGTAGAATCTCCAGCTTCCGCGCTCGATGTAGATATCTCCGGGCAACCGTCCGAGCCATGGCACCTTTCCCGTGAAGTGACCGGCCAGCCACAGGATTCCTCCCAGAACTATCACCACGATCCCGAAACCGACAAGGATTTTACCCAGGTCCGTCATCTCGCCGTGCCTAGAGCGGTAGCTGCCCCTGCGCCCCGGGAGCGGTGGGAGCATTGCTACCAAGATGCGCATACGCGGGCGGGGTCACCTTCCGGCCGGTGGGCGTGCGAACCACGAACCCGATCTTGAGAAGAAAGGGCTCGACCACCTCGGCCAGCGTCTCCGCCTCGTCATTGATGGTGGCGGCGATGGCTTCGAGCCCCACCGGCCCGCCGCCGTACTGCTCGATAATGGCGGTGAGGAAGCGGCGGTCGAGCCGGTCCAGTCCCATGGAGTCCACGCCCTCGCGATCGAGCGCGTCGCCCGCCGCCGCCCCCGTCACCACGCCGTTGCCCTTGACCTGGACGTAGTCGCGCACCCGGCGCAGGAGCCGGTTCGCGATGCGCGGCGTGCCCCGCGAGCGCTGGGCGATGGCCCGCGCCCCGCCGTCTTCCACGCGCGCGCCGAGGATCGACGCGGAGCGCGCCACGATGTCGTGGAGCTCTCCCAGCGAGTAAAAGTCGAGGTGATGGAAGATGCCGAAGCGCTCCCGGAGCGGAGAGGAGAGCATGCCCGGACGCGTGGTCGCGGCCACGAGGGTGAAGGGACGGAGGGGAATGCGCATGGTGCGCGCGTTCAGGCCCTTGTCCATGATGAAGTTGACCGTGAAGTCCTCCATGGCCGGATAGAGCAGCTCTTCCACCACCCGCGGCAACCGGTGAATCTCGTCTATGAACAGGATGTCGCGCTCGTTCAGATTGGTGAGAATGCCCATGAGGTCGCCGCCCCGCTCGAGCGACGGGCCGGCGGTGGTGACGATGGCCGAGGACATCTCGTTGGCAAGGATGGTGGCGAGGGTGGTCTTGCCGAGCCCTGGCGGCCCGGAGAGCAAGACGTGATCGAGCGGCTCCGCGCGCTGCCGCGCCGCCTCCACCGACACGCGCAGACTCTCCACGGCCGATCGCTGGCCCACGTACTCGTCGAGCCGTTGCGGGCGGAGCTGCCGCTCGAGCTGCGTCTCCTCGGGGAGGGCGGTGCGGCTCATCACGCGCGCCTCGTCGGTCACGGCGCCTTCGCTCCGCGGTAGATCTCCTCGAAGAGGTCCTCGGGGGTGGTGAGGCCGGGGCTGCGGGCGAGGGCGGTGGAGATGAGTTGGGCCGCTTCGCTCGGCCGGTGCCCGAGCTGCTTGGTGAGGATCTCGAAGACGGCGCCCCGCAGGCCGTCCTCGTCCATGCCCCGGGGCGCGGCGGCGACCTTGCCCTCCGTCGGCGCGCCGGGCTGGGACAGGGCGAACTTCGCCACCTTCGACGAGAGCTGGGCCACGATGTTCTTGGCCTTCTGGGGGCCGATACCGGGCAGCCGCCTCAGGTACGCCTCGTCCTGCCGCGCGATGGCCGCGGCGATCTCGGCCACGGGAGCGGCCAGCGACCGCGCCGCCACGAGAGGTCCCACGTCCTTGACGGTGATGAGCTTCTCGAAGAACTCCTTGTCGAGTCCGGAGTGGAAGCCGATGAGAACCGGCGACGGCTGGTTCTGCGTCACGTGATAGTGAACTTCGAGAGCGACCTCGGCGGCTCCGTCGCCGTCGCTCGCCATCGCGCCCGCGAGTGATTGCTGGACCACGGGAGGGAGTATGACCTCATAACCCACCCCTCCCGCTTCGATGACCACCCGATCATCGTGCTTGCGTCTCAGCCGGCCGCGAATCAAGGCGATCATGACCGGCTCATTGTACGGCGCGGGCCCGCGGAGTGATGCCGGTGACGCGGGCGAGGCCGGTGACGGCGAGCCCGAGGGCGTCGGCCACGTGCGAGGGCCGCGGCAAATCCTGAAGTCCCAGCAGCGTCTGTACGCCGCGCTGGACCTGCGCCTTGCCCGCCGAGCCGTTGCCTGTCATGGCCCGCTTGACCTCGGACGGGGCGAGCGCGGTCACCCCCACCCCCAGCTGGCGTGCCGCAAGGTAGACAACGCCCCGGGCATGACCCATGAGGATGGCCGTGCGCGGGAACTTGTATTCCGAGTAAAGATCCTCGACGACGAGGAAGGTCGGCTTCTGCGTCTCGATGAGCTGATGGACGGCCCGGTAGATGGCGTTGAGCCGCGCCTCGAGGGGCTGGGTGCTCGAGGTGGTGATGACGCCGGAGTCCACCACGGTGACGGCGCCCGGCGCGGCCTCGAGAACGGCGAATCCGGTGGCGACAAGCCCCGGATCCAGGCCCATAACCCGCAGCGCGCTAGGCCGCGGAGATGGCGTCGAAGACCTCGTCGGGGATGTCGTAGTTGGAATAGACGGCCTGCACGTCGTCCTGTTCCTCGAGGGCCTCGATCAATCGCAGGACCGCGGCGGCGTCCTTGCCTTCCACGCGGACCGTGGACTGGGGGACCATGGACGCCTGCGCCTCGATGACGGGAATCCCCTTGACCTCCAGAGCTTGGCGCACCGTCTCCATTTCATCAGGCGTGGTGGTGATCTCGAAAACTTTTTCCACCGTGCGCACGTCGGAGGCGCCCGCCTCGAGGGCCTGCTCGAGCACCTCGTCCTCCTTGGACTTCTCGGCGTCCACCTGGATCACGCCGCGGCGGTCGAACATCCAGGCGACGCAGCCGGCGGTGCCCATGCGTCCGCTCTGCTTCTCGAAGATGTGCCTGATCTCGGGCCCCGTGCGGTTCTTGTTGTCGGTGAGGACCCGTACCAGCACGGCCACTCCGCCCGGCCCATAGCCTTCGTAGGTGATGTCTTCGTACTGCTCGCCCGGGCCTCCGCCCGTTCCCTTCTCGACGGCGCGCTTGATATTGTCGGCGGGCATGTTCGCGGCCTTGGCGGATTCGATCGCCGCCTTGAGACGCATGTTGGCCTTGGGATCGCCCCCGCCATGCTTGGCCGCCACCGTGATCTCGCGGAGGATCTTGGAGAAGAGCTTCCCTCTCTGCACGTCCGCCTTGCCCTTCTTGCGCTTGATCTGTGACCACCGTGAGTGTCCGGACATGCTGTCACCTTCCCTCTTGAATGGATGCTTTGAGCTGTTTGACTCTCTCGAGCCTCCGCGTCCTGCGCTCTTCCGCCTCGACCCAGCGGCGCTTCTCGCCTGCCGTCTCAGGCACGAAGCGCGGGCACGGCCGGGGTCGGAGATCCGGCCCAAAATGCACGAAGGTCAGGTACGCCGTGCAGGCATGACGCACCTCGCCCGACCAGGGCACCTCGGTGAGGACCTTGACGCCGATCTCCAGCGACGAGCTGCCCACGTAGTTCAGCGCCGCCTTGAACGTGACCACCTCGTGCGTCGAGATGGGCGCGTAGAAGTCCAGGGCGTCCACGCACGCGGTCATGACGTGACCACGGATGTAGCGCATGGAGAGGATACCGCCGGCCTCGTCGATGTCCATGAGCAGCTTGCCGGGAAACATGGTGTTTCCGAAGATCGTGTCCTCGGGCAGCACGGAGCGGCACGACTCGAACGCCCAGCGCAGCTCCCCATCGCCGTCGTCGCGCACGTCCGCGGCGGCCGCGGCACGCCGGCCGAGGCGCCCGAGACGATGCTCGCGACGCTCCTGAGCGGCGGCAAGGAGCGCCTCCTCGGCGGCTCCGCGCGGCGCCAGGCTAGTGGGCACCGGAGCGGGCTTGAGGTGCTCGTCCACCTTGACGAAGACCAGGTGCGAGTTGAGGGTCTGCGTGCGAAGCCCCGTCTCGAGGTTTTCTGCGAAGACCTGAACGCCCACCTCGATGGAGCAGCGCCCGATCGCCTCGACCTGGGCGCGCAGGACGGCGATCTCACCGACCTTCACGGGATGCAAGAAATCGATGTCGTCCATGGCGCCGAGAAGGCAGTGGCCGCGGGCGACCCGGGACGCGGCCATGTTCCCGACGGTGGCGATCCACTGCATCATGCGGCCCCCGTGGATCTGCCCGGGCGCTCCCGCGTGCTCGGGGAACACCCACTGGACCATCTCGGTGACGGTGTCGTTGATCGATAGCATGGGTCGGCGCCGGACAGGTGTAAGTTCTTCATTTATCTATCATGCTGCCCGTTCCAAGTCCAGCCGCGCGGGGAGCGCGCTAGGGCATTCGCGGCGGCGCAGGTGGCGGAGGCGGCTGAGGGCTCTCGATCCAGGCGCGGTCGAGTCGGTGGTTGCCGCTGGGATGAAGGCGGAAGTTCCGGACCTCGGGTCGCACCACCGCCCAGTGCAGGCGGACGTAGAGCGGTATCCAGGGAATCTCCTCGGCAAGGAAGGCTTGAGCCCGGCTATAGACCCGCAGGCGCTCGGGCCGGAACGAGATCTGGCTCGCTCGGATCAGGAGATCGTCAAGCCTGGCGTTCCGGTAGAAGGAGAAGTTGGTGGCCGTGGGACCACGTACCGCGCCCTCGGTCGTCGAGAGCGGGTAGAGGAGCAGGTGCGGATCGCCACCCTCGGCCAGCGCCTCCGTGAGTACCAAGTCCTGGGCGCCATTCTGCATGGCGTGAAGCGCCGCGTCGCCGGTCAGAGAGCGGATGCTCACCGCGATGGAGGCTGGGCCGAGCGCCGCCCGGATCGCCTCGGCCGCCCGCGCCACCTCCGGTCCGGCGCTCGTGTCGATGACGAGGGAAGCGCTCACCCCCTGCCCGACTCCGGCCTCGGTGAGCAGACGCTTGGCCGCAGCCGGGTCGCCCGCGGTCAGCAGAGGAGTGTCGGCTGACGCCCAGACACTCCGGGGCAGGAAGAGACTGGAGGCGATCGCCTGCGGCTCGACCGCCGCGGTGATGGCGGCCGCGGAGAGAGCCGCCGTAATGGCCTGCCGGACTTTCTTACGCTTGAAGGGCTCGCGCTCGTGCTGTACGGCCAGGTAACCGATCCGCCAGCTCGCCACCGACCGGGCCCCCTGCATGCGGGAAGGTGGCGAGACCGGGACGAGGATGTCGAGGTTCCGGGCGTCGATGTCGGCTTCGGCCCGCGCGGCATCCCCCGTCTCGACAAGCTGGATGCGGGCCGTCTTCGGAGGGGCCGCCCAGTACGAAGGGTTGGCCTCGAGGCTGACACGGCCCGGGCTGATCTCGCTGATCAGATACGCTCCCGTACCGATCCACTTGGCGGCTCCCGTGCCTGCCTGGACGATGGAGAAGACGGGATGAGCCAGCACGGTGAGGAGGGGGGCGTAAGGCAGGAGCAGGTTGATCTGCACGGTGCGTGAGTCAGGGGTCAGGATGTCCTTGACCACTCCCGGAGAGCCCCTGAGTAGCCGCGATCCCCCGGGGTTTGGCGATGGGGTGAGGGCGTGGTTGGGCACGATGATGCGGTCCAGGCTTTCCGCGACCTGCCGCGACGTCAATGGCGTGCCGTCGTGGAAGCGGACGCCGTCGCGGAGACGGAAGGTCCAGGAGAGACCGTCACGCGAGACAGTCCAGGAGGTCGCCAGCCCCGGCTCCACGTCGCTCGAGCCCTCCCGGTACTGAAGAAGGGTGTCGAAGACCTGGCGGGCGATGAACGGCACGGAGCCTTCCAGAGCGGTGGCCGGATCGAGAAAGGCCGGGATGGATCCGAGTCCTACTCGGAGCGGCGCGCCCTGGGCGGCGGCAAGGCCCGGCACGGCCACGGCAGCGAGGATTATCAGAGCCAAGGCTCGACAGCGATGGGCCATGTCGACCCTTTATATCAAAGGCGCACGCGCGAGCAGTCACTGTGCCGAGGAGCGGCACCTCTGTTCAATGCTTCGACACCGGCGCGCCCGCTCTTCGCGCTTCCCGCCGAATCGCGGCCCTTTTCGCGGTGACTGTCCGTGGCACCAAACGTGCTTACTTTTCCGTCGAGAGCTCGTTTGATACGAGCGCGCTCGGGAACGGACGAGGAGCGCGCCCGGTTGGACTCAGTGAGACCCATCGGGGGAGCCGAAGAGAGGAAGTGGAAAAAGCCGAATGAATTCAATAGCTCCGAACGGTGGATCGAGGCCAATTACCTTGACTTAGTTGAAAACGGCCCCCTATACTGAATCAACTTTCGGCAACCGTCACTGAGAGTAGGGGGCGTCTCTCAGGGAAGCGCCCGCTGGACTACCAGAAAGGAACGGGCGGACATGAAGGAGTTCGAGAAAAAGACTCCGAGCCGGGAGCCATCGTCAGAGGGGATGAAAGGCTTGTCGAAATTTTTACCCATGTCTGATTCGAACTACCGCCGCCGGCTGACCGAATACGAGGTCCAGGTCCAGGATCTGCAGGCCTACGTGCATTCGCTCGAGGCTGAGACGGGCCGCCTGCGCAAGAAGCTCGAAGACGCTCCAAAGGAGTTCATGGTGCTCGAAAACAAGCTGCGCGAGGCCAATAGGCAACTCGTGCAGGCCTTCAACCAGAACGAGAAGCTCGTCAACGCGCTCTACGAGGCGCGGGAGCAGATCACCTCGCTCAAGGAAGAGGTCGACAAGCTCTGCGCCCCGCCGTCCACCTACGGCGTCTACCTCTCGCTC
>Ga0207693_10001302_pt1 | contig 22143 bp, 23 predicted proteins | sample LARL81metaG_FD_184347 | JGI IMG/M metagenome (GOLD analysis project Ga0207693, IMG submission 184347) | Corn, switchgrass and miscanthus rhizosphere microbial communities from Kellogg Biological Station, Michigan, USA - LAR L8-1 metaG... | ecosystem: Host-associated > Plants > Roots >... | reverse complement strand
CGGGCGGAAGGTTTGGCGAAGTAGGTTGGCGACAGCGTACCCGGACCGGACAAGCCTAGGTCTGGTCGGCAAGCCTGAAATCGAAGCTGCTGGCGATCGGATCGAGAGAAATATTAATGTTATCAAATACTTAGATCGGAGGCCGGTCTCGGGCACCGCCACAGGCGCGAAACACACGGCCAACGCCAGCGCGACCATCAAGACTTTCGCTACGATTCCGATCCCCAACACGATGCTCCGCACGCGATTTAGCGCCGCGCACCACAGGCATTTAGGCCGACTTTTGCGGGCCTACGCGCAACGGTCGTTTGGTCAGTTGGCAGGATGTTCAGCTGAACGCGCCTGGCCAACGCGCAGTCGCGCCATGGTCAAAACGTCTTTAGACTGACCAAGCAACGAAGCGGTGCGAGAATCGAGCGTGTCCTCAAAAGTCAAAACCGAATCTGCGATCGAGGACCTTAGCTTCGAAGCAGCTCTGAAGGAGCTTGAAGGAATCGTTTCGCGTCTCGAGCAAGGCGAAGTCGACCTTGAAGATTCGATTGTTCTTTATGAGCGCGGTCAGGCGCTAAAAGGTCATTGCGAAAAGAAACTGAAGGCGGCAGAAAGCCGCTTGGAAAAGATAGTCCATGGTGCGAACGGGACGATCGGTAGCGAGCCGGTCGATCTCGGGTCGGCTTGATTTGCCCGCCGAAAAGGCGGAACTTTTTGCACTGCAACACAGCGGCGCCGTTCTGGGCGCGGAGATCAGATTGACGATGGGTCTACCCACGAAAACGCCCTTGCTGGATAGCGTCAGCGAGCCGCATCAGTTGCGTGCGCTGGATAAACGCCAACTGCGCCAGTTCGCCGACGAACTGCGCGAGGAAACGATCGACATCGTCTCGGTAACCGGCGGCCATCTCGGTGCTGGCCTCGGCGTCGTCGAACTTACGGTCGCACTGCACTATGTCTTCGACACGCCGAAGGACCGGCTGGTGTGGGACGTCGGTCACCAAGCCTACCCTCACAAGATCCTCACCGGCCGACGCTCGCGCATGCGCACGCTGCGCCAGGGCGGTGGACTTTCCGGCTTCACCAAACGTGCCGAGAGTGAGTATGACGCGTTTGGCGCGGCACACTCCTCGACTTCGATTTCTGCCAGCCTCGGTTTTGCCGTCGCGCGCGATCTGAAAGGCGGCAACAACAACGTCATTGCGGTGATCGGCGACGGCGCAATGAGCGCCGGCATGGCCTATGAAGCCATGAACAATGCCGGCGCGATGGATGCGCGGCTTATCGTCATTCTCAACGACAACGATATGTCGATCGCCCCGCCGGTGGGCGCGATGAGCGCCTATCTCGCGCGTCTGGTTTCCAGTCACACCTATCGCGGCTTGCGCAACATCGGAAAGCGCATCGCACGACACCTGCCGCGGTCGATGAAAGTCGGCGCCCAGCGCGCCGAAGAATTCGCGCGCGGTATGGTGACCGGCGGCACGTTGTTCGAGGAGCTCGGCTTTTACTATGTGGGCCCGATTGACGGGCACAACCTCGACCACCTGATTCCGGTGCTCGAGAATGTGCGCGACATGCGCAACGGCCCAGTGCTCGTCCATGTGGTGACGAAAAAAGGCAAAGGTTATGCGCCGGCCGAGGCGAGTGCGGACAAATATCACGGCGTCACCAAGTTCAATGTCCTCACCGGCGAGCAGAAAAAGTCGAACGCCAAAGCACCGGCGTATCAAAAGGTGTTCGGAGAGAGCCTGATTGCGGAAGCCAAGAAAGACAGCCGGATCGTCGCCATCACGGCGGCGATGCCGTCGGGCACCGGCGTCGATCTCTTCCAGAAGGAGTTCCCATCGCGCACCTTCGATGTCGGCATCGCCGAGCAGCACGCGGTGACGTTTGCAGCCGGTCTCGCAGCCGACGGTATGAAGCCCTATTGCGCGATCTACTCGACGTTCCTGCAGCGCGCCTACGATCAGGTTGTACACGACGTGGCGATTCAGTCGCTGCCCGTGCGCTTTGCGATGGATCGCGCGGGCCTTGTCGGCGCAGACGGACCAACGCATGCGGGCTCGTTCGATATCGCCTATCTGGGAGCTTTGCCGAATTTCGTTTTGATGGCCGCCGCCGATGAGGTCGAGCTGATGCACATGGTGGCTACGACCGTTGGCATCGACGATCGGCCGAGCGCCCTGCGTTATCCGCGCGGCGAGGGTTGGGGCCTGCAGCGGCCGCCGGAAGGCACGCCGCTGGAGATCGGAAAAGGCCGCGTCCTACGCGAAGGCACTTCGATCGCCATCCTCAGCTACGGCACCCGCCTTTTCGATTCGATGCTTGCGGCCGAAAAATTGTCCGGGTACGGATTATCGGCGACGGTGGCGGACGCGCGCTTCTGCAAGCCGTTGGATCAGGATTTGGTGCGTCGGCTGGCGCGCGAACATGAAGTGCTGATCACGATCGAGGAGGGCTCGGTCGGCGGATTCGGCGCTCATGTCATGCAGTTCCTGGCGGTGGAAGGACTGCTCGATCGCGGGCTGAAGATCAGACCGATGGTTCTGCCCGACCGGTTTATCGATCACGACTCGCCCGACAAGATGTATGAAGCGGCCGGTCTTGATGCCAAGGCGATCGTGCAGACCGCGCTCAATGCGCTGGGCCGCGTCAGCGAAGAGTCCGCGCCTGCCCACATCGCCTGAGTGCGGAACCGTCGCCTTAGGCACCGCGTTTGCAGTGCGAGCCTTGAAAAAGAGAAGCGATGAACTCGTCATCCCCGAATGAAGCGCAACGCGCCGACGTTTTTCTGGTGGAGCACGGCTATGCCAAGAGCCGCACCGAGGCGCAGTCGGCGATCCGTTCCGGCCGCGTGCGCGTCAACGGCCAAATCGTCAACAAGCCGTCGCACCAAATGGCGCCCGATGCCGCGGTCGAATACGTCAAACCGCATCCCTATGTTTCGCGCGGCGCGTTGAAGCTGGCGGCGGCGCTCGATCGCTTCAAGCTGTCGCCAGCGGGCCTCGTGTGTCTCGACGTCGGCGCATCGACGGGCGGATTTACCGAGATTCTGCTCGAGCGCGGTGCGCGGCGGGTGTACGCCGTGGACGTTGGGCACGGTCAACTTGCCGCCAAGCTCAAGCGCGACGAACGCGTTACGACGCGCGAAGGGGTGAATGCGCGCGACCTGAATGCGGAGCACGTTCCCGAACCGCCGCAGGCGATAGTCGCCGATGTCAGTTTCATCGGTCTCAAGCTCGCCCTGCCGCCGGCGCTTGCGATGGCGGCCGGCGGCGCTTGGCTGGTAGCGCTCGTCAAACCGCAGTTCGAAGTCGGGCGCTACGCAATCGGAAAGGGCGGCATCGTGCGCGACGCCGATGCCCAGCAGGCCGCACTCACCGACATTTCCAACTGGCTCGGAAGCGTGAGTGGATGGACCGTACTGGGCAATATGGAAAGCCCCGTCGAGGGCAGCGACGGCAACCGCGAGTTTCTTCTTGCCGCGAAGAAGGCGTGAGCGAACGCTGCGTTCACTTCGGCGTTTGCGGCGGTTGTACCCTGCAAGACCTTTCACTGGAGGCGTACCGCGCAAGGAAGCGTGAGGCAGTCGTCCGCGCGCTGGGGCGACACGGGTTTGACGATGCCAACGTCGCCCATGTGATCGCCGTTCTGCCGGGCACTCGTCGGCGTGCAGTATTCGAGATTGCCAGGAAAGACGGAATTACCAGCATCGGATTTCATGCTCTGAAATCGCACGATATCGTCGACATGCGTCAATGTTTGGTTTTAACGCCCGGTCTCCTGCAGCTCACGTCGCATTTGCGCCGGCTCATGCAAGGAATTCTGGCAAACGGACAGCATGCCGAGGCGCATGTCAGCGACGTGGACAACGGCATCGACATCGCCTTTCGCGCCAGCGTGCAATTCAAACCGGCGCTGACCCGCGCGTTCGCCGAGGCAGCAGCGGACATGAACGCAATTCGCGTGTCGTGGAATGGCGCGCTTGCGTTCGAGAGCGCGATTCCGCGGGTTCGCTTCGGCAGGGCCGATGTCGAAATGCCGGTGGAGTCGTTTCTGCAGCCGGTGCGCGCGGGTGAAGAGATCTTGCTCACGCATGTGCGCGAAGCCGTGAAAGGCGCCAGGACGATCGCTGATTTGTTTTCGGGTTGCGGAACGTTTTCGCTGCCGCTCGCCGAACGGGCGCGCGTGCACGCCGTGGAGAAGGAGAGGGCGATGCTGGACGCGCTGCTGGTCGCCGCCAAAAAGACCTCCGGACTGAAGCCGGTAACGGTCGCGGCGCGCGACCTGTTCAAAGTACCGCTGACCGCAGCAGAGCTCGACAAGTTTGACGCCGTCACGCTCGACCCGCCGCGCGCCGGCGCGCAGGCGCAAGCCGTCCAGCTGGCAAGATCCAAAGTGGCTCAAGTCGCATATGTTTCGTGCGATGTCGCCAGCTTCGCCCGCGACGCCCGAATCTTGGCGGACGGCGGCTACCACATGGGGACGGTGACCCCGGTAGACCAATTTTTGTGGTCGGAGCATATTGAATTGGTGGCGGCCTTTTCACGCTGAGCGTGCGACTTCGATGCGACTTTTCTCTCTCTTCCTTTTCGCTGCTTTGGGCTTCGCCGGAACAGCGAACGCCGCAGGCCTGTCGGACTGGGCGGCGATCGTGGTGGCGGGCGACTGGCACTCGCATTCCGGAGCGCCGTCTCAGGTTTTCGACAATGCCAGGCACGACATCGCAGCCGATCTCGTCCGCATCGGCTTCAGCCAGAACAATATCCTGCAATTCTCCGTGCAGTCGAAGCGCTATCCGGGCTCCGAACATTCCGACAAGCAGACCATCGCCAATGACCTTTGGGATTTGTCGAACCGAACGACGGGCGGCTGTCTCGTCTATTTCACCTCGCATGGTTCACCCGACGGGATCGTGCTCGATGAAGGCGTGATGTCTCCCGGCACGATGGCGACGATGATCGACAATGCCTGCGGCAGCCGGCCGACCGTGGTGTTCGTGGCGGCCTGCTACTCCGGCGTCTTCGTCGATCCCTTATCGGGACCCAACCGTTTCGTGATGACGGCGGCGCGACCGGATCGGCCTTCGTTCGGTTGTGGCGACAACGACCACTACACATTCTTCGACAATTGCTGGCTGGACTCTATCAACAGTGCAGGCGACTTCGCGGGCCTGGCGCAAGCCATCCGCGCCTGCGTGGCAAAGAAAGAAAAACAAATCGGCGCGCTTCCCTCCGAGCCACAATTGCAGATCGGAGCCAACGCCGCGAGCGAACTGCCGCGCTGGCACTAGCCCATCTGCGCGCGATGCCGCAGAGCATGGTCGGCGAGAACACAGGCCATCATCGCTTCGCCGATGGGGACGGCACGGATGCCGACGCATGGGTCGTGGCGGCCCTTGGTCTGGATGTCCGTCTCTTTGCCGTTCACGTCGATCGTCTTGCGCGGTGACAGAATCGAAGAGGTCGGCTTGACGGCAAAGCGAGCGACGATCGGCTGACCGGTCGAGATGCCGCCGAGAATTCCACCCGCGTGGTTGGCGAGAAAGCGCGGCTTACCGTCGTTTCCCGCGCGCATCTCGTCGGCATTTTCCTCGCCGCTGAGCGCGGCCGCCGCAAAACCGTCGCCGATCTCCACGCCTTTGACCGCATTGATGCTCATCAGAGCAGCTGCGAGATCGCCGTCGAGCTTGCCGTATACAGGCGCGCCTAAGCCGACTGGAATTCCGTCGGCGACGACCTCGATGACGGCGCCGACCGACGATCCACTCTTGCGGATCGCTTCGAGATACTCTGTCCACGGATCAACCGCGCTGGCATCGGGACAGAAGAACGGATTTCTCGCGACCTCCGCCCACTCCCACTTGGCGCGATCGATGGTCTTCGTCCCCATTTGGACCAGCGCGCCGCGTATCGCGACGCCGCCATAGAGCTTCACCAGAACCTTGCGCGCGATGGCGCCGGCGGCGACTCGCGTGGCAGTTTCGCGCGCGCTTTGGCGCCCGCCGCCGCGATAGTCGCGCACCCCATATTTCGCAAGATACGTGTAATCGGCGTGACTCGGGCGGAACTTGTCGCGGATGTCGGCATAGTCCTTGGAACGTTGGTCGACATTTTCGATGACGAGCGCGATGGGCGTTCCAGTTGTCAGCTGTTGCGCCATGCGCTCGTCCTGAAACACGCCGGAGAGAATCTTCACCGAATCCGGTTCCTGGCGCTGACTGACGAATTTGGATTGTCCCGGACGGCGGCGCTCGAGTTCGACCTGGATATCGGCTTCCTTCAGCGCGATGCCGGGCGGACAACCATCGACGACGCAGCCGATCGCCGGCCCGTGGCTTTCGCCGAAGGTCGTGACGCGAAAGAGGTGTCCGAACGTGTTGTACGACATGGCCCGATCTAGTGGCCGAACCGTGCCTCCGTCCCCGCGGACAGTCGCAGCACGCCGGCGTTTCCCATGTCGTAGCCCATCGCTTGCGCCGGCGACAAGCCGAGGTAATGCGCGCGCAGCATGATCACGGGCAACGCGTGGGTGACGATGACGGAATCACGAACAACCGCGAGGAGAAAGCGGCCGACTCGCTCGTAAATCATTGCCTGGCTCTCGCCGTTGGGGCGAACATAGTTCCACGGGTCGGCGAGATGACCCGGATGACGCAGGAAATCGCCCGTCGATATCCGAGCGTCGTCGCCGAGATCGCCCTCCATCAGCCGTCCGTCGGCGCGATATCCCGCGGCCGGCAAGCCGATTTCCTCGCGTAGCAATTCCATCGTGTTGCACGCTCGATGCAGGGAGGAGGCAAAATAGTCGAGCGCCGCAACATCGCCGGCAACCTCGCGCAACACACGCCCGTTGGCGCGGGCCTGTTCTCTGCCGCGCGCAGTGAGCGGCGAGTCGTCTTGTCCCGCCGCCCAGCCGGCCTCGTTATGCTCGCACTCGCCGTGCCGAACGACGTAGAGGGTAAGGGAGCGGAAGTCGGTCATCAGACCTGGTCCAGCCTCTTCACCTTTCTTCCGCGGACGCGAAACACGACGCCCTGCGGTTCATCGAGGTCGGAGATTTCCTGTCCGGTCAGTCCTTCAAACAAGCCGCGAAGAATGCGCGTGAAGCCCCCGTGCGAGACGGCGAACGTGTCGTGCTTCAGGTTGCCGAGCCAAAGTTCCGCGCGCTTGGCGACGTCCGCATAGTCTTCGCCGCCCGGAACGCGCACGTTCCACTTATTCGCTTCGCGCTTGTCGAACAACGCCGGGTTGAGCGCGCGTGCTTCCTTGTGCGTGAGTCCGTCCCAGATGCCAAGATTGATTTCGCGCAAGCGTTGGTCGGTCGAATACGCGGACGGAGGTAAGTCGAGATGCGCACGCACGATCTCCATGGTGGTACGAGCCCGCTGGAGGGGACTGCAGACATACTTCAACCTGTCGAAGTGCTTGGCGTGGAGTTTCAGGATTTTTGCGACCTGTGTCGCCTCTTTGAAGCCGCGTCGCGTGAGCGGCGTGTCGAGGCCGTGACCCTGAAAGCGCTTTTCGACGTTGGCTTCTGTCTCACCGTGACGACAGAAGTAGAGCGTCAAGCCCTTCGGCAGTTCAATCGCCATTGCTGTTCTTGCCGACGACGATGTCCGGCGCGTCGACTGCTTTCATGCCGACGATGTGATACCCGGCATCGACATGCAGACACTCGCCGGTCACAGCCTTGCCCATGTCGGAGAGCAGATAGAGCGCGGAGTTGCCCACTTCCTCGATCGTCACATTGCGCCGAAGCGGCGAGTTGTACTCGTTCCATTTGAGAATGTAGCGAAAATCGCCGATGCCGCTCGCCGCAAGCGTTTTGATCGGGCCGGCGGAGATCGAGTTGACACGGATCTGCTTCTTGCCGAGATCCTCGGCGAGATAACGCACACTCGCTTCCAGCGCTGCCTTCGCCACGCCCATTACATTGTAGTGGGGCATGACCTTTTCCGACCCATAGTAGGTCAGCGTCACCATCGCACCGCCGTTGGGCATCAGCCTTTCCGCACGCTGCGCCACCGCAGTGAACGAGTAGCAGGAGATGTCCATGGTCACGCGGAAATTGTCCGGCGTCGTATCGATGTAGCGGCCGGTGAGTTGGTCCTTGTCGGAAAAGCCGATGGCATGAACCACGAAGTCGATGCTCGGCCAGACGCGCGCGAGTTCGGCGAACGCCGCATCGATGGAACCTTGATTGCTGACGTCGCAGTCGATCAGAGCGGCCGGCTTCAGTGGCTCGACCAACGGCACGACGCGCTTGCGAAAAACCTCGCCCTGATAGGAAAAAGCGAGTTCCGCTCCGGCTCGGTGCAAGGCGTCTGCGACGCCCCATGCGATCGAGCGGTTGTTCGCCACGCCCATGATGAGCCCTCGCTTGCCCTTCATGAGTCCGTCCAACGCCATATCCACCGCTCCAATCGCGCGCAATCGTGACGGTTTGGCCCGAAAGACCAAGAAATTCAAGCGCTATTCGGACGCCGGTTGACGGGCTGTCAGCACCTACCCACAATTCAAATAGCAAGAATGGGAGAAGCGGTCATGGGATATGCGGGCGAGCGCATCATGTGCGATGCCGACAGCCACATCATGGAAACGTTCGACTGGCTAAAGGACTTCGCCGATCCCGACATTCGCGATTCGATACCTCCGCTGAAGCTTGGCGGAGCGGGCCGCCTTGCCGAGAAGGCCATCGCGAATGCGCTGGCGCGGCGCCAAGATCCCTCGAAGGCTGCGGAGTTGCGCGCCAACATCATCGGCGGCGCGAAGGGATGGGGCGCTTACGGCGCTTTCGATCCGGCGGAACGGCGCGAAGCGCTCGATGATCTCGGCTTTCGCTGTCAGCTTGTCTTTCCCACTTTCGCTCCGACGCAATTCCTCGGCGAGAAGGATCCGAAGCTGAAATATGGCGGCGCGCGCGCCCACAATCGCGCCATGGGCTCATTCTGCGCCGGCGACAAGCGGTTGATGGGCGTCGCCGTCGTGCCGCTTGACGATCCTGAGTTGGCGGCGCGGGAAATCGCCAACGCCGCGAAGTTCGGCTGCAAATGCGTGTGGGTCGCTGCCGCACCGGCAGGCGACAAGTCGCCGGGTCATCCCGATCTCGATATCGTCTGGCAGACGATGGTGGATAACGATCTGCCGTTCATGCTGCATGTCGGCGCCGGTACGCGCACCTTGCGCAAGGAATATGAAAATAACGGACAACCGAGGCCGACCGACTGGCTTGGCGGCGGCGAGAACCTTCGCATCCTCGACTACATGGTGATGAATTTCGCGCCGCAGATGTTTCTTACCGCGATGACGTTTCACGGCGTGTTCACGCGCTTTGCCGCTTTGCGCGGCGGCGTGATCGAGCTCGGCGGTGGCTGGGTGCCGGATTTCCTGCGCCGCCTCGATCACGGTCACAGGATGTTCCGCAAATCCGACCCCGGTGTGGGAGCTCTGCCGCACGCGCCATCCGAGATCGTACGTCAGCACGTCAAGTTCACGCCGTTCCCCGGCGAGGATATCGGGCGCATGATCCGCGATGCCGGCGACGACATCTTCCTGTTCTCGTCCGACTATCCGCACATCGAAGGCGGCAAGGACCCGGTCAGGAAGTTCGACGAGACGATGGGAGGCATTCCGGCCGATGCGCAAGAACGTTTCTATCATCGCAACTTCGAAACCATGATGGGCGTCAGTCTCAGCTGATCAGACCCAACACTGCGTGAACCTCCCCGATGGGCGGTTCAAGACGCCCCTTAACCCGTTGACTGGAGCAAGACATGGACAAAGTCATCACCGACCCGAAGGGTTTTTCCGGCGAGGGACTGGCCAAGATCGTGCCGGCTCTGCAGCCGATCGCCGAAGCCGGCGATCTTTCCGGATTTGTCACATTGCTCTTCCGACATGGCGAAATTGCGCAGCTCAACACCATCGGTCATCGCGACCTCGAGAAGAAGTTGCCCATGGAACGCGACACGCTGTTTCGCATCGCCTCGATGACGAAACCGGTCACGTCGCTGGCCGCCTTGATGCTGATGGAGGAAGGCAAGTTCGAGCTTGAGGATTCGATCACCAAATGGGCGCCCGAATTCCAAAACCTCCGTGTACTGAAGGATGCCGAAGGCCCGCTGGATGCGACGGTTCCAGCTGCGCGCGACATCACCTTCGAGGATCTCTTCACGCATCGCTCGGGTCTCGCCTACGGCTTTAGCTCGATGGGACCCATTGCACACGAATATCAACGCGTGCTGGGCGACGTGCTCAACAGCCAGATGACGCCTAACGACTGGATGGCGAAGCTGGCAAGCCTGCCGTTGCTCTATCAGCCCGGCGAACGCTTTCACTACAGCCACTCCACCGACGTGCTCGGCTTTCTCATCAGTCGAATCTCCGGCATGCCGTTCCGCGACTTCCTGATGAAGCGCATCTTCGGACCGCTCGGCATGGTCGATACCGACTTCTACGTGCCGCCGGAGAAGCGTAGCCGCGCGGCCGTGGTCTATCGCATGAATGAGCAGAAGAACGTGCTCGAGCCGCTGCCCTTCAAGCAATACGATACGCCGCCGGCCTATTGCGGCGGCGGCGGCGGGCTGATCTCCACGGCGGACGACTATCTCAAATTTGCCCGCATGATGCTCAATCGCGGCGCGCTCGACGGTACGCGCCTGGTCAGTACGACGACAGTCGAGTTGATGTGCACCAACCGCCTGACGCCGACACAGCGCGCGATTCCCTTCCTTGGTGCGATCCCGATGTGGGACGGAATGGGCTTCGGCCTTGGCGTTTCGGTGATCGACGCGCCGGAAAAACTGGGCTTTCTCGGCATGGGCGGCGTCGGATCGTTCGGCTGGCCGGGAGCATTCGGCACCTGGTGGCAGGCCGATCCGGCGAATGATCTCATCATGATCTATATGATCCAGAACTCGATACCGCTCGAACCCGGCGCGATCGCCACGCTCGCGGCGGGACAGCGCGTCGGCGGGCGCCTCGCACTACCGATGTTCCAGCGCCTGACCTATGAGGCGCTCACGAAATAGCGCGGAACAAAGGGTCCATCGGCGCGTTTATAACCCGAGGCGCTTTGGGTGGAGCCATGTCCGCATTCGCACTTTATGTCGTCGGATTTTTCGTTCTGTTGGCCGGACTGATCTATGGCGCGTACCTGCTGCACATTCCGCAAACCTGGATCATGGTGGGCACGCTGGTCATCCTTGGACTCGGCGTGATGTCAGCCGTCTCGCAGACCAAGCAACGTGACTTGCCGAAAAAGCCGGATGCTTAGCGCTTTTCGACGTTGATCTGCGCGCGCTGAACGGATGCCTTGACGACAGGGATTTCCTCGTCGGACAGCGCCTTCATCACCTTCTTGCGCGCCATCGCGGCTGCGATGTAGGGCGCGAGTTCCTTTGCCTTTTTTGCTTCGCGCGTGGCGACTTCGGCTTTGAACTCGGCCATCACTTCCGCCGCGAAGAGCTCCAGCGACGCGCAGATGTGCTCATGCTTGTTGCGGCCGGCCTGCTGCAGGAAGATCACCTGATCCACACCGGCTTCCTGAAAGCCGCGAATGTGATCGCGAATGTCTGCCGGCGTTCCAATACCGTTGGCGTTGCGTTCGGCACCGCGCACGGCAGCGATGATCTCGTCGTCGTTCCTGGCGCGCGACTTCTGGAAATCGGCGAAGAGCTGTGAGCGTCCAGGCACAGTGTCATGCGCGACCAGCGCATTCACTGCATAACCGAAGAATTCGAAACCTTCCTGCCCGCGCCGGATCGCTTCGGCCCGGTCCTGGTGCACCGAGAAGTTAGACACCATCGCGATATTGGCGTTCACGGCGTGACCGATGGGAACGCACTGCTCGGACTTGATGATGCCATAGTAGATGTCCGCCCAGGTCCGCGCCTCATTGGGATCGACGAAGGAGAAGGCGAGCGCACCGATGCCGTTGGACGCTGCAACCTTGATCGTGTCGCGATTGGTGCATGCCATCCACATTGGCGGATGCGGCTTTTGCACCGGCTTCGGTAAAACGTTGCGGCAGGGAAAGGCGAAGTTCTTGCTCTCGTAACCTGGATAAGGGCTCATCACCATCATGTTGGCGATCTGTTCGGCCGCCTCGAGGCACATGGCGCGCTTTTCCTTCGCCGGAATGTGAAAACCGCCGAGTTCGAGGCGCGTGGCGCCTTCTCCAATGCCGAAGTCGAGCCGCCCATGCGAGATGATGTCGAGCGTCGCCAGTCCCTCGGCCGTGCGCGCCGGATGGTTGTAGTTCGGGATGACCTGTCGGATACCGTGCCCGACACGAATGTTCTTCGTCAGCGCCGCACACGCGGCGAGGAACACCTCCGGTGCGGAGGAGTGCGAATATTCCTCCAGGAAGTGATGTTCGACTTCCCAGGCATAGTCGTAGCCAAGGCGATCCGCCAGCACGACTTGGTCGAGCGCCTGGTGGAATAGTCGCGCCTCGTCGCCCTCGTTCCAGGGCTTCGGCAGTTGATGCTCGTAGAAAATTCCAAACCGCATGGCGCGTCTCCCTTGGCGCCAAGCTTCACAGGTAGGCGCAGGCTTCGCAAGATTGCCGCGCCGTCAGTTTAAGGCAGTCACTCGCTCTTTTTCGCGGCGACGGTTTCGAGCTCACCGGTTTTCAGCCAATGGGCGCATTCCGGTGTCAGATGCTCCGCCGCGACTTCGTCGCAGCGTGCGATCTCGGCCGGCGTCAACACGTCCTTCCACCGCCCGTTGGTGCCTTTGTGCACGAAGGTGCGACCGCCGCCGTCGAACATTTTCTCCAGCCATTCGACATGTGCGGCGCGCTCTTTCATGTGCTCGAGGCTGCAATGCTTGAGCATGAGCGGCAGCTTCTTTTCATCGATCTCGATGTCGAGAAACTTTGCAATGCGCCGGAATTCGCCGGGCAGGTCCGCCTTCAAATTCGCATAATGGACCATCAGTACATTCGGCAGGTGGCGTGCATTCCACCAACCTTGCACATTGTCCCAGAATGAGGTTTCGGATTGCGCGCCGAATTCGAGCCAGCCGCGATAGAAATCGCGCACGTCGGGCGGCATGGGCGGCGGTAGTGCGGTACCGGTGCGTTCCACGACTTCGCGAAAGCCTTCAGCTGCGGCTTCGGTCATGTGCGTCATGTGGTGGTGAAAACTCCACACCACGTCGCGCGCATCGCGGCCGACATAGATGTATTTGGCCTTCGGTGAGATGACGATTGCGTCGATTGGCAGATGCGTTTTCAAAAAGCGCCTGTGCGTCTGCGCATCGGCTATCGCCACGGCATCCGGCGTGAGTTGGAAGTCGATCCACGGCGACTCCGCCTGACCGAACACGGTGTCGGACGCATCAAAGATCATCTGGGCGACGATCTGCTGCATCCAGGTGGTTCCCGATTTCGACCAGGTCGAAATCACGATGTCGCCGTCGCGGAATTTGAAATCGTTCCAGCGCGTCGAGTCCATGAGGAAATTCTGGACTTCGCGCGTCTTTTTCGGCCAATCGATCGCCTTGCTTGCTAGTCCGACACTCATTGCAACCCCCAGAAGCCGACGCGGCCGGGAGATTATTCGAATAACGGCGGTTATGTCATGCAGTTTTGCTTTAGCGAACCGCTCCGAACCAGCAACGAAAAGGGCCGGAGGAGCGACCCCCGGCCCTTGCTATTACTTGTGGCGGAACTAGTTGAACACTTCGAACAATCCCGCACCGCCCTGACCGCCGCCGATGCACATCGTGACCACGGCATACTTGGACTTGCGGCGTTTTCCTTCCTGCAAGATATGGCCCGTGAGGCGCGCGCCGGTCATACCGAAGGGATGTCCGATCGCGATCGAGCCGCCATTCACATTGTACTTGGCCGGATCGATATGCAGTGTGTCACGGCTATAGAGACACTGGCTCGCGAACGCCTCGTTCAGTTCCCAAAGGTCGATGTCGTCGACCTTGAGGCCGAAACGCTCGAGCAGGCGCGGCACGGCGAATACGGGGCCGATGCCCATCTCGTCCGGCTGGCAGCCGGCCGCGGCCCAACCCATGAACCGGCCCATCGCCTGAAGCCCACGCTTTTCGGCTTCCTTGGATTCCATCAACACGACAGCTGCGGCGCCGTCGGAAAGCTGCGAGGCGTTGCCGGCGGTAATGAAGTTGCCCGGACCCTTCACCGGCTGAAGCGCGGCGAGGCCTTCCATCGTCGTGTCGGGCCGATTGCATTCGTCGCGATCCACCACATAGTCGACGATCGTTTCTTCTTTCGTCTCCTTGTTGACCTTCTTCATCTTGGTCTTCATCGGCACAATCTCATCCTTGAACTTGCCGCCCTGCTGGGCTGCCGCCATGCGGCGCTGCGATTCAAGGGAGTATTCGTCCTGATACTCGCGCGAAACCTTGTAGCGCTTCGCCACGATGTCGGCGGTGTCGATCATCGGCATGAAGATCGCCGGATAGTCCTCGAGGAGTTTCTTGTCGACATTGTTCGGACCGGCGCCGGGATTGGGGATGGAGATCGACTCCACGCCGCCCGCCACGATGCATTGCGATTGGTCGCCGCGGATCGAATTCGCCGCCATCGCGATGGATTGCAGGCCCGAGGAACAGAAGCGATTGATCGATACACCGCCGGTCGTTACCGGCAGTCCTGCGAGCAGAGCTGCCTGGCGGCCGATATTGCTCGCGCCGTGGGCGCAATTGCCCATGTAGCAATCCTCGACGAAGTCTTTCGGCACGCCGGCGCGCTCCACAGCGTGCTTCACGGCGTGCGCGGCCATGCTCATGGTCGGGGTCATATTGAATCCGCCACGCGCGGATTTGGCGAGGCCTGTGCGGGCGTATGAAACGATGACGGCTTCTCTGCTCATGGGTTTTCCTTCCCGTTGAATGGCTGATTGCCCCAAACATGGCGCAACTGGCGAATGGACGCTAGGGGTGGGTCGAATACAGCCATTTCGCCAACGTAAATGTCGCGGCTCGACCCGCCGAGCGGACCGGTTTCGACACGCAACGGCCTGCGGTCAGGGGGCGTTGCGGCGGCGCGAGTGACGCCTTGGCCTTTTTCAACCCCATACGCTGCCCGACGCCGGTCGTGATAGAATAGCCTTGGGGGCAGAATAGATCGGTATACGGACTAACTGGGGACGCTTTATGTCGGTATCGCTGGCCGCCGAACGCGCGGCAAATCCCGAACGTCGATTTTATCAATGGATGGTCATCGCGGTCTTAGCGATGATCGTGCTGGGTTTTGCCCGTTCGTTCTTCTTGCGACCGCTCTTTCCCGCCGTACACGCGCCCAAGGAGATATTCTTCTATCTCCATGGCGCAGTCTTCACGCTGTGGCTGGCGCTCCTCTTCACCCAGGTGACACTCGTCGGCAGCGGCAACATCGCGCTGCATCGCAGGCTTGGCGTCACCGGTTTCATTCTCGTTCCCTTGATGATCGTACTTGGCGCCGTCGGCGGCGCGATTGCCGCCCACAGGCCCGGCGGCTTCATCGACATTCCAGTGCCGCCGCTGGAGTTCCTGGTCGTGCCCTACGCCGACCTTGTGGTCTTCGGTGGCTTCGCGTTAAGCGCGCTCGCGCTGCGCGCGCATCCTCAGGCGCACAAGCGTCTCATGCTGCTTGCCGTCATTGCGATTGCCGAAGCAGGCATCGCACGCTGGCCGTTCGAGCCCTATGTCAGTACGCCACCACTCGCGATGTGGACGACGGCCGCCCTGGTCATTCCCATGATCGCCTGGGATGTCTACTCGCGCCGTGCCATCCATCCCGCGACTGCGATCGGAGCGCTCGTGCTCGTGGCCGAGGGGCCGGTGCGCGATGCTATCTCGCACACCGGGTGGTGGCTCGCCTTCGCCAAGTGGGCAACCAGCTTCGTCGCCTAAGCCACGCCCGGCACGGGATGGCGTCGGCAGAGCGCCATCACTTCGGTGCGCAGGCGTGATGTCACGCCCGGATCATCAGGCTCGCGCAGCGCTTGCACTATCCACGAAGCCATCGCGCGCATGTCGTCTTCGTCCATGCCGCGCGTGGTGCAGGCGGGCGTGCCAAGGCGAATGCCGGATGGCCTGAGCGGCGGACGCGGATCGTCGGGGATAATCTGCTTGTTGGTGGTGATGCCGATGCGATCGAGCGCCTCCTCCGCGGCGCGGCCGTCGAGACCGAAACTCGCCACCGTGTCGATCACCAGAAGATGATTGTCCGTGCCGTCGGTGACGAGTTTTGCGCCGTCCACCATCAGCGCTGCGGCAAGCGCCTTGGCGTTGCGAAGGATCGCGTTCGCGTAGATGCGGAACTCGGGTTCGGCGGCTTTCTTGAAGGTGATCGCGGCACCCGCGACGTTGTTCATGTGCGGGCCGCCCTGAAGTCCTGGAAACACCGCCGCGTCGATCTTCTTCGCATGTTCCGTCTTGCACAGGATCAGTCCGCCGCGCGGCCCGCGTAGTGACTTGTGTGTTGTCGTCGTCACGACGTCGAAGCCAGCATCGAACGGATTTCGCATCACGCCGGCGGCGACTAGCCCGCCGATGTGTGAGATGTCGGCCATGGTCAGCGCGCCGACCGAGTCCGCCACTTTCTTGAACGCCGCATAATCGTAGTCGCGCGGGTAGGAGGAGTAGCCACAGAGCACGAGCTTTGGTCGCGTCTCCTTCGCTGTCATCATCAATTCGTCGAAGTCGATGGCGCCGCCCTGGTGCGGGGCGCTCTTGTAGCGGACAAACTTGAAGACCTTGCCCATGTGGCTGACCGGTGCACCATGCGTGAGGTGTCCGCCATGCGAGAGATCCATCGCGAGAACCGTGTCCCCGGGGTCGAGGAAGGCGAAGTAGACGGCCTGGTTCATGGGCGAGCCGGATAGCGGTTGGACGTTGGCGTGTTCCGCGCGGAACAGCGCGCAAGCCCGCTCCCGCGCAAGATTTTCGATCCGGTCGGTGAATTCCTGGCCGCCATAGTAACGGCGACCAGGATAGCCTTCCGAATATTTGTTGGTCAGCACGGAACCAAGCGCGGCCAGCACTTCGGGGTAGGTGTAGTTCTCGGCAGGAATCATCTCCACGCCGTCGACCTGCCGGCGCTCTTCCGCTGTGATGGCGTTGGCGATATCGGGATCGAAGGATTGAAGCAGCTGGCGATGCGCGTCCATGGGCGTCTCCCTCTTTGGAAGATGAACCGATGTTTCGATCGGTTGCCCAGGCGAACGGCGGTTTCTGTCGCGCTCCCCGATGGTGATCCATCTCTTCGCCAGTTGCGCGACGGGGGATTGTTAACAGAGCGCGCCCGGTGACGACAAGGCTAAGAAAGTTGCGGAGTGACGCTGCACACGACTCGTCTTCAGCCATCCGCCGTTTTTGCGCCGCTACCGAAAATGGAGGTGATGATTTACTTCATCTTCGCACGCGGGTCGTAGTCTGCTTTCCAACTCTCTGCGAAGTTTTTCAGTTCGGGATCAGGTTTGTCGGGTAGGGCAACGACAAGCTTCACATAGAGATCGCCGGCTGTCGCGCCGTGCGGTGCGATGCCCTTGCCTTTCAGGCGCAACGTCGTGCCCGTGTTCGAATTAGCGGGCACACTCAGCGCCACCACGCCCGTGAACGTCGGCACATTGACCTTGCCCCCAAGGACCGCCTCCTTGAGCGTGATCGGCAGCTCCATGCGGATGTCGTTGCCCTCACGCGTCATCGTCGGGTGGGGCGCGATAGCGATCTGGATCAGAATGTCGCCGGGCGGTCCACCATTGCGACCGGCGCCGCCGCGACCCTTGACGCGGATATGCTGTCCGTCCTTTACGCCGACGGGAATCTTCACATCGATCTGTTCGCCGGTGGGCACCACGACGCGGCGCGTTCCGCCGCGCGCCGCCTCATCGAAGCTGATCGTCGTCGCCACGCTGAAATCCTCGCCGCGCATGGGCTGGGTGCGGCCGCGGCGGCCGCGTCCGCCGAGCAGGTCGGCGAAGATGTCTTCGGCGCTGAAGCTTTCCTGCGCCTCGCCGCCGGCATTGTCCCAGGTGAAGTGGAAATCGCGCGCGCCGCTGCCACCGCCGAACGGCCCACCGGGTCGAAAACCGCTACCCTGGCGCGGATCGAAGCCGCGCGGATTGCCCGCCGCATCGATTTCACCGGCGTCGTACTTGGCGCGCTTCTCTTTGTCACCGACGATGTCGTAGGCGCCGGAAATCTCCTGGAATTTCTTCTGCGCGTTCTTGTCGGCGGTCTGGGTGTCGGGGTGGTGCTTTTTGGCGAGGTTGCGGAAGGCCTTCTTGATCTCGGCCTCGCTCGCAGTTTTGGACACACCTAGAATTTCGTATGGATCGCGCATTCCAACTCCTGGCCTTGCCTAGAATCGAAGGCCTGCCGACAATATAGGTACGCGAATTGCGGTGTTAAGGCTTGGTGGACGGTGTGAGCGGAGGCTGGGCTCCCGGAACAGGACCGCCTAATGCGGCCAGTCGCTCCTTGGCGCCAGGAACGCCGGCTGCGGCGGCTTCGCCATATAGCGTGCGTGCGGCCTTCATGTCCTTGTCGACGAGCTTGCCCTCCTCGAGCATCTGGCCGAGGCGAAATTCGGCGATGGGGTGATGGGAGGCTGCGGCGCGCGTCAACCAGGGGAGCGCTGCCTTCGGATCGGCCTCGCCCGCTTCGCCGTTCAACAACATCTCAGCCAGATCGTACTGCGCTGTCGGAAGTCCGGCTTCGGCGGCGCGTTCGAGAATGTCCTCGGCGGCCTGCGGATCCTTTGCGGTTCCGATGCCTTTTCGCAGCATCAGTCCTTCGTTGCGCATGGCGGCGACGTCTTCGCCGTCGATGGATTTGAAGATGCGGAACGCTTCATCGTAGCGGCCGGCGTCATAGGCGCTGACGCCCTGGTCGAAAATCATCTTCAGCTGGTCGGTGTCGTATGCCGTGGCGCAGCCGCCTGCAAACGAGACGCAAAGACAGATCGGAAAAACTGCGGTCAGACCACGGCGCATGGCAACTCCTTGCCGGTAAAGCTACCGTGCCACAATTCAAGATGCTATGCGGATGGCCATGAGCGACATCGGCGGGCCCGTGGATGATGGCGGCATCAACGTGAAGGATGATCCCTTCGCGCTGTTCCATGCCTGGTTTGCCGACGCAAAGAAGTCCGAGCCCAACGACCACGATGCGATGTCGCTTGCCAGCGTCGACGGAGACGGCCGACCGAACGTTCGCATGGTGCTGCTGAAGAGCGCCGACGACGGGACGTTTGTCTTCTACACGAACTACGAGAGCGCCAAGGGTGTCGAGTTGATCGGCCAGCCCCATGCCGCCTTGTGTTTCCATTGGAAGAGTCTCGGCAAGCAGATACGCGTGCGCGGCACGGTCGAAAAAACGAGTGCGGCGGAGTCCGACGCCTATTTCGCGACGCGCCCCAAAGATAGCCAGATCGGTTGCTGGGCTTCAGCGCAGTCGCGCCCCGTTGCGACGCGCTTTGCCTTCGAAAAGGATATCGCGAAATACGCAGCGCAGTATGCGTTGAAGAGTGTTCCGCGACCTCCCTATTGGGGCGGCTTCCGCGTCACGCCATTCGAGATCGAGTTCTGGCGCAATCGTCCGTTCCGCCTGCACGATCGCCTGGTTTATCGCCGCGACGGCGGCACCTGGCGCAGCGAGCGCCTTTACCCGTGAGCGACGTGAGCGGTCACGGTCCGATGATGATCCGCGTCGCCATCGCGGCGGTTGCGGTGGCGGCGTTGCTCGTGGCGATGAAGACGGTCGCTTATATCGTGACCGATTCGATCGCCATGATGGCCTCGCTCGCCGACTCCGCACTCGACGTCTTTGCCTCTTTCGTCAATTTGCTTGCCATCCGTCACGCATTGACGCCCGCCGACCGCGAACACCGCTTTGGACACGGCAAGGCCGAACCTTTGGCCGGACTCGGGCAGGGCGCGTTCATCGCCGGTTCGGCGGCATTTCTCGTCATCGAATCGGTGAGCCGGCTCATCGCGCCGCATCCGATCGAGTATCCGCTGGTGGGGCTCGCCGTGATGGCCGTGTCGATCGGGACGACGATCGTTCTCGTCATCGCACAGCGCATCGTGGTGCTGAGGACGGGCTCGATCGCGGTCGGCGCGGATCGCATGCACTATCTGGGCGACATTCTGACCAACGCGGGCGTCATCGTCGGCATCATCGCCTCCGCTCAGTTTGGAATTCTGGTCGCCGATCCGATCATCGGAATCTTGGTTGCGGCGATCCTGTCGTGGAGCGCGGTGCACGTCTTTCGCAGCAGCTACGACCAGCTGATGGACCGCGAGCTTCCCGATGCCGACCGCGACCGCATCAAAGAGATCGTGCGTCGGCACCGCGACGTGAAGAGCTTGCATGACCTGCGCACGCGCATGGCGGGCGTGCATACCTTCATCCAGCTCCACATCGAGCTCGACCCCGACATCAAGCTCGTCAAGGCGCACGAAATCAGCGACGAGGTCGAGGCCGAGCTTCTGGCCGCCTTCCCGCATGCTCAAGTCATCATCCACCAGGATCCCGCGGGCGTCGAAATGCCCGTTCCGCTCGCCGCGACGTAGAGGTGCTTCCGCGCTGAGACGATCGCGCGAAACCGGCTCGCCACGTCTGGATGCACATTCCGATCTTGGGTAATATCGGCCTTTGAATTTCGCCTAGACCGAGCGATCAAGGAGGACACATGCGCACGATGATCTTGGCTGCGTCAACGATGCTTCTTCTATCCGGCGCCGCGTATTCGCAGGTGAATTCGACCGATTTGAAATGGGGTCCGGCACCTGCAGTGTTTCCGGCGGGCGCCAAGATGGCGGTGCTTTCCGGGGATCCGTCCAAACCTGGTGTCTTCGTCATTCGATTGAAGACACCGGCGGGCTACGCGGTTCCGGCACATCATCATAAAACCGACGAATACGTGACGGTCATTACCGGCGAGTTTCACCTTGGCATGGGCGACAAGCTCGACAAAACGAAGGGCGCGACACTGCACCCGGGCGGTTTTGCCGAAGCACCCGCCGGAATGAACCACTTCGCGTGGGCAACTAGGGCGAGCGTCGTGCAAATCAGTGCTGAGGGTCCATTCAACATGGTCTACGTCAATCCCGCCGACGATCCTACGGCGAAGCACTAGCACCTTGGTTTGATTGCTATCGGCGTCCCTGATCGCTCTCTTTCGGCTGGTTTCCAAGCACGAAGTAAGAGACAGCATCCCAGGCGTTATGGATGCCGGTAAACAGCAACACCAGAACCGCAGCACCAACTGCGAAGAGGGCCTGCCGTGCCTGAAAGTGAACGGCCACGGGCGATGCGACCAATGTCGCGTAGGCCGCCAACGGCAGCAACAGATGAAACAGCCAATCCTCGAGATCGGGTTTGTAGGTGGTTTGGATCCACATGCGTCGTCCGGTGACCAAGATGTACGCGACCGCAACGGCTCCGATGAGTCCGCACAACGCGGCCGCAAGATTAAGGGAGTCCCACGGCGCGCGCAGAACCGCCGACACCAGCAAGACGACACTGAAGTGCACGATGGTCGGAGTCGCATACGCTGCGCCGACTTGGGCCGCGCGTACGGGCGGCCGCGCCGCAATCAGCGCCATGACGACGAACTGCAGTCCGATCAATGCACCGCCGGCCGAACCGACGATGACATAGAAACTGTCCCACTTTGTCAGCTCGAACATGACGTCATTCGCTCCTCATCGCGATCGACGAGATCATGCGAGAACGAGCGTTCTATCGCCTCGGCGTGCGCGAACGGATGCGATCGAACCCTTGCTTGATGGCCGCGAAGCGCGCCTCGATGGCCGGCTCGAACTCGGCATCGGTAAAGATATAGGGCCAGTCGTTTTCGATGCCCTCGCGCACAAGTTCGCCGACGTAGAGCGGATCGATCCCGCCAGCGATACGGGCGTTGACCATATTCAAGATCTCGATGCCCGGACCAGCGGTCGGCATGGATTCGATCTTGCCAGCGAAACGTTGCGGCAGGTTGCGCCGGGCGTCCATGATGTGCGTGCGAATAAAGCCCGGACATAGAACCGAAACGCCGATGCCGCGTGGCGCGAGCGAAACGCGCAAGCCTTCGGAAATGGCGACGACGCCATACTTTGTGACGTTGTAGGGGATCGCTCCGCCGCCGGAAATCAATCCGGCGATGGACGCTGTCGAA
>Ga0207693_10001301_pt1 | contig 22163 bp, 23 predicted proteins | sample LARL81metaG_FD_184347 | JGI IMG/M metagenome (GOLD analysis project Ga0207693, IMG submission 184347) | Corn, switchgrass and miscanthus rhizosphere microbial communities from Kellogg Biological Station, Michigan, USA - LAR L8-1 metaG... | ecosystem: Host-associated > Plants > Roots >... | reverse complement strand
ACCTCGAGCACAGTCGGGCGGCTGTTATCATAAAGGATATCCACCCCGGCAAAATTGGCCCCGACCGCCGCGGCGGCGTGGATAGCGAGCTCTTTAAGCTCGCTACCGGCGACGATAGCCATCGGCCGTCCGCCCTGCTTGACGTTGGTGATCCAGCTCGTGGCCTGTCGCGCCATGCCCGCGACTATACGTCCTTGCGATACCAGAAGGCGGAAGTCGCGAAAGCTGTGCGCACCTTCGACCCCGACGTAGCGCTGCAGGTAATAGACGCCCGCCACGGCATCGGGGTTTGGAAGGTCGTCCTCGCGCCGGATCAGTTTGAGACCGCGCCCCTGAGAGCCGAACAGCGGTTTGAGCACCAGGGGCCCGCGCGCGCTCTCCCGCCGCACGATCGCGCGGGCGGCGTCTGGTGATTCCACCGCCCAAGTGGCAGGCGTCGGAATACCGGCATGTGCGAGCAGAAAACTGGTCATCGACTTGTCAACGCAGCGCTCGATGGCGCGGGCGTCGTTCCACACCAGGACGCCGTTCTCCCGCAGGGCGTGGAGAATGCCAAGCCGCATCGTCACCGCCTGGAACGTTCCGCCGGACATGGTCCGCACCAGCACGGCATCGGGAAGACAGTCTTCCATCCCGTCGATGGCGAGCCCGCCCGAGCGCTGTGTTTCAATCGCGCATGCGCGTAAGTCTACTGGCCGCGTGCGCACGCCGAGTGCGGCGAACGCTTGTGCGAGCATCCGGGCGTGCCAATCGATGCCCTCAACAACGAGAGCAACCAGCGGCGCTCGGGCAGCCGTAGGCTCGGCGGCAAACGCATCAAGCAAATGAGGCATCGAGCAGCTGCAGATCGAGGTGGCCGCGATGGAAGCTCTCGCCGGTCTCGATGGCTGTAACTATCACCTCGGCCGGACTGAACAGCATCGGGTCAATGGCGTAGAAGTCGCCCTTGAAGCGCTTAAAGATCTCCGCAAAGGGTTGGCCGTAATCGCGGGAGCCTTCGCTCGGTAGTGCCTGCGCGAGCTCGCGCGCCTCGCTCGCCGAACCGGTGACGAACAGATGCACGCGGCCAGCGTAGATGATCGCGTCGTTGGTGCGGCCCATCGCGGTGACCAGATCCGGATGTGGCGGCGAAAGCGGCGCGGCGCCGACTCCCTCCACGACTCGTTGCAAAGGAAATCTCAGCTCGTGAGCTTTGTGCAGCGCGACCTCGAGCACCCGCGCCACCACCTGCACGCCGCCCGCCAAGCTCTGGGTCGGGGCGTAGATGAGCGTCAGCCGCTCCGGCTCGACCCCGCAATCGCGCGCGATGCCCGCGACCACTGTGGATGGCGGTGGGTGGCCGCTTTCCATGACTAGTGTTGCGGTTGCGGCGCGATCCCGGTAGCCGAGCTCTTCGAATAGCGCTTCGCTGCGCGCGAGCGCGCGCGCAGGCCCCGACCCGAGCGCGAAGAAGGCATTCGCGCCTTTGCCCTCGGACAACCGCCAGCCGGCATATTGGCTGGCTAGGCAAGCGGTGACGGGATTGGATGAGCGCACCAGCAGCGTCCAAGGCCAACGCGGCGTCGAAGCGCTTTCGGCCAGCGTCACCGTCCCGAGCCCGCCCATGCATATTTCGGCAACTTGCAAGCCCGCGGCAATGCTGCCGGGAGACCGGCTTCCGGCGTCGATCAGCGTCTCACCAAGTTCGCCGCGGGTGATGGCGATCTTGAGCTCGGCCGCGGCTGCCTTGATGCGCTCCACGAGTTTTGCGGCGCCTGCGTTCACGCTCAAGCTCTGCATCGCGTTCATGGTAAGCCTACAATGGTGAGGGACAGAATCATCGCGATTCTCCGCTCGGCGAGCGCCCGCGCCTCTGCCGCCCCCGTGGCGCAAGCGAACACCGTGCACAAGGGATCGCCCCGAGCAATGCGGCTTCCGATCGCCGGCCGATCCGCTGCCCAATGCGGCCAATCGAGCATAGGGAACGCCGCAATGTCGCGTTCGGCATAGACGATCGCAGACGCCCTCGCTCGCTCGAAGCACGGGGCTTTCGCTGGCAATATATTCCCGCATGCCGCGATGTGCATCGCGAACAGCGAATCATCGACGGGCTCGAAGATGTCGAGCGTCGCCCCCGGTCGCGGATTGATCTCCAAAAACTGGATACCGCGCTCGTCGACGAGAAAGTCGGCACTGTTCAGACCGACTAGCGACAGCCCCGCTGCGAGCTTCTGCACCGTCTCGGTCATCGCCTCGATGGCCGCGCGGGCGAGCGAGGCCGGCTGGACAGCGCCACCATAGCGGAAGGGCTGTTCGGACGCGGGCGACGACCATTGAGCGCTGAAGCCGAGCACCAGAGCGCGATTCTCTTCGGCGAGGAAGAGGGCGGACGTCGGCGTGCCATCGACCCGGCGCTGGTAGTAGAACGTCCCGTCGCGGGCATCGCCATCATTGACCGCGGCGCGGATGTGCTGCCCTCCCGCACCACCTTTGCGTTTGCGTAGCCAGTTGTGCGGACCCGATGGTGGCGAGAGGGATATGTCGGGGTGCGCGATCCCATTGCCACAACAGAGTTTCGACAGCCCGAGAGGGTCTTTCGCGCGCGCGACGACCTCGGGCGGATTTCCCAATAGCTTCCAGCGCCGTCGGATGCTGCTGATGAGCTCGGGCCGATCCTCGAAACCGGTGCCATAGACGATCCCAGCCGGTTCCTGCCGCGCGGCCAGGCTCTCGAGCGCAGGCAAAATGTTATCGGATCGCATGCCGCGCTCGAGTCCGTCGCGGAGACGAACATGCGCCGCCGCTACTGCGATCGTGTCCTGATCGCCGAAGAAGTCCGCGACCAGCGGTACGAAGCCGCCGCGGCGCGCGGATGCGGCGAGAGCGCGGCCCGAGGCGGCGACGATCAGCACGGCGCCCGTCCTAGGCATTCAATTCACGCGCGAGCTGGAACGCGTCACGAAAGTCGAAGTTCACAGGCTTGGTGGCGGCAATCATCCGCTGGAACAGGCCAGATTCGGTCTTGTACTTAATATTCCCGATCGCGAGCGGACCAATACCGAGCGTGCCGTTTGGCGTGAGTTCGGCGCCGTTTGCCATCACGTCCAAGCCTTCGACGCCCGCCGGCGGCACGGCGTTGACGTCCGCTACGACGAGGAGACGGCTCGAAGCGGCAAGCTGAGTGGCGGAGAGGATGCGCACCCCTGCGCGCCCCGCGCAGAAGGCCACCTCGCTTTGCGCCAAAATGTCGAGTTTCTTTTGTTCGTCACTGCCGTCAATAACGCCGACATTAACCTGGAACCGCGATTTGATTTCGCGAGCCGCGTCACTGACCCGCTTGACCCCGTCATACCCAACGAGCATGACATCGGCGCCTTCCAGTGCGGCGATCACTCCGGAGGAGAAGCCGACGACGCCAGTCGCACCGAAAATGGCGACTTTCAGTCCTTTTAGCTTGCGTTCGTTTTTCTCGATCAGTGTTTTCTCGACGCAGGCAACCATGGCCGCCGCGGTGGTGAATGACCCTGCCGGATCGGCAAACAGCGAGATGCCGAATGGCGGTACCATTGCTTTCTTGGCGGCGGCGAGCATGTCGAGCGCGAGGATCGCGTTCTTGCCGCCAATGAATAAACCCGTCCGCACCCCAATCTTCGGCGGACGCGAGAAGATCGCATCCTGCACCAGACCAGCCACCTCTTCAAGCGCGACATTGGTGTAAGTCGCCGCCGCTTCGTAGCCGGCGTCCAGCGCCAAGTTGACGTCAAACGGGCTCATGTGCTTGAGCGGAGTCAGCATGTGAAGGATGTTCTTGTCAGTCATGGCGTCACCTCCCGGCGCGCTGTCATTTCCACTGTTGTCGCTCAGGCTTGTCTGCGGCCACGCGCGCGATGATGTCTGCTCCGCGATTGAGCCCGCTATAAGAGTGCAGATCCAAATCTCGACACCGCTCGTCGCGGCGGGCGTGCGAGAGCAGTCGCTCCGCCGCCTCAGCGGATGGCGCAAAGGCAAAGCCGGTCGGACCCCAGGAGCTCTGACCGATGCCGATCGCACCCTCTCGCTCAAGCAGATCGAGCGCCCCCGCGACGTCGGGACTGCAGAAACGGCTGCCACCCTGCAGAGGAGCGAAATAGTCGCCCATGCACCCTTGTATGTCTTTGATCGCCGAGCCGAATGCAGCGATGTCGCAATCCACCAGCGCGGGCAAAGCCTGCATCAGGACAAGGCGGCAGAGGTGCCCCGCGTCGCTGTCCGAGAACGGCGCAAGCATGTTGAAGCTCTCGCGCTCGGCCAGCCCATGCACTCCTTGGCAATGACGATCCAGCACCAGAAGAATACGCCAAGGCTCCGGGAACGGCATCCGGCTGACGATGGGCGCGGCCGTCCGCGTGGGTCCTCGCCCGCCGTCGACCACGAGACCGCCGTGCTCGAACACACCGATGCCGACTCCCGAACGCGCGCCGCGTCCGAGCCGGACCGCATCGCGCGCGACGTCGAGGGGCAAGCCATGCAAACGGCGAAACGCAGCCGCTACCGCGAGCGCAAGCTGCGTCCCGGAGCCGAGTCCGGCATGGGCCGGAACGACCTCGTTGATCCTCACATCGTAGGCGCCGGCAATACCGAGCGCGCGCCGCATCGTCTCGACGTGACTCCCGACCCGTTCCCGTTCGGAGCCAGTCACCCGCATCTGCGGCGCCGCGCTAATGGTTATGCTGGTTTTCGGGCCGTTGATGGCCAAGCCGATGCTGCCGAAGCGCCGGCCGAGGCCGCCGTTGAGATCCAGAAAGCCGAGATGCAGCCTTGCCGGTGCTTGCACGGTGACATCGGCGAACAATGGGGTCGGGCTCAACCATTCTCTCCCAAGATTTTTTCGTAAACAGGTTTTTTGAACCCGAAGACGGGACTAAACTGCGGCACCTCGCGCGCGTTTGCAATCTCGGACGAAACGCAGCACACGTCACATCGAGGATGGCACGCCATGACCGAACGCAGCAACAATCGCACCTACTCGGATGAAGAGGTCAAAGAGCGGCTCCAGCGTGTATTGCCGCATTGGTACCTGGAAGGTGGCTGGATCCGGCGCAAGTATCGTACCCACAGTTGGAAGGGAACTCTGATGGTGATCAACGCTGTCGGCCATCTGGCCGAGGCCGCCTGGCATCATCCGGATATCACCGCATCTTATGCATGGGTGGAGGTGCGTCTGCAAAACCATGCGGCCAAGGGGATTACCGACAAGGACTTCGAGCTGGCGAAGAAGATCGAGGAGGTCGTTCACTGGCAGCCGGCCAAGGAAGGAGGATCGCTCGAAGGCACGCCGGAGGCCGATCCGCGCTTCGCTTACGTTAAGTACGACAAGTGACCGCTGGGCCGGGTGCACCGGCCACGTGGTGAGGGGCAAGCCGGACATGGGCCACGCCTGGATCGACGGCAGACCCGTGGTGTTGCAGGCCGCGATATCTGAGGCAGCAAAGCTGCTTGCTGCGTGCCGCGCACCGGTGTTGGCAGGGCTAGGGACGGACATCGCTGGCGCGCGCGCGGTAATCGCGCTTGCACAGCGGCTAGGTGGCGCCGTGGATCACAGCCATGCGGGCGCTGTCCTCCGCGATCTTGCCGTCACGCGCGAGGCCAGCATGATGGTCACGACGCCGAACGAAGCACGCCTGCGCGCCGATGTTCTGTTGCTTATCGGCGCCGGTGGGGTCGAAGCTTGGCCGCGATTGGCGGACCGCCGGTCCCCGGTATCCGCCGCTTCTCCGACCGATCCCGATACCGCGCGCCGGATCATCTGGCTCTGTCCGGGGCGGGCGGGAGCGAAGGACATCGGCATGAAGCGGCCGCAGGTCATCGGTCGCAGTCCGGCGGATTTGGCCGTACTGCTAGCGGCATTGCGTGCGCGGCTCGCGGGACATCCCGTCGGCAAGACCCGGATCGCCGCCAAGCTACTCGACGGGCTCGCTGCCGATCTGCGCGGTGCGCGCTTTGGCGTTGCGGTCTGGTCGGCGGCCGAGCTCGATGAGCTTGTTATCGAGATGCTGTGCGGTCTCGTCGTCGACCTCAATACGAAGACCCGCTTCACCGGTTTCAGCTTTGCGCCCGCTGATAATGCGCTCGGCGTGCTGCAGGCCTGCGGATGGATGACCGGCTTTCCGATGCGCACCGCCTTCGGCCGCGGCTATCCCGAGCATGATCCCTGGCGCTTCGATGCCATCCGTCTGGTCGAAAGTGGGGAGGCCGATGGCGCGCTATGGATTTCCGCCTACCGAGCGACGAAGCCGCAGTGGAGGCGGCAGGTGCCGATGGTCGCGCTGACCGCAGAGGGCACGAGCTTTCACTACGCGCCGCGCGTTCACATCGATGTTGGCCGCCCCGGCACCGACCACGATGCGGTCGAGTATTGCCCGGCCACTGGGACGCTGATAGCCGTGACGGCCTCGCAACAAAGCGACAGGCTATCGGTCGCGGATGCCATCACCCAGATCGCCGTGGTCCTGCCATCCGAGGGAGCATGGCCGTGCTGACACAAATCAAAGGTGGTCGCGTCATCGACCCGGCCAACGGCCGAGATGACATTAGTGATGTCTGGATTCGCGACGGCCGCATCATGGCTGCGCCTCCCGACGGCAGCCGTGCCAACGACAGCTACGACGCGACCGGCAAGATCGTGATGGCGGGCGCTATCGACATCCACTCCCACATCGCCGGCAGCAACGTGAACACCGCCCGTTTGTTGCTACCGGAATCTCACCGCGACGCGTCTGCGCCCCGGCCACAGACCCCACTAGCGAACGCCGACTGGGGGACCTTTCAAACCGGTTGCCGCTACGCTGCCATGGGTTTCACCATTGTGGTCGAGCCAGCAGTGGCGCCGGACTATGCCTTGCACGCGCACCTCGAGCTCGCCGATATTCCGATCATCGACAAGGCGACCTTGTCGGTGCTCGGCAACGACGATTACCTCTTGAACCTCATACACGCGGGCGAAAGCCCATCGGCCGTTCGCGACTATGTGGCGTGGACACTGGCAAACTCACGCGCGCTCGGCATCAAAGTAATCAATGCCGGCGGCGCCATGGCCTTTAAGTCCAACCTGCGGGCGTTTTCGCTGGATGATTTGGTACCGCTCTACGGCGTCTCATCTCGCGCCATCGTCAAGACGCTGCAGCGGGCGGTGCATGAACTCGGCGTGCCCCATCCTCTGCACGTACATTGCAACAACCTCGGACTCGCCGGCAGCGCCGAGACGGCACTCGCAACCATTGCCGCAGCGGAGGGGCTCCCACTCCATCTGGCACACCTGCAGTTCTACGGTTACGGCAAGGAGGGTGAGCGCAGGTTCTCGTCGGCCGCGGCGCAGGTTGCGGAGGCGGTGAACGCCGCCAAGAACGTGACCATCGACGTCGGCCAGGTGATGTTCGGACAGACCGTGACGATCTCGTCCGACGTCCTGCGTCAGTTCAACGCTCGCAACCAGGCACGTCCTAAGAAATGGCTGATCTTCGACGGCAATGCCAATGGCGGCGGCGTCGTGCCCTATAACTATAGGGCGCAGGATTTCTACAATGCTGTGCAATGGTGCGTCGGGCTCGAGCTATTCCTGCTCATCGATGACCCCTGCCGCGTGTTCTTCACCACCGACCATCCCAACGGCGCGCCGTTCACGACCTACCCCGACATCTTCGCGTTGCTTATGGATCGAGAGCTGCGGGCGAGCTGGGTCGAGAACTTGCCTCCACAGGTGAAGGAGGTGACGACGCTGTCATCGATCAAACGCGAATATTCGCTCAACGAGATCGCCACGATGACCCGTGCTGCTCCCGCCAAGCTCCTCGGGCTCGCCGATCGCGGACATCTCGGGCCCGGCGCCGTCGCCGACGTCGCCGTTTATACGGTGGATGCCGATAAGGCGAAAATGTTCCGCACTGCTTCGCTCGTTTTCAAAGACGGCGATCTCGTCGTTCGAGACGGTCAGGTGATCTACTATCGCTGGGGCCGGGCGCTCACGGTTGCGCCGGGGCACGATGCGGCGATCGCGCGCCGCATGCACGACTATTATGCCGACCGCTACGGCTTGCCGGTCAATGTCATGGCCGTACCCGCAACTGCGATCGGGCGGCCGCATCCTTTCGAGCAGGTGCCATGCACACGCTGACCGTCAAGGGCATACGCATCGACGACACCTTTGCCGAGGCCTTCACCATGCGCGCGACGGCGGTTGTGATCACCGCCGACACCGCGAGCTGGGCGCGGCAGGCCGCCGTCACAATGACCGGCTTCGCCACCTCCGTCATCGGCTGCGGCTGCGAGGCCGGTATCGACAGCGAACTCGGCCAGCGGCAGACGCCGGACGGCCGACCCGGCGTCCGGGTGCTGTTGTTTGCGGTTTCCACTAGCGAGTTGCAGAAGCAGCTGCAGAACCGGGTTGGGCAATGCGTGCTGACCACTCCCAGCGCGGCCTGCTACGGAGGCTTGGACGGCGAGGAGCTACTCAAGCTTGGCAATGCGCTGCGTTTCTTCGGCGACGGCTGGCAGATCTCCAAGCGTTTCGGCGGCAAGCGCTATTGGCGCGTGCCGGTGATGGACGGCGAATTCGTGTGCGAGGCGGCAACGGGACTGACCAAGAGCGCGGTCGGCGGCGGCAATCTCTTAATCATGGGCCGCAACGGGGAATTTACACGCGCAGCGGCAGAGGCCGCAGTGAAGGCGATCAGTGCCGTTGCCGACGTGATTGTACCGTTTCCCGGCGGTATCGTGCGCTCGGGCTCCAAGGTAGGATCCAAATACAAGGCTGGTGCCTCCACCAATGAAGCCTATTGCCCCACGCTCAAGGGCGCGGTGAAGAGCGCGCTCGATGCGGATATCGAGTCGGTGCTCGAAATCGTCATTGACGGCTTGACCGCGCCGGCGGTAGCGACGGCGATGCGGGCGGGACTTGCCGCCATCGTCAAGCTCGGTCCCAAGCGCGGCGCGCTGCGCGTCGGCGCCGGGAATTACGGCGGCAAGCTTGGCCCGCATCATTTTCATCTCAAGAACCTCCTGCCATGAAGCCGCTGGTGCTGGTCATGCATACCAATCCGCAACAGCGGCTCGATCTCTCGCCGTTGGTTCCCCCTCGTCTGGCCGGGAAGACGGTGGCCGAAATCGGAAAGCTCGAATTGCAGACAGACCGAGAGCGGGTCGCGGTCGGCGACATTTTCCGCCTGAGCGGAAACGATACAACCCGTGTCCGGATCGAGGGCGCGACCGACCGGCTCGACCAGATCGGGCACGAGATGAGTGGCGGGGAGATCGTAGTCGAGGGTGATGTCGGCAATCAAGCAGGGCGGCTGATGCGCGGCGGTCGCTTGATCATCAAAGGCAGTGCCGGGCATTGGGCCGCGTCTGGGATGCGCGACGGATATGTCGAGATCACAGGCGCCGCCGGCGATCGCCTCGGCGGCCCGCTCGCCGGCGAGATTGCGGGAATGCGCGGTGGCCTGGTGGTGGTCAGAGGCGACGTTGGCGAGCGAACCGGCGACCGTCTGCGCCGCGGCACTATCGTCGTGGAAGGGCGCGCTGGTGCCTATGCCGGCAGCCGCATGATCGCCGGAACACTAGTCTTGCGCCGTCGCGCCGGGCAGCTTCCGGGCTATCTGATGCGACGCGGCACCATTGTGCTGGGCGATGGCTGCGATGAACTGTTGCCGACTTTCGTCGACTGTGGGTTACACGACCTTGTGGCCATGCGGCTGTTGGCGGCCTTCGTCAAAGCGCAAAGCGCTGCGGCCGCTGCTGCCTTTCGTGTTCCGCTGCGGCGGTTCGCCGGCGACATGTCGGTGCTGGGAAAAGGTGAAATATTCTGTGCAACAGGGTAGAAGCCTTGGACTTTTGGACCTCGTCAAGCTGGCTACTTGCGGATGGTGACTGGCAATGGATTTCATCGAGATCGTGCTGACGGTATGCGCTTTATCGGCTCCCGATCATTGCGAGGATCGGCATCTGCAATTCGCGGCGCATATGTCGCTCAATCAATGCGCCATGACCGCGCAGCCTTACATCGCGCAATGGATCAATGACCATCCGGAATGGATTGCGGTGCGCTGGCATTGCGAGTATAGCGGCGGCAAAGAGAAGATCTGATGCGAGACGAATTGCGCGCCAAGCGTGATGCCTTTTTACATAAGATCAAGTCTCGTCCGGTCTTCATGGGGATTCTGAATTTGACGCCGGACTCGTTCTCCGACGGCGGTCGATTTCAGACTATCGATGCTGCCGTTGCACATGCAAAGGTCATGATCGATAAGGGATGTGACATTGTGGACGTAGGCGCGGAGTCGACGCGGCCGGCAGCTATTGCCGTGCCTGAAACAGAGGAACTCGCGCGCGTCGAGCCTGTTTTGACCGCATTGACGCGAGTTCTGGACGTGCCACTCTCGATAGATACTTATAAGGCAGCGGTTGCCGCGAGAGCCGTCGAGATCGGCGCGGCGGTGATCAACGACGTATGGGGGCTGCAAAAAGACTCGAAGATGGCCGGCGTGGTCGCTGAAACGGAAGCGGCCGTCGTCATCACCCACAACCGAGCGGAAAGAGACGCGACAGTCGATATCTTCGCGGATATGCGTCGCTTCTTTGATCGCTCACTCGCGCTCGCGGCCGCGGCCGGCATACGCAACGAAGCCATCATTCTCGATCCCGGCGTGGGCTTCGGAAAAACCGCGCTCCAAAACGTCGAAGTCGTGATGCGGATCCCAGACCTTAAGAATTACGGATTCCCGATTTTGGTCGGTATCTCGCGGAAGGCCTTTCTTGGTTCGCTGACCGGTGACGGCATCGAGGGAACGCTCATTGGAACCGTGGCGGCCAATCTCATGGCGGCAGTCCAAGGCGCCTCAATCTTTCGGGTTCATGATGTCTCCGAGCACGTCGCGGCTCTTAGGGTCTTCCGCGCGTTGCACCACAGCGTCGCGCCGAGCACCGGCGCCTCCTCCACCTCGAGTTCTTGACTGTGCGAGCCCAGTGGGCCGAAACTTTGCGTCTTAGCGGCCTGGCCCATGCGGGTACTCCGCGGGTCGCTCGGCGGTCCGCAAGCTTTTGTCGATCGAGACGCCAAATATCTTTTCCCACCGGCGACATCTGCAAACCGGTGATTGATGTGCAACCGCGACGCGATATCGCCTGGACATGGCGCCTCGGCGATTGGGTGCGGTTGACTGTGTCAAATCTGAACCTTCCGCCGCCCGATCAATCCCTCGACCGCCATTGGCAGCTCGGCCATCGAACGGATGACGGTCTCGGCGCCGGCCGCGGCAAGACGTCTAGCCAGCTCATCGCTGGCGTGGCTGGCGCCTGCGAATCCAATGGCGGCCATGCCGGCAGCCCGGGCCGCCTCGATGCCCAAAACGGAATCTTCTATTACTATGCAACACGATGGATCGGTCTCGAGGCAGCGCGCAGCTAAAAGGAAGAGATCCGGAGCGGGCTTGCCGTTTGCTACCCGCGTGGCGCTGAAGACATCGTTTCCAAACACAGACGAGAGCCCGCTCACCTCGAGCGAGAGCAAGAGACGTTTGGGTCCCGATGACGAGGCAACGCATCGTCGGTATGGCAACGCTGCTATCGCCTCCTTTACGCCCGCGACCGCCATCAGCTCCCCCCGTAGGCGCGCCATTAGTTGCATCGAGGTCTGCTCTCCCATGCGTTGGGGAATGGGGCCTGACAAGAGTTGTTCCGCTCGAGAGAGGACATCGCTGAGACTGCTTCCGGCAAAAGCGAGCACGGCCTCTTCTGTCGTCATTGCATGGCCGAGCGTGGTCATGAGCTCCGCAAGCGCCGAACACGCGAGACGCTCGGAATCGACCAGTACTCCGTCACAGTCGAAGATGAGGAGGGTCGTGGTCTTGTCGAGATGATTGTTCGGAGCCAAGTTTGCACCATTTCGCTAGTAGTGGCCAAAATAAGGGAGGAACGGACCGCGGGCATCTTAAGATTCCGGCTAGATGAAGGTGTAAGTTTTTGGCCATGATACGCGCCGGTGCGGTCGTGAACCTGTTATAGATTGTCTAAGTCATGATATGTCTGCGCATGTTATTGTGGGAGCCTTACAGGGGATGACGACTCGGCAGACCTCGCCTGACCGGATGCGCGCGAAGCGGACGTGGTGAGAACTACACGGGATAATATTATTTTGCCAACGCCCCGAAGCGGAGACCAACGATGACGTTGCTCCTGGCGAGTGTGACCGGACCGGAGGAGGCTGCGCTCGTCCTTGCGCACGGCGCGGACATCATCGACTTGAAGGATGCCTCACAAGGTGCGTTGGGTGCGCTCCCGCCGGAAGTAGTACGCGCAACCGTCGCTGCCGTCCGCGGCAGACGACCCGTGAGCGCGGTTATCGGTGATCTTCCGATGGAGCCCGACGTCATTGCTGCCGCCGTCGAGAGCACGGCGCAGACCAAGGTGGATTATGTCAAGGTCGGACTGTTCCCGGATCCCCAGCGAGCGCAGTGCGTGCGCGAATTGTCATCACTGGCGCGCAAAACCAAGATTGTGGGCGTGATGTTCGCGGATCGCGGTGCCGATAATGCCCTTGTGCACCTCATGGCCGAGTCCGGCTTCGCGGGTGCGATGCTCGATACCGCTGACAAACGCGGCGGACGGCTGCTCGACTGCATGGATATCGCATCGTTGCGGGACTTTGTAGCCGCTTGCCAGGAGCACGGCCTGATGACCGGCCTCGCGGGTTCTCTGGAGGCCCCCGACGTGCCTCGGCTCCTCTTAGTGGCGCCGCACTATCTTGGCTTCCGGGGCGCGCTTTGCGTCGGCCGCGATAGGACCGCCCGCATCGATCCGCAGTCCGTCAAGCTCATTCGCGCGCTCATTCCGTTCGAGTCCCGTCGCGCCGAGCGCGCGCCTGACGCGATGAGGATCGATTATCGACTGCTCGCGGCGCGTGGATATGGGATCGATCCAAGCAGTGGTGACACCGCGACCGACCACATCTTTATCCGCGATTTCGTGATACCCGCTTGCGTCGGGGCTTATGCGCGCGAACGCGAGAAGCCCCAGAATGTTCGTTTCAATGTCGACGTCAAGGTCCGCCGCAGGGCACATTCCGTAGAAGATATGCGAGACGTGTTTTCTTATGACGTGATCACCGATGGCATCCGGATCATTGTAGCGCAGCAGCACATCGCGTTCCTCGAAACGCTCGCCGAGCGGGTCGCCGCCACAGTGCTGCAGCATCCGCTCGCGGTTAGCGCGAGGGTGCGCGTCGAGAAGCTCGACGCAGCATCAGGCGGAGTAGGTGTCGAGATTGTACGCGAACGGCCGGACGACGTGGCGCAGATCCACGATCTCTATCCTGCCGCAGTACGCTTTTAACTGGCCCAGTGAATGCGCGAACCGATTGATCTGACAGTAGTCAAGCTCGGTGGAAGCTATGCCTACTCGGGTAATTTGAAGAATTGGATCGATGCGATCGCTGCTGGCGCCGGGCGCGTGGTTCTGGCGCCAGGAGGCGGTCCTTTCGCCGATGCGGTTCGCATGGCCCAGGCCAGAATGGGATTCGACGATCGCGCCGCCCATCGGATGGCGCTGCTCGCCATGGACCAGTATTGCTACGCGCTCGCGAATCTCCGAAGTGAGCTGAAGCTTGTAGCTTCCGCGACGGCCATTCGCCGCGTGCTGCTTGATGGCGGCGTGCCGGTCTGGTCGGCAACGCGAATGGTGTGCGCCGCGAAGGACATTCCATGGTCCTGGGAGGTGACAAGTGATAGTCTTGCCGCCTGGCTCGCCGGCAGGATCGGAGCGAAACGCGTGCTGCTGGTCAAGCACGTTGAACCGCCCGCTGGGCCGTTGCGGGCGCACGAACTGGTCGCGAACGGGATCGTCGACCAGGCTTTTCCGCGCTTTCTTCGCGCGAGCGGCGCCGAAGGCTTTATCGCGGGTCCGGCCGAGTATGCGGCAGCGGCTCTCGCCATACGGAATGGCGGGGGGGTCGGCGCCCGCATCGACTTGTGTTAGCCGCATATCAGGGCGTTAAAAGCTTTCACCATGGTCAAGGTCGTGACACCACGCTGGGCATGGGCGCTCACGGGATCAGGACATTTCTTCAGGGAATGCCTCGTGGCAATCCGTACACTTGAGAACGTCGACCTATTTGTCAGCAAAGCGGCGGGCGAGGTCCTTCGCATGTACAAGCAGGATCTGGCGCTGCCCACATCGGCGCGCATTTTCCGCGACACCACAGCAAGCTCGCCGCCAGTCGGATCTTTCTACTACGGCGTCTACCATACGCTGGTGCTCGCGCCGGCGACATCGAATACGGTGGCAAAATGCGTGTACGGAATTTCCGACAATCTTGCGACGAATGTCTTCGCGCAGGCCGGCAAGTGTCGCGTCCCAACGATCGTTTTTGCTTGCGATACGGCACCGGAACTCGAAACCGAGGCGCCGAAAGGTATGGTCAGGGTCTATCCGCGTCGCATCGACCTCGAGAATACCTGCCGACTGAAATCCTTCGATGCAACCGAGGTGGTCGAGTCGCTCGGCGAACTCGAAGAGTCACTGGCGCGGCGTAAGCGCGAGCTCGCAATGCATGGCTGAGCGCATTCTCTTTCTGACCGGTCATCTTGCCCGGCCGCGGCTTGAGAAGGTTCTTACAACCTTCGACGGCGCAGGGTTCGAATGGTCGATCTTCGATGTCGGCGTGAAGGTCGCCGCGCTGATGACCGAGGCGATCATTTCACGTCGCCTGCCGCGCCCGGTGGACGCCCAGCGGATCCTCGTCCCCGGCCGCTGCCGCGCCAATCTCGACCGCCTCAGCGCCGAATTCGGCGTGCCATTCGAGCGCGGACCCGAGGAACTGAAGGACCTGCCGGCATATTTCGGAAAGCGCGGCCGCGCTCCCAATCTTTCCCGCCATGACATGCGCATTTTCGCCGAGATCGTCGATGCGTCCGCGCTAAGCGTCGATACAATTGTGGCCCGCGCCATGGCCATACACTCGGCCGGCGCGGACGTCATTGATCTCGGCTGCCTGCCGGACACACCCTTCCCGCACCTCGAAGACGCCACGCGCGAGCTCAAAGCCGCCGGACTCGCGGTAAGCGTCGATTCTGCTGCCAGCGACGAATTGCGTCGTGGCGCTAGGGCGGGCGCGGCCTTCCTGCTAAGCCTCACCGAGGAAACTCTCGATATCGCGAGCGATACGGGCGCCATTCCTGTGCTGGTTCCAGCGACCCACGGCGACATGCCGTCGCTCCTTCGCACGGCCGAGCTTGCCTACAAACGCGGAATTTTTCCTATCCTCGATCCGATACTGGATCCAATCCACTTCGGATTCATGGCCTCGTTGGAGCGTTATGCGGAGATCCGTCGCAGCTTGCCGGAAGCGGAAATTCTCATGGGAACGGGCAACCTAACTGAACTTACCGATGCCGATTCCGGAGGGGTCACAGCAACGCTGCTCGGGATTTGCTCAGAACTGCGCATTCGAAATGTTCTCGTCGTCCAGGTCAGCTCCCACACGCGCCGCACGATCCAGGAGCACGACGCCGGTCGGCGGATGATGTTTGCCGCCCGCGAAGATCGCAGTCTTCCTAAGGACTACGGCGGCGCGTTGCTGCAACTTCACGATCGGGCGCCGTTTCCGAGCACCTCGCAGGAGATTGCCGAGATGGCTGCGCAGGTCAAAGACGCCAATTTCCGCATCGAGACGGCGGACGACGGAATTCACGTTTATAACCGTGACGGGCATTACGTCGCGCAGGACGCGCCCTTGCTCTTTCCCAAGCTCGGCATCGGGAGGGATGCTGCCCATGCCTTCTATCTCGGCACCGAATTGATGAAGGCCGAGATCGCGTGGCGGTTGGGCAAGCGTTACGTTCAAGATGAGCCGCTCGATTGGGGCTGTGGCGTCGACCGTTTAGCAGAGGATCTGACGCGACTCCGCGAAGTAGGGCATACGTTACGCGCCTCAGGTCCCGAGCTGAAGCCATGCCGATAATTCGGGAAACGATTTTGACCACCATCAGCGGCGAGGGCCGCGTGCACATCGCACCGATGGGCATTATCGCCGACGGCGACGGCTGGATCGTCGCGCCGTTTCGTCCGTCGGCGACGCATGACAATCTCAGGACCGTACCGTTTGCGGTCGCGAACCATACTGATGACGTCCGCATCTTCGCGGGCTGCCTGACGGGACGGCAGGAATGGCCGACGACCGTATCGGATCATGTGCCGGTGCCGAGATTGACCGGCGCGCTGGCACACATCGAGCTCGCCGTCATCGGCGTAACGGAAGATGAACAGCGGACACGCTTTCGTTTTGCTGTCGTAGGTCGAGGATCGCACGCACCCTTTGAGGGATTCAACCGCGCCAAAGCGGCGGTGATCGAAGCCGCGATCCTCGTGAGCCGCCTACACATGCTGCCGCGCGAGAAGATCGAGGCCGAGGTTGCGTATCTCGGAATCGCGGTCGCAAAGACGGCGGGCGCGCACGAGGCAGAGGCCTGGTCGTGGCTCATGGACGCCATTGGTGCGCACTACGCCGGAAGAGAGGAGTCCTTTGCATCACGCCGCTAACCTGCCTGCCTGTGTGCGTGCAGCCGAAATCAGCGGGAAAAGTGTCACAACCCCTGCGCTCTGGCGAGCTTTTTCAGCAAACTGCTAGCTCGTCGCGAGTAGGGCTTCGACCTCGCCGCGCCAAGGGGCGGCCGCGCTGCCGCCGAGGCGCGTGCACTTGAGCCCGGCCGCCGCCGCGGCAAAACGAAGCGCCGCCACCATGTCGCGGCCCTCCGCTAGCGCGAGCGTCAAGGCCCCGTGGAACACGTCACCCGCGCCCACCGTATCGACGGCCTCGACAGCGAAGACCGGGCTCTTCCGCAGCCTGGCGCCCTCGCGCCAGAGCACGTCCCGTGGACCATCGGTTACGGCTAGAAAAGACGATGTCGTGACGGACATCGCGGCCAGCGCAGCACCTAGGTCGTCGAGACCAGTGGTCGCGCGCAGGCACTCGCTGGAAAACACCACATGCGTGGCAATCCGGAACAGCTCGTCGGATATCTGGGTCGGCCGATCGGCGTCGAGTATCACGGTGAGCCCGCGTGCGCGCGCCGCTACGCAGATCGGCTGCACGAATTCGGGAAAACAGTTATCGGCGAGGACTGCGTCGGCCGATGCCACCAGACCAGCCGGCTCGGTGGGCGTCGTGGCGGCAAGCCGATCGTCGCAGTGGGTCACAATCATGCGATTGCCGTGCGCGTCGATGAAGATCGCCGAAAGCGCCGTGGGCACGCCGGCAAGGCGCTGGCAGCCGGTGCAATCGACCTGTTCGCGCGCAAGGCCGGCCAGCACACGATCGCCGTTTAAATCCTCGCCAGGGGGACCGCCAACTGGCCCGGCCAGCGCCGCTCGTCCACCAAGCCGTGCGACCGCGACTGCAGCGTTGGCAGCACAGCCGCCATTAGCGACGAAAAAGCGCTGCGCTTGGGTTTTTCCGTCCGATGGTGGAAAATGATCGACCTGGAACATCTCGTCGAGCGCAATGATGCCAGCGCACAAGATCGCGGGCGCAACGGCTCTACCGGAACTCACCTCCCCTCCAATCCTTCACAAAGCGTGCTTCCAATCGATACTTCAGCCGTCCGGAGGAAGCACGACGCAGAACAGCATCCCCCTGTTCACCCCTTCCTGCTTGGGAGCACAGACGTGAGCACCGCCATCCGGCGCGATCACATTATTGATCTTGTCGGGGGGAACAGGCATCCAGGCGCCGTCCACTTTAACTTCGTAGTGGTCTCCAACCATGCGACTTTGGGTCGGTCTACAATCCATTAGATTGCAGCACGAGCCTCCGCCGTCATTTCTTTTAAGTATCGAGTAGAAGCCCTGGTGCCATTTATCGTGGCCCACCCCATAATACCCTTCTTGCGCCCCTACTGTGCTTGCACAAAGAAACACGGAGACCGCGCTCCCCAGAAGGGAGATAAACGCGCGCCGGTTCACGAAGGTGCACATTCTTGAACAACGAGCTACGGTTTCATCGAGACACGCGTCGGCACTAGCCTTGCTCACGATTACAATGCATTAAAGCCCGTCGCTCGACATCCGCTCTGGCGACAGCGAGCGGTCAGCCGGCATCAATTCGCAACCCGCGCTGCGCTAGCGTCACGCCCTCGCTGCCCCGCCGTGATTGTCGAGGCTTAACCGATGACGGGAGCGTGCTTCAGCTCCACTTCAGGGTTCACGTTATGCGGCGAGGCCGGCAATTGCAGCACCGTTGCGTGTTGGCCTTCAGATAGCTGAGTGACGAACACGAGGTCGCCGTTAGGTAACTCTAGTGCATCATGATGCACGTTCGGCTTGTCCATGTTCAGCTGCCGGAAACGGGCTACTTTGTCCCCAATCATCTTTTCACGTTTCCAGCTTGAGAAAATGCCAAACCCACGCTCAAACTCGATCTCCCTCTCGAACGCTACCTCTGTGCCGGGAAGCAGGCACACCGCCACGTTTGGTTCCCCGGCGGTGGCAAAACCCTTCGTGACCGAGTTTTTGAAGTTAGTCGTTACGAGTTTGTCTCCGACCTTAGCAGGTCTGGACGTCACATGGTGCAGGCTGTAGTCGCACATGATGGGGACTCCCTAGTTGGGACAGCCGAGCTGGTTGTCTTTCTTGGAGAAGGATTTCAAACGCTAGTGGCAATCTTATGTCCGTCGTTGTCATCCGGGATCGTGCAAAACCTCTCGTCCTGTGGAGGCGCTTAGAACCGATTCCGGTTGAGTGGAACATATCCAACCGCGGCTCGCTCGGACGTGTTGCCCGACGTTCCGACGGCGGGTGAGTCGTGGCGGGCTACGAGGCGAGCAGATGGTTCAGCATCGGCGGCCTGCCAACGAGGGTGCAGCCTTCATGTTCAAGCCGTCATTCTTTCCTCTGGCCGCAGACGCTGCCGCGCTGCCGGCCGTCTCACGCCTCGCTTGCCTATTCGACGCGGCCAGTGATGCATGCACCATCAGTCGCGGCTCTCTATGCCAACTCCTAGCGATCGCCTGCATAGCGGCGTGCCACGTTACCTCATATCCATGCGTCGGCGTCCGGCCTCCTGGTCCCCGTAAGCTATCATCCACATCCACTGTGTCTCCACAGACGATCTGGTGGTTTCAAAGATGCCCGCTGACGATTCCGTCAGTACCAATGACGTTGTCATCGTCATCTCCTTGAGCGCCGGCACGAGTCGCTTGAACTCGCCTGAGTAATTTATTTGCATCTCTGCTATGGCAGAACGCAAAAGAAAAAGCGGGAGGCGAAGCATGTCCGCAAAATCCACGGTCATTCGTGGTCCGGTCTTGACCTACACGGGGGACCCCTTCAAAAGCGGGCTTGATCATACAATGGTTTACGAGTCCGATGGCATCGTCGCGATTGCGAACGGACTGATTACCCATTTCGGGCCGGCGGACAGAATCCGTCCGCAACTGCCTCCAGGCACCGAGATCAAGGACTACGGCAAGGACTCCCTGATTTCCGCCGGCTTCATCGACAGCCATGTGCATTTTCCTCAGACATCCATAATCGCCGCGTATGGCGAGCAGTTGCTGAATTGGGTTAACAAATACGCGTTTCCGACGGAGCTGAAGTACTCAGACAAGGAGTTCGCACGATCAGTCGCCAAGGTTTTTCTTCAAGAGAATTTGCGCAATGGCATCACGTGCGGATGCATCTACTGCACGGTCTATCCCCAATCGGTAGACGCTCTGTTCGAGGAAGCCGAGAAGCTTGGAATGCGCCTGGCCGCTGGCAAGGTGCTGATGGACCGCAACGCGCCTGAGAAGCTGCTGGACACGCCAAAAACCGGCTATGACGATTCCAAAGCTCTGATCAAAAAATGGCACAACCGCGGACGGCTGCTCTATGCCATCACGCCACGGTGCGCGCCCACTAGCACGCGCGAACAACTGGAAGCCACGGGTGCGCTCTGCAAGGAGCACCCGGAGTGCTATATGCAGACTCATGTGTCGGAGAATAAAGGCGAGGTTGCCTGGGCAAAGGAGTTATTCCCGGAGCGCGAGGGCTACCTCGACATTTACGATCACTACTCGCTGTGCCGGCCGCGCGCTGTCTTTGGCCACGGTATCCACCTCACCGACGACGAGATGCAGGTAATGCATCGGACCGGCTCGGCGGTCGCACATTGCCCGACATCCAACTTCTTCCTCGGCAGCGGCTTCTTCAATATCCAGCGCGCGATACAAAAGGAGCGCCCGGTTCGCGTCGGTCTTGGCACCGATCTCGGCGCCGGCACCTCGTTCTCCATCCTTGCAACCTTGAACGAGGCATACAAGGCCGCGCAACTCAACAGCTATGCCCTTTCCGCTTGTCACGCCTACTACGTCGCAACGCGCGGAACGGCGCATGCCATGTATCTGGAAGACAAGATCGGAAGCATCGCGCCTGGGATGGAAGCCGATATTATCGTGCTCGACATGAAATCGACGCCGATCATCGGATATCGAATGCAGTTTGCGAATGACTTCGAGGAGGCATTGTTCATCCAGATGACGCTCGGCGACGACCGGGCAGTGCAGGCGACGTACGTGGCAGGCGAATTGAAGTACAACCGGAGCAACCAACATCGGCACATCGTGGCCTTAGGAGCGCCGGCGTTGGGGGGCTATGCAGAATGAGCATTGATATTGCTCACTAATTTTCATGCAATAATCGGTTTCAAAAGCTCGCGATTTTCCGGCCAAAACGCCAATGCACCCAGCAGCAGCGAGAAGCCTATACGAAAGGCATGATGAGCACTGGTGTCGGCATCGCTGACGCCGAGGCCAGACTTGACCGGATTCCACTTCGCCGCTGCTGAAGACAATCGGAATGTTCGCTGTCGTTCTCGTGCCGCAAGCGGCGGTGCGGTGCCGCCGAGTGCAGCGATCAGCCGCACGTGGCGTTAAACAAGGAACCCGCTCTGCGCGGAGGGCGTAAAGAAGACTAACGCAACTCAGTTCGAAATGCGGAAGAAGAACTTCGTGCCATCGAAGGACCTCAAGGTATTGATCTTGCGGCGCAAGTGAACCGCTTGCGCGGTCACGATAGTGCATGTTCAGAACCACTTTTTTGGCAGAACATTATTCCCCGATCTCGTCTAGCGAGTCGCGCGCTTGCTATGCTGGTGCACAGCAGCGCAGGAAGCACCACAGAGACGACACATCTGAGAGTGGCCATTGTTGTCATGCCTTCCAACGGGGTTTCAACTGAAGCGAGACGACGTGCCATCGTCGCGGCGCTAGGGTTCGCAGCAAGCTTGTGGCTATGTGGACAATCAAGTGCGGAACCAGACGAGCTTGAACAACTGTACCGCCAGTGCGGCGAGGCAGAAATTGCTGGTCTCATTGCTGAGTGTCTAATTGCAAAGGAACGGGACTTGGGTAAACAGTTGGACCAAGTCTATCGCCAAGCGCTTATTTCCGTTGAACGTAATGCGGCCTTATTGCGAGAGTCCCAAAGAAATTGGCTAAAATATCAAGAGTCAAATTGCCGGTATCACGAAAAGAGGTCGTCGGAAGAGGGCCCTGGTGTTGCCCGCCTTTCGTATGCGAGATGCCTACTTCGCAGCACTTTGCAACGGTTGGAAGAGCTGAAAGAGGTGCGGTGAGTGCGGCGTTAGTGGCCGGGCGAGAATTCATCATAGCGATAAGCCAAACCGGCAACTTTGAAGTCGACATGATCAACCTCCCTATATGATTAAGAGTCCGAAAGTAACGCGCGTGTTGGTCGTGCGGAGATGGACCGCCAACTTTGCACCGCCGCATTCCGCTGAGGCCAACTGGCAGGCTTGCATAGGTGATTATGACATCGACCTTGAGCTGAACGAACTCTGCGGCAATTTTAGCGAAGCGCTCAGTGCGTCCTTCCCGGCCTTGTCAACCGGCGGCGGGACTGCGCCGCGTTGCGATCGTTCGTCTTGACGATCTTATAAGCGCCCTTCTTATGTCCAATGATTAAGGCAATGCCGTCGTAGTGGTCTTCACGGAGCTAGCTGTGCCCCGAGCGGCCACGCTATTCGGCCGCCAACCGAATTATCGTGACGGCCAAGGATAGTTGGTCGCAGATGCTGCCGCTTCCGCTGGGGATGAGGGCGGCGGGGCAAGAGCAGGTGCGGGCGTTGGTGCGGGCACCGGCGCGGCCCTGGGGGCGGCCGAGGC
>Ga0207693_10001300_pt1 | contig 22186 bp, 20 predicted proteins | sample LARL81metaG_FD_184347 | JGI IMG/M metagenome (GOLD analysis project Ga0207693, IMG submission 184347) | Corn, switchgrass and miscanthus rhizosphere microbial communities from Kellogg Biological Station, Michigan, USA - LAR L8-1 metaG... | ecosystem: Host-associated > Plants > Roots >... | reverse complement strand
GCCCCGGTGCGGGCCACGCCGATCGTGCTGCTGGCGCGGCGCAACGTGCGACTGTGGTCAAGCCTCACGGGCGTGCCCGAGGCGGTGCACCTGTCGGCCGCGGCACAGCGCGTCGGCGCCTACCTGACAACCCACGGTGCCTCGTTCTTCGATGAGATCGCCCCGGGCAGCGGCCTGTTGCCCACGCAGGCCGAGGAGGCCCTCGCCGAGCTGGTGGCTCTCGGGCTGGTGAACTCGGACAGCTTCGCCGGCCTGCGGGCGCTGCTGCTGCCGGCCGAGCGGCGCCGGGGCGGCGCGGCCGGCCGCCGCCGGCGGCGCATTGCATTGTTCGGCATGGACGCCGCCGGTCGCTGGTCGAAGGTCGCGCGCGCCGCGCCCGGCGCCGAACCGGAGCGGGCGCTCGCGGAGGAAACCGTCGAGCACGTCGTGCGTACGCTGCTGCGCCGCTGGGGCGTGGTGTTCTGGAAGCTGCTGACGCGCGAGGCGGACTGGCTGCCGCCGTGGCGCGACCTGCTCATGTGTTGCCGCCGGCTCGAGGCGCGCGGAGAGATCCGCGGCGGGCGCTTCATCGCCGGCTTCAGCGGCGAGCAGTACGCAGCTCCCGAGGCGATCGCGCTGCTGCGCGATGCGCGGCGCAAGCAGCTCGACAATCACCTGCTGGCGTTCTCGGGCGCCGACCCGCTGAACCTGGTCGGCATTCTCACCCCCGGTGCGCGCCTGCCTTCGCTGAGCGGCAACCGCGTGCTGTACCGCGACGGCGTGCCGATCGCGCTCTTGGCGGGTGGCGAGGTGAGCTTCCTCACCGAGTTGCCGAGCGCGGAGCGCTGGGCGGCGCAGAACCTGCTGCTGCGCCGCCACGTCCCGGCGGCGCTGGCCGATCTTGCCTAGAGCGCTGGCGGGCGGCGGGCGGGCGCTGCGCGCCCGTCACCGGCCTTCAAGGCGTCAGCTCTTCTTATGCTCGTCCTGCCACTTCTGCACCGCCGCCATCGTGTTCTGCACGTGCTTGTCCGGGTCCATGGCGGTGTACGAATAGATGATCTGGCCGGTCGGGGCGATGACGTACGAGGTGCGGTTGGCATACTCCGGGTGGCTCTCGAGCACCGAGTCGTACGCCTTCATGATGCCGCCGTCCGCATCCGAGGCCACCGCAAACTTGTTGCGGCACTCGCTCACGGAGAACTTGTTGAGCTTCTCGATCGGGTCGTGTGACACACCGATGACGGTCGCGCCCATGGCCTTGAACTTGTCCGTCGCCTCGGCGAATTGGTGCGCCTCCACCGTGCAGCCGGGCGTGAACGCGGCCGGATAGAAATACAACACCACCGGGCCCTTCTGCAGGGCCTGCGCCAGAGAAAACTTGAAGCTCTTGCCGGCGAGCGAGGCTTCGGTGCTGAAGTCGGGGGCCTTGGTGCCGTCCGGCAGTGCTGCATACACCGGCAGGGCAATCAGGGCTGCGGCCAGGGCCGCAACGAGTGGGCGTCGCATGATCATCTCCCGTTTCTGAACAGTGGGGCTTGCGTTCAGCGCATGATCAGTCAAGGCGCGCAACGGCGCCAGTGGCCGGTGCGCGTCAGCGTTCCTGCGGGTAACCCACCAACTCGACGTAGCCGCGCCCGCCCAGGCGTTCTCCGGCGCGCGTGCCGGCGACATCGACCGCCCCCTCCCAGTAGCGCGGGGTGCCGCGCAGTTCCTGGTCGGCGAGCACCGGCTGCACTGCCACCTCCAGCGACAGCGACGGCACGCGCAGCCGCCAGCCGGAGGGGTAGCGCACCCGATCCGCGCCGAGCCAGTGGCCGGTGACCTCCAGCAGCACGTCCCCGGACTTGAGCGCACGTGTCTCGCCGTGAGGGCCGATCCAGGTCCCGGCACTGTGCGCATCGCGCGCGCCGTCGGGCCCGCGCAGCGCGTAGAACATGAGCGCCGTGCCATCCTGCAGCTGCAGCGCAAACCAGTCCCAGCCCACCTGGCGCGCCCCGAGGGCGCCACTGCCCCACTCGCGGTCGCACCAGGCAAGGCCGTGCACCGCGAGGGGCTCACCGTCGCGCAGCAGCCGTCCGCGCACGGCGAGGCGCGGCAGTGAGTAGTAGTAGCTCGCGGCGCCCGGCTCATCGGACTTGCGGCTGAAGCCCGCCTCGCCGTTGAGCACTGGCGCGCCCGCGGGCGTGAGGTCGAGCTCGAGCGCGTAGCCCTGCCCGGCGGCGCGCAGCCGCCAGGTGGAGGCGCCCGCCGTCAGCGACCAGTCATCGATCCACACCCGCAGCGGGTCGGCCTGGGCGCCGGCGAGCCCGAGTGCGCCGCGCGACAGCTTCTGTGCGGAGCGAAACCTGCCGCGCGCCACGTCGGTCACCGCGAAGTGCGCCATGTAGAACTGCCCGGTGCGCCAGGCGGAGCCGCCCGCGGCGGGCGTCGGCGCCCCCTGCGGCGCGAGCGCGTAGCGGAAGAAGGTCAGCTCGAAGCCCAGCCGTTCCCCGTCGGCCGCATCGAGGTTGCCGGTGAAATACCACCACTCCTGGCGGAACTGCGGGTGCGGCCCGTGATCCTGCGGGAAGCTGAACGCGCGCGGCGCCAGCACCTGTGCGAAGCCGGCGGCGTCCTGCTGCCCGAGCAGGCCGCTCACCTGCGTGGGCGGCGGCGCCCCCGCCAGCGCCACGCCCGCCGGCAGCAGGATGGCAAGGAGGAGCACAGGCCGCACCATGGTTCATTCCTCCCGCAGCGCCGGCGCGAGCGGCGCGCGCGCCCCGCGCCAGGCCGGGTAGAGCCCCGCCACTAGCGCCGCCGCGAGCGCGAGCAGCAGCGCGTTGAGGAACTGCCCGGCGCTCAGGTGCAGGTCGATGCGCCAGCCGAAGGCGCGGCGGTTGATCACCTCGGTCAGCACCAGCGCCGTGAGCAGCCCGGCCGGCACCGCGGCGAGGAACGCCGCGAGTCCCATGAAGAGCGTCTGCGCCAGCACCAGGAGCGCGTTGCCGCGCGGCGTGACCCCAAGCGTGCGCAGCAGCGCGAGCTCGCGGGCGCGCACCAGCTCCCAGGCGAGCAGCGCGCTCACCAGTCCGATCGCGGCCACGCCTGCGGCCAGCCAGTACAGCACGCGCGTGATGACGAAGGTGCGCTCGAAGATGCGCATCGACAGCTCGCGCAGCTCGGCGTTGGAGCGGATGAAGAGCACCTGCCGGCCGCGCGCCGCGGCGCGCAGACCCTCGAGCACCTGCGGCACCGCCACCCCGGGGGCCACGTAGATGCCCAGGCCGCCGATCGCCTCGTCACGCCACAGCCGCTGGTAGACGCCGAGGTCCATGAGCACCTCGCCCCGGTCGTTACCGTATTCTCGATAGACCCCGGCCACCGTGAACGCGCGCGGCCCCGCGGCGGTGGTGAGCGTGAGCGGCTCACCGGGCGAGAGGCCGAGGCGCCACGCGAGCGGCTCGGAGATGAGGATCGCACCGCCGCGTACCTGGGGCCACGCGCGCTGCGGCTCACCCTGCGTGAAGCGAAACGCGCCCTCCCCGCCCTCCACCAGGCGCAGCGCGTTCAGCTCGAGTGCGCCGCGCGCCGAGCCCACCACCACGCGGCGCGCCTCGCTGTGCGCGCGGATGCCCGGCACCTCGAGCAGCGCGTGCAGCAGCTGCGGGTCCAGGCGCCGCGCCAGCGCCTCGCTCGGCCCGGGGGCGCTGACGTACACGTCCGCGCGCATGGTCTGCAGCAGCCACTCACGCAGCGAGCCCCGGAAACTCTCCACCATCACCGCCACGCCGATCATGGCCGTGAGCGCCATGCCGAGGGCGGCCACCGCCACCCCGGTGCGGCTGAGGGAGCCGGCCACGTCGCGCAGCGCCAGGCGCGTCACCGGGCTGGCACCGCCTGCCAGGCGAGCGGCGAGCCGTGCCAGCCCCGCCGTGGCCGCCGGCGTCACGGCGGCCACGGCGAGCAGCAGCAGGAAGAGCGCCACGAAGCCGGCGAAGAGGCTGCGCGTCGAGAGCACGATGAGGGCCGCGGCGGCGAGCGCGAGTACCAGGCCTGCGAGAATGAGCCGGCGCGCGAGCCGCTGCGCACGCTGTTCCAGCACCGAGCGCGCCAGCCCGAGCTGCGGGGCGCTCGCGGCCACCTCCAGGGCGGGGATGAGCGCGGCCAGGAGCGCGGTGCCGACGCCTGCGGCCAGCGCCTTCACGAGGGTCGCGGGCGGCAGCGTCACCTCATTCACGGCCACGACGAAATACAGGTCGTTGATGGTGCGCGACACCAGTCCCACCAGGGCGTGACCGATCAGCACGCCGAGCAGCAGTCCGCAGGCGGCCCCGAGTGCGCCGAGCAGCGCGCCCTCGGTGAGGATCACGCCCAGCACCTCGGCGCGTGTCGCGCCCAGCGCCCGCAGCACCGCCATGATCGAGCGGCGCTGCAGCACCGCGAAGCTCACCGCGCCGTAGATGAGGAACGTGCCCACGAGCAGCGCCAGCAGGCTCATGGCGCGCAGGTTGATCGTGAAGGCATCGGTCATGGCGAAGGTCTCCTGCGCCTGGGCCCGCGTGCTCAGCAGCTCCACGTCGGGGGGCAGCGTCGCGCGCAGCACCCGCGCGAGCGCGACGCCCGCCTCACCCGAGGGCAGGCGCAGGTCAATGCGGGTGAGGCGGCCGAGCGCGCCGAGCCACTCCTGGGCCTGGGCGATGTCGGTGAGCATCAGGCCATCAAGGCCCGGCTCGCCGTCCCCGAGGCGGCGTACCAGGCGCGCGGCATGTCGGGCGCCGAGCACCTCAAGCTCAAACTCCTGCCCGTCGCGAAGCCGCAGCCGCCGCGCGGTCGCATCGCTGAGGACGACGGCGCCGGGCGCAAACCACTCGCGCGCGCCGGCGGCGGCCGGCAGCGGCGCGCCTGCGCTCCCGGAGCCGGGTGCGGCAAGCTCGGCGCTCGCAAACGGGTCGATGCCGATGAGCTGCAGCAGCTGCTCCCCCACCTCGACGTAGCCGGTGACGAGGGGCGCCAGCGTCGGCTGTGGCCCCGGCGCACCCAGGGCCGCCGCGCGCAGGCGCACGTAGAGGGCCTCCTCGATGCCGCGCGGGCCGCCGCGCAGCTGGTGCGTGGCGGCGCCGTTCACCGCCGCGAGCGACAGCTCGAAGGCGCGGCGCGAACTCGCCGTGGCAATGTCGACCGCGACGATGGTGCCGACGCCGAGGGTCAGCCCCAGGAGCGCCAGCGCGAGCTGCGCCCGGTGGCGCAGCAGGTGCCGCAGGCTCGCCGCGTGCAGCAGCTTCACGGCGCCGCGGCCGTCTCGTGCAGCCGGCCGTCGCGCAGCTCGAGCACCCGGTCCGCGCGGCGCGCGAGCGCGGCGTCGTGCGTCACGATGATGAGCGTCGCAGCGCGCGCGCGGGCGAGCGACAGCAGCACGGGGATGATCTCGCGCGCGGTGGCCTCATCGAGGTTGCCGGTGGGTTCATCGGCGAGCAACAGCGCCGGCGCGTGCACCACGGCGCGCGCGATCGCGACCCGCTGCTGCTCACCCCCGGAGAGCTGGTCGACCGCGCTGTGGGCGCGCTCGGCGAGCCCCACTTCCCCGAGCACGCGGCGGCTGCGCGCCTGGGCCTCGCGGCCGCGCACGCCGTTCAGTTCCAGCACCAGGCGCACGTTCTCCTCGACGTCGAGCGTCGGGATGAGGTTGAAGAACTGATAGATGAAGCCGATGTGCGCGCGCCGGAACAGCGTGCGCGCCGGCTCCGCCATGGCGCTGATGGCGGCGCCGGCGAACTCGACCGTGCCGGCATCGGGCGCATCGATGCCGCTGATGAGGTTGAGCAGCGTCGACTTGCCCGAGCCGCTGCGGCCGGTGACGGCGATCACCTCGCCGGCGGCGACCTGCGCCTGCGCCCGATCGAGCACCCGGTGCACGCGTGCGCCTTCGCGGAAGCTGCGGGAGAGTTGCCGGATGCTGAGCACGCGCGCCTGAGGTTCGCCTGTTGTGGCCTGGATTGTAGAAACATCCGCCGGCTGGCACTGTAGCAGCGTGATGTTCGAGTCCGAGTGGCGAGTGCTGACCACCCTGCCGGACCTGCCATCCGCACAGTCACTGGCCGAGGTGCTCGGGGCCGCGGGGATAGAGGCGCACGTGCGCTCGGATGCGGGAGTGCTGGGCCAGGCGGCCCCCTCGCGCCTCTACGTCGCGGCCGCGCAGCTTACGCAGGCACGCGCGTTCCTGGCAGCCGGCGGTGCCGCCGACGAGACCGAAGCCTGATCAGGCTCGATCATCTGCATGGCTCACGCTCCGCGCGCGTGTCATGGCTGGAACGCAGCCCTTGCGCGTACGGCCCGCCAGCGGGGCGCGCCGCGCCGGCGGACCTACCCAGTTGCCCTACTGGGGCAAAAAGTACAGCGGCAGGGCGTGCGATCAGCCAAACTGCCGGACCGCTGCGGTTCCCGGCTGGCTGCCAAGCGCCTGGACGCCGCGCACTTCCCACGCATAAAGGGTCATTGCATGAAGTTGCCAGCGTTCCGCCATCCTGGCCGGGCCTCGTTCGGATGCAGCGCCATCGCCGCCGTGCTGGCGGCAGGGGTCGCGCTCGCCCAGCAGCCCCCCAACCCCGCCGCCGCCCCCAGCACTGCCCCGGCCAAGCAGGCTGCCGCCGCGCCGAAGGCGGCGCCCGGCGCGCGCTCCCCGAGCTACAGCCTCGGCGTCTCCATGGGGGACCAGCTGCGCAACAACGGCGTGCCGGTGGACAAGATCAGCGCGAGCGCGCTCGCGCAGGGCGTGCACGATGCGCTCGCCGGCAAGGCGCAGTTCAATGACACCGACAAGCAGAACATCAGCAAGCTCATCTCCGAGGCGCAGGCTTCGGCCGGGGAGGCCAATCACCGCGCCGCGGCCAAGTTCCTCGCCGAGAACGCCAAGAACCCGGGCGTGGTCACGACCGCGAGCGGGCTGCAGTACAAGATCATCACGCCCGGCAGCGGTGACCCGCCCAAGCCCACCGACGAGGTGACGGTGAACTACAAGGGCACGCTGGCCGATGGCACCGAGTTCGACAGCAGCTACAAGCGCGGCGAGCCGGCCAAATTCCCGCTCAATCACGTGATCCCGGGCTGGTCCGAGGGCGTCGGTCTCATGAAGCCGGGCGCGAAGTACGAGCTGTTCGTGCCGCCGCAGCTGGCGTACGACCTGCGCCCGCCACCGGGCGGCCCGATCCCCCCGGGCGCGTTGCTGATCTTCGAGGTGGAGCTGCTCAGCGCCAAGGCGGCGCCGGCGCCGGCCATGGCGCCGAAGCCGGCCGCGCCCGCCGCCGGGGCCACCCCGCCGCCGAAGTAAGGCGCCGGGTGCCGGCGCCTCAGGCCTCGGCGTTGGCGCCGGGGTGGAAGCGCATGGGCTTGGTGACGCCGAGGCGCGTCAGCTCGCGCAGCACCCCCTCGGCCAGGTCCTGCACCGCGCCGCGCTCGAACAGCGCGGCGGCGTTCCAGTCGTACGCCCAGGGCTGCTGCGTGCGCAGCGGTTCGGGCTCATCGAGGTAGCGCGGGATGACGTGCGCGTGCAGCGCCGGATCCTGGTTGCCGAAGATCGCGTAGTTGATGCGCGCCGCCCCGGTCACCTTCAGCAGCGCATCCCCGAGGCGCGACATGTCCGAGAGGAAGGCGATGCGCTCGCGGGCGCCGAGGGCGTTGAGGTTCGGCACCACCGGATCCGGCAGCAGCAGGGCGTAGCCGCGCACGAACTGGCGCTCGCCGAACACCGCCCAGCCGCTGAACAGGCGTGCGATGACGCGCGCATCACGGCCCTCGCGCGCGGCGATCACCTGGTTGTGGATGGCGGTCAGCGGCTCGGTGGTGTTTTCGTTCTTCATGGGGTTCCCGGCGCCCGGAAGACGAAATATACCGCACCCATGAGGCACAGCGCCGCCCACAGGTAGTCGAGCTTGAAGGGCTTGCCCATGTAGAACACCACGAACGGCACGAACACGCTGAGCGTGATGACCTCCTGCAGGATCTTCAGCTGTGGCAGTGACAGCTGCGTGTAGCCGATGCGGTTGCCCGGCACCTGCAGCAGGTACTCGAAGAAGGCGATGCCCCAGCTCACGAGCGCCGCGAGGTACCAGGGCCGGTCGGCAAGGCTCTTCAGGTGCGCGTACCAGGCGAACGTCATGAAGACGTTCGAGGCGGTCAGCAGCAGGGTGGTGGCGAGCACCGGGCTCATGGCACGTCCTTCATGCGCGCTTCCTCAGCAGGCGACCTTGAGCTCTCGCAGCTGCGCGCAGGTGGCGTCGTAGTCGGTGTGCACGATCCCGTGCCAGCCGCGCGCGCGCGCCGCGGCGATGTTGTCGGCGCGATCATCGATGAACACCGTGGCCGCCGGTGTCAGCGTAAAGCGCCTTTCGGCCTCGGCATAGATCCCCGCGTGCGGCTTCATGACACCGGCCAGATAGGACGGCAAGGCGCCGTGGCCGATGGCGTGCAAGCGGTACTCGCGCGAGAGGTGCGCCCAGTGCAGGTCACCGACGTTGGAGAGCAGGTACACCTGGTAGCGCCCGCTCAGCCGGTGGGCGAGATCGACCATCGGCGCATCGAGCTCGAACATCCCGAGCCACAGCGCGCGCAGCGCCGCCGGGTCCACCGGACGCCCGGCGAGTGCGGCGAGGCGCTCGAGCAGCTCCTCGCCGTGCACCTGCCCGGACTCGTGCTCGCTCAGGCGCACCTGCTCCAGGGCGGCGTGCAGGTCGCGGACCTCGGCGCCGTGGGCGCGCAGGAAATCGGCCAGCGGCCGGTAGTCAAAGCGCACGAACACCCAGCCGATGTCGAACACCACGTTCTCGATCACGCCCTGCTCCACCTAGAGGGCCGTGACGCTGCCGGCGTCCCCGGGGCGCAGGTTGACCGCCACCACGGTGGCTCTGGGAAAGAAGTTGAACTCGGTGGAGCTCGCCCAGGTGTAGGCCCCCATGGCACGCCCGACGATCAGGTCCCCGGTCTTCAGCAGCGGCAGCATCAGGTTCTCCGCGATGACATCGATGCTGTCGCAGGTGGGCCCGGCGAGCACCGAGGGCAGCCGCTCGGGAGCATCGCGCAGCGGCTCCACGGGAAAACGCGCGTGGTCAAACAGCTGCCCGCTGTAGGAGCCGTACAGGCCGTCATCGAGGTAGTACCACCAGTGGCCCTCGCGCTGCGCGCGCCCCATCACCGAGGCCACCCCGATGGCGCACGGGCCGACGATGTAGCGCCCCGGTTCGGCGATGACGCGTACCCGCCGCGGCAGCTTCAGGAGCGCGGCGCGCAGCGGCGCGCAGAAGCGCCCGATGTCCTGCACCGGCTGCGCGTAATCGATCGGGAACCCGCCGCCGATGTCCAGCGTGTCGAAGGCGCCGAGCTTCTCGCGGCGCGCCGCGGCCATGAGCCGCGCGCACGCCTGCACCGCCTCCACGTGCTTCATGGCATCGGGCGTCTGCGAGCCGACGTGGAAGGACAGGCCGCGCACACCGACGCCCAGATCCGCCGCCAGGCGCGCAAGTCCCAGCAGGTCCTCCGGATCGCAGCCGAACTTGCGGGAGAGGTCCACGACCGCGCCCGGGGCGCGGAACGAGACGCGCAGCAGCAGTTCCGCGCGGCCGCCGAGGCGCGCAAACTTCTTCACCTCGTCGGCATTGTCGGCGACGAAGGTGCGCACTCCGAACTCGAGTGCGTTGGCGATGTCCGCGGGGCGCTTGATGGGGTGCGTGTGGATGCAGCGCTCGGGCGCGACGCCGAGGCGGCGCACCAGCTGCACCTCCCCGGTGGTGGCCAGGTCCAGGAAGCCGCCCTCGCCGATGATGGTCTGCACCACCGCCGCATGCGGCAGCGGTTTGAGCGCGTAGTAGAGGTCCACGTGCGGCAGCGCCTTGCGCAGCTTGCGGAACTGCACGCGCACGCGCTCGCAGTCGAGGATCAGGAGCGGGGAACCGAATTCTCCGACCAGGCGGCGGATTTCCGCGGGCTGGAAGGGATCGGTGAATCGCGGGCGGCGCACCTGCGAAGGTTTACGGCAGCACGGCCATCGTGCCGGTGCCGTCATCGCTCTCGGCGATGTTGGTCGCCGCGCGCAGCAGGCGGTCGCGTACCGCCGCCCAGCCCTCCCCGTCGGGCACGTCCTGCACCAGGATGCGCTGGCAGCCGGCCTTGTCCAGCGTGCGCAGGTTGGTGTACAGGTCGCGCGCGTAGCTCTCCGGCCGGCGCCCGGCGTTGATCCAGGTGACGTACTTGTGCGAGCGCAGCGGCAGGCGCTGCGCCAGCACCGCGATGCGCCGCCCGCCCCCGGAGGCCGCATCCGCCTGCGCGTCGACCTCACCCACCGGCACGATCGTCATCGGGGTGGTGGGGGCGTAGTGCGCCGGCGTGGCGCCCGGCACGCGCGGGGAGCCGGGGCCGGCGCCGAGGAAGATCTCGCCCAGCACCGCGCGCAGCTGCGCGGCGGTGACGCTGCCGGGGCGCAGCAGGCGCACCTGCTCGCCCTCGAAGGAGACGATGGTCGACTCCAGCCCGATCTGGCACTCCCCGCCGTCGAGGATCACCCGCAGGGCCTCGCCGAATTCCTCGCGCACGTGCTCGGCGCGCGTCGGGGACAGCCGGCCGTAGCGGTTGGCGGAAGGGGCGGCGATGCCGCCGCCGAAGGCGGTCAGCAGCTGCTGCGCCATCGGGTGCGCCGGCACGCGGATCGCAATCGTGTCCTGGCCACCGGTGATGACGTCGTGCACCTGCGGCGCGCGCGGCATGACCATGGTGAGCGGCCCGGGCCAGAAGCTCTCGGCCAGGCGGTTGGCCGCCTCGGGCACCTCGCGCACCCAGCGGTGCAGGAAGCGCGGGCTGTCCAGGTGCACGATCACCGGATGATTCGGCGGGCGCCCCTTGGCCTCGAAGATGCGGCGCACCGCGGCCGGGTTCTGCGCGTTCGCGCCGAGGCCATAGACGGTCTCGGTCGGAAATGCCACGAGCTCGCCATCGCGCAGCGCCTGCACGGCGTTTTCGATTTCGACCTGGGATGCTCGGACGGCTCGCACCATAGATAAGATCAATTCTACCAACTGAATGACGCCCGCTCGCGCGTGTTGTGCGAAAGCATCAGCCGGCGGCCCCGCCGGCGTCCAACGGCAACCGGCGGTTTAACAAATGTCGCGCGTTACCGACGCGCGCGGCGCGCGGCTCTGCCGCGAGGCAGGGCTAGGGCGCCTGTTCGAGTGCGTGCCGCACCCAGCCGCCCTCGGTGTGCCGCAGCTCGTAGGCCGGCCAGTAGTGCTTGTCGAGCTTCAGGGTGATCACTTCCGGGGCGTTGTTCCAGGTGATGGTCTTCAGGCGCACCGAGGAGCGATCGGGACGGCCGATCACGACCTTGAGAAAGGCATCCAGGTCGGGTGTGGGTACGCCATCGACCTCGACGATGCGCCGCCCCGGGTACAGCCCGTGGCGTGTCGCCGGTGAGCCGTAGCCGAAGTAGGCGACGTACACGCCCACCGGGGCGATGCCGCGCTGCACGCTCATGGCACGGTGCGGCGCCTGCAGCGTGGCCCCGGCCCACTGCACCAGGCGGTCCACGTCCGTGCCCGGCAAGGCTGCCGTGGGCACCTCGAGCGTCTGCTCGCCGGCGCCGCGCCAGATGGTGACCTTCACCTGTTCCTTGTCGGCGGCGGCCTTCTCCACCTCGCGAAAGCGCGTGACCACGTTGCCGTCGATCGCCAGCAGCAGGTCCCCGGACTGCAGCAGCGCGGCGGCCGGCGAGCCGCCCACCGTGCGCACCACGGTGAGCACCTGGCGGCGCGTGGCGCTGTGTTGTGTCAGGCGCTGCGTCCAGCTCTCCGGCAGCCCGATCTCGCGCGCCCCCGACAGCGGCATCACGCCCATTTCCACCTCGAGGGAATGCAGCACGCGCTCGGTGCGCACCCGCTCGAGCATGTCGGCGACCAGGCCGATCGGCACGCCGCGCGTGTCCTGGGCGATCTCCCGCCCGTTCTCGTACGCAAAGCTCGACCAGGTGCCGAGCACGTCGCCGGCGGCGTCCGCGAGCACGCCGTCGTACTCGAGCGGCGGATTCACCAGCTGCGCGGTCTCGATGTTGCTGTCGCGGAAGCGCATGGTGCGCGACAGCGGCAGGTCGAGCGGATCGAGGCTGGCGATCTCGGTGCTGCGCGCGCGCAGCTCGCTGTCGGGACTGAGGCCCACCACCCAGATGCGCTCGCCGGGGGCAAGCTCGCGCGGCTGCAGGCGCGCGGACTTCACCGGCGTGCTGCCGAGCAGCTTCGGGTCGTAGGCGACCACGGCAAAGTCGTGCAGCGGGTGCACGTACACCACGTGCCCGGGTACCTGCACGGTGCCGGCAAAGGTGACCGTGACGTCGCCGACGGCCACCGGCACGGTGTTGCGGTCGACGACCACCAGGCCACGCTGCGCATCCACCACGAGCCCGGTGCCGTGGTAGTTGCGCTCGGTGATGCCCGACACCGAGTACGGCATGTCGAAGGTCACCATCGCGAGCGAGGGCGCGAGCGCATTCATGCGCGGGTCCGGGTACTTCGGGAAGCGCGTGGAGCTCACCGTGGCAGGCTTGGGCGCCGGTCCCACCGGCAGGTCGTGGCAGTCCCACACGCCGCTCGTGTCGTTGCGGTCGCAGTGATGCGCCGGGAACCACAGCCGGTCCATGCGGATCGGCCGCAGCTCGGTGCTGTTGGGATCATCGATGGTGAGGTAACGCACCGTGGCGCGATCGCCGTCGCCGAGCTGCGCGACGCCCGCCTCGAAGTCCTTGAGCGTGTCGGTCTTCTTGCCGTTGAGCGTGAGCATCACCGCCCCGCGCGGGATGCCGGCGGCGGTGAACACATAGCCGGGATTGGCGACGTAGACCCCGCGCGTCGGCACGTTCAGGTGCCGCGCCTGCTGGTAGGAGAGTGTCTGCACCACGACGTCGCCGAACTCCGCATAGGAGCTCGGGGTGATGGCGTGCAGGTCCCCCACCGGCAGCTTCGCGGACACGACCTTGCCGCCGCGCTCGACTTCCAGCTCCACGCTCGCCCCCACCGCGCCGTCGAGCACTTCCTCGAGCGGCTCGAACTGCCCCACGAAGTGGCCGTTGACTCGCAGCAGGATGTCCCCGGGCTGCAGCACGTTCTCGCTGGGAGTGCCGGGCAGCACCTCGGTGACCACCAGCATGCCCGTGAGGCGCGGGAAGTCCTTGCGCACCGCCGCCTCGGTGCCGTTGTCGAGCCCGAGACGCTCCAGTTCATCGTACGGGATGTAGTTGAACACGGTGTAGATCGTGCCGCGCGTGACCGGCTTGCCCTGCTGGATCAGCTCCAGCGCCCGGCGCACGCGCCCCAGGGGCAGGTAGAAGCTCGAGGCATTGCCGTTGGCGCCGCCGGCGTTGAGCGCCACCACGCGGCCGCGGATGTCGATGACCGGGGAGCCCGAGGAGCCGCCGGAGGTGCCCGACGCGGCCTGCAGGTAGAAGGTGTTGAAGTCGTTGTACTTGGTGACGCCGTACTCGGGCGCGTCGCGATCCAGCCGTGCCAGCGTCCCGGCGAGGATCGACAGCTGCTCCCCGGCGTTGTTGCCCACGACGCGGATCTCGCGCCCCACCTGCGCGCCTTCCGGGTACAGCGGCAGCGCCTTGGGCTTGATGAAGCGCAGCTTCTTCGGGTCGTAGCGGTACAGGCCAAAGTCGTGCACCGGGTCGCGGTACACCGGGTACAACTGCACCTCCTCGCGGTTGAGGAAGGTGGCCTCCGAGGTCACCGGTCCCGGGGTCACGACGTGGCGGTTGGTCAGGATCAGGCCGCGCTCGGCATCCACCACGAACCCGGTCGCCTGCGCGGTGGTGTTCCACTCGGTGTCAAAGGCGCGCACCGCGTCCACGTCGATCGAGACCACACTGCTGGCGATGCGCTCGAGCGTCACCGCCCAGTCGGGATTGCCCTCGACCACGGCGGGCGCGCCGGCGGGCGCACCGGCCTCCTGGCCCGGCGGGGCCGGCAGCGGTCCGCCCGGCGGGGGCTGCGCCGGCGGCTGCGCGGGCGGGGAGGTCGGCAGGGTCGTGGGCGGCAGCGTCGGCGTCGCCGTCGTCGGGGCCGCGGCCGGCGCGGCGGTGTTGACCGGGCCGGCAGCGCTTGCGGCGGCGGCAGCACACAACAGGACACACGTCCACAACGGGCGCAGGCATCGCATCAGGGACTTCTTCCTAGCGCCCGAGCAGCACGAGCAGCCACACGACGCCAAACAGTACGAACGACATGAGCACGGCGGCGGAGCCGATGTCCTTGGCGAGTCCGGCCAGGGCGTGGCGTTCGAACCCGATCCGGTCAACCGTCGCTTCGATGGCGCTGTTCAGCAGTTCCACGATGAGGATCAGGAGCGCGGGTGCCACCAGCAGCACCCGTTCGATGGCACCGTGCCCGAGCCACAGGCCCAGCGGTATGACGAGCACCGCAAACGCAAGTTCCTGACGAAACGCAGCCTCGTCGCGGAAGGCGCCCCTGAGCCCGCGCATGCTGGCCCCGAGTGCGCGCACCAGGCGCAGGGCCCCCCGGGGTTTGTAGCGATCTACGGCTGCGCCATCGGCTTCCATGTGAGATCCAGTTGTCGGGCCGCCCGGACGTCGTCGAGGCGGCGCACCGGCATGGTATGCGGTGCGCTGGTCACGCGCCCGGGTTCTTGCTCGGCTTCCTTCTGAATCTGTGACATGGCCGCCACAAAGGCGTCCAGAACGTCCTTGCTCTCAGTCTCGGTGGGCTCGATCAGCAGGCACTCGGGCACCAGCAGCGGGAAGTAGGTGGTCGGGGCGTGGAAGCCGTAATCGAGCAGCCGCTTGGCGAAATCCATCGCCGTCACGTTCAGCTCGCGCGCCTGGCGCTTGAGCGTGACGATGAACTCGTGGCTCGCGCGGCGCTGCGGGTAGGCGGCATCGAAGCCGGCCGCCTGCAGCCGCTTCAGCAGGTAGTTGGCATTCAAGGTGGCGTACTCGCCGACGCGGTGCATGCCCTCGCGCCCGAGCAGGCGCATATAAATGTAGGCGCGCAGCAGCACCCCGGCGTTGCCCATGAACGCCGACAGCCGCCCGATCGACTGCGGCAGGTCGCGCTCGTCGAGCCAGCGGTAGCGATCGCCGTCGGTGCCCACCAGCGGGATCGGCAGGAAGGGCAGCAGGCGCGTGCCGACGCCGACCGCGCCGGCGCCGGGGCCGCCGCCGCCGTGCGGCGTGGAGAAGGTCTTGTGCAGGTTCATGTGGATGACATCGAACCCCATGTCCCCCGGGCGCACCTTGCCCAGGATCGCATTGAGGTTGGCGCCGTCGTAGTAAAGCAGACCGCCCGCCTCGTGCACGATGCGCGCCACGTGCGCGATGCGCCGCTCGAACACCCCGAGCGTGGAGGGGTTGGTGAGCATGATGCCGGCGGTGTTGGGACCGACCGCGGCCTTGAGCGCCTCCAGCTCCACGTCCCCCTGTGCATCCACGGGAATCTCGCGCACCACGCAGCCGCACATGGTGGCGGTCGCCGGGTTGGTGCCGTGCGCGGCCTCCGGCACGATGATCTCGTTGCGCTTCAGGTCGCCGCGCGCGCGGTGATAGGCGCGGATCATGGCGACGCCGGCGAACTCACCGTGGGCGCCGGCCATGGGGCTCAGCGCCACCCCCTGCATGCCGGTCACTTCCTTGAGCAGCTCCTGCAGCTCGTACATGCACGCGAGGAAGCCCTGGCCGTGGGACTCCGGCGCGAGCGGATGGCGCGCCAGGAACTCCGGCAGCATGGCGTACTGGTTACAGGCCTTGGGGTTGTACTTCATCGTGCACGAACCGAGCGGGTAGAAGTGCGTGTCGATGGAGAAGTTCAGCTGCGACAGGCGCGTGAAGTGGCGCACCGCCTCCAGCTCCCCGACCTCGGGCAGTTGCGGCGGGGCGGCACGCCGCAGCGCCGGCGGCAGGTCGGCGAGCGCCGTCGCCGCCTCCTCCGCCGGCCACTGGTCACTCGCCCCGCGGCCGGGGGTGGAGTACTCGAAGATCACTTTCTCGGTGGCAGCCATGGGCGTGGGTCCTGTGCTGTCAGGCCGCGCGCGCCGCCTGCATCACGTCCGTGAGGCAGGCGCGGTAGCGCTCCAGATCCTGGGTGGTCTTGGTTTCCGTGGCGCACACCAACAGCGCCTGCCCGAGCTCGGGGTAGTACGCGGACAGATCCAGTCCGCCGAGGATGCCGCGGGCGGCGAGGCTGCGCAGCACCGCGGCCACGGGCCGGTCGAGCTGCAGCACCGCCTCGTGAAAGTACGGCGCGCCGAAGGCTGCGCGTACGCCGGGCACCTGCGTCAGCACCGACACCAGCTCGCGGGCGCGCGCGTGGCAGGCCGCGGCGGTGCGCGCCAGCCCCTGCGGCCCCATGAGCGAGAGGTAGATCGTCGCCGCGGTCACGAGCAGCCCCTGGTTGGTGCAGATGTTGGATGTGGCCTTGGCGCGGCGGATGTGCTGCTCGCGTGCCTGCAGCGTGAGCGTGAAGCCGGGGTGGCCGGCGACGTCGAGCGTGCGGCCGACGATGCGCCCGGGCATCTGGCGCACGTGCTCCATGCGCGCCGTCATGAAGCCGAAGTACGGCCCGCCGGAGGACAGCGGCACGCCGAGCGGCTGGCCCTCGCCGACGGCAATGTCCGCGCCGCGTGCCCCCCACTGGCCCGGGGGCTTGAGGATCGCGAGCGCGGTGGGATTGACCACCGCGATGACGAGGATGTTGCGCGCATGCGCCCAGTCGGTGAGCGTGTCCACCTCCTCCAGGCGGCCGAAGAAGTTCGGCTGCGGGATGACGATGGCGGTCACGTCCTCGCCCTCGTACTTGGAAAGTGCCGCGAGCGGCGTGACACCGGTCTCCGGGCCGTACGGCACTTCCTCGAACTTCACTCCCTGGTTGTGCGCGGCCGCCACCGCGACGCGCCGGTAGTGCGGGTGCAGCGTCTGCGGCACGAGGATGCGGGCGCTGCGCGACTTGCGATTGGCGCGCACCGCCATGAGGGCAGCTTCCGCGGTGGCCGAGGCGCCGTCGTACATCGAGGCGTTGGCGACCTCCATGCCGGTGAGCCGCGCCATCATGGTCTGGAACTCATAGATGAGCTGCAGCGTCCCCTGGCTCGCCTCGGCCTGGTAGGGCGTGTAGGCGCTGTAGAACTCCCCGCGCGTGGTGATGGCCCAGACGGCCGCGGGGATGTGGTGCTCGTAGGCGCCGGCGCCGATGAAGTTCAGCGCCAGGCCGTCGGCGCGGGCGCGCTCGCTCATGAGTCGCCCCACCTGCATCTCGTTGAGCTCCTCCGGGATGCCGGCGAGGGACTTCACGCGCAGCTCCGCCGGGATCTCCTCGAACAGCGCCTCGATGCTCGGCGCGCCGATGGCGCTGAGCATGGCGGCAACGTCCGCCGCGGTGTGGGGAATGAAGGCCATCAGCCGCCCTCCGCGTCGAGCACCTTCTGATAGTCCGCCGCCGACAGCAGCGCCGCCGCTGCGAGCGCCCCGGCGGCGGGCCTGAGGCGCATGAGCCAGCCCGCGCCGTAGGCGTCCTTGTTCACCGCTTCCGGCTGCGAGGCGAGCTGCGGATTGCCCGCGGTGACCTCCCCGCTGAGCGGGGCGTACACGTCGGAGGCCGCCTTCACCGATTCGACCACGGCGCAGGCTTCCCCCGCCTTGACGCTGCGGCCCGCGTCCGGCACTTCCACGAATACCAGGTCCCCGAGGGCCTCCTGGGCGTGATCGGTGATGCCGATCTCGACCGTGCCGTCGGGCAGGGTGCGCACCCACTCGTGGGACTGGGTGTACTTAAGGTCCGCGGGAACGTTGCTCATGTTGATCCTTACGAGGCGGAAATCAGTGATCGGCCGAAGCGCACGAACGGCGGCTTCACGACGCGCGCGTTGAGGAGCTTGCCGCGGATGTCGACCTGCACCGCGGCCGCCGTGGCCGCGGGCACGCGCGCGAAGGCAATGGAGCGCTCGAGCGTCGGGGAGAACGTGCCGCTCGTGATCTCCCCCTCCCCGGCACCCCCCAGGACCTTCTGGTGGCTGCGCAGGACGCCGCGGTCCTCGAGCAGGAGTCCGATGAGCTTGCGCGGCGAGCCGGCCGAGCGCACCGCGAGGAGTGCGTCGCGGCCGATGAAGGCGCGGCCCGCGGGCTCGAGCGCCACCGTCCAGCCGAGCGCCGACTCATACGGCTGCGTGCTCGCATCCATGTCGTTGCCGTAGAGGTTCATGCCCGCCTCCAGGCGCAGCGTGTCGCGCGCGCCGAGCCCGCAGGAGGCGACGCCCAGGGAATTGAGGCTGCGCCACGCCGGCACCGCATCCGCGGCCGGCAGCATGATCTCGAAGCCGTCCTCGCCGGTGTAGCCGGTGCGGGCCACGAACCACGCGCCGAGCTCGCGCCCCACGAAAACCTCGAGCGCCAGCGCCGCGGCGGCCTGCGGTGCGGGCAGCAGCTGCGCCGCCTTGGCGCGCGCCTCCGGGCCCTGCACTGCGAGCATCGCCAGGTCCGCGCGCTCGCTGACCTCGACGTCGAAGGCCGGCGCGTGGCGGCGGATCCAGGCGAGGTCCGCATCGCGCGTGCCGGCGTTCACGACCAGGCGGAACCAGGATTCGCTGAGGTAGTAGGCGATCAGGTCATCGAGAATGCCGCCGGACTCGTTCAGCAGGCAGCTGTAGAGCGCCTTGCCGGGGGTCTTGAGCTTGCCGACGTCGTTGGCGAGCAGGTACTGCAGGAAGGCGCGCACGCGCTCACCCTTAAGGTCGATGACGCACATGTGCGAGACGTCAAAGACGCCCGCGGCGCGGCGCACGGCGTGGTGTTCGCCGATCTGGGAGCTGTACTGCACCGGCATGTCCCAGCCGCCGAAATCGACCAGGCGCGCCCCGAGTTCCCGGTGCAGCGCGTAGAGCGGAGTCTTTCTTCCCAAGGGAGCCTCCGAATCAGCCACGACAAAATGCGACGGGCGCTGAGCCTTACGGATCAGGCACCTGCCGCCCTTCTGTCCTGTGACCTGAGAGATCAGGCGCGCAAACGCCGCTCCCCTTCGGTGGGCGGACCGCTACACTTAAGCGTTCCACCGCTCTCCAGAAGCCCCGCGGTGGTGAGCACCGCCGTCTGCCGTTCGTGGGCCTGAGCGTTTCCGGGCGGAAATTGCGCCTTCGGCGTCCCGGCCGCGAGCCGGGCTCTCTCCGAACAGACTGTTTCGGGCGGCGGGGATCATAGCAGCCCGCGCGGGTGCCGCCCACGCCCGGCAACGGTAGAATCCCCAGGAAGCGAAGGATTTGAAACATTCATGAGTATCGAGCGCCGTTCCTCCGTGCAGGTCAGCGTCGGCCCGGTCAGGGTCGGCGGCGGTGCACCCATCGTGGTGCAGTCGATGACCAATACCGACACCGCGGACATCGCGGCCACGACGGCCCAGGTCCAGTCCCTGGCGCGCGCGGGCTCCGAGCTGGTGCGCATCACGGTGAACAGCGCCGAAGCGGCTGCGGCCGTGGCCCCCATTCGCGCACGCCTCGATGCCCTGGGGGTGCGCGTGCCGCTGATCGGCGATTTCCACTTCAACGGCCACAAGCTGCTGCGCGAGTACCCCGAGTGCGCCGCGGCGCTCGCCAAGTACCGCATCAACCCGGGCAACGTGGGGCGCGGCAGCAAGCGCGACCCGCAGTTCGCGGAAATGATCGAGACCGCCATCCGCTACGACAAGCCGGTACGCATCGGCGTCAACTGGGGCAGCCTCGACCCGGAGCTGCTGACGCGCCTCATGGACGAGAACTCCCGGCTGCCCGCCCCGCGCACCGCGCAGGAAGTCATGCGCGAGGCGGTGGTGCAGTCCGCACTCACCAGTGCCGCGCGCGCCGAGGAACTCGGACTGGCGCACGCGCGCATCATCCTCTCGGCCAAGGTGAGCGGCGTGCAGGACCTGATCGCCATCTACTCCGACCTGGCACGCCGCTGCGATTACCCGCTGCACCTGGGTCTCACCGAGGCGGGCATGGGCTCCAAGGGCATCGTCGCCTCCACCGCCGGCATGGCGGTGCTGCTGCAGCAGGGCATCGGCGACACCATCCGGGTGTCCTTGACGCCCGAGCCCAACGGCGACCGCAGCCAGGAGGTGATCGTCGCCCAGGAGATGCTGCAGACCATGGGTCTGCGGGCCTTCACCCCGATGGTGGTGGCGTGTCCGGGCTGCGGGCGCACCACCAGCACCTACTTCCAGGAACTCGCGCAGAGCATCCAGAGCCATCTGCGCCACCGCATGCCGCAGTGGCGGCGCGAATACGCCGGGGTCGAGGCGATGACGGTGGCCGTCATGGGCTGTGTCGTCAACGGCCCGGGCGAGAGCAAGCACGCCAACATCGGCATCAGCCTGCCGGGCACCGGCGAGCGCCCGGTGGCGCCGGTGTACGAGGATGGCCAGAAGACCGTGACGCTCAAGGGCGAGCGCATCGCGGAAGAGTTCCAGGACATCGTCGAGCAGTACGTGGCGCGCAGCTACCCGCGGGTGAGCGGCCCGTGAGCGCGCTCGCCAGCCGCCGGTGCAAACCCTGCGAGGGCGGCATGGCGCCGCTGACGCGCGAGGCGGCCGAGAAACTGCTGCAGCAGGTCTCCACCGGCTGGGCGCTGACGGCGGAGGCGCGCGCCATCCGCCGCGAGTTCGCCTTCCGGGACTTCTACCGCACCATGAGCTTCGTCAACGCGCTCGCGCACGTGGCCAACATCGAGGATCACCACCCGGACCTCGAGGTGGGCTACAACTACTGCCACGTCACCTTCACGACCCACGCGGTGCGCGGCCTGTCGGAGAACGACTTCGTGTGCGCGGCGAAGGTTGACCTGATCCCCCTCAGTTGAATCCTTCTGGGCCACGCACCGGCGGCGCCGCGGCCGGCCACGCGCGCCTGCCCGCCGGCGCACTCGGCACGGCGTTCGTGCTGCTGTGGTGCACCGGCTACCCCACCGCCAAGATCGCCCTCGGCCACTGCCCGCCCTTCACGCTCCTGGTGCTGCGCTTCGGCGGGGCGGGACTGATCTTCGCGCTGCTCGCGCTCTTGGCGCGCGCCGCCTGGCCGCGCGGCCGCGAGCTGCTGCACAGCGCCGTCGTCGGCGCCACCTCGCTCGCGCTGCAGTTCGGGTGCGTGTATTTCGCCGCCGCGCGCGGGGTGAGCCTGGGGCTGATCGCGCTCGTCACCGGCATCATGCCGATCGTGACCGCGCTGTTCGCGCGGCTGCTCGGCGAGCCGGTGCGGGCACGGCAGTGGGTGGGGTTCGCGTGCGGCTTCGGCGGCGTCGCCCTCGCGGTCGGGGAAGGCATCCACCTCGACGTGAGCGCCGGGCTGGGCGCCTACCTCGCCGTGCTGGTGAGCCTGCTGGCGATCAGCGCGGGCACGGTGTACCAGAAGCGCTTCGCCTCCAGCGTGGACGTGCGCAGCGGACTTGCGCTGCAACACGCCGTTGCCACGGTGCTGCTCCTGCCGCTCGCGCTGCACGAGGGCCTGCGCGCCGAGGGCTCCGCGGCGCTGCGCGCAGCCCTCGGCTGGCTGATCCTGGTCAATTCGGTCGGCGGCTTCGCGCTCTTCTTCCTGCTGCTGCGACGCGGAGCGGTGAACCAGGTCGCGGCGCTGTTCTTCCTGATGCCCCCGGTCACGGCGCTGCTGGATTACCTGGTGCTCGGCGAACCCTTAAGCGTGCTGCAGGCCGGCGGCATCGCTCTGGCCGCGCTCGGGGTGTTTCTCGCCACGCGTCCTGCGCGCCTCAGCGCGCCGCCCGCGGCAACTCCCCGCTCGTGCCGAGCGCCCTGCGAATGAAGAAGCGCCGCAGCTCCGGGGCGCGGTTCACCAGCCCCAGGCCCGACTGCGCCAGGCGCGCGGCGGGGCCGGTGCCGTGGGCGAGCAGGCGGTCGAAGGCATCGATGGCGCCGCTCATGAACGCCACCTCGCTCTTGCGCCAGCGCTCGTAGCCGCGCAGCACCCGCAGCGCCCCCGGATCCTCGCGCTCGGCGCGCGCCGCGAGCACCTGCTCGGCGAGCACCGCGGCATCCATGAGGCCGAGATTCACGCCCTGGCCGGCGAGTGGATGCACCACGTGGGCGGCATCGCCGATCAGCGCCACGCGCTCGGTGACGTAGCGCGGGGCCGCGAGGTGTCGCAGGACAAACGAACTGCGCGCACTCGTGAGGCGCGTCGCGCCGAGCACGCGGTCCGAGGCCTGCGTCAGCGCCTCGGC
>Ga0207693_10001298_pt1 | contig 22194 bp, 19 predicted proteins | sample LARL81metaG_FD_184347 | JGI IMG/M metagenome (GOLD analysis project Ga0207693, IMG submission 184347) | Corn, switchgrass and miscanthus rhizosphere microbial communities from Kellogg Biological Station, Michigan, USA - LAR L8-1 metaG... | ecosystem: Host-associated > Plants > Roots >... | reverse complement strand
TGTTTTGATCTCAGTCGGCCGCGATGCGTGGCGCGAGCAGAACAAGCCAAAGCCAGGCGAAGGGCCGCCACTCGCGGGCCTCGATCCTTCGTGCATTCCCTGGCTCTTCGAGCGGAAGATTGCTGTGCTCGGCTCCGACGCGGTGCACGATCCAACGCCGTCACCTGCGCCGATCGAGGATTGGCCGATACCGGTCCACATGTGTGCATTGGCGTCGATGGGCCTGCACCTGCTCGACAATCTCTTTCTTGCCGACCTGGAAAGGGCCTGCCGGACTGAAAAGCGCTGGGAGTTTCTCTTCACGGTGGCACCGCTGCGCGTGGAAAGAGGCACAGGCTCACCCGTCAATCCGATTGCGGTCCTGTGAGCGCAAACGCGAACCGACATTTCATTCGAGGAGTTTTTCCGTGAAGTTCGATGTGTTCTGCGAAGTCCAACTCGGTAAGCCCTTTCCGCCTGATCATGAGCGCAAACTAATTTTCGACACCATCGAGGAGGCGCGCGCGGCGGACAAGTCCGGTTTCGAAATCTGGTGGCAGGTCGAACATCACGGCGCGCCCGAATTCAGCTACAGCGCCGCGCCCGAATTGCTCTTGACCGCCATCGCACTCAACACGCATCGCATGCACGTCGGGCACGCCGGCGTGCTGGCGCCGTTTCGCATCAATGGACCTCTGCGCGTTGCCGAACGCGCGGCCACGCTCGACATCTTGAGCAACGGCCGCTTCGAACTCGGCCTCGCAAAATCCGGCGGCAAGGAATGGGAGACATTCGGCGTCGATCCGGAAACCGCGCGCGATGAACTGCGCGAAGCCTTGCAGATGATTCCAAAGATGTGGACGCAAGAGTCCTTTAGCTGGAACACCAAGCTCTTCCAAATGCCGGAGCGCGAAGTCGTGCCCAAGCCCGTGCAAAAGCCGCACCCGAGATTGTGGCAGACCGCGAGCAGCCCCGATTCCTTCCGCATGGCGGGCGAACTTGGTGTCGGCGTGCTCGGCACCACTCTTCTCAGCCCTGTCGGCGTCATGAAGGCGATGCTCGACGAGTACGAGAAAGGCTTCGCGTCGCAAAAGTCGATCGCCGGGCGCTTTCTCAATCACCAGAAGGGCGTCTTCACCTTCGTCCATGTTGCAGAGTCGCGCAAAGAGGCGATCGCCAACGGCGGAGCAAAGGCGGCACTTTGGTACGTGCACGCCGCTCCGATCGCGTTCAAAGTGCCGCGTTCGATCTGGTGGGACATGATCCGGGCTGGACTTAACCCGCACCTCGCGCGCGACGCTGCCAAGAACATTGCCGCGCTCAAGGGCGACGACCCGACGAGCCTGGAGATCGCGCCGGACGAACTGCCTGTGATCGCGGTTCTGAAGCGCATGGCGCGCGGCGAGGAGATCTCCAATGAAGAAGCGCACGAAGTGCTCGAACCGCTCGATTCCGTCCTGGTCGGCGATGTCGATCATTGCGCTCGAAAAGCCGCGCAATACGCCAATATCGGCACGGATCGGCTGATGTGTCTGCTGCAATATGGACGAATTCCGCACGAAGCGGTCTTGCGCAGCACACGGCTGATTGGCGAATATCTGATCCCGCAATTCGCGAGCCGGCGCGCCGCGGCCGTCTCCTGAATGTAGCGGCCAGTCAATCGACAAGAACAATCGGGGAGAAGATGCATGAGCCAGCACGAGAATATCGACCTGCATGCCATTTCCGCCGACTCGCACATCACCGAACCGCCAAATTGTTATGTCGATTACATCGAGAAGAAATATCGCGACACCGCACCGCACATGGTGGCCGATACGCGGCCCGGCGAAAGCGGCGAGGTTTTCGTGGTACAGGGCTTCAACGAGCCATTGGCTCTGGGTCTCGTGGCGGCGGCCGGACGCGATCCGAAAACGCTCAAGATCGGCGGCACGAGTTTTTCAGAGCTGCATCGCGGCGGCTGGGATCCCAAAGAGCGTCTGAAGGATCAGGATCGTGACGGCATCCTGGCGGAGATGATTTATCCGACGATTGGCATGATGCTCTGCGGTCATCCGGATGCGGAGTACAAGAACGCCTGCATGTGGGCCTACAATCGTTGGCTCCAAGAATATGTCGGTGCGGCTCCCAATCGGTTGCATGGCCTTGGCATGACGGCTGTGCGTAGCGTCAAGGAAGCGATCGAAGATTTTCGCCGCATCAAGGAGATGGGCTTCAAGGGCGTGATGATGCCGGGGAGCCCCGCCACCGCAGAAGACTATGACGATGTCTCCTTCGATCCCCTGTGGCGCACGGCAGTCGAACTCGAACTGCCAATTAGCTTTCACATCCTGACGGGAAATCGCGGTTCGAACGCGTTAGCCGAAGGCTCAAGAATGCATCGCGGGCCACGGATCGCGGCTTGGCAGGCTGTCATCCGCGGCTGTCAGGACATCATCGGCATGTTCATCTTCGGGCGTGTGTTCGAGCGCCATCCCGGTCTCAAGCTCGTCTGCGTCGAAGCCGACGCCGGCTGGGCGCCGCATTTTATGTATCGGATGGATCATGTCTACAAGCGCCATCGCGCCTGGCTCAAATGCGACGAGATGCAAAAGTTGCCGAGCGAATATTTCCGCGAGAACGTGTTCGTCACTTTCCAGGACGACTGGGTAGCCTTCAAGATGACGGGTATGTGCAATCCACGGCGGCTGATGTGGGCAAACGATTTTCCACACAGCGACTCGACCTGGCCGTGGAGCCAGGACCTGCTGCGCGTTCACACGCAATCGTTGAATGCCCAGGAAATCGGCTGGATCCTGCGAGACAATGTGCGCGAGCTTTACAAGTTGAATTGAGACTTCGGATTGGGCCGAACCGATGTGTTATGCGCGCGCCTCTTGCGCGCCGCGCACCAGCTGCCCCGGCAGCTTTCCGGTCGCCACGCCGTTGCGCCGGATAATCTCGCCGCTGACGATCGTCGCCACATAACCGTGCGCATCCTGCATCAGCCGTCTGCCACCGGCAGGAAGATCGTTGACCACGACAGGCGCCGGCAGACGCAGTGCATCGAAGTCGATGATGTTGAGATCGGCCTTGAAACCTTGTGCGATCACGCCGCGATCGTTGAGGCCAACAGCGGCCGCAGGGTCATGCGCCAGGGACTTGATCGCCAGCGGCAACGGCAATCGTGCGCCGCGCCGGTCGCGTGACCAGTGCGTCAACAAAAAGGTCGGGTAGCCGGAATCGCAGATCATGCCGTAATGCGCGCCGCCGTCGCCGAGGCCTAGCACGGTTTCGCTCGACTGCATCATCTCGAGCACGCAATCGAGATTACCAGCCGCATAGTTGGTGAGGATGACGTAGAGTTTTGCGCGTCCGTTTTCTTCCAGCAGCAGGTCATAGGCGACTTCGAGGGCCGGTCTGCCTTCGGCGCGGGCGCGCGCGGCGATGCTCTGCGAGAGCGGCGGTTCATAGTCCGGCGGATCACGGAAGGGAAACATGCGCTCGAAATGCCGGCCCATCACCGCCAGCGGCGCCACCGGGTCCATGGGCGCTTCGCTCAACAGGCGCGCTCGTACAGCGGGATCGCGCATGGCCGCAATCCTTTCCTCGAACGCAATACGCGTGAGCGCCTGATAGCTCGGACACAGGCAGAAGGGATTAATCGAAACGTCGTGGCCCACGATGATGCCGACGCCGCGCGGAAGCACTTGCGCGCGCACCTGTGCGCCAGCGTCATTCGCGCGCGCTGCAACCGCGAGCGCGCGACGCCAGCCGTCGGGATTGGAATTGTCCTGCGCCAGCGAGAAGCTCGCCGGTCGGCCCGACGAACGCGCCAGACGCGCCACCAGCTCGACCTCGCTCGGCAAGTCGCGCCCCGGCGCGCCGAGCACGAATTGCAGCGTGCCGCGATTCATTTCCTTCAGCGTCTGCGCGATTGCAGTAAGTTCGGCTTCTGCGGCGTCATAGCTTGGAATGTGCGCGCCGTCGCGCGTGCGGTGAATGAAGATACGCGACGTGGCAAAGCCAAGCGCACCCGCTTCGATTGCTTCCTTGACCAGACGCTGCATGAGCGCGAGGTCGTCGGAGGTGGCGGTTTCGCGCTCCGCACCGCGGCGGCCCATCGCATAAACACGCAACGCGGAGTGCGGAATCTGGGTGGCGAAATCGATGTCATGCGGCCGCCTCTCGAGGGCATCGAGATATTGCGGAAAGCTCTCCCACTCCCAATTGAGCCCCTTGGTCATGACGATTTCGGGGATGTCTTCGACTCCCTCCATAACACTGACGAGCAGGTCTCGGTCCGCTTCGCGGCACGGCGCAAAACCGACGCCGCAATTGCCCATTACGACACTCGTCACGCCATGTTGTGAGGACGGTGCGAGATTGCTCGACCAGATGGCCTGACCATCATAATGGGTGTGAATGTCGACAAAGCCGGGCGTGACGAGGCGGCCCTTGGCGTCGATTTCCTCATCGCCGCGGCCCGCGAATTGGCCGATGGCGGCGATCCTGCCATCCATGATCGCAACGTCGGCCTCGAAGGGTGCGGCGCCGGTTCCATCGACGAGGGTACCGCCGCGCAAAACGAGATCGAAGTGGGGCATGTGTCTTTCCCTGCCCGGTGCGGCTCGGCGGCCGTTTCCGTCGCGCCAAAGCAAAATTCATAACGGCTGTTACGGCATAGCCTTGCCCCTCGCCAAGCCATTGTCAACGCGAGACGTTGGGCTGTGGGCAAAGAGGCAACCAGTTGACGCCAACGCCACCGATTGACACGTTTCTCCGCGGCAGGCGAAGTGGCTTCCGATCACTTCAAAGACGGATATCCGCCATGACGAAGTCGTCGAGCTGGTTGGCGCCAGCCCTCACCTACATTCCCCACTGGCTTTCGTATCAAATGCGCCAGAGCGAGCAGGTGGGCTGTACGTTTGCAATTGCCCTTCGCGGCAAACTGCTTCTGGATGTCGCCTTCGGCCACGCCGACATTCGCGCAGGTGAAGCGCTTACGCCGCGGCATCGTTTTCGCGTCGCCTCGCACTCGAAATCGTTTGCGGCGGCCGCCATCCTGAAACTGCGCGAACAGGGCCGTCTGAAGCTTGACGATCCCGTGGGCCTATACGTCAAGGGGCTTCATCGCGGCATCGCGACCGCAACCATCGCGCAAGTGCTCACACACACGGCTGGGATTTTTCGCGACGGCGTCGAATCGCCCTACTGGGAGGGCCGCGCGCCATTCAGCAACGAGAAACAGCTGCGCGAAGATCTCAAGCTGCCGCCGGCAATCGAGGCAAGTACCCGATTGAAATATTCCAATCATGGCTACGGGCTGGCGGGGCTCGTGATCGAAGCGATAACCGGCGAACGCTACGCGACTTGGTTGACGCGCGAAATTCTCGGTCCTGCAGGCCTCTCCGAAACGACACCCGACATGCCGCTGCCGCGTGGCGCGAGATTCGCACGTGGCCATAGCGCGAAGATGCTGCTTGGCCGGCGCTTGCTGTTTGCCGGCGATCAGTCGACCGACGCGTTGGCTCCGGCGACCGGCGTCGTCAGCACCGCTGCCGATCTCGTGCGCTTCTTCGGGCAGCTCGCCCCGAACGCAAAGAAGAGTATCCTCTCGCCTGCCAGCCGCCGCGAAATGGTGCGGGCACAGTGGCGCGACAACTACTCGCCGCTCGATATCGGCTACGGTCTCGGCACGATGAGCGGATCGGTCGCTGGCTGGGAGTGGTTCGGCCACGCCGGCGGCTTTCAGGGCTATCTCACGCGTACGGCGGTGGTGCCGGCGAAGGAGATTGCGGTCTCGCTGTTGACCAATGCACTGGATGGCACGCCGCAAGTCTGGCTCGACGGCGTGTTGCACATCCTGGCGCGCTTTTGCGCCGAAGGTGCGCCGACGGCCAGGACGCGCGACTGGTCCGGCCGATGGTGGAGCAGTTGGGGCGCGACCGATTTTGTGCCGATGGGCGAGAAGGTGCTGCTCGCGGTTCCAGCGATGCCTCTGCCATTCCTCAAGGTTCCGGAACTGACGGTCTTGGGCCGCGACCGCGCGCGCATCGCCCAGTCTGGTGGTTTTGGGAATTTTGGAGAGCCTGTCCAGCGTGTCAGAGACAAGCGGGGTCGCGTTCGCGAAATGCGCGTTGCTTCCGCCAGAATGCTCAGCGAACGCGCGCTCGCAAGAGAACTGACCGCGCGTTTCCGCGATTAATCGAGTGCCTGCAGTGAGCCATCACGAAAACGGTAGGCCTTAAGTTCACGACGCAGCAGGCGAGTACCGCTGCGCGGCGTCATGATCAGGCGCGGCGGCGTGAAGCGCTTGACCGCGCCGGCCATTGCGACGGCATTGCGGTCCACCACTCCGGGCGCATCGAGCAAGCGCACTTCGGGCCACGCCTTTTTCATGAGCCGCGCGATCCGGTCCAGATGAGAGTCTCTGTCATTGCGCATCACGACATTAACGAAGAAGCAGCCGCGTTTCGCATCCAGCCGCGTGCGGACCAACTTGAAGAACGCCGGAGTCATGAGTTGCTTGGGAATTTGGTTGCCGTCATAGGCATCGAGAACGACGGCATCGAATTTTTGTTTGGTAGCGCGCAAGAATGTCCGACCGTCACCGACATGGCATTCGACATCGCGCGGCAGGTGAAAATATTTTCGCGAAATCTCGAACGAGCGCGCGTTGATCTCGATAATCGTCACCTTGACGCCATCGGCACGCAGCATGGTGGCGAGCGTGCCGCCGCCGCATCCGATCATGAGGACGCGCCTGCTGCCTGCCTGCAACAAAAAACCATGGATGGCGTGGATGTAGGCTGCAAGACTGATGCCGCGGTGATCGGCCTCGCTCTGATGGCGCTCATCCTGCCAGTAGGCGACGACGGAACGACTCATCAACACGACGATTTCGCCGTGTCGGGTTCGGTGTTGGGCGACGGGGTGCATGGCGCAGACTGAATGAGTATAGCTCACAGCCGGTCGGAAACGGCGGCGGGATACGATTGCACCAATTACCGCTTTGCAGCGGCCTTTTTCTTGGTCTTCTTCTTAGGCGCATCGGCCTTGCTGACGCCGTGGCCGGATTTTTCCACCGGCGATTTCGTCTGCAATTTCAGCAGCGCGGCACGCGACATGGTCGGGATTCTGGGCATTGTGTATCCTGAGGCTGTGTCGTGAGACTCTTCGAGGTCGCGGAGCAAACCGGGGCAGTTCTAGCGCGATTCGTCTACCACAGCACCAAGGCTGCTGGTTCGCGGTGCTCAACCAACAATCCCGGCCGGTACGGAAATTCGGAGCAGTTTCAATGCGCCTGAGACCGGTAATGTGGTTATCAGGGATCGCCGCGGCAGTCCTTGTGGCAGGGCTTGGCGTTCTGATGGTCGGGGAATCGGCCCCACCGCACGGCATGCCAAAACGCTTGCCGCCGCGGGTGCATCGCCCAATGGCGGGGCCAAGGCCCAAGGCCGCGAAGATCGCCCCGCCGCCACTATCGGCGTTCGCGCTCGAACAGCGGATGACCCCAAGGCAGCTGTTGCGGCGCTGGGACGGCACGATCGCTGACGCCTCGCGGCGCTTTCAGGTGCCGGAGCCCTGGATCCGCGCCGTCATGGTTGCCGAAAGCGGCGGTAGAACCATGTTGGGCGACAACCAACCGATCGTATCAAGTGCCGGCGCGATGGGTCTCATGCAACTGATGCCCGACACCTACAACGACATGCGCGTCGCCTATGGACTTGGGCACAACCCACAAGACCCGCATGACAACATCTTCGCCGGCACGGCATTTCTGCACCGCCTTTTCCTAGCTTATGGATTTCCAGCGATGTTCTCGGCTTACAATGACGGGCCGGGTAATCTCGAATTCCGCCTGATGCACGGTGAGCTTTTGCCGCGCGAGACCCGCGATTATGTCGCCGACATCACGCGCGCTCTGCTCGGTGGCGGACACGTTTATGGCCTGAAAGTCAAATTCACCCGGCCGGATGGTTCGACCGTCACAATCGATTCCGGAGCCATCGTTTCGGTTCGCGCTGCCTTGCCCGGCGAGTACGCGCCAGGTGTGCAAAGCGTCATTGCCTTCGGCCGTATGCGCCAGGGCGTGCGCGAAAACCTGGCCACGGTGAGAGCCAAGCTACACATCCGTGGCGGCTGAAGCGGGACGCTCCTATCTCGATCGCTGCGCGCAAGTCGAGCGGCCGCGACGCTTGAACTTTCGCCCGCTTGGCTGGTGAATCCCCTACTTTAGTATACAGTGTAATTTACGTGCTAGCGCCACGTCGGCGCGCCGTATTGGGGAGTGTGCCATGAAATCTTTCATCGTCTTTCTCGGCCTTCTCGCGCTTGTTGCAACACCAGCCTTCGCCAAATCCGATGCTCCCAAGCCACCTTCGTGTACGGCACAGTGGAAGGCCATGTCCGACAGCGACAAAAAGGCGACCACCTACAAGGCGTTCATGGCGAACTGCAAGACGTCATCTACGGCAGCACCGGCCTCGACAATGGCGGCGCCCGCGAGCACAGCACCGGCCAATGCTGGCACGAGCAGAATGGCCAGCTGCGCAGCCGCTTGGAAGGCGATGTCGCCCGAGCAGAAGAAGACAACGACCTACAAGGATTATTCGAAGACGTGCTTGTCGGGCGGTTCAAGTGCGGCGGCGGCACCTGCGATGGCGCCAGCGGCAACACCGGCTATGGCGCGTAAAGCACCGAAAGCGCCGACCGCGGCTATGAGTGGAGGCACTGCTCCAGTCGGCGCAACGGGCAAGTGCAAAGACGGCACGTTCACGATGTCGAAGACGCACTCCGGCGCCTGCTCGCATCACGGCGGCGTCGCAAGCTGGATGTAGAAAACCGCGCGCCCCTGATCGAAGCGGTCGGGGGCGTTGCTTCGCCGACGGAAAAAGAGGCGGGGCGGACGCGTTCAGTTCTTGTTGAAAATGCCCTTTGCCAGTCCACCGATCTGACTTGCAATGCCTTCAGCCTCGCCAGCATGCGCCATGAGCGCCTGAATCTTGTCGACCGGAACGCCATGTTCGCGCGCCGTTTGTTCGATGGCCGCAATCTGATCAGTGCCATTTCCCAATTTGCTTTGCAGAGTGGCCGTGAGTTGTTGGACCTGATCGGGTGTGACACCGACCTTGGCCGCAACGTCGTCCACTTTGCCCATGATGGAGTCTAAGAGGCTCATTGCGATTTTCCTCATCGAAGAGGCGCAAGGTTATCATGTTTGTCGTCCCGCGCGCTCAATTTGCAGCAAGCACGGCATCCATGCGGTCGAAATTCGACAAGCGATCACCCCCACCCGCGCCATCGACGCCCTATGCACACACAACATGCAGCTCAGCTTCGAGTGTTTCGTCGAAGAGCAATTCCGACCGGCTCGCTATTAGCCCTTTCGCGGTGGCAGCGGAATGATCATCCAAACGCGGCGGCGATACTGAATGTAGGTGTCGCCGAAGTAACCGACGAGATCGCGTTCCTCGAGCAGGATGCCGATAAAGATGTAGGCGGTCGTCGCGATAGCAAACAGCAAATGACCCTGGCTCATGGTCGGAGCTGCCCAGAATGCGACGATGAAGCCAAGATAGATTGGATGGCGCACCACCTTGTAGAACACCGGCGTATGGAAGACCGGCGGCGACAGTTCAGTCCCGCGGAAATCGGCATAGACCTGGTGTAGACCGAATAGTTCAAAGTGGTTGATGAGGAAGGTGCTGATCAGAACGACGCCGAACCCGAGCCAGAAGAGCGCCGTCAGTACTGTCGCGGCCGCTCCATTGAAACTCCATACCGGATCGGGCAGGGGCTGCCAGAACCAGTAGAGAAACACCAGCGCCAGGCTTGCGAACAAGACGAAGGTGCTGCGCTCCATGCTTTTGGGAACGATTTGCGTCCAAACTGCCTTGAACGCCGGTCGCGCCATCACGCTGTGCTGAATCGCAAAAATGCCGAGCAACAGGACATCGATGACGAGGCTCGGGACCAACGGCCCGACCGGACCGGAGTCTATTGATTTCGGCACCACAACGTTGCCGACAAATCCGATCGCGTAAAGGAATGTTACAAAAAAGAAGAGATAACAAACGATGCCATAAACGAGTGCGAAGAAACCGCGCATGTACGCCTCCGCTGTCACATCACGACGCGCGCCCTTGCAGCCGGCGGACGCGCGACCAACCCATCAATGCCAAAAGAGATCGTTACCCCAGCTTGGGAAATTGGCGTCGAACAGAGAGCCATGGTTGAAATAGCGCGACAACGCACTGCTGCGTCGGTCGGTGTTGGTGGGTGACTCGAGATAGCCCGCCGTTGCCGTCAACTCCGCGATGGGTCCGGAGAGAGTCGTCAAGTCCGGAGCCGGCAGATCGTTTCCACCATTGTCGGCGACGACAGTGTAAGGGTCGGAGCTATTGTTTCCTTCGGTGAATTGTCCAAGTGGCGAATTCTCGGGATCGCCTCCCGAAGGCCAAGGGTAGAAACCTTGCAACCCTGGCTCGTTTTGCACAACGACAGTGTTGATCGTCAGCGCGGTCGCGTTGCCCGGATCCTGGACGAAGACGTAGTTGCCGTGATTGGCGCTCAGTCCCGAGCCGTCGATGGCGTAGACACCGGGCGGACTCGACGCGGTTGCGGCGGTTGTGAACTCTAACGTACCTGTCGTCGCCGACGCGAGCGTGTCGCCGTTGACGAAGCCTGTCACCATTCCCGTCAGAAGTGGAATCGGCGAGCCCTGGTCGATCGTTCCGGCTGTCGCCACATAGGTGAGTGTTGCGGGATTGATCTTGAGCGCCGTGGCATTGTTCGCCGATTGCACGAAAACGTAGTTGCCGTTGTTCGCCGTCAATCCTGAGCCGTCAATCGCATAGGAGCCGACATTGCTCGATGCGGTGGCGGAAGTCGTAAAGCTCAGCGTTCCGCTGGTCGCCGAGGCTAGCGTGTCGCCGTTGACAAGACCGGTCACTGTTCCGCCGAGAGCGGGATTGGCAGAGCCGTACGTCCGGTTCACGGACGTCGCGACATAGGTGAGTGTTGCCGGCGTGATCGCGAAATTGGCTCCGGTAAAGGTGATCGTGTAGTTGGCGCCGGCGGACAGCGTGCCCTGCGTGATGGCATAGTCGCCGACATTCTGGCCCGGCGCTCGCGTGAGCGCACCAACGAACACTGCCGAGGTGTCGCCGTTCACCAGTCCGCTGAAGCCATAGGTGAGCTTGGGATCATTTGCGCCATAAACCTTGGTCTGGGGATTTGCCGTGACAGAGAGCAGCGCCGGCGTGATGGAGAAGTTCGCACTGGTGAATGCGATCGTGTAGTTGCCGCCTGCCGAAAGCGTGCCGATCGTAATAGCGTAGTTGCCGACATTTTGGCCGGCAGCGCGGCCGAGTGCTCCGACGAAGACCGCAGACGTGTCACCGTTGACGAGCCCGCTAAAGCCGTAAGTCAAAGTGGGATCGGCGGTACCATAGACCTTAGTTTGCGGATTTGCCGTCACCGACAACAGCGCCTTGGTAATCGAGAAATTGGCACCTGTGAACGAGATCGTGTAGTTGCCGCCCGCCGACAAGGTTCCAAGATTGATGGCGTAGTTCCCGACATTTTCGCCCGGCGCACGGCCGAGCGCGCCCACGAAGACGGCCGACGTGTCACCGTTCGCGAGGCCGCTGAAGCTGTAGGTTAGCGTAGGATCGCTTGTGCCGTAGACCTTGCTCTGCGGATCGGCGACCACCGACAAAAGTGCCTTGGTAATCGAGAAATTGGCACCCGTGAATTCGATCGTGTAGTTGCCGCCAGCCGAGAGCGTGCCTTGGTTGATCGCGTAGTTTCCGACATTCTCGCCGGCAGCGCGGCTGAGCGCACCGCTGAATACAGCGGACGTGTCGCCGTTGACGAGCCCGCTGACGCTGTAGGTCAAGGTCGGGTCGCTTGTGCCGTACACCTTGGACAAGGGATCGGCAGTAACCGATAGCAGCGCGGTGTCGACGGTCAACTTCCCCGTGCTCACAAAGCTCAGGGCATATCCGGCCGGCGAGGTGAGCGAGCCCTGACTGACGGTGATTGTGTAGGGTCCGCCGGCAACTGAGGCGCTGGCGGCCGAGCCGGCCGACGTGATCGACGGGCTGCCGGTCAAAGCCGTTGCTGCTGTGTCGGCGAGATATACGCCGGCGATCCCTGGATCGAACCCGGTAACGGTATAGGCCGATGCGAGCGCAGCACTGTCATCGGTGCCGTAAGTTTTCACTTGATCGGTGGTCGTCAGCGTCAGCGTCGGCTGGAGTGCGAAGACGTAGCGATTGCCGCCCGACGCGACGCCCGTCGGATAGATGGTATTCCAGATTGCCGTATGGCCGCTGTTGAGAGCGCCGAACGTATCGCCCTCGGGGGCAGCGGAGTAGATCAGGAAACGCCCAGAGCCGGTGAGTGAAATGGCGCCGCTGCCGGCGTCATTGATGAAGTTGTTCGTCGCCGCCAGCACGACGGCGTCACCGCTCGCTGAACTGGCAATAACCGAGCCCGCAGCAATCGTCAGATCGCCGGACGAAACCGCGGTGAGATGCCCCGAACCCAGATTGCTATTGCCCAGAACCATTGAGGTGGCCGAACCGGCATTTTGAACAAACGCATCCGCTCCGTTGCTCTGGATCGACACGACGCCGCCGCCAATGTTGATCGGGGAGGCTGCGCTTCCGATCGTACCAAGCGTGTTCACCGGATTGGTCCCCAGGATCAGACCGACTGTATCGCCGGTGATGATGCCTGAGCCGCTGATGCCTGCGACGGTGCCTGTGCCACCAACACCAGTGCCAGGTGCGCCGGCATTGTCGGCGGAGAGCACGACGCCGCTACCGTTACCGGAAACGTTAATATTCGCATTGACAACGATGGATCCGCCAGCGTCGAGCGTGAGAGTGTGACCGGTTCCGATCGCGGTGACCGCCGCGTTCACAAAGATGTCGTCCACGGCCTGAAGCGTGACGTTGGTGCCGGTGGCTCCGGGTGAACCCCCGAGAGCGGCTTCGATGGTCGCCGCTGTAATAGTGCTGGCGGAGTTGCTGTATGGCAGCGTTCCCCCCGTCAGAATGGGATCTGGGTTGGGCGATGAGGCAACGATTGTCAGGGTGAGAGGATCGAGCAGCCAATCGCCAAGCGCGCCGTGCGCGGCGCCGGTGCTGACCATCGCAGTGTCGGCAACGCTGAGAATGTGGCCCGACGTTTCGACCATACCGCCATTGCCGGATTGCGAGCCGCCCAACGCTGTGACGGTGCCCGCGAACTTGGTCGTTCCAACGGACCAGACCGAAACCGTGCCGCCATTGCCGTTTGTGTGCGCGTCGGCGTGGATGGCCGCGCTCGCAGCGACGGTTGTGTTCTGAGCGGACGGGTAGGATCCGCTGCCATGCAGTCCGCCGCCAATCGCGATCGTGCCGCCACCTTTGTCGCCCGAAGCATCGATCACGGCATTGTCGGCAACGTTGACGGCATTGCCTGCGAGCGTGATGTTGCCGCCCGTTTGGCCGGCACCGTTTCCCGTCGCAGCGATCGTTCCGCCCGCCTCGACCATTCCGTCGCCGGCATCGAGCACGACCTCGCCATTGTGAACCGACGCCGACGTCGCCGAAATCATCCCGCTATTGTTGACGACATTGTCCGCGACATTAGCGGCGGCGCGCGCCGTCAGTAGGATTTTGCCGCCCGCACTGCTCAGCGTGCCGCTGTTGGCGACGAGCTCCTTGCGCGCGATTCCGTTCGCGTCTGTGGGGGTGGACTCAACCGGAGTTGTAATCGCATAGCGCAGCAGATTGTCGCCGTCGAAATCGACCGTAAACGCGCTGGCGCCACCCAGCACGATCTGGCCGGCGTCAGCCTGAATCAAACCTGAGTTGGAAACATGCGGTGCCGACAGAACGGCCGAGCCACCGTTGGCGACATGAATGGTGCCGGCATTGTCGACCGATGCGGACGGATTGGTCGAAGGCGTGGTCAGATCATAACGGCCGGAGGCAAAGTCGCCGTCAGCGATGTCCGATGTCGTGGCAAGCAAACCAGCGACGTTTATCTGACTCCCTTTGCCGAACAGGATGCCGTTTGCGTTGATGATCCAGATTTGACCGTTCGCTTGTAAATTTCCGTTGATTTGCGAGACGCCGCCACCGAGGACCCGATTGAGTGCGATCGCGGCGGCACTAGGTTGATCAAAGACGACGCTCGAGCCCGAACCGACCGAAAAGCTCTGCCAGTTGATGATGGTTGCGTTTGTTGATTGCGTGATGACAGTCGAGGTTGCGCTCGGCGTTGCGATCGTGGCCCCGCCATAGGCGACCGTTCCACCCGTCGGTTGCGCGTTGGCCGCGGCTATAGTCGCCATGGCTGCAACCACGACGCTTGTCGCTAGACGATGTAAAATTGAGCGCATGATCCATCCCAGTCGGGATTAACCTAGCGTTAACACTCTCTTCTGGGTAGCTAATTTCGGTCACGTCGTAAATAAAAGCGCCCGGGATGGAGTATTACACGGCAAATATTGTGTTAATAAAATCACAGCGACCCAGCTGCGCCCTTCTCGCCAGCAACGTTACCAGGGATAGAGATCAGATAGGAACGAAGCCGTACGCTGGAGCCAGTGGTTCTGTGCGTCGAGCCGAATGAGGAACGAGGCCGTCAGCCACGTCGCACCGACGATCGCCAGATCACGCGTTACGGTGAAGATCGTCTGGCGGACCTTGGCCCAGCGCTGCACCAGAAAATACAGAACAATCACCGCAACGAACGACAAGACGGTTTCAACAGATGGGACCGCCATCTGGAGTTCGAAGATGAATTGGTCCCAGGTCATGAACACGCCGCCTGTGAGACTCTACCGCACGCGAACTATCGCCCAACGCTTCTGAAGACACTAGGCCTCAATGGATTTAGGGTGCTTCCAGATCCGGAAAACTTTGTTCAAAGTGGCTGTATTGCTGGCAGTCGCGAACGCCCGATGCGAACGCGGCAGCCCCTCGCCACCGTTCTGAGATCCGGAGACAATCGTGACCGAACAGCCAGGATGCGTCCTGACCCGATGCGCGACGCCAGCGCCCGTTGGCTAATAACCAATAAAGCCAGCCGATCACCGAAACACAATGGGTCGACAAATGAGGTAAGAATACTCAATTCGGGAACAGCGTGACCGTACTTCGCGTCGGTTGCCGAGAACCGATGTTCGTTGATCTGCACGACGGAGATTGTAGTGACAGTTTTGGTGACGGGCGGGGCCGGATATATCGGCAGCCACATGACCTACGGCCTGATCGACCGAGGCGAGTCTGTTGTCGTACTCGATAATCTCGTCACCGGAATCCGCGGTCTGGTCAGCGAAAAGGCGAGTTTCGTCCAGGGCAACGCTGGCGATCCAGTACATGTGGAGCGGGTCATCAAGGACTTCGACGTGGACGCTGTCATCCATTTTGCTGGCTCGGTCGTTGTGCCGGAATCTGTCGCCGAGCCCCTGAAATATTACGCCAACAATACTGTCGTCTCACGCGCGCTGGCACAGGCCTGCGTCGATACAGGTGTGCGCCACTTCATATTTTCGTCAACCGCGGCCGTCTACGGCATGGGCAATGGGCAGATAGTCACTGAAGACACGCCCAAGGCGCCGATCAATCCTTACGGGCGCTCGAAACTCATGACGGAGTGGATGCTGCAAGACGCCGCAAACGCGCACGACTTTCGCTATGTGGCGCTCCGCTATTTCAATGTCGCCGGTGCAGACAGCCAAATGCGCACCGGCCAATCAACGCCGCGCGCAACGCATTTGATCAAACGCGCTTGCCAGGTTGCACTCAAGCGCGCGGCTGAGCTCGAAATATTTGGAACGGACTATCCGACCCCCGACGGAACGGGCGTTCGCGACTTTATCCACGTCGAGGATTTGATTGGCGCACATCTTCTTGCGCTCGACGCGCTGCGCGGCGGAGCCAGTCCTGCGACTTACAATTGCGGTTATGGCCGTGGCTACAGCGTTCGCCAGATCGTGGCCGCCATGGAGAAATTGACTGGCGCACCGCTTCCGGTTCGAGAGTCACCGCGGCGGGCAGGTGATCCGGCGTCGCTGATTGCCGATTCGACGCGACTGCAACGCGAGCTCAACTGGCGACCGAAGCATGACAGTCTCGAAGAGATTGTGCGTTCGGCATTCGAGTGGGAACGGCGTTTCAACTAAAGCGTCAGACCCGCCCGTCGCTCGTGCGGTGTGGGCAATTGGGATTTTGCGCGACCCCGACCGCTGCGTCACCGATATAGCTCTCGGCCATGTCCTCGTCGATTTCACCGCTTTTGGCAAGCAATTGACTAAGGGTTGGCCCCGACACAGATATAACAGGCGCAGGCGGACCCATTGGCTCTTGTTCACTAGTTGAAGCTGTCGCGGCGACTTGATCGGGCTCCTTCCATGGAATGCTGCCATGCGCGATGAGCGCTGGATTGGCCTTGGCGCGCACAAACGTGGCCGCAAGCAGCCGCACCATCTCATTGTCGCGCTGGCGCGCCGTGTCGCCGCCCATCACCACGCCGATGACGTGCGCGCCATCGCGCACAACCGATGAGACGAGATTGAAGCCGGAGGCATTGGTGTAACCGGTTTTGATTCCATCCGTGCCTTTGAAACGACCCAGCAGATTGTCGTGCGTGTAATAGGTCGCGCCATGGTAGCTGAAATTTGGAGTCGCAAAATAGGGATAGTACTGCGGGAAATCATAAGCCAAATGCCGCGCAAGAATTGCCAGATCGCTCGCGGTTGTAACCTGCAGCGGATCAGGCAGCCCCGATGCGTTGTGATAAAACGTATTGCGCATGCCGAGTGCGCGTGCTTTTTCGGTCATCAGCTGCGCGAAGTGACCTTCCGTGCCGCCAACGGTTTCCGCAATTGCGACGGCCACATCGTTGGCGGAGCGCACGACCACAGCTTTGATCGCTGTGTCGACCGTCATGGTCATGCCTGGCGAAAGCGCGAGATTGACCTTCAGTTGCGACGCGGCATGGCGCGAGATCGTGATCGACGAGTGCAGCGACAGCCGATGCGCCTTGAGCGCGTCAAACAGGAGATAGAGCGTCATCATCTTCGTCAGTGATGCCGGATGACGTTCGGCCGTGGAATTGCGCGCGTAGAGAACCTGACCGGACTGCCCGTCAACGATGAGCGCCGCATCGCGTCCTGTCACATGCGCATCAACGTCGTTCGGGCAGAACTCCGTCGTCTCTGTCGGCGACGTGCCTGCTGCGGCACTAGAAAACAGCAAGCACAGGGTGCAAGCGGCGAACGAAAAGCAGCGACGCGCACGCCGTGCGCTGTTGAGTCTCTTCCCTATCGAAGAATTTGCTCGCATACATCGCACCAGACAGTCGAGGCATTCCTATTAGTTAACCTCGCCTACGACGGAAAGTTCGCAATCGTTTCTTCGTAAATGAACGAAACCAACGAATTGATCCCATGTGAACGCGGACTTTAGCGCAAAGCGCCGGTACACGTCCCGAGGGCAGGTGCCCTCGAGCGCGGCGCGCAACTTGCGTCGTTCTAGTGCAAGTCTATGCTACGCCGGAACAAAATCCGATAACTGACGTTGCCGTTTCAAGCCTTGAGGACGCATCAACACATTGAGTACGGAGCTTTTCTGGATCAATAAATTTCCCGATGGCAATCTTGCCATCATGGCCGCACCCCGCCCAACCGATAATCTCGAGGACACAATTCTCGGCTGGCGGAGTGAAGGCATAGATGTTCTTGTCAGCCTGTTAGAGCCCTCCGAAGCGCCTGGCCTCACCGAACCAGAAACCCAACTCTGTCAGGAGTTCGGAATTGAATTCTTGTCCTTTCCAATTCGCGACAAGACCGTACCTGCCGCATTGGATGCATTTTCTGAAACCGTTCGGCTTTTGGCTGCGCGGGTTTCGGCGGGTCAGGGTGTGGCGATCCACTGCCGAGCTGGCATTGGCCGTTCCACTACCCTGGCGGCGTGCATCCTGATCTGGCTGGGCGTCGACGCCGAAGTGGCTCTAGACATGATAGCAGAAGCGCGCGGAATCGAAGTCCCGGAAACGGAAGCACAACGTCAATGGATCCTGGAATTTCCCGCCGCAGCGCGACGATTGCGCAATCAGCCTCGCGCCTGACTGGGCTCGCGCCTCTCGTGCACACCGATCGGCGCAATTGTCGGCGCGATCGCCGCGGCAAATTCACGTGCGCGCGCATTCAGCTGGACAAGTGCCTCCTGCGACTCCTTTTGCCCCAGTCTCCGCTCTGTCACACGCCGTATCGTCGCCAACTGCAGAAGAAATCGCTTGTAGGCCTCCAACAGGTTCGCGCTGGGATTTTGGGGAAGATCTCTCTCGTCGAACCGCAACCGCGCAATTCGCTCGCAATAGATGTTGCTGCTGGCATTTGCGCCATCGGCGTCCGATGTAAGCATCGACAGTGCCGAACGGATGAGGCTGCGAAGCTGTTCGATTTTGCGAAGAACATCAGGCTCGGCCGAGATCGAGATCGTCGGTTGCGTTAATGGTACCTCACTTGACGCAGGGGTGCCGAGCCGTTCGTTGTGGCTTGGTAAAACGCCGGCGGCAATCTGAGCCGCTCGGACAGTTGCGGCAGCCTGGATGCGCGCCGAACGCACGCTGCCGCGGACAAAAATCTGCGCGCCGATAAGGATGAACGCGCCGCCTAGAAGGATTTGCCAGTCCTTAACCCAATAGTAGGCGAGCCAGAACGCGTCTGGGAGTGAATTCACGAAAATTCGCGCCGATTGGCCGATCGCTGTCAACCAGTTCGCTGAATCCATTGCTGCCGCTTTTGGGTGCCGATTCAACAATACGTCGTATCGAAATCGACTGCTATGGCCCCCGTGGAACCAACGTCCAGCAGGTGAATTCCAGTGAGCGCCAGAACGCCCTTTGAAATCACTTATTTTTTTTGGCTTCGTTTTCCGGATTTGCGCTTTTCGCTAGATTTGGCCCCCGTACGAAGGCGCTGAGTAAATTCTCGCGTCAATCGAACTCCTGCGCCACCTTGCGTGTCCTCAAAGATAAGCGCAACTCCAGCATTGATGAAAGCTGCCTCTATACTTGCTATCGTCCCTGATTTTACTTCTTTGCCCGCTTCGTACCGAGAGACGGTGTTCAGGTTTACTCGTGCTTTATCGGCTAGTTCCTGAATCGTCCAGCCCAGCGCCGCCCGAGCCATGCGAACGTGCACCGGCAGCATCATCTCTTGACACCGATCCACCTTGAGAGTAGATTTTTTCTACTCTCAAGATTAATTTTTAATAGTGCGAGGTGTTTTATACGATGAATAGCGATGTTATTCTCCATTCCGAGCTATCTCATTATCTGATTCTGGCTAATACCCTCAAAGAGCGCTACGGCGAGCTGGATGACGAGACGCGCAGAGACACGCTGGAGGGAATCTCGGACTTGCCGGAGGCTATTGCGGCTGTAATTCGCTCCAGCCTTGATGATGAGGCATTCATCGTTGGCATCAAAGGGCGACTCGACGAGCTACAGGCCCGACTTGCGCGGTTGAGGGAGCGCTACGAAAAAAAGCGGGCCCTCGTGCGCTGGGCTATGGTCGAGGCCGATCTCGAGAAGGTTATGGCGGCCGACCTTTCGGTCAGCTTGCGTAAGGGTGGCACGAAGCTGGAGGTCATCGACGAGGCCCACGTCCCCAGAGACTATTTCGTGCCACAACCGGCCAAGCTAGACCGCAAGGCTCTGACCGAAGCTCTCAAGCAAGGGGAAATGGTCAACGGCGCCTTACTCGTTCTGGCCGATCCGACCATCTCGGTGCGCGTGCGATGAGCGCGTTCTCTCCGGCGCAGCTGCGCAAGCTTGTCGGTAAACTCGATCGCGCAAACGTCCACAGTCGCACCGTCGAGGGCAGACGAATCGACTATATCGAGGGCTGGTTTGCACTGAGCGAGGCCAACGCAATCTTCGGTTTTGCCAACTGGGATCGCGAGACCGTGCACTTTGAGCGGCTGTTCGAGCGAACGCGCGGAGAGATGACCAGTTGCGCTTATTCGAGTCGGGTACGGGTGCTCGTGCGCGCAGGTGATACGATCATCGCAAGAGAAGGCACCGGATGCGGCACGGCATCGGCTCGCAATGCCGCTGACGCCCATGAACGCGCCATAAAGGCGGCAGAGACCGACGCAACCAAACGAGCCCTGGCAACCTTCGGCAACCGTTTTGGTCTTTGTCTCTACGATAAAGAACAGGCCGGAGTCAGCGAGCCAGCACTGCGCGCGCTGGAGATTTTCTGTCCGGATGGGCGAATGTTCGCCGAGAGACTGTCACCGGAAGGCTTCTGTACAGCGCTTCGCAAGATTATCGACAGCACCACCGATATCACTGAGCTTGCGGCATGGCAGCAGCGAAATGCGTCCGTAATCGACCACCTCCGTTCACTCGCACCCGGACTCAAGACGCAACGCGGAGAACACTATGCCGACGTTCTGGAGAGATTATTTCGATCAAAGCTGGACTCTGCAGGGGACGACGCGACCACTGATCGCAAGGAAACGATGAACGGGCAACCCGTAACAACCGACGAGGTCGCGCCGCTGAGTCCTCCGTTTCCAATGGCCCCCTCTCGAATCGCCTCCGGACCGCGGATCGACAAGGCTGCTCTGACCTATAGAACCGTCCGCCGTTTGCGCGACAAAGCTCACTTACGCCTTGTGGCGAACCTTGGCTGCCTCGTCTGCGGCCGCCGGCCCTGTCACGCCCACCATGTCCGTCATGCCCAACCACGTGGCTTAAGCCAGAAAGTCAGTGATGAGTTCGTGGTTCCTCTTTGTTTTCTCCACCATCGGGCTCTACACGACTCGAGATCAGAAGAACTTTGGTGGCACGACCGAGGGATCGACCCGTTGCCCATCTCCGAACGGCTTTGGGCCGAGAGCCACTCGCGCACTGAATCCAACCTTAATTCGGACGTTGCAGAAAACGAGTCGACTGCGCCAACAACCAATGAAACTTGATCAATCTCAGCCACCCCTGCCAGACAAATCGTCCCGACCCACAAAGGACGGTCAGAATTTGGAGGGCCGTATTGGATTTGGCCATGTGGCCGACATTCGCGAGTTGGCGGAGCTGGTAGTTTCAAGCAAATCCATCAACGCAAGCCGGAACAATGCAAAGGAGCACATCGGCAAAAGGACTTCGCGTGATAGACTGCACGCGATCGAATGCGGCGCTTTATCGACACTGCGGCTGATTGAGGGCGAAGATCAGAAAGTCTACCGACGACTGGCGGCACGGCTATTTGCCGAGTTAATGCCAAGAACAGTAGTAGAGGCTATGCTTGTTGATCAGATGGTTGGCGATCTTTGGCGGCTGAGACGGGTTGAACGCGCCGAACGCGCCTATTTTGAACAAATTCGGGCTACGGCCGTTGTGCGAGTTCTGCGCAACCTTTCTGCCAACGAGCTTCGGCTCGTGCCCGAATTCGTCAAACGGGAAACACTTCCAGTTGGTGACGGCGTCGAGGCGATCTCGACCTCCGTGAGCCGGAAACTTGAGGCGGCCGTAGATCCGGACAAGGTGATGCTCGATGGCGTCGTTTCTCCAGACAGTGCGTTTCCCTACTCGAGCCTTGAGCAAATTCGGCGCTCCTTGATGCGCGATATACTGCGCAAGCAGGCTTTTCTGATGGAGCGCAGGGTTAGGGCTGACGATCAAGCCTGAATCAAAAGACCTCTCCGAAAGGGAGCGCACGCTGAAACCGCTGATCGGTCCAATAAGTAACCCTCACGCCAGGCAAAGGAACGAAGATCAACACGATCAAAAAGGTGCGTGCCCCGCGCGCTTAAAAGTGCGGTTATGACTTGCACCCTTGTCCTTCGGCGAGCGGCACCTTGCATTGGCACTTGACGAGAAATTTGCCTTAAGTCTAGGTTTGGTAGCGCGAGGAGCCGAGTCAGCAATTGCCGACTCGAGCTGGCGCTGAGCCATTTGCAGATCTGTAAATGTAAGCGCCCCCGAACTAGCTTTTCCTGCATTGAGAATGCGGTGAATTGTGTCCAATTCGGAGTCACGATCATGACAACAGAAAAGCAGTACGCAGCTAACCGCGCAAATGCGACGGCGAGCACCGGACCAAAGTCTGAACGCGGCAAATCCATAGCACGGTTGAACGCTGTAAAGCATGGCGCGTTCGCGACTCTGCACTTGCTTCCCGGCGAAGACGAAAGCGAATACGAACGGCTGTCCATG
>Ga0207693_10001297_pt1 | contig 22200 bp, 21 predicted proteins | sample LARL81metaG_FD_184347 | JGI IMG/M metagenome (GOLD analysis project Ga0207693, IMG submission 184347) | Corn, switchgrass and miscanthus rhizosphere microbial communities from Kellogg Biological Station, Michigan, USA - LAR L8-1 metaG... | ecosystem: Host-associated > Plants > Roots >... | reverse complement strand
ACACTCGCTACCAAGCGGACGCTACCCCTTACTTGGGCCGGACTTGCACCGGCTGGATCGCACCAGCTTTGCCTGGCGCACTCACTCGATGACCTCGTCGGCAAGCGCCAGCAGCTTCGGAGGTACGTCGAGTCTGAGCGCCCTTGCGGTCTTCAGGTTGAGCACGAATTCGAACGTAGTCGGCTGCATGACCGGCATGTCCGCCGGCCGCGCGCCTTTCAGGATCTGCCCTACGTAATCGCCCGCCTGCCGATACATCCAGCTGATGCTTGGGCCATAGCTCGAGAGCCCGCCGGCCACTGCGAACTGGCGCACGAAACACACGGCCGGGAGCTTGTGCTGGTGGGCGAACGAGACAATCTGCTCGCGTCGATCCAGCAGAATTGGATCAGTTGCGGTGATGAATGCGTCGGCTTTGGCACGTAGCAACTGCTCGAATGCGGCGTCGATTTCGGGCGCGTTTCTGGCATTGAGCGTGACGGTCTCCAGACCGAGTTTCTTTGCTCCTGCCTCTGCGTCCGCCTGTTCAACTTTGACATTGGGGTTGTTGGGGTTCATCAGCAGCGCAACGCGAGAAACGTTTGGGGCAATTTCCCGGAGGAGTTCGACTCGCTTTCCGCCGAGTACATTTTGGTTGAAAAGGATGCCAGTCACGTGCTCGCCGGGGCGGTTTAGACCTTTGACCAGTCCAAAGCGGACTGGGTCGCCGCCAATCGTGAAAACTACAGGTACCGTGTTGCTCGCACGCTGCGCGGCGCGTGCGGAAGCGACATCCCCCGTGGCAGCAATGGCAACCGCACCCATGGCTACAAGTTCAGCCGCGAGCGTCGGTAGTGCCTCATAGTCCCCATGGGCCCATCGCTCCTCTATGCGGACATTTCTGCCCTCGACGAAGCCGGTCTTCGCCAAACCCTCCCGAAACGAGTCAGCATTGAAGCGATAGGTATCGGGCGAGGCGCTGTTCAGGAAGCCCACAAGCGGCGCGTTCTGCTGCGCACGCGCTGCGAGTGGCAAGGCAGTCGCGCCGCCCAGCAGCGTAATGAAATCACGTCGTTTCATGTGTGCCCCCTCATGGCCGGGATCACATCCTACCACATGGGAGCTCTGTGGTGCATCACAGCAAATCTGGGTGCCGATTGACCACTTGGTGTATCGCAACTTCCGGCCGAGAAGTGCCAGGAGCGGAAATTGGCCTCATGCTAGCCCCAGCCGTGCTCAGATAGGTCGAATACATTGCCATTAATGTCTTTGCATTTCTTTTCAGCGTCGACGCCAGGATAATTTGGTAATTGCATGCCCGCAAGGCATTCACAAAAATCTCGCCAAGCAGGCCCCCACTCTCTGGGGCGCCGCTTGGGGAGAGCCCCTCGGTTCCATATAGCGTTTGAGCGGAGGGGCGACGCAACCTCGTACAACCGGGCGATGCTGCACGTCTCTTCTTGACCCAGCGACTTCCGACGGCGGTAGCTACGCCATGCTGTAAGCGACCCGAAGGCATGTCACCGGTATTCCTGAGGCTCAGGAATAAGCCTCGACGCAAGCGGTTGTTAACCCCTTGTGCCCAAGACTCACGACCTGCCGATGACAGTGCACGCAGGGGAAACAGATGATGCAACACGCCGCAGGGGCAGCATCAATCGCAGGCTCAATTTTTCTGTTTTTGCTTTTTATCGCATTGCTCTACGACCTCATCGCCGTGTATTCCGCCCGACGTCGATTTGCCAGGCTGCTGGCGCTGAGAAAATTTTGGCTTCGGCGCAGATCTTAACTTCCCGGGTGAAAGGCTGAAGCGAAGCCGTTTGCGCGGGTGCGATGACCTCCAATATGAGGACCCATTCCGCTAAGATCTTCGCCCTGTAAAATCCGGATTCGAGTGTGAACCAGATCACAGAGGCCCAGATCGCAGGCGAGGTAATAACAATCCCAACCTAATTGGAGGAGCTAGGACGACCTCCGATGGAGTCCGGTCTGGCCCCACCCGAGGCTTTGGTAACGCCTAGAACCCTGGACTCGCTAAACATGGGCGCAGATTCACGATAGGATATCCGGGGTTAGCCACTTTTAATGAGCCCTGGCGAGGGGCTGAAGGGAGCGAGCATGGGTGACCAGAAGCAGAAGCCAGAATCGAACGCCACTTCCTCGCCAGTCGGTGAAGATAAAGTGCAGGGGAGCACAAAGCTGAGCGAGGAGGAGTTGCAGAAGGTGTCCGGCGGAAAGGTGACTTTCCAGGATTTTCCGTACGTGAAAAAGGTGGATAAGTCTTCCCCTCTCTGACGGTGGGTTCAGCCTTATTCCCATCTGCGGTGAGATTGCCGCGCGGTTTCCTCGTGGTAAAAGCGGTTGGCGAGATCACGAGGTAATAATGGAGGAGAAATCTAATGAGCAACGAAAACCCGAAGGAGCAGCCGACGCTTTCGCCCGATTCCCTACTCGAGACCAGCAAGAAAGGCGACATCGAGCTCACCGAACAGGAGCTCGGGAAGGTCTCCGGCGGCAAGTTCACAACCACGACCAAGGATAAAGTCGACACGTACTTGGCTTATGAGTTAACTAATAGGGCCTAAGCGGCAGGAACAGCTAAGCTTCGCAGAAAGGACGTATGTGGAAGGACCTGCCCTCGGAAGCGAATGGCTATCCGACGGACGTTCCCTATGTGCGGACGTTTTTTCGCAGCTTGGCGCCGGCTTGGCTCGATCACGTAGCCATCGTGTCGGGATTTAACCCGCCCGAACGGGGCGCCGGGTTTACGTTCTGCGAGTTGGGCTGCGGCCAAGGGGTGACTACTGCGATCCTGGCGGCGACGCATCCGGATGGCCACTTTCACGGCATTGACGTCATGCCGTCGCACATCGAGCATGCACGCCGATTTGCGACGGAAGGCACAATCGTCAATATCAACTTTCACACCACCGATTTCGCCACGGCCGCCGGCATGGACCTGCCCGGCTTCGACTACATCGTGGCACACGGCGTCTATTCCTGGGTGAATGCTGAAAGCAAAGCGGCTTTGCGAGCCTTCATCGATCGGCACCTCAAACCGGGCGGGCTCGTTTACATCAGCTACAATGCCATCCCGGGGCGAGCAAACGATCTGCCCTTTCAACGGCTGATGCGGGCGCTCGGCAAAAGCCTTCCCGGAGACAGCATGAGTCGATTCACGGCCGCCGCCACGATCGTGGACAGGCTTGCCGATCTAAAGCCGCCGGCTCTCGCAGCAAGCTCGTTCTTGCATCGCCTGAGAAAGAATAATAAGCGTCGTGCCGAGCCCTATCTCGTCCACGAACTCATGAGCGAAAACTGGGAGGCGCTGTGCGTCACGCAGGTTCGCGCCGAGATGGCTACGCTCGGGCTCGCACCTGTCGGATCTGCAACACTGATTGAGAACTTTGATTCATTGGTCCTGGGGCGAGATGCGCGCAAGGCTCTCGCCGCCATTTCCGAAAACGATGTGCGCGAGTTGGCGCGCGACTTCCTTATCACTCAATCTTTCCGGTCGGACGTGTTTGTTCGTGCAGGCCGGCGACTGAATGAAGATGAGCGATATCAGCGGCTGCGGGCCACCACCTTTGCGCTCGCCCGTCCGCGTCGCGCGATCAAGTACAGCATGGCTACCCCTGCGGGTCGCCTCAGATACGGCAATGCCGCCGCGCGCGACATTGTCTCCGTGCTTTCCGCTGGCCCCGCTTCCCTCGCTGAAATCACTGCGAAATCCACTCTTGCCGGTCAGGATCTGTTGGCTAACGTCTTGGTGCTGTGCGCGGCCGATGCGGTGTGGCCCGTCGAGTCGCGTCGCGTATCTGTCTCAGCAGTGAACGAAGCCATTCTTCGACGTCTCGGTGGATCCGAAGAGGTTCTTTATCTTGCCCTTCCCTGCGGCACGGCTGTGGCGATGGATGATGCCCTGCTTCTTCTTAGGGGCGGCAGAGGAACCGGCGCAGGCAAGCTCGGCGATTGGCAAGACTTCCTGGCTTCGCACAACGTCTCGCTCTTGGGTGCACGCTCGCGGCGCGCGACCAAACGAACGACGCGACAACCGCGCCATCGAGGAGCGTGACGAACGACGGCGCGCAATCGGCAAAGGCCCGCGGAGAACAGCGAACCTTCATATCCCATGATGCTTGCATCGTCGGGAACGAACTCGCCCCGCTCCGCTTGCGCAAGACCTCTTCAATGGCGGCTCGGGTTTGCTGCGTGATGCAAGGCGGTCACAACGAATAGCCCGAGATTGTCGCCGTCTGGAAGTTGTATGTGAGATAATTCGCCGGCGGGTCTTTCGGAGGCGCAGTCGGCTTTCCACCCGAGATATGTTCGAGTTCATCCGTGGTCAGTTCGTCATCTTGGTTCGTTAGTTCGCGCCTATGTTTTGTCATTTTGGGCTCCTTCAGTAACCGTCATTTCAGCCGAAGTTCATTATGGGTACGCTTGGGGGGGTCGAGCCGGCCTGCGGCGCTGAGGACGACCGCATACCGACCAAAATGGCGATTATTCCTCCCGAGACGTGCGCAAGTTCGTCCTGGGTCAATTCCCGGTCACTCGATTCCCGCACTTGCTTGCTCGTTGCAAACTTGTTTGCTGTGGTCATCATAGTGGTCATTGTAGCTGCTCCTCTGCTTGAGATTGCCGGAGGCAATGTAGCTAGCAGCGGGTCCACCGCGCCGCAGTGATGGCCGTCACAAAAATTGCGTTTCCTGCGCCTTTGGCTCTTGCTTGGCAGCGTGTAGCCTGATTGCGGGATGCTACCGAGCACCAGCGAACCCCTCCTCGCGGCCTTCCAAAACGCAAATCTTTGACGGCCATCACTGCAGTCGGGACTGAAGCGTGTCAAAGCTCTCCTCGTCTCACCACAGGAGAGAAAACCATGACGAGCAAATGCACTGACCAAAGCGACCCCCGGACGGCTGACGAGAAGCTGGAGGTAGCGACCCTGCGCAACGCCGAGTTAACTGAAAAGGAACTCGGGAATGCCACCGGGGGACGCAGTTGCTGCGCGGGGGCACATTATCCAACAGTAACAATTATCTGCCGATGACTTCCTGAGCACCCGTCACGGGGGCACTCCTGAAAGGTGAAGTGTCGAAAGTGGCACGAGCGGGATGACGCGAGAGTGTCAAGTCCGGTTCTGTGAGAGGCTCGGGGCGAAATTCCGCGGGCCTACTCGGCAAAAGCCGAATGACACTTGAGGAGGGGAAATCGCCTCCGCCGCATCTTAGTGCTATCGGTGCCCGCGCGCCCGCATGTCGCCGCGCAATGCCGGCTACGAGCTGCGGCCCGCCTGTGCTCACGCCACCGCCGCAGCCACCGCCCGGCGCGCGAGCACGCCGACGAGGTGCGCGCGGTACTCGGCGCTGCCGTGGATGTCGCTCGCCATTCCGTCCGCCGGCATCGTCATTCCTTCCAGCGATTTGGGGCCGAAGCGCTTCTTGAGCGCCTCCTCGAAAGCGGGCACCCGGAACACGCCGTTGGCACCTGCGCCGGTCACGGCCACGCGTATCTCGGAGCTGCGCTTGGACACAAAGACTCCGACCAGAGCAAAGCGAGACGCGGGGTTGGGAAATTTCACATAGCCCGCCTTGCTTGGCTTCGGGAACTGCACCTTGGTGATGATCTCGTCGGGCTCGAGTGCGGTTTCGAACAGCCCCTTGAAGAACTCGTCGGCATGGATGCGGCGTTTATTGGTGATGATGGTCGCTCCAAGGCCAAGCACCCCGGCTGGATAATCCGCGTTGGGATCGTTGTTCGCGATCGAGCCGCCGAGCGTGCCCCGGTGCCGGACCGCCGGGTCCCCGATCTTGCCCGCGAGCTCCGCCAGCGCTGGAATGCTTTCTTTGAGCACGGAAGAGGTGGCGACATCGACGTGGGGCGTCATGGCGCCGATGGTCAGGGTCCGGCCGCTCATCTCAATTCCGCTCAGGCCCTCGATCTTCGAGAGATCGACAAGATGCTTCGGCCCGGCGAGCCGCAGCTTCATGGTCGGGATCAGCGTGTGACCGCCGGCGAGAAGTTTGGCTTCCTCCTCCTTGGCGAGCAGGCTGGCCGCCTGCCTCACGGTCGTTGGCCGATGCTGGCTGAATGCGTACATGGTGATCTCCTATATCGCTGCTCGCGCGTGACTGACCTTCTGCAATGAGCGCCATACCGTCTGTGCGGTGGCAGGCATGGACAATTCCTCGGTGCCGATCGCATCGGTAAGGGCATTGATCACGGCAGCAGGCGCGGCAATCGCGCCCGCCTCGCCGCAGCCCTTGATGCCGAGGGGATTTCCCGGCGACTTGGTCTCCGTCGTCTCGACCTTCAGCGCCGGCAGATCCTGTGCGCGCGGCACGCAATAGTCCATCAGGGACCCGGTGACGAGCTGGCCATCCCTGTCATAAACCGTGCGTTCCAGCAATGCTTGGCCTATGCCCTGCGCAATCCCACCATGGACCTGGCCTTCAACGATCATCGGGTTGATGACCGTGCCGAAATCATCAACCGCGGTCCATGCAACGATCTCGCTTTCTCCGGTCTGCGGATCGACCTCGACCTCGCAGACATGACAGCCGGCCGGGAAGGTGAAATTGGTCGGATCATAGAACGCACCTTCCTTGAGCCCAGGCTCCAAGTCCTGCCCGGCAAATCTGTGCGCGGTATAGGCGCCGAGCGCGACTTCGCCAAAGCCCACGGACTTGTCGGTTCCCCCGACGGTGAACTTGCCGTCCTGGAATACGATATCGCCCTCGGCAGCTTCGAGGAGATGCGCGGCGACTTTTTTTGCCTTCGCTTCGATCTTGTCGAGCGCCTTGACGATCGCGGAAATGCCGACCGCACCGGACCGGGACCCGTAGGTGCCCATACCGAACTGCACCTTGTCCGTGTCCCCATGGACCACGCTCACGTTCCCGATCGGAATGCCCAGCCGCTCTGAAACCACCTGCGCGAAGGTTGTCTCGTGGCCTTGGCCGTGCTGATGACAGCCCGTCAGCACTTCCACGCTGCCCGTGGGATTGACACGTATCTCTGCAGATTCCCACAGTCCTACGCCGCATCCGAGCGAACCTACCGCCTGACTCGGCGCGATCCCGCACGCTTCGATGTATGTCGAGAAACCAATTCCGCGCATCTTGCCGCGGGCCTCGGCGTCGCGCTTGCGCTTTCCCACTCCGGCAAGATCGGCGGCCTCCAGCGCCCGCTTGAGCGAGGCGTGATAGTCGCCGGCGTCGTAGCTCATGATGACAGGAGTCTGATGCGGGAAATGGTCGATGAAGTTCTTCTTGCGCAGATCTACGGGATCGATGCCCATCTGCCGCGCGGCGACTTCCACCAGCCGCTCGACCACGTAAGTGGCCTCCGGGCGCCCCGCCCCGCGGTAGGCGTCAACCGGGGCGGTATTTGTATAGACAGCATCGACCTCGCAGTAGATCGCTGGGATTGCATACTGACCGGAGAGGAGCGTGGCGTAGAGATATGTCGGAACGGATGACGAGAAGGTCGACATGTAGGCCCCGAGATTGGCAATCGTCTTCACGCGCAAGCCCAGAATTTTGCCCTGATCGTCCAAAGCCATCTCCGCGCGCGTAACATGATCGCGGCCGTGAGCGTCGGCCAGGAACGCCTCCGAACGACCGGCGACCCATTTCACCGGCCGGCCGACCCTTCGCGCTGCCCACAGGCAGATCACTTCCTCGGGGTAGATGAAGATCTTGGAGCCGAACCCTCCACCCACATCAGGCGCTATCACGCGCAGCTTGTGCTCGGGCGTCACGCCCACGAATGCGGATATCACAAGCCGGGCGACGTGGGGGTTTTGGGTCGTATTCCAGAGCGTAAGCGTATCGGAGCCTGCATCGTACTCGCCGATGGCCGCGCGCGGCTCGATCGCATTCGGCACCAGCCGATTGTTGATGAGCTCCAGCCTGGTCACATGCCTGGCTGATTTGATTGCGCCTTCGGCCGCAGCCGCATCTCCAAGATGCCAGCGGTAAATCGTGTTCTGGGGAGCAACGTCGTGGATCTGCGGAGCGCTGTCTGCTTGCGCCTGCGCAGGATCGACGACCGCGGGCAACAGCTCATAATCCACTTTCACCTTCTCCGCGGCATCCATGGCCTGGGCGAGAGTCTCGGCAATGATCACGGCCACCGGATCGCCGACGAAGTTGGCTTTGCCATGCGCAATGGCGGGATGCGGCGCCATCTTCATTTGGGAGCCGTCCTTGGAGGTGATCATCCAGCCGCAGATGAGACCGCCGATCTTGTCGGCCGCGAGATCCGCGCCAGTGAACACCGCCAGCACTCCCGGCATTGCACGCGCAGCGGCGGTATCGATTCCTTTGATCTTGGCGTGGGCATGCGGAGAGCGCAGGACGAAGGCATATGCCTGCCCCGGACGGGTAATGTCATCGGTGTAGTGGGCCCTGCCGGTGATGAAGCGGTGATCTTCTTTCCGGCGCACTGGCGCGCCGATCCCGGTTGCGCCCATGGCTGGCTCCTTCCTTACGTGTGCAGCCGGCTAAACGGCCGCGCTACCGGCATCGCGCCCGATTGGCGCTGACGGCATTTCACCAAGGCTCGGCGCGATGCTCACGCGCTCGGCTTGCCGCGTGGGCAAAATCGCTACTGACCCTGTGCAACCCGTCTGTCCCGCCAGCGATTTGGCTCACCCTACAATCGGTGTGACGTTCATCTCATCGAGCATCTAAGCGGCGGGTTTGCCGGGCTGGCCCTGCATAGCCTTGGCGCCGGCCGCGATCGCTTTGACGATGTTATGGTACCCGGTACAGCGGCAGAGGTTGCCTTCAAGCTCGTGGCGAATGGTGGGATCGTCCAGGTCGTGGCCCTTGCGGTAGACCATATCCACCGCCGTCATGATCATGCCCGGGGTGCAATAGCCGCACTGGAGCCCGTGATTCTCGCGGAAAGCCTCCTGCATGGGATGCAGCGGCCCGTTCGGATCAGCCAAGCCCTCAATGGTCAGCACATCCGCGCCCTCGATCTGCCAGACGAAGACCGTGCACGCCTTCACGGCCTTGCCGTTCACGTGCACGACGCAGGCGCCGCACTGGGACGTGTCGCAGCCCACATGCGTGCCGGTAAGGCGCAGGTTCTCGCGCAGGAACTGCACCAACAGGGTGCGGGGGTCGACATCACTGGTGACGGCTTTACCGTTCACCGTCAGCGCGACGGCGGTCATTGGCTTTCCTCCTTGAACTGCCTCAAAAGTCTCGGTCTGGGCGCCGGCGGACAAGCCCGGCGACGGAACGGGTTAAATCGGGGGGATTTTGCGGATTTGCAGGGGAATAAGTCAACTCTGAACCCTCAGTGCTCGATATAGCCTTGGCGAGAGGGCTTCGGACTATGGCTGCGCGGGCGCTTGGGCCCCGCTGCCAACCGCAACCGTGAACTTCAGAAAGAAGTCGTCCGCAGTCTTTTTGGCGGCGCTGTTGATGAGGCGTTGTCCGAGTTGCGCCAGCTTTCCCCCGATTTGCGCCTCGACATCATAACTAAGCAGTGTCCCACCGTCCTTGTCGGCGAGGGATACTTTCGCTCCCCCTCTGGCAAAGCCCGCAACACCGCCGTCTCCTTCACCGGAGATGCGATAGCTGTTGGGCGGATCGAGGTCCAAGAGCTGCACCCTGCCCTTCCAGCGGGCCTTGACCGGTCCGACCTTCACCGTGGCAACCGCGCGGAACTCGCTGGCCGAAATCTTGTCGAGTTGCTCGCCGCCTGGAATGCAGGTTATGAGCACCTCAGGGTCATTGAGCTTCGCCCAAACCACTTCCCGGCTGGCGGGCAGCTGCACCTGCCCATTCATGGTCATGGCCATCAGCAATTCTCCATGGTGAGACAACCCGGTATAGAGCCTCGGGCGGCAACTGGGAAAGTGCCGCTTCGGGAGAAAACCATGCCGATGATCAACGCCGATGGCTGCCCCATCCACGTGGAAGTGGAAGGGCGGCAGGGAGCGCCCGTGCTCATGCTGTCCAATTCGCTCGGGACCACGCTGCACATGTGGGATGGCCAGGTCGGCCCCTTCACGGAGCACTTCCGGCTGGTGCGGTATGATCGCCGCGGGCATGGCCAATCGGGTGTGCCGCCAGGGCCCTACAGCATGGAAAGGCTCGGCCGGGATGTGCTCGCCGTGCTCGATGCTGTTGGCGTTGCGAAGACCAACTGGTGCGGTCTTTCGATGGGGGGCATGGTCGGCCAGTGGCTCGGGGCACATGCGCCCGAGCGTGTGGAACGTCTCGTCCTCACAAACACATCGAGCTATTTCGCGGATAAGGGCATGTGGAACGATCGGCTGCGCCTTGTGCGCGAGAAGGGCGTTGCCGCATTTGCTTCGGCGAACATGGAGCGGTGGTTTACGAAGGGCTTTCGCGAGCGCGCACCCAAAGTCGTCGCGCGCGTGCAGGAGATGTTCGCAGCGACCCCGCTCGAAGGCTATCTTGCCTGCGGTGCAGCGGTTCGCGACATGGACCATCGCGAGCTTCTGCCCAGGGTCAAGGTGCCGACCCTCGTTATCGCCGGCAAGCATGACCCCGCGACACCTCCTGAAGCCAACGAGTACATCAGCAAGCACATCGCGGGAGCGAAGTTCACCCTGCTCGATGCTGCCCATCTCTCCAATATTGAGCAGCCGGAAGCTTATACCAAGGCCGTGCTGGACTTCCTGATGGGTTGAGCCACTTGGTTGAGCCATGGCGGACGGCGGACAACCTGATCTCGCGCTGGCCGGAGAGTTTCCCGCGGCTACGTGGGACGAATGGCGAAGACTGGTCGACCGCGCGCTCAAAGGCGCCGCGTTTGAGAGCACGCTTGTCGGCAAAACCTACGACGGCTTGCGCATCGAGCCGCTGCGTGCGCGCAAGCCGCAGGCGAGCCTGGTCATTGGACGCGCGCCGGGCGCGCCCTGGTCAGTCATGCAGCGCCTGGACCACCCGGATCCGGCGGGCGCGAATGCGCAAGCCCGCGATGATCTGGCAAACGGCGCGACCGATCTCGCGATTGAATTTGCCGGAGCAATAGGAGCGCACGGATACGGCCTCGCGGGGGCGGAACGCGATGCAATCAGACGCGCGCTCGAGGGCATTGATCTTGCTTCCGGCGTAGGGGTCGATCTCGATCTGGGGCTCCAACCCATTGAGGCGATCAACAACATCACAGCAGTGGCGAGCGATCAGGGTACTGCGCCGGGCCACGTCAATATCCGTTTCGGTCTCGACCCCATCGGTGCGGCAGCCTTGGCAGGGGGCAGCGCACTTCCCTGGGCCACCCAAATGCACGAATTCAGCGCGCTGATCGCCGATCTCGCGGCGCGGGGATTTCGTGGACCGTTCGCTGCCGCTGACGCGCGCGTCATCCATGATGCGGGCGGCTCCCAGGTGCAAGAGCTCGCTTATGCGCTTGCCGTCGCGGTGCAATATCTTCGCCTGTTGGAAGCAGCGGGGCTTGAGCTGGATGCGGCCCGTCGCATGATCTATTTCCGCCTATCCGCTGACGCGGACCAGCTTTTGACAATCGGAAAGTTTCGCGCGTTACGCAAACTGTGGGCCCGCATCGAGGCGGCGTGTCGCTTGGCCCCGGCCCCGGCGTTCGTGGTTGCCCACACCGCCTGGCGCATGATGACAAGGCGCGACCCCTACGAGAACATCTTGCGTGCGACCATTGCGGTGCTGTCTGCCGGGCTCGCTGGCACCGATGCCATCTCGGCGCTTCCGTTCACCATGGCATTGGGTCTGCCCGACCATTTTGCGCGCCGCCTTGCGCGCAATACCCAACTCATTCTGCTGGACGAATCCAATCTGGCCAAGGTGAGCGATCCCGCTGCCGGCTCGGGCAGTATCGAAGATGTGACGGATCAACTTTGCCGCGCGGCCTGGAACGAGTTTCAGCAGATCGAAAGCATGGGCGGAGCATGGGCGGCGCTCGAACAAGGTGCGTTCCAGCGCAATGTCGCGCTCGTGCGCGCGCAACGGGAAGCCGCGGTGGCGCGGCGTGCAGACGCGCTCATCGGCACGAGTGATTTTCCCGATCTCGCCGAGCTGCCCGTGGCAGTGGAGGAGGTCGCGCCGCTATTCCCTTCTTCCCCTCCTCACAAGATTCGGTTCGATCCGCTGCCGCCGTTCCGCCTGGCGAAATCGTTTGAACAGTTGCGCGACGCATCGGATCGAATGGCCGCCCGTACTGGCGCGAGACCGAAGGTCTTCCTCGCAAATATCGGGTCCGTGTCCGATTTTGGTGCGCGCTCGACTTTCGCCAAAAATTTCTTCGCGACCGGAGGGATCGAAGCGCTGAGCAATAATGGATTTGTTGCTCGCGAGCAGATGCTCGGGGCGTTCGCGCGTTCGGGGGCACGGCTCGCGTGTCTTTGCTCGTCCCATGAGGTCTATGCCCGTGAGGCGGCACCAATTACGCAGGCGCTGCGCTCCGCAAACGCGTCCGTCTGGCTTGCGGGCCGGCCGGGCGCGCTTGAGGCCGAGCTCAAAGCTGCTGGGCTTTCCCGTTGCATTTTCGCCGGCTGCGATGTGCTCGAGGCGCTACGCGCAGCCCATTCCCTGGTAGGCGCGTAATGCATAGATTGGCGGAGATATGCGAGTGGCCCGAATGACACGCGTTCCGGATTTCACCGCGATCGATTTCGCCGATCCAGCCGGTGCCGCTCTGGAGGCCCCAGCTGATATGTGGCTGACGCCGGAGGGCATTCCGGTAAAGCCGCTCTACAGCCCCGATGACGTCAGTAGCCTCGATTTTCTAGATGGCCTCCCCGGCATCCCACCCTATCTGCGCGGCCCTTATCCTACCATGTACGTGACCCAGCCGTGGACCATCCGGCAATATGCCGGATTCTCCACCGCCGAGGAATCGAACGCCTTCTACCTGCGCAATCTGGCGGCCGGACAGACGGGGCTCTCGGTTGCTTTCGATCTCGCTACCCATCGCGGCTACGATTCCGATCACCCGCGCGTGCGTGGCGATGTCGGCATGGCGGGAGTAGCCATCGATTCGATCTACGACATGCGCACGCTGTTTGCGGGCATCCCGCTCGACCGCACGTCGGTGTCGATGACCATGAACGGTGCGGTCCTGCCGGTGCTCGCGCTCTACATCGTCGCGGCCGAGGAGCAGGAGGTGAAGCCGGAGCAGCTCTCCGGCACTATTCAGAACGACATCCTCAAAGAGTTCATGGTGCGCAACACCTATATCTATCCGCCCGCGGCATCGTTGCGCATCATCTCCGATATCTTTGCCTTCACGTCGGCGCACATGCCGAAATTCAACTCGATCTCCGTGTCGGGCTATCACATGCAGGAGGCGGGCGCGACGGCGGACCTGGAGCTCGCCTATACGCTGGCCGACGGCGTGGAATATGTGCGGGCCGGCCTCAACGCGGGTCTCGATATCGACCGCTTTGCGCCGCGCATCTCGTTCTTCTGGGCGATCGGCATGAACTTCTTCATGGAGATCGCGAAGCTGCGGGCGGCGCGCCTGCTCTGGGCAAAGCTGATGAAGCCGTTCACCCCCAAGGATGCGCGCTCGCTCTCGCTGCGCACCCATTGCCAGACCTCCGGCTGGTCGCTCGCCGCCCAGGACGTCTTCAATAACGTGGTGCGCACCGCTGTCGAGGCGATGGCAGCAACGCAGGGACACACGCAGTCTCTGCACACCAATGCGCTGGACGAGGCGCTTGCATTGCCGACGGATTTTTCCGCCCGCATCGCCCGCAATACGCAGCTCGTGCTCGCGCAGGAGAGCGGAGTAACACGCGTTATCGATCTGTGGGGCGGCTCGTTCTATCTTGAGCGGCTGACTTACGAGCTCGCGCGGGCAGCCTGGGCTCACATCGAAGAAGTCGAGCGCCTGGGCGGCATGGCCAAGGCGATCGAGGCCGGCCTGCCCAAGCTGCGGATCGAAGAGGCATCGGCGAAGACGCAGGCTCGCATCGATACCGGCCAGCAGGCGGTGATCGGGGTCAACAAATACCGCTCAGAAAATGAGAGCCCGATAGAGCTTCTGAAGATCGACAATGCAGCGGTGCGAGCATTGCAGATCGAGAAGCTCGAGCAACTCAAGCGGGAGCGCGATAGCAAGTCTGTGCAGGACGCGCTCTCAGCTTTGTCGCGCGCGGCAGCAACTGGTGACGGCAACCTGCTCGCACTCGCAGTCGATGCCGCACGGGCCAAGGCAACGGTCGGCGAGATCTCGTCCGCGCTGGAGCAGGTGTTTGGCCGTCACCGCGCGCCGATCAGAGCGATCACCGGTGTATACAAGCGGGAGGTCGGCACCATGTCGGAAGCCATCGCGCGCGTGCAACAGCGCATCCGCGAGTTCGAGGCCAGTGAAGGCCGGCGGCCGCGCATTCTTGTCGCCAAGATCGGACAAGACGGTCACGACCGCGGGCAAAAGGTGATCGCCACCGCGTTTGCAGATCTCGGGTTCGACGTCGACATCGGCCCGTTGTTCGCAACTCCGGCCGAGGCCGCGCGTCAGGCAGTCGAGAACGACGTACACATCCTGGGGGTATCCTCGCTCGCTGCCTCGCACCTGAGCCTGGTGCCGGAGCTCAAGGCTGCCCTCGTCAAGGAAGGGCGAGGGGACATCATGATTGTAGTCGGCGGTGTGGTGCCGCCACAGGATTACGCGGAGCTCGAGGGGGCGGGTGTCGAGGCGATCTTCCCACCGGGCACGGTGATCGCGGAAGCCGCCGAGCTGCTCCTCGACAAGCTCGCTGCGCGGCTCGGGCACGGCCGCGAGGCGGCGGAGTAATCATTCAATCCTAAATCAAAGCTAAGCACGTTAGCCCTTGATCTGACGGTGCACGGCTGGCCACGCGCCATCAATCATTACTGCGCGCTGCGCTCGGTCATACCTGGAGTCTCGGCAGGCTGGTCCACAATGGCACGCAAGCGCCGGATGACGTGATCCGCAACGATTGCATGCGCCTCGGCCGTGGGATGCATCGCGCCGCTATAGAGCCCGGCATAGGCCGGCTGCAGAATGTCGAAGAGCGAGGTCCCTTCCCGATGCGTGCTCGCGGTCAGAAAGGCGTCATTCGGGGTGCGGAACAAGCGCCAGCGATGGGCATAGGGCAAGGTTGCCGCCGGCGAATAGGGCTTGAACGGATCGCCGTTCGCGGGCTTGCGCGGCATGCGCATCGCTATCCCATCAGCCAGCCCGCGTTTTGGATCTCGCGCGCATAATCCGCGCTTGCTGAACTCGGGAATGTGATCCGTGACCAGCTGGAAACCCGTCCCAGTCCCGGTTGCAAGATGTGCGGGGCAGCCGGAACGACCGTTGCTTCCTGCAATGCATTCCAGACGTGCGAGGAATTCCCTCAGGAAATCCGCGGTCTCGTGCAAACGCGCACGGCTGAGATTGAGTCCGGGATGCACATCCATGCCGAGAGTTGGCAGCGAACCGCACAGCGCCCCGGTCTCATCGTACTGTATGGGCTCATAGGAGGATTGCACGACGCGTGCGGGCGCAATCCCAAACCCATCGTAGAGCGCGTCCTTGAGCGCCTTCATGCGCTGGTCCAGAACGCCCAGATAGACGCGCGATACCTGCGGTCCAAAGCGCATGGAGCCGCCCGCCACCGCCGCTATCGGAGCGAGGTCACCCAGGTTCTCGGTCAACGCAAAGGTCGCGAGCGCGCTGAAGCCCACGTCATTGCCACCGATCGACAGCAGCACGATGTCGACGGCGCGCTTGCGGAACTGCGGCGGGCACCAGGTCTTGCTGATGCTCCGCACCGCGAGTTGCGTGCTGCCGCGGGCGTAAATCGGCAATGTATAGCTTGCGCTCTGCGAGCGAGCGCCGCGACAAAGAAGATCGCTCAGCTGATCGAGTTGCGCGCGGACCTTGCCGCCGGGAATTTCCCCGGCGCCTTCCCGCGGATCCATATCGAGAAAGAGGCCCTCGGCCACTTCCGCCCCGGAGCAGGTGAAGCTTGCGAGCGTCACGGAGCGGTGGCGGTTCTCGAGCGCAAGCTCGATCGCTACGCGAACGGGATAGCCGTATTGCGAGCGGTGACAATCTCGACTGAGCCAGCGCGCCGATGCCTTCTCGAAGGCCGCCGCGAACTCGGGCGAGGAGAGCTTGTGGAAGCGTCCAGCTGCCTCGTCGTCCATGAACCTGCGCGGCAGCACCTTTGGATTGTAGTGGTCCTCGTTCGAGGCAAGCCCATAGCGCGGCATTGCCGCCTTCGCGATTGGTCTCGGCTCGGCCTGTGCGGTCAGGACGATGGGATCGTAGACCATCTCGCGCGCAGGGCTGAATTGCACCGGACGGTCCGGATTGCTTTCGCCCGAGGCAAAGGAATCACCCAACGCTACAACGAAAAGATCCTCGACCACGACATCCTGTTCGGCAAGGTCACGGCCGTCGGGCAGCTTGACCTTGACCGAGACACCGGAATGGGCGCGATCGCTCGCGTAGGGGACACGCGCGATCGTGAGCGTATCGGTGCACGCCGTACGCTTGCTTTCCGTTTTGCCGCCCCCGACACGGGGTTGCCATGTCCAAGTGCAATCGCCTTGGACGCCTTGCAGCTGTTGCGCTGCGATCCGCACGACCACCGTGTGCGCGTCAGGCAGAACATAATCCTCCTTCGCGACCCCCCAGGAATAGCGACGCTCGCACAATGGGGAATACCGGCGCGGCCGGCCGTTGATTTCGTAGCAGGTGTCGGCCAGCGTCTGCGCGGCCCAGCCGAGGCGGCTTTGCTGATAGCGCTTGCCGGCCGTGGCCGCGCAGCGATCCGGCGTAGAAGCATCCTTGCAATCGGGGTCGTTGAGAGCCCTCTCCGTGCGCCAGATGATGTCCGGCGGCAAGGGATGCGATGGATTGCCGCGCACCGCATTGAACGCAGTCTCATGCAGCGCGAAAGAACGAGTCTGTTTGAAGAAACGGAACGGATTCTCGACTTCCCAGATCAGATCGGCAGCACGAGCGGGCGCGAGCACGAAGCTCGCGCAAAGAGCTGCCCCGAGCAGAGCGAGGATCTCAAGGGAATTAACCCGAACGGCAGATGCAAGTGCTGGCGGACGCATGAATTCCTTCCCCGACCGCATTGCACGCTATAATCGTCAGGGGCGAATTTTACCCCTGATCTTGAGGCCGAATTACGTCCTGTGGACCTGATCTTCATGTCGTCGCGCCGCGGCCCCGCATTCCCTGATATTGCCCGACTGATTGACGGCATTCGCGCCGGCCAACGTGCGGTGATCGCGCGCGGCATCACTCTCATCGAAAGCCGCCGAAGCGACCATCAGAGATTGGCGCGCCTGCTCGTACAGGATCTGCTCCCCTTCACCGGCAGTGCCGTTCGCGTCGGCATCACCGGCGCGCCAGGCGTAGGCAAGTCCACCACCATCGATGCGCTCGGCAGCTTCCTCACCTGCCAAGGCCACTCGGTCGCTGTTCTTGCGGTCGATCCCTCATCCACGCGCAGCGGCGGCTCGATCCTGGCGGACAAGACCCGCATGCCCCGGCTCGCTGTCGATGAGCATGCATTCGTACGTCCCTCTCCCTCTTCCGGCACCCTCGGTGGGGTCGCGGCGAAAACGCGGGAGTGCATGCTGCTCCTCGAGGCGGCGGGCTACGACATCGTCCTGGTGGAGACCATGGGCACCGGCCAAGCGGAAACCGTGGTCGCGGACATGACCGATGTGTTCATGGTCCTGATGCTGCCGGGTGGGGGCGATGAGCTGCAAGGACTGAAAAAGGGAGCGGTCGAGCTCGCCGACATCATCGCCGTCAACAAGGCCGACGGAGACAATCGCCACCGCGCCATTACGGCCGCCGCCGAATATCGCGCCGCGCTGCATATCCTTACGCCGCGATCCCCGAGCTGGTCGCCGCCGGTCCTGACCTATTCAGCGCTGACAGGGGAGGGAGTTCCGCAGCTGTGGGAGACGATCAGCACACACGATGCGCGCATGCGCGCCTTGGGAGAGCGCGATGCGCGCCGGCGCGAGCAGCAGGTCAAATGGATGTGGGCAATGCTGGAGGAACGCATGCTCGCGCATGTGCGCTCGGACCCTGCGCTCAGGACCAAGCTGCCAACACTCGAGGTCGCAGTGGCGGAGGGCCGCATGTCCGCGGCCGTAGCGGTCGAGGAGATCGCCGCTGCGCTCGGCATATGACCGATAAGATCTGCCCATGAGCCTCACCATCCTGATCACGGGGTTCGGCCCGTTTCCCGGGGCACCTTTCAATCCAACCGGCGTGCTTGCAGAGGAGCTGGCGCGGCGGCGCCATCCCGCCTTCGCGAATGTCCGTCGCATCGCACATGTATTTCGGGTGAGCTACGATACCGTTGATCGCGAATTGCCGGTACTGCTCGGAAGCGAACGGCCCGACGTGTTGATCATGCTCGGAGTGGCGACGCGCAGCAATTACGTTCGCATCGAAACGCGGGCACGCAACACGGTTGCGCGCACGATACCCGATGCGGGGGGTGATGTTCCCTCCTCCAGCACCATTCGTGCCGGAGCCCCGGCAGCGGTGCCGCTGCGCACGCCAGCGCAACGGCTTCTCATGGCGGTCCGGGCAACTGGCCTGCCGGTCGTCATCTCTCGCGACGCCGGCGACTACCTCTGCAATTATCTCTGCTGGCGGGCCGCCGAATCCGCATCCAGCGGGCCGCCCCGGCTCATGTGCTTTGTGCACGTGCCCCAGGTCATCCGCTTGCCCATGCGGAGACTTGGCCGGCCGCGGTTCTCGCTCGATGATCTCGCGCTGGCAAGCGAAGCCATCCTGCGCGCGGCAATTCCCGCCGCGCGCACCCGCGGGTGACAGTATTGCTCAGCTTCGTAGGGGCCAGTCGGGGTCCCCGCCGTGGCCCCTACAAAATCTTAATGTGCGGCTGTGACACATCGCCATTGTACGAAGGCCTTGCCAGTGGCCATATTCCGGTCTGAAGCTTCCCGCCCATTGTCCTCATGCGTTCTTCCGCCCGCAAAGTGCTGACCGCCGTCCTCGCCCTCTTCATCTTTCCGCTCGCGGTACATGCGGCGCTCTATGCCAGCAAGGATCACCCGGCGAGCTACCGCGTCGCGGACTGGTCGAGCGTCGGGATGTTGCCCCCAGCCACGACGGACCGCGATGCCCGCCTGCTGGTTTTCACCGGCCGCACCGGACGCTGGAAGGGCATATTCGCCGTCCACAGCTGGATCGTGCTCAAGCCTGAGAACGCCTCCACCTGGAGCCGCTACGATGTCGTGGGCTGGGGACAGCCGCTGCGCGCCAACGGGTGGGCGCCGGATAGCCGCTGGTTCGGCGATACGCCGCGGGTGTTAGTCGACGTGCGCGGACCTGCGGCGGCGGCCCTTATCCCGAAGGTGAAGGCCGCCATTTCGTCCTACAGCTACAGCAATTTCGGCGACTATCGCATCTGGCCCGGGCCCAACAGCAATACGTTCACGGCAAGCGTATTGCGTGCAGTCCCGGAACTCGAAGCGACGCTGCCGCCTAACGCCTTGGGAAAGGACTTCCGGCCCTATCCTTATTTGGGCCTCACCGACAGCGGCACGGGAATCGAAGCATCATTGTGGGGCCTGCTCGGCGTGAAAGTCGGCTGGGTGGAAGGTGTCGAGTTAAACTTCTTTGGCCTCGTGGCGGGACTCGACCTGCGCCACCCCGCCCTGAAGCTGCCAGGCTTCGGCCGGCTGGGCATGGACGACGGAACAGCCGTCGCCGCTCCCGCCCGCGGAAACTAGTGAAGCTCTCCATCATCGTTCCGGTGCTGGATGAAGCCGAGGGCATCGCCCCGATGTTGGACAGCCTCGCGCCTCTGCGCGCGCGCGGAGCCGAGGTGATTGTGGTAGACGGCGGCAGTCGCGATGCGACGGTCGAGCATGCACTCGCACGCGCCGATTGCGTGCTCTCCTCCCCGCCCGGACGGGCGCTGCAAATGAATGCGGGAGCCGCGAGGGCCTCGGGTGATGTGCTCCTGTTCCTCCACGCCGATAGCCGTCTTCCCGCGCGCGCCGACCGACTCGTGATCGATGGCCTCAAAAGCTCCGGGCGGGAATGGGGACGCTTCGACGTCACGATCATAGGCAGGCAGCGCCTTCTCTCCGTGGTCGCGTTTTTCATGCGGATGCGCTCGCGACTGACGGGAATCGCAACCGGCGACCAGGCGATCTTCGTGCGGCGGAACGCATTCGAGGCCGCGGGAGCCTTCCCTCCCATTGCGCTGATGGAGGACATCGCGCTCTGCCAAGCGCTCAAGCGCATCGGTCGACCGCTCTGCCTATGCGAGCGCGTCGTCACTTCCGGCCGGCGTTGGGAGGAGCACGGCGTGCTGCGCACGGTGGTGCTGATGTGGATGCTGCGGCTGGCGTTCTTTTTCGGCGCCGATCCAAAAAGGCTTGCGCGCCGATACGGCAATGCATGAGCCTGTCGAGATCGCCATCCTGGCCAAGGCGCCGGTGCCGGGTTTCGCCAAGACGCGACTCATTTCCTTGCTGGGTGCGGAGCGCGCGGCCCTGCTGCAGGCCCAGCTGATCGAGCGTGCCGCAAACACCGCGGCGGGCGCCAAGCTCGGTGCAGTGACGTTGTGGGGGGCGCCGGACGAGGGGGATCCCTTATTCCAGAAGGTCTGCGCCCGGCATTGCTTTCCACTCCGGCGCCAAGCCGAAGGCGATCTCGGGGCGCGCATGCTCGCAGCCGCGCAGGCGGCAAAGGGGCCCGTCCTTGTCGTCGGCACCGACTGCCCCGGCCTCACCCCGATGCTGCTGCGAAGCGCGGCCGACATTCTCCGTGGCGCAAGCGATGCGGTCATTCTGCCTGCCGAGGACGGCGGCTACGTGCTCATCGGGATGCGCAGGGCACAGCCAGCTCTCTTCGACTCCATGCCGTGGGGCACCGGCTGCGTGCTCGGCGAGACGCGGCAGCGACTGATGCAGCTCGGACTGACGTGGCAGGAGCCGGCGCTCCTGTGGGATCTCGACCTCCCGGCAGACCTCGACCGGCTGCATGGCACCGGTCTCCTTGCCTGACTCAGTCCGCAAACATGGCGCCGGGCCATGCTTTGGGAGCGGCGCGCTGATACTGCTTCGGGCGTGCTACTTCAGCGCCGAGCACCTTGGCCGCGTGCCATCCCCAATGCGGATTGTCGAGCATGGCGCGCGCGAGCGCGACCATGTCTGCCCTGCCTTCCGCCACGATCGCTTCTGCCCGCTTGGGGGTGGCAATAAGCCCCACGACGCGGGTCGGCATGCCGCTTTGCGCCTTTATGGTTTCCGCAAACGGCACGTTCATGTTGGCGACGAGATTGGGACGTGCATCGGAGCTCACTCCGCCCGAGGAAACGCAAACGAAGTCCACGCCCACACTCTCGAGGGCACCAGCAAACACGGCAGCATCAGCGGCCGTCAGCCCTCCATCGATCCAGTCATGGCCGGTGATGCGCGCTCCCAGCGGCATGCCCCGCGGGATTGCCGCGCGCACGGCCGTGGCAACTTCGAGCGGAAAGCGCATGCGGCCCTCGAGGGAGCCGCCATACTCGTCGTTGCGTTTGTTGGAGATGGGAGAGAGGAAGCTGTGTAGCAGATACCCGTGAGCCCCGTGCAGCTCGACAGCATCGACGCCGGCGCGCACGGCGCGTTGGGCCGCCTGGACGAATCCGGCGCGCACGCGTTCCATATCCGCCGCCACCATGGCGCGCGGGATGTGCCAGCCTGGTCCAAACGGAATGGCGGAGGGAGCGATGGTCTCCCAGGCGTCGTCCCCGGCATTGAGCGGGTGGCCCCCCTCCCATGGCCGCTGGGCGGACGCCTTGCGTCCGGCATGGGCGAGCTGAATGCCGATTTTCGCATTCCCGTAGCGCCGACAATGGGCCAGGACCTGCGTAAGCACCGCTTCGCAGTCGTCGGAATAGAGCCCGAGGCAGCCGTGGGTAATCCGCCCACGCCGCTCGGTCCCGGTGGCCTCCACCACGACCAACGCTGCGCCCGAATTCGCCAACGTGCCGAGATGGGTGAAGTGCCAGTCGGTCGCGACCCCGTCATTGGCACTGTATTGGCACATCGGGGAGACGACGATCCGGTTTGCAAGGTCAAGCCCGGCGAGCCGGATCGAGGAGAACAGGGCACTGGTCATGAATGGCGCGCGCTCACTTGCAACGAAAAGGAACGCGCTTCATGCCATGATGTAGCAGCGGGTTTCAAACCCCGCTGGTAGCGGGCATGATCTCAATTCTGCCCCCGCTCCGTCGTCTTC
>Ga0207693_10001296_pt1 | contig 22212 bp, 22 predicted proteins | sample LARL81metaG_FD_184347 | JGI IMG/M metagenome (GOLD analysis project Ga0207693, IMG submission 184347) | Corn, switchgrass and miscanthus rhizosphere microbial communities from Kellogg Biological Station, Michigan, USA - LAR L8-1 metaG... | ecosystem: Host-associated > Plants > Roots >... | reverse complement strand
TGTCGCCAGGCTGGTTTCGAATAGCTTGACCACCGGTTTTTCGGGTCGGAAAATGGCTGGAAAATCATGCGTTTTCAGACCCTTTTTGAAGGCCGGTGGATCTTCGCGATTCTGTTCACTCTGGCGGTGACATGCGCGTTTTTCTCGTTGTGGCTATCACTTGTTTTCGTCGCGTTAATTCTCTATTCTCTCGCTTTCTTTCGTGATCCAAACCGCGCCGATCCTTCCGATCAACGCGCGGTAGTTGCAGCGGCGGACGGGACCGTTGCTGATATTGGAGAAATCGATGAAAAAGAATTTCTGAAAGCGCGCACCAGGCGCGTCGGTATTTTTCTTTCCATCTTCGACGTGCACACCAATCGCGCGCCGGTTGCTGGCCGCATCGCCTTTCAACAATTTCGCAAAGGTTTGTTTTTTGACGCGCGCCGGCCGGAATGTTCGGAAAAGAACGAAGCCATGACCTGGGCGTTTCAGAATCCGCGAGCCACCATTGTGGTGCGACAATTAAGCGGTGCGATTGCGCGGCGCATTGTCGGTTGGGCCAAAGTGGGCGATGAACTGAAACGCGGCGAACGTTTCGGGATGATTCGATTTGGATCGCGGACTGAAGTATATTTGCCGCTCGACGCCGAGATTTTGGTCAAAGTAGGCGATCACGTAAAGGGTGGCGCGAGCGTGATTGCACGATTGCCGGAATGAACGAGCACCATCCAAAGATTTATCTGCTGCCCAACCTGATGACAGCGGGCAACTTGTTTTGCGGATTTACCGCCACTCTCAAGATCGTCCAGGGCGCACTGATTCAATGGTCCAGTCCCGACGAAGCGGCGACGCTTTTTCATGCGGCCGTCTGGTTCATTCTCGGCGCCTGCATTTTTGATATACTCGACGGCCGGCTCGCTCGCCTGGGGGGACAGGACAGCCCCTTCGGTCGCGAGTTCGATTCGCTCGCCGATATCGTTTCTTTTGGAGTGGCGCCCGCGCTGCTGGTTTATCGGATTGTCCTGATCAACTTTCCTCGTGTGGGCTGGATTGTTGCGTTCGTTTATCTCGTCTGCGGCGCGCTGCGCCTTGCCCGTTTTAATACCATGGCGGCTAATGGAGGGGAGAGAGACAAAACGGAATTCACGGGCTTTCCGATTCCGGCCGCTGCCGGGTTAATCGCTTCCATCACCTTTTTCATGCTCTGGTGGTTCGGCGAAAAGGAACACGACATCGGCCGTTGGAAATGGGTGCTTCCGCCGTTAATGCTTTTTCTTTCCGTCATGATGTTTACCCGCTTGAGCTATCCGAGTTTCAAGGCGATCACCTGGCGGACCACCCGATCACTTCCGCGATTCGCCGCCATCATTCTCATTCTGTTCTTCACCGCGTTGAACTACGAATGGATGCCGGCGATTCTGTTCCTCGCCTATTTACTTTATGGATTCCTGCGCCCGTGGGTTTCGAAGCGGTGGCGACGCGAGATCGAAGAGGAGATTGGCGAGGAAGGCGAGAACGGCGAAGCAATCGAATTGTAGGGTAAGCGCATCGCTTGCCTTTTGTAGCGGCGGTCTGTGACCACCGAATCTGTAAGCATCGATGCTGGCAGAGTGCTGCTACAGTTGATTCAGCTGCGCCAGAATCTCCGGATCGCGCACGTCTGCCCATTCGCCGCTCAGCTCGAAGGCTTTCACCCTTTTTCCAGATTGGGCGAGGCCGCGAACGGCATCCGTCAGTTCGTATTCGCCGCGCGGTGATGGTTGTAGTTTTGCGGTCCACTCAAAAATGCTCGACCGGAATGCATAAATTCCCGCGTTATACCACGGACTGGTGGCTTCGCCCGGCTCCGGTTTTTCGCGGATATCAGTTACCTCCATTTGCTCGTTAACAAAGACAGCGCCACCTTTGCTCACGTCTTCGTTTTGTTTCACACTTACGATTGCCGCGACGTCGTCCGGCAGTTCCACCAGGGATTTGTAATTTGCTCGATCCACCAAGATGTCGCCGTAACTCAACACGAATGGCGATTGATCGACGAAGTCGCACGCGAGCTCGACGACGCGGCCGGTCCCATCCTGAACAACCTGAGTCGCGTATTTGATCTGCAAGCCGAAGCAGGTGCCGTCGCCAAAATAATCTCGGACCGCTTCGGCGTGATAACCGACAATGATCAGGAAGTTCTTAACTCCGGCAGCGTGTAATCCTTCAACGATATGCAGGAGCACCGGTTTGCCCCGGACTTTGATCATCGGTTTCGGAAGATCCGCCGTCAGGTCACGCATTCGTGTGCCGCGGCCCGCTGCGAGGAGGACAGCTTTTCTTATTAGTGTCATTCTGAGCGAAGCGTAGCGGAGTCGAAGAATCCCGTAAAAGTCACCTTAACGATAGCGCACCGGGATCCCTCGACTTCGCTCGGGATGACCGTTTGATTCATTGCGAGTTGATTTAACCAGTGCCGTCGTGCAGCATCGCACCTTGTGTTAAAATTTCTCGGAAAGTATCGGGAAGCCGGGCTGTTGCTTTTGCGCGCGAGCGTCGGGCTGATTTTCATTCTAATTTGCGGGCCGGTTCTTCTCTCGGGCGACCATCGCTGGGGACAATTCGGCAGCGCCGTGCGCGTTTTTAATTTTCATTCGCATCTGGATTGGTGGGGGTTTCTCGGCGCGCTCGCCGGATGTGTCGGCGGAATTTTCATGATGCTCGGATTTGCCTTTCGCATCGGGCTTCTGCTGGCGTTTCTACCAGCTCTGGTACATGCCATCGCGGTTTTCCACCACGAAAACGGCCTTTATCCGGTCATCATTCCCATCGAAGCCGTCATCGTTCTCCTTTGTCTATCCTTTATTGGCCCCGGCAAATACAGCGTGGATAAGGGATAACGGGGACAGTGAGAAAGCGATTGGTGAAAGGTGAGAGGTAATGCGTCACCTGCCATCAAGGACTAATCAGCTTTCTTCTCCTTGATCATAATGGCAGGTAGATCGGCCCGTTTGACCAGCTCGCTCACTTTTGGCAGATCGTCTTGTTTGATCGCGTTCCATTTTTTCAGCTGCTCATCGAGGCGGCCGCTGAGCAAGGTGAACACATCCAGCTGCGGCTTGGTCGGTTCGCGATCGCCGGCGTCAACCAAACGACTGAAGGTGTCGAATGCTTCATTCAGCATGCTTGGAAACGCGAGGTTTCCTTCCGATCCCTTCATGTTCACCTGAATCAATTGTTGCTCAACGTCGGACATTTTGCGTTCCATCCCATCGGCCGCATCGAGCGCTGGTTTTACCTTGGGATCGTCGGCGAACTTCGTGTGCAATGCTTTAATTTGCGATTTCACATCACGGATTTCATTAACCGCCTGGTGCAACTCAGATATGCGCGCAGTGACTTGCGTTGAAAGTTCAAACTGCTTGGGCAGTTCCGCTTCATGGTCTTTGGTCCGCGGGTCGATCACGAGATGGAGCGTTGCAGTTTGCGTCTTCCCGTTGGCCGTTAGCTTCACCTGATAATCGCCGGGCAAAGCCAGCGGTCCGCGCGGCCCATTAGTCGAATAGAATGCGCCCGGAATTTGAATTGGCTCGTTGTAACGCAGGTCCCAGGCGAAACGATTCATTCCTTCGTTTGCTGGGATCGTCTTGGGTGCTTCCACCCGATCGGGCCATTCCGGTGGCTGCTCGTTCTCTTTTTTCTCCTTGCTCGACAAATGACGCACCAGTTTCCCACGCGCATCAAGAATATCGATCGTTACTTCATCCTTCGGTGCGGTCTTGAAATAATAATCGACCATTGCACCCATGGGTGGGTTGTCTCCGGCAGGCTGGCGTTTGTCTATCTCTTCGGGGTAATGCAGTCGGACCGCGGTCTGCGGTTGATAAAGCAACATGTCTGTTGAGGGGCTCTGAGCGTTGAGCTGACGCAACGGCGTCAAATTATCGAGCACCCAGAAGGAGCGACCATGTGTGGCCGCGACCAGATCATCATCTTTCACGACCAGGTCGTGAATGGGTGATTGCGGCAAGTTCAATTGTAACGGCTGCCAGTGCGCGCCATCGTCTAACGAGAAATATACGCCAAGCTCGGTGCCGGCATAAAGTAATCCTTTGCGCTTTGGATCCTCCCGCACACTGTGGATATAAGCGCCTTCTGGAATCCCGTTGACGATTGTGCTCCAGCTCTTTCCCAGATCGGTCGTTTTGAAAATGTAGGGCTTGAAATCATCCAGCCGGTGGCGGTCGACCGCGACGTAGGCCGTGGTGGCATCGTGAGGCGAGGCATCGATGATTGATACCGTGCTCCACTCCGGCATCTTTGGCGTAACGTTCGCCCAGTTTTTGCCATCGTCAGTCGTGACGTGGACTAATCCGTCATCGGTTCCGGCCCAGATTGTCCCCTGTTTCTTCGGCGATTCGGCCAGTGCGAAAACGGTGTCGTAATATTCCACGCTGGTAATGTCGTTGGTGAGCGGACCGCCACTTGGCTGTTGCTTCGACTTGTCATTTTTCGTCAAATCGTTGCTGATCTGCGTCCAGTTCTTGCCGTGATCGACCGATTTGAAAACGCATTCCCCCGCGGTGTAGATCACGTCGGGATTGTGCGGTGAAAGAAGGAGCGGCGTGACCCATTGGAACCGGTGCACCAAATCAATTGCGCCGTGCCCGGCCCTATCCATCGGCCACACGGTCACGTCCTGAGATTCCTTCCTGCTCTTGTCGTAACGGGTGATGTCGCCCTCGTTGTTGGAGTAAATAATATGCCAATCGCGCGGATCAGGGATGACGAATCCACATTCGCCGCCACCCGCGACGAACCAGTCTTGGGCCGTGATTACTCCTGACTCGCTCCGGCTCGCAATTCCTACATTGGAGTTATCCTGCTGCGCGCCATAAATGTGATAGGGATAGGCATTGTCGGTTGCGACGTGATAAAACTGTGCGGTTGGCTGGTTGTTTTGCGTCGTCCAGGTCTTCCCGCCATCCATCGAAATACTGGCGCCTCCGTCACTGACGTTGCCGATCCGATTCGGATTTTCCGGATCGATCCAGAGCCCGTGGTGATCGCCGTGACGCGCCGGCAGGAGAGTGAAGGTCTTGGCACCATCCACGGACTTAAACGCGCCGGTGTTTAAGACGTAGACGGTGTCGGCTGATTTCGGGTCCGCGTAGATTTTGCTAAAGTACCAAGCCCGCTGACGAAACCGGCCGTCGTCATTGACCTTTGTCCATTTTTCGCCGCCATCATCGGAGCGGAAAATGCCTCCTTCTTTTGCTTCGATAATAGCATAGACGCGGTTCGAATCCGCCCCGGAAACGCTGATCCCGATTTTTCCAAGAATTCCATCTGGCAGTCCATTTCCTGTTAGTTGTTTCCAGGTAACGCCGTTGTCTTCCGATTTGTAGAGGCCGCTGCCCGGCCCGCCGCTGGAGAAGAACCAGGGTTGCCGCCTTGCCTGCCAGAGCGCGGCGAAGACTACATTGGGATTGTGCGGATCGAAGACGACATCAATCGCACCGGTGTTCTCGTCTTTCGAGAGAACCTTTGTCCACGTTTTTCCACCGTCGCTGGTTCGAAAAATTCCGCGCTCTTGATTCGGGCCGAAAGCGTGGCCGAGCGCGGCGACCAGAACAATATCGGGGTTGGTTGGATGAACGATGAGCGCTCCGATCTGGCGGGTATCGCGCAGCCCGATATTTTTCCAGTTCTTTCCCGCGTCCACCGATTTGTAAACACCGGTGCCGTAAGTTGTATTTCCGCGAATTGCGGCCTCGCCGGTGCCGACGTAGACGGTGTTGTGATCCGAAGGCGCCACCGCAATTGCACCAATAGAGGAGATGTCCTGCTTATCGAAGAGCGGCGTCCAATTCGCTCCGCCGTCCACTGTTTTCCAAACCCCGCCCGCCACGGCGCCGAAGTACCAGACATTTGGTTCACCCAGCACCCCTTCGATCGCAAGTGCGCGTCCGCCACGGAATGGTCCGACCTGCCGCCACTGCATCCCGGAGAAAAGCTTTGGGTCAATCTGTGGTCCGGGAGTGGGCGAAGGCGCAGCGTAAACTGCCCCGACTAACATTAGAAAAGCAAAGAAACAGCGAGGACCAGGCGAATTCATGACGCGTAACGTCCAGACTTACGCGTCGGCTTCAACTGCAAAGGCGTTCGAAATCGGAGTTCGCGTTTTCTTTCGAGAGCGAGTTAAATGGCGTTACTCTCTCCTGGGTGCGGCCATTGTTACAGACGCTGCGCGCAAATAGGTTGTGATCGCGTCTCGTTCGGATGCGCTCAGATTCGCGCGACCGGACATCCTGGTAACGAGATGTGGCCATTGATCCGGCGAATGTTTCGTCACGGAGGGCAAGGTGTGACATTCAAGGCAACGTGAGACGAAGAGGCTGCGGCCGTGTGACAGTGTTTGTGAATCGGCGCGATCGCGCCGGGCGTTGGCGACTAGCGCTGGCGAAATGGGTGGCGGCGGCGCGAATTCATTGAGGGCGCAGCCGATTGGCAGCAACGCAAGCAGGGTTAACGCAAACCACCCGTGGCGGTAATTCACAGAGAAAAACCGAAGATAAGGCGCACCTGATAATCGGGCTCGCCTTCGGTGCGAGTGGTTTGTGCCAGTGCAGTGACAGTCGCGAACCAGCGATCACCGCGGTACGAAACATTTGGACCGAGGAAGAAATTGTTTTCTGCTTCCGAGCTTTTCCACGCCGGTAAGAGAATCTCATGGAGCATTTCGGCGCCGACTGAGACTCGTGGGCTAATTTCGTAGCTCACACCCAGAACTTGCTGGATCTCCCCGTTACGCTCGCGCAGCCCTTCCTCCTCCCATTCCGCTTCGAGAACCAGATTGTAGGCGAGAATGAGCGGACCGAAGTTTTTTTGCGCGATCAGCTTTGTTTCGGATTCAAAGAGGCGCCGGCCTGCGCTGATCTCCTGATAAAGCGAAATGCCAATGGGATCCGCAGCTGGATTGGTAAGATTGTAGATTAGTTCGAGCGAGGAACCTTGGTAGTGCGCGCCGCGATTGTCAGAACTGCGCGTATAATCCCAGTTAACAAGGTAAACGCTGGCCTGGAAATGTTCCGTGACGCCGATCTCAATCTCATGACGAAATTGTGCGTCGGTGAACCCATCGTCAAATCGCGTGGTTGCCCAGTTTTCGATCTCAACTGAGCCGGGCGGGGAGATTGGCGCTTCGTAAACAAAAGTGAAATGGCGCGCGCCAGCAAAGCAGATTGAGGGGAGCAAAGACGCGTATAAGACGCCGAGAGCCAGCTTCATTATGTGTGGCGCCCGGCAGCGACGACTGTAGTCGCCCCGGCCAGTCGGGGCGTCGCGAACCACGCACGGCGACCCGCCTTCGCCCGGCTTCGGCGCGGCGGGCAGAGCGCCGTGACTACAGCGCTAGCAGACGGGGAAATTGGGCCCACGAGATTAACGATTCGTTACGGTTTACCGCACAACCTCGAACGGTTTAACCATCGGCGCAGCGACGCTCACGCGTTTCGCTTCTTCAACCGAATCACTACCGGCAAGTGGGACAGCACCGAAACGTTTCGCCGCGAAATAGGAACCAATGACGAGAAGCGCGGCCAGAAATTGGGCCGCCATCGTTTCGTAAGTCGGGAAAATCGCGAACCATAAACTCATCCAAGGTGGAATGATTCCCTCCAGCCAGGGAATCGGCGTCGTTGAAATCCAGTTAGCGAGCTGCATTTCCTGAGCTTGTTCGCCTACCATCACCAAAAGAACTACGCCGAGCAGGATGCCCGTGGTGATCAACATTTTGCGGTAAGGCAATCTCTGTTGCAGAATAAACGTCAGCAACGCGACCATTCCGGTAAGCATAAGACCGAGCAGCGTTCCTTTGAGGACAACTTCGCCGCCGAGTCGCAGATGATAGCTCTGGAGAAAAAGAACCACTTCAAATCCTTCGCGATAGAGCGAAGTGAATCCGAGGAGGATTAAGCCCCAGCGCAGCCGCGAACTTGTGGTGGCAGGATCGAGCAACGATCTGCGTCGCCGATTGTGCGCACGAATCCAGCCACCCCAGTAAATCTTGTGAAAGAACCAGTTCATAATCACAAGCAGGACGATGACGGCGAGTAATCCGGTGGCAGCTTGCAGATGAAGCGCTGGAACGTTCTCACTCAACTGCTTCATGATGCTGGCTGCGATGAACCACGTTACGAGGGTGGCAAGAAATGCGATGGCCGCGCCCGACATTACCGGTCTGCGATATATTAAGCGTGGGCCGGTCATGCTGGCAGTGACAGCAGCGAGGACAAGGATGCATTCCAGTCCCTCGCGAAAAACGAGGACACCGATATCGAGTGAAGCGACGGTGGCGGTAGTATTTGCCTGGAGTGGATCGGGTGCGCCTTGGGCAGCGATGCCCTGCCAGACGAAAATCGCGATAACAAACAACGCGCCGAACACCAAGCCAACGCGAACTCCAATTCCACCAGTCCGTCGCTTTTCTTGCGTAGTGCGTGGGAGGACTGTCGCGTCAGTCTGGTGGCAAACTTCGCGTGCAAGCGCGCTAGGCATGCAATAAACCTAACATATTGAGCTTCGGCGCGCTGTCGCTCCGTTGCCATTTTTTAGCGGCGCGTTGCCCGCGGGCTTTTGCCCACGAAGCACACGAAATACACGAAAAGGAAGGCCCGTTTGCGGCAAGCAAGGGACGGCCAAAACCACCCTCGCTGCCGCCGGCCATGGGAAGTTTTTTGGAGTGCGCCGAAAGAGTGAAGCGCGACGGCGCTTTTCTCGGCAAAAGTTCGGAAGTCATTCTGTCTTCGGAGACGCATCGCAGAGCTCCGCCCTCCATTGATTTCGTGTTTCGATGCGCACGTTTGGGCGTTTGGAGGGGCGAGCTCTGCGAGCCCGCTCCGAGCAAAGCGGTGTCGCGCTGCGACTGCCACCGCAGTCCAAAAGGGACCGGCGTTTCTTGATAATTTTCGTGTCATTCCGTGTGTTTCGTGGGCAGGAATTCCTGAGGTCTACCCATGTTCCAGTGCCAGATTGTGATTTGGCTGGCGCGTCGTAAAATTCCGGGATGCGGCATCGGCGCGGTTTCACACTGGTGGAGATTGTTATCGCTATCTTCATTTTGCTGCTCCTCGTCTTACTCGCAGTTCCGAGCTTGAATGGGGTGCTGGCGGACAAACGGCTGCATCGCTCGCTCGATCGATTCAACGACCTGGTGCGAGAGGCGCACGAGCGCAGTCTGGCTGAACACCGAGCCTATTTAATTGTCTGGAATGATACCTATATCAGTTTGCAACCGGCAGCCTTTTTGAAAACCGAAGAGCATCAACCGATTGATACCATCCCGATCACGCGTCACGACCGATGGAGTCTCGAGTTGCCGGCCGCGCTGATGAAAAAGGTGCCAGCGGAATGGATTTTTTGGGAATCGGGGATCTGCGAGCCAGCCCGCATCCGGTTTGCCAGCAAAGACGGCAGCTGGACGACCGAATATTCCGCGTTGAGTGGGCTGGGGGAAATAATAACCTATGCAGCTCGTTAGAAACCGGCTTGCAGAGGATCAGAAACATACACTTCCAAGTCTGTGCGCCAAACAGGCTTTGAGCCTGTTTCACTTCAGCCCCGAAAGCGTTCGGGGCTGGGCACACAGGCAGGAATACCTAAGTTCTTCTTTGTGCCTCGAAGAACGAAAATCAAGCAAAGTGTGGCGTCGCCCTCAGAGGGTACATTTCAAGCGGTCGGCTTTCGCGCTGACCGAAGTGATGCTTGGAGTGCTCATTTTTTCAATCGGGATCATTGCACTGGGGCGGACGGTAAGTAATTGCGTAAACGCGAGTGCGCTTAGCGCGGATGATGCGCGGGTACGGCAGATCCTGGCCAATCGGATGGTAGAAATCGAAACTACGCCGGGGCGGCCGGATCAATCGAAGGAATTCAAAATCGATACCGGATTTGGTATCGTAAAACTGGCGCAAAAGGCCACTCCGCAGGAAATGAACGAAGAAGATGGAACGGAGCTAACGGGAATTATTCGCGTGACCCTTACTGCGAACTGGACTCGGGGCGGAGCCGATCAGTCGAAACAAATTGCGTTTTATGTTTATCGGCTCTGAAGATGCGAGGCGTTCGTCGGTTTGTCTGGGGAGCAGAGGCTGCCAGGCTGTTATTTGCGGCAACTTGCCGCAAATCATGAATCTTTCGGTACGATCTCCATTCGTGCTGCGCGCGAAGATGCATTCGGCACAGCGGCCGAATGCTGCAGGCAAACTGCCTGCGCTCCCCAGAGGTTTGCGCGGGCGCGCGTTTACCCTGCTCGAGATCATGCTGGCAGTGCTTATTCTCGGAATGATGGCGCTGGTGATTTATCGCTTCGTACAAGCAAATGTGACGGCAATGCGGGTGTCGTCGGAAATGGAAGCGGTGGCGGCGCGTTACGATGGATTGCGCGAGCTGCTGACCCAGCAATTGCAAAGCCTGCCGCCCGGGGCTGGAGCCCTCACTGGCGAACCATTGAAGATTGAAGGACATGACCGCGATGAGCTGACCTGGTTTTGCTCGGCGGGGCCGGGGGTTTTGACTCGTTATGCGAGTGGCGATTATCGAGTTAACCTGCGGCTGCGACGGCACGATGCCAAGAGCCAGCAGCTCGATCTTGGTCTCCTGCGCACGCCAAAAGATGACACCGCGGTTTCCAATGAACATGAAACGTGGGTGCGCTTGATCGATAACGTCGCCACTTTGCAAATTCGCTTTTTCGATTCACGTTTGAACACCTGGGTGCAACGCTGGACCGATACCGTGACGCTGCCGCGTTTGGTCAAGGTGGTAATCGGTCGGACAGACGCGAAAGTCCCGACGGAGATCATCGTGCCGCTGGCACGAATGCCGTTATGAGACTTTCGAAATTACGCGGTGCTGCGCTGTTGCTTGCATTGTGGGCGCTGTTTTTGCTGGCGGCATTGGTGATGTCGTGGGCTCTGAACATTGATTCGCGTTTAAAAATTTCCGGAAACGAAAATCGAATTTTGGAAGCGCAGGCGATGGCAGCATCGGGTGCGGAAGTCGCGATGGTTCCCACGATCACACCGAATTCGACCAACCTGCAGGGCCGCTTTGGGCCACGCCAGACCTACAGTGTACGTATTACGGGGGAGGGCGGTCGCCTGAATATTAACTGGTTGGTGGCCGGGGAAAACCCTGACCGGATCGAGATTCTGCGGCGGTATCTGGAAGTAAAAGGGATTGAATTGAACGAACGAAACCGAATGATCGACTGTCTGCTGGATTGGGTCGACCCGGATGATCTTGTTCGTTTGAATGGAGCAGAAGCGGAGGAAGGTTACCAACCGGCAAATGCGTTGTTGGTTCGCATTGACGAGCTGAAAAAGGTGAAAGGTTGGGACACCATTACTTCCACCCCGGGATGGGACGACGAATTTACCGTCAATAGCACCGGGCCGGTGGATCTGGCCTGGGCGCCGCGAGATGTCTTACGCGCACTGCCCGGCTTTACTGATCAAATGGTAGATCGTCTCCTCCAACTGCGCGCAGGACCTGATGGCCAGGATGGCACGGCTGATGATACCGTATTTAAAAATATGGATGAGGTTCGTGTGGCGCTAGGACTTTCGCCGCAACAATTTCAACAGCTTAGCCCTTTCATCTCGTTCAGGGATCCTGTCCTACGAGTCGTTAGCACGGGCCAATCAAGCGACACTACTCGGGTCATTCAACTCGTCTTCCGTCGTGCCGGCACCACTCCGCAGTTGATCACCTGGAAGGAATTTTAATGAGCGAGTTTTTTCTCGTTCCCGGCGCGGAAGGATGGAATCTGATCAGTAGGCCCGCCGAGAATGGCAACTGGCGGGTGCGGGCGTTTCCTACTTTGGACGAAGCAGCGCAAACCCTGAGTACGGATGACAACGTCGTCCTGGCGCTGCCAGTATCGGCGGTGTTGGCGCAACGGATGCGCCTGCCGAGCGTCGAGGGATCGGAATTACGCGAGATGGTTCGCATCCAGCTGGAGAAGGCGCTCCCATTTTCCGCCGAGGAAGTGACCAGCGACTTCGAGGTCATCGAGCAAGCGAACGGCGAATGTGTCGTTTCGGCGATCGCGGTGCAGAACCAGCGGCTGCAAGAAATCGCAGCACCGCTGTTAAATCGCAAAGTCATTCCGCGCGCCGTCACGGTTTATGCAGCGCAACGCATCGCAACCCACGCCGAGAAAGGGCGCGCATTGTTCATCTATCCGGAATCGGGTGCGCTGGTCTCGGCGATCTCGGAAAACGGGAAGCTTAGTTTCGCGCGTACGATCGACGGCGGTATAGCCGCGCCGCTCGAGCTGGAGCTACCGCAGTTAACCATGACGGCGGAATTACAGGGTATTAACGCGTCGTTTGAAAACGTCCTGGTGGACGAAAAATGCTTTAATCTGCGGGACAGGATCGAGAGCGCGGTGGCAACGCCGGCGGAATTAATGTCGATCGAGACGCCGCCTGCTTCGACTGCGCTGAACCTTCTTCCTCAGGCGTGGCGCGAGGAGCGGGCGCGTCAATTCCAGCGCGGACAATGGAAGAGGCGACTGGTGATTGCAGGTATGGTCTACGCCACAATTGTCGGCCTCGCTCTTATTCAACTCGCGTATCTGAAATTCCGAATCTGGCAACTGGACGCTCAGATTAAGCGGGATGATCCCCGGACAGTTTTCGTCCGCGCGGCGTCCAATAATTGGAAAGCGCTGGCGCCCGCCGTCGATCCACACTTTTATCCAATCGAAATCTTACAGCACCTGTTCGATAGCCTGCCGTCGCAGGATGTGCGTATCACCGCTTACAATCAATCGGCTCGCCAGATTTCGATTGAGGGCGAGGCCAATAAAGCGGCGCTGGCGTATGAGTTCGCGGAGAAGGTCAAAAAGCACCCTGATTTGCAAAATTTCAATTTCGACATGCAGTCGCCGCGGATTTTGCCGAACGATCACGCGCAATTTCGTCTGGAGGGAAGGCCACGATGATCGCCAAAATCCTGCAACGAATGAATCGCCGCGAGCGCATCCTGGCGGGGGCAGTTGCGCTGGTGGTGTTCTTCCTCGCGAATTTGTTTGTGTGGAGCTGGCTCTTCCGCGCGGCCGGAGATTCACGAGTTGAAGTGGTAACGCGGAAACAAAAGCATGCTGAACAAACGGTCTTGCTGCGTGAGACCGATGTTTGGACGAACCGTGACAAATGGTTGCGCGAACATCAGCCGGCGTTTCATGGGGCGAGCGACGCCTCGGCCTTGCTTGACCAGCTGAAGCAGGTCGCCAGCAAATACAGTGTGCTAATCGAAAACCCGGCCATCGGTCCCAGTGCAGGGACAGGCAATTACCAATCTGTTTCGGTATCCATCGAAACGAAAAGTCAATGGCCGCCGCTGGTTCATTTTCTTTACGATGTCCAGGCGCCTGATGGGTTCATGGTTTTTGAGAGCGCAAATATTGCGATTGATTCGAGTGACCCGACGCAGATGCGTGGTAAATTTAAGATCGCGCGCTGGTACGCGCCCGCGACCGCAGTAAAATGAAAGCGAGCTTATTAGTTGCAATCAGTATCGTGCCGGTGGTGGCGCTGGCGGATGATCCGTTGCCCAAGCGCCCGGACTTTAATCGTTACAAGGCGATGTTGGACCGTTCGCCGTTCGCCGTTGCCACGGTCGCGGTTCCGACGGCCACTCCCGATTTCGCAAAGGACCTTTTTGTTGCGAACGCGGCGCGTTCCGATGACGGGGGATTTGTCACGCTCGCGTCGGCCAGCGACAAGAATTTTAAGGAATATCTGACGACCAAGGGACCGAACGAACACGGGTGGGGCGTCAGCGATATCCAATGGTCGGATAAAATCGGCCAAACTAAAGTCACCATCACGAAGGACGGCAAATACGCGACGCTGACGTTCAATCAAGCGTTGCTTTCACAGGCGGCGCAGACTTCGAATCAACCACAAATCAACGTAATGCAGCCACCGCTTTTCCCGCCTGGAATGGCGGTGCCGCCTCAACCCTACCAGAAGCCGGCGCCAATACCGTCGCTCCCGCCTTCCTATCAGCAACCGATGCGGCCTGCTCCTCCCCAGCCCGGCCAGATCCATCAGCGCGGGGTAATTCAGCGAAATCCAACCCCAATCCCAACCCCCGTTGTGCCGGTACCCACCGTGCCGCCACCGGACGATGAGGACGAATAAAGGCCGCTAGTTTCCCCAATCGTCGTCAGCGGTATCACGGATCCGATCCGGCCCTGCGGAATACAAATCGTATCTGGTGGGATCTTTCTGACCTGGGCACTTGTAAACGTAGGGATTACCCCAAGGATCGGTTGGAACTTGTTCCATAAATTGCTGCCAGCGCGAAGGCCGTGGATCGGTCGATGGCGCCGTTACCAAAGCCTGCAGGCCTTGTTCGGTTGTCGGATAAAATCCGTTGATTCCCTGGTAGGCGAGTAGCGAAGTTTTGATTGCCTGAATATCGCCCGTCACCCGGACTCGTTTTGCGATATCCACGTTCGGTGCCATGAACTTTATCGCCGCGGCCAACAGCAAGGCGATGATTGTCACCACGAGCATTATCTCGAGGAGAGTGAAGGCTTGTTCTTCTTTACGCATCAGTTCTTAGACACCTCACTAGCGATCCGGTTTCAAAATATAGTCAGACTTCTCCCAAACATACTTCAGTTGAACCTGGGTGGTACGAATCACGGCGGCTGAGGCATCTGGTCCGTTGACAATCGCGATGTTGTTCGTTCCGGAGTGTAGGGCGCTTGCCGGCACAATCTTCTGGGCTCGAAGCCAGCCCGTGTACTGGAATTGCATCTGGCTGACGATGCGATGCATTTCGCCGCGGTAACCGGGATCCGCCAGACCCGGCATGATTAGGGAAGCAGCCCCGACGTTTTGACCGTTCGCAATTACTTCCGGTGGTGAATCGATCCGCGGATTGGCGATTTCGAAAGTAACAAGCGCAAGCAGCGGTTGGGATTCGATGCCGAACTCGAAAACTGCGCCCTGCTCCGGCGCTGGACCAATGCGGATCAAATCGGCGGAGAGCGAAGCGGTGACGGTGCCAAATTCTTCCGAATCCTCTGTTGGCGCATGCAGCGGAAGTGTCGTGGCAAAGGGCTGGGGAACTGCATCCTGCGATCCGACGCTCGCAGTGTGGGCCAGTTCGCTGTTGATCATCCATTCCAAGTAGGCGCCACGGACGCTGTTGCCATCACCCGGTACCTCCACATCGACGGTAGTGACTCCGTGCATTGGGATCATAACCGATTCTGAGCTTTCAAAATCGATGCCGGCGCCGAGGGGCCCAGAGCGCAGGACTTGCGAACCGGACTCATCCCACGCCACGATTTCGGGCCGAGCTGCGGTTTGGTCGTTGAAGAAGAGGCGGAAAAAAAGAATGGCGGAATGACCGGACGGTCTCGCCAGGCGAATACGGAAGACACTCAGTGCTGCCGGGTCAGTCTGCGTATCCGCGGGTGTGAACGTTACCGCTTCCACCCAATTGGGGACGCTTTGCACCGCGCCTGGTTTGACGTTTTGGCGGAGGTCGATCCACGCATTACCGCTTACGGGCGCAACGATAGGATCAGCGGGAGTTTTTCCGTTAACGGAAGTGCCGTTGACCGCTTCTTGCGCGAAAAGAGCTCGCGTTCCCAAGAGTAGCCCCAACGTCAAAATTTGCTGACGCATCAAATTGGCCGGAATGGTATCTCAGCGCGCACGAAACTGCAAACTCTGCGTCATCGAGAATACAGCGGAAAGGATGCTGTAAACGACGAAGCCAACGATGATTGCGATAATGACGATGATTACCGGCGCGATCAGGGATGAGGTTATAGTGACCGTGCGATCGAGTTCACGCTCGTAAACGTCGGCAATCGTCATCATGGTTTGGCCGAAGTGCCCCGTCTGCTCGCCCACTGCCATCATGTCGGTGAGCAAGTCCGGGAACAATTGTTGTCCCGCCAATGCGGCCGAAAGATGCGCACCGTCCACGACCGCGCGTCTGACTTCCATTAGCTTTTTTTCAATGTAACGATTGCCTGCGATTTCACCGACGAGATCAAGCGAACGCAAGAGGGGAATGCCGTTTTCAGACAGGGTCCCAAGCGTTCGCGAAAACTGTGCGTAATAGCTGTGGCGGACGATGCGACCGTATCCGGGTATCCGCAGGCGAAAGCGGTCCCATGCGGTTCGTCCTTCGTCGCTCCGGATAAAGGCTTTCCAGCCGGCGAACGCGCCCAGGACAAGAAGAATCCCCAGCCACCAGTAGGTCGTAATGATGTGGTGCACTTGCATCAGGATTCGCGTCGGCAGGGGAAGAACTCCGCCATTTTGCGACATGAATTGTGTCAGTTGCGGGACCATGAAGGTGATGAAAACCGTGACGAGGGTCGCGCCTGCGAGGGTAAGGAATGCTGGATAAATCAGCGCCTGTTGCACTCGATCCCGCAAGCTTTTCTCCTGCATCAGGTGTTTCACCAGTCGCATCAGGATTTCCGGCAACGCGCCACTGGCCTCTCCCGCCGCCACCAGGTTCACATAAAGGGGCGGGAAAATTCGCGGGAATTCACGAAGGGCCTGCGAAAAGCTGCGGCCGTCGACCAGCGCCTGATGCAAGGTGCGAATCATCTGCTGCACGCGCGGATGCTTGAGACGTTTCCCCAAAACACCAAGGCCTTCATCCAGGGTCATTCCCGCGTGTTGCAAATGCGCCAGCTGTTCGGTGAAGACGAGCAACTGGCTGTGCGGGATCCTTAAGTTTTGCGCCGGAACGTCAGAGCGTTCGGACGGGCTGCGGTTAAAGATTTTCGGGACGAAGTTTCGCGGCGGCGTTGGCCCCGGCGCAATCGGTGCCGCTGTCATGACGGCATCGATGCGAATGGGAATGCAGTTCTGCTGTTCGATCTGGCGAATCGCGACACTGCGGTCGGGGCAGTTCAACACGCCCTCGACCAATCCGCCCTGCGCATTGCGCGCCTTGTAGGCAAACTCAGGCATTATTTGCCGGCTAGTTTATCGCGCCTCGGGCTTACAGTAAACCACCGACAATGGTCATCTCGGGCCAATCCGCCAGTCCGGCTCGGACCGAGGGATCCCTCGAAGGTAACCTTAACATTTCGCAACGGGATCCCTCGACTTCTCCCGGGATTGACCGATGGCGGTAGGCGCAAAATTCTGTTCACAGGAGCGGGTTCTCGTTACGCTGCTGAATTTATGAACACCTTGAGTGCAGCCATTGTTCCCGGCTTGATCGCCGGCGTTGTCTCGCTTTTCACCAGTTGGTTCTGGATGGGATTGGTTTTCCATCGTTACCAGCGCGCTACTCCGGAAACGTGGGGACCGGAGGGACCGCGGACCTACGCGCTTTCCAGCCTCGTGCGCGTGGTCTCGGCCATCGCCATTTCCTTTCTTTACGTGTTGGTCGCGCGGTTTCATGTCGACTTTTTCGCTGATGGAATAGCGGGAGCGCTGCGTTTTGCCGCCGTGATCTGGATCGCACTCGCCGCGCCCGTGGCGATCGAGGCAGCGATCTACGTTCGTATGCACTCCATGGTGGTCGTGGGGCAGGTCCTCGATTGGCTAACTACGGCGGTGCTCGCTTGCGCGATCACTTTTGTCTGGATCTCCGCCTGAAATTTCCATAAATTCGTTCTCCGATTGGCACATTTGCTGCAATATCGATACATCGTGAAAGCGGTTTGTTTAAGTGTCCTGGTAGCGATGCTCGGTGTCGTCGGTAATGCCAGCGCCGTTATTCGTTCGCCATTTCCGTCGCGGCCTTCACCGCCCTACCAAGGCCGTTATATTTTCCTCGGCCACGACTCATTGACGGTCGCGCCAAAGACGGTCAAGCCGCCCCCCTCGCGCTAATTGCAGCGCATAACTGACGGCGACGTAGAAGTCGCCGTTTCCAGTCAATAAACACCTCGGTCGGATTTATTCTTCCCCCGCCAGCTTCTTGAAACGCGGATCGTCGCGCAACGTATCCCATTCCGGTTCCGCTCGCAGAGTTCCTGGCGTCGGACCATTGGGAATTCCGACGACCGATTCGAGTTGTTGAATAGCGAAATCCTTTTCTCCAAGTTTCGCGCTTACTGCTGCCAATGTCGTCATGAGAATTGGACCGTCGAAGGAGTCTTTCGCAATAGGCAATAGTTCTCCGGCCCGGGCGGCGGCACGTTGCGCCTCACTTTTCTCGCCTAATTCAGCATAAATCAGGGCCAGCATCGCGATAATCTTGGCATCGTCAGGAAATTGGGCCCGATCATTCTCGACGATCTTTTTGGCCTGTTCGAAAGATTTGCGGGCGGAAGATTCGTCACCCCGCGCGCGCGCAATCAATCCGGCATACCAACGTTTGGGCACGGTGTAACCGTCGAGCGCTCCGGCCACGCCGCTCAAACCATTGTCATCAAGTTTCTCGAGCGCGCAGGCCGTAAGCACCCGATCCGCTTCTTCCAGATCACGTTCCATTAAACTCACGCGAAGTGCGATCGTGCTTGTCGATCCACCAGGATCAAAGTTGGGCGGGACTTGCCTCAGGGCGGCACGAAGAGGAGCCGTATCACCATTGCGAAACAACGCGACTGCGGCACGGGCCAGAATAAAGAAAGGCGCGGTCGATGAAATGGAAAGTGCGTCGCTCGCCGTTTTCTCTGCCTTCGCATAGTCATGAACTGCCAGACAAGTCGCAAAGAGGTCCCACAGCACTGACAAACTTCTTGGGTCGCGATCGCGCGCTTGTTCGACGTTCTTCAGAGCTTCCGGCCAGTTCCCCTCACGACGAGCAAGCGCTCCGGCGGTGATAAACACGTCGGCGTTATTGGGAATGGCTCGAACGGCAGCGGTGACATGTTTCTGTGCGATGTCGTAGCGCCGAAACCCATAGTAGTAGTAAAAAGCATTCGCGAGATGCGCTTCGCCCAGGTCCGGCTGAATCTTAAGCGCAGCTTCCGCCGCTGCCTTCGCTTTCTCCAAACGCGCGGCGCTCTTGTCATAGCCGAACCAAAACACTTCCGAGTGCAAACGCGACGCCAGTGCATAGGCGAGGGCAAACCGCGGGTCGCGCTTGATCGCCTCATCGATCAGGCGAAGCGCATCCGCTCCCTTGTCCTGCGAGTAACCAGTGCCGGCCCAATGAAACAATTCGCGGGCGCGCAGGAAGAGTTCATAAGCGAGAATGTCGTGTGTGGGATGCGTTTGTAGGTTTGTCCTTTCACGCGCCGAAAGATTTGCTTGCAACGCCTGGGTGATGCGTTCCGCCAATTCGCATTGCAGCGTAAACAGGTCCGTGATCTCCCGATCGAATGTTTCTCCCCAAAGATGAGTGTCAGTCCGCGCGTCAATCAGCTGAGCATTGACGCGGACGCGATTGCCGGCTCGGCGCGCTGTCCCCTCCAGCACATGGGCGACGCCGAGTGCCCGCCCGATTTCCCGCAAATTGCGCGTTCCGCTTTTGAATTGCTGCACGGAGGTACGGCTAATCACTTTCAAGTCCGATACCTTGGCCAGGCTCGAGAGAATGTCGTCGTGCACTCCGGCCGCGAAATATTCGTTCTCTTTGTTGTCGCTCAGATTTTCGAATGGAAGAACGGCAATGCTTTTCTCCGGGATATTCCGCATCCCAGCGCTGGCGACGTCCAGCGGCGAAATCTGGTCGCTTTCGTCGGTGCGCCTGATTCCCTGCGGGGTAATGTCGAACATCCACGACAAGAGCAACGCGATTGGAAATCCCAGGACCAGCGCGATGACGACAAGGCGGACTGTCCAATTGGGAACTTCGAAGAACGGGAAAACTTGCGTCGCGATTTGAACTATCAGCCAGCCCGCGACGGCGTAGGCGACGGCGACGCGATAGACCTTGCGGCGTTTCAACTCGACGAAAAATGATTTCACGCGATCAGGTGTAGGTTTCCCCTCCTTACAAGCTATCCGGCAAGTGAACGGTTGCGAACTCAAGCGATCGATGAAATACGAGGCAGAATGCGCAGGTCTTCAAGCACCGATCCGCAGCACACGTCTGCATTTATCGCCGGCCTCGCCGCCTTCGCAACCTGGGGATTGGTGCCGATTTATTGGAAACTACTCAGCAAAATTCCGGCTTTGGAAATTCTCGCGCACCGGTTTGTCTGGACCATTATATTCCTCGGCGTTTTGCTCAGCTGGCAACGGCGGTGGCCGGAAGTGATCGCAAATCTTCGCTCGCGCCGTAGCGCACTGTTTTGTTTCGGCAGCGGAGTGATGGTTAGCGTGAACTGGCTCCTCTTTATTTCGGCAGTTAACATCGGCCGCGTCCTCGAAACTAGTCTGGGGTATTTTATGACGCCGCTGGTGAACGTGTTGCTCGGGGCCGTGATCTTGCGGGAGCGACTTAGCGCATGGCAGATCGCTTCCATTCTTATCGCCGCTATCGGCATATCTGTTCTCGCCGTCGGGTACGGCCATTTCCCGTCCATCGCCGTTGGGATCTGTGCCAGTTTCGGGTTATACGGATTGTTGCGAAAACAATCCGGTACGGCTGCCATTCCCGGGCTCTTTCTGGAGACAATGTTTCTCCTGCCGTTGGCGATATTTTACCTTGCCCTGCTTGCCAGTCGCGATGTCCTGACCTTTGGCCCTTCGCACCTCTCACTCTCCGCCATCCTTACGACGACTGGGATCGTCACCGCTGTTCCACTGGTTTGGTTTGGCTATGCTGCGCGACATTTGCGTTTGGTCACGATCGGTTTTCTTCAATATCTCTCGCCCAGCATTAGCTTCCTCCTCGGGCTCTTTGTTTATCATGAGACATTCACCCGCCAGCATTTCGTCACTTTTCTGCTCATCTGGGTCGCGCTCGCGCTTGTTTCCGCCGAAGCCGTCTTGCGCTGGCGCGCAACCAAATGGATCGCGGCCGATGTCATGACCGAGACGCCGCTGATTGAACCCGGGATTTGATTCCGCGTGTCTAAAGAAATAAAGTGACGATAAAGGGGGACTTCTGATTGAATGCGAATGTCATGACCAGTGATCGAATCACGAGTCGAATCACGAGTGAGGAAAAATCGACTCTCAGCTCGTACATTGGTCTTGGCATCGCGGTCGTGCTCGCGGCAGGGGCCGTATACTTGTTTCTTGCCTCGCATGAAGAAAAAAAGGAGATCACAACTTTCGATCCGAACCGGCCCGTACCGGACGACGTTACTTTGAGAAGGCGGTTAAAGCCGGAGCAATATCATGTGGTTCGCGAAAACGGCACCGAGACCGCATTCCAGAATGAATTCTGGGAGAATGAACGCGCCGGAATTTATGTCGACATTATTACGGGTGAACCGCTCTTCAGTTCCGTTGACAAATTCGACGGCGGGACCGGCCGACCGAGCTTCACCAAACCGATCTCAAATGATCTTTTGGTCGAGAAGGAGGACAATTCAAACGGTATGCAGCGCATCGATGTCCGCGCCAAGCGAAGTGATTCCCACCTTGGTCACCTTTTTCCGGATCCGACTTCGCCCACTGGGAAACGCTACGCCGTGGAGTCGGCCGCGTTGCGCTTCATTTTATTGGAGCAAATGAAAGATCAAGGCTACGAAAAATTCCTCTCCTTCGTGGAAAAGAAATAGCAGGGATTGATGTGGGCGGGGCGTTAGGGCATCGACCGCTTGATCCCAGCAACTGCTGGAAATCGAGGCTCGGCATTGTATTGTCAGCCGCTCATTTGAAAAAAGACGACATCGAATACGCGATTGAGAATACGCAGGTTATTCTCGCGCCGGAGCGGCAGATCGCGAGCTTTGGCAACACCAGCTTTGAGTTTCATCTCATCTCCGAGCTGATGGACCGGGTCGATCAGGTCCGGATTCGCACCGGGCGGATCGAAGCGGAGCGCCCCAAGATTCTGAGCCCAGAATATTTTTGCCGAATGATGTTGGAAGGGTTCGGAGAAAGAGCGCAGGAATATGTCGACCGTTTGCGCGAACAGGCACGTCAGATCGCGGTCTTGCGCTACGGATTTCAGTTTCGTAAATCTGGCGTCACGGAAGAAACCGTGAACGCATCATTGCAATCGGTTATCGACCGGACGCGGCACGCGGTCGAGAATGCCGGTGACACCAACGGTGCGATTATTCAGGGAGTAGACGAAGCTTGGGAAGTTTGTTTGCTCAAGTTCACCATCGAAATGATCGAGCGCTCCGCCGGCGAGAATATCGGCGACTTCAAACGGCGCGGTTTGATTTAG
>Ga0207693_10001295_pt1 | contig 22213 bp, 23 predicted proteins | sample LARL81metaG_FD_184347 | JGI IMG/M metagenome (GOLD analysis project Ga0207693, IMG submission 184347) | Corn, switchgrass and miscanthus rhizosphere microbial communities from Kellogg Biological Station, Michigan, USA - LAR L8-1 metaG... | ecosystem: Host-associated > Plants > Roots >... | reverse complement strand
AGACGCCGGGAAGTTAGCTGGGCGTACGGAGCGGTACAATTATCCAGAGAAATCACGCCGACGGTCATGTGAGCTGGCTCACACATGCCTCGCGCCGATTTGTGGAATGTTGGCCTCGGCCATAAGTTCATGGCGGGCTCGGAATTTATAAGGGAGACGGTGATGGCGAAATGTCCTTTTGCAGTTTGGAAGCCGTTTGACGGTTCGCCGGGCGCCTATAGCGGTCGGCATCCCTTCAAGATCGTGCATCACACGACCGAGGGCTCGAGTGCCGATGGAGCGTTTCTTGAATATCGCAACAGCAGGAACATTCCGCATTTCACGGTCGACGACATGACGATTTATCAGCATGTCGATACCGAAGAGGCGGCGAGCGCCCTCAGGCACCCCACGGGGACGACGGAAACCAATCGCAGCTCAGCGGTGCAGATCGAGCTGGTCGGTTTCGCGGGCCGCCCGAAGAGCGCAGCGAGCCTGCAGAACCTGGCGCGCCTCTGCCGCTGGATCGAGGCCGAGCACAAGGTCCCCTCGGTTTGGCCGAACGGACTGCCCAAGCCTGCCGTTAACGGGCAAGACCCGGGCGACCACAATCGGAACCAACAGAATTGGGACCGCTTGGGCGGGCATTACGGCCATTGCCATGTCCCCAACAACGTGCATTGGGATCCGGCCTATACCGAGGCCGAGCTTGCCGGCGTGATGGGACAAGCACCGTTCCCGCATATCGATCATCCCGGCGCAGGAACGCTGGTAATGGACGACCATGGCGCGAGCGGCCATCACATCGCAGATCGACTGAAAGAAGCGTGCGAGGCCTGTTTCGATGCTCATGCGAACGATTGCAGCGGATTTGCGCGCGCCGTGGCGAACCAGCTAGGGGTGCAGCTGCAGGGTCTGGCGAATGAAATAGTCGATACCATCCGCGGCGGAAACGGCTGGACGCCGCTGCGGGATGGAGCTGCAGCCGCCAACAGCGCCGCCGCCGGGAAGCTCGTGATCGGCGGGCTCAAAGGATCGGAGCAAACCGAACCCGATGCCCACGGGCATGTTGTCGTTGTCGTCGCCGGCCCGCTGGATCCGACGCACAATGCCTATCCCAAGGCGTATTGGGGACGGCTGGGCGGCGTCGGGGCCAAGAACCAATGGACCAACTGGGCCTGGCGAGCGGGGGATCGAGATCGCGTCTCTTATGCGGTGCACGACATCTAAAGCGCCCGAGGGTGCTGGGTTGTCTTGCACGGCCGACCGGGTCCTGTTTGCAAGGCCACGGCACGGCATTGCCGAGTTGCGCGCCATTGGGGCGTGCCGACGCCGCGTTTATCGCCGTTTGCGGCTGCCCCACCGCCGCAATCAGACCCGAAAATCCCCCATAATCTTGCGATGCCCTTCTGCTCTTCTGCATTTGCCGGCGCTGCGGTCGGTCGCGTCGCTTATCAAGCCGCTGATCCCGGACGAGAAACCCTGCCTGCATCCGCATCGAACATCGCGTGACTTTGCAGCGCCGGCAAATGGAAGTAATGCAAGTTGCAATGAATACATCTGCCGTCAACAGGATCGAAGCTGTGCTGCGCACATGCTGCAGGCTCAATCTTTTGCTTGCGGCGCAGATCAAGCATACGGGCACGGATTGACTGAAAGTCCTCAGCAGCTCTCATTTACTTCTCAAGAGACGCGAGAAAGATTTGAGCGCCGCTTGCGTCTGTCGGTAATCTCCCATCTGCTCGCATCCGCCTCCTGCCCCGGCGCACAACTGGGTTGCCCAATGCGATCTTCATTCCAATCTCCGCAAAATATTTGACAACATCCCGGGTCTGGCGGCGATGCGTGTTCAAGTCGACGCGGTTGTTCGACCTTTCTTAACCAATTTGCTAATATTGGAATTATAGATTGCGATTATGTCGATATTAGGGCAGCAACGTTAGTCAGGCATGGAGGTTCAGACAGGACGCACGCTCCGCGGCAGATCGATATTGGCCTGCTCATTGAGCAGGAGCCGGCAACGCGTTTGCGGAGAACCGCTTCCGCCAACAACCGGCCGCGCGGCCGTCGGAATGCAAACCACGATCTTGCAGTGCATCAACAACCGGCTATTGACCGGCGTCGGCGAATTGGCCCGGCGTCGCGCCCGCAACCGGCCGACTCTCGGCCGATCTCGCCCGAGGAGCCGCCGTCGCCGGCTTTGTGTTCAAGGTGCAGGCCAATATCGACCCGCAGCACTGCGACCGCATCGCCTTTGGGCGGGTCGCCTCCGGCCGCTTCCAGTGCGGCATGAAATTGAAGAACATCCGCACCGGGCGCCTGATGTCGGTGCAATATTATTGCCGGCATCGGCGGAGCGGCACCGCACAGGTTAGACTGTACCGCAGATTGTCTGGCCGCAGCCCAATAATTCACGCACGCCGAGATTGTTGAGCGCACTGCCGGAAATAGACCGGTATCATATGGCCCTTGCGATAGGCCTGCGCATCGAATAGCGGGCACAAACCCTTCGCCATCTCAATCTCTTCTCGCAATTTGGCGAGCGCGGCTTTCGGCAAGAGCCGCGGCAATCTCGGGTCGTCGAGACCGCTGCAGCGGACCGGCTCGGTGACGCAGCGCTCGAGCAACAGGAGCGCGTCGGCGAAGAGATCATTGGTGCCGAGAAAGTCGCGCCCGATTCCGATCGGCCAGGAGGGGGGGTCACGTCGAGCGCCAGAGACTGCTCGATCTCGTCCAGCAGGTCGAACGGGTCGCGGCCCTCGCGGTCGAGCTTGTTGACGAAAGTGATGATCGGCACGTCGCGCAATCGGCAGACCTCGAAGAGCTTGCGGGTCTGCTCCTCGATGCCCCCTCGGCGCCATTGGGGCGGCATCGAGCACCATCACCGCGCTGTCGACCGCGGTCAAGGTGCGGTAGGTGTCGCCTAAGATCCTCGTGGGCTGAAATCCTGGTGGCCCGGCGTATCGAGCAGTTGAAGGCGAGCCCCTCGTGCTCGAAGCGCATCACCGCCGTGGAGACCGAGATGCCGCGCTCGCGCTCGACCGCCATCCAATCCGAGCGCCGCCGCTCGCCGCGCACTGTCACTTCGCCCGCGAGCTGGATCACCCCGCGAACATCCCCTTCTCAGAGGGGGCTGGCTGCGTCTGCGATATGATATAATCCGCGCTCATTCGCGATCGAATTCGCAGAGCGCTATGACCGAAATCCGCACCCGCGTCCTGGTCGGACCCGACCGCCGCATTTCCGGCACCGCCCCCGCCGATGTGCCACCCGGCGAGCACGAGGTCACAATCACTTTGGCGCCCCCGCCCCGCGAACGCCCCGACGACCCGTTCGACGTCGACGCCCTACCTACTCACGACCTGGGGCCTTGGCCTGAAGGGCTCAGCCTGCGCCGCGAAGACATGTATGACGAAGACGGACGGTGAGCTTCGTCGATACCAACGTCCTCGTCTATGCTACGGCCCGGAGCGCGCCGTTCCGCGACCGGTCTCGGGTCGCTCTCTCCCGGCTGGCCGCCGGCGAACCACTTGCCGTCAGCCGACAGATCCTGCGCGAGTATATCGCTGTGATGACGCGACAGCAGACCTGGGGAAAGGCTCTGACCCTCGCTGAAGCGACCGCAGACGCTGCGGCATTCGCGCGGCGCTTCAGTGTGCTCGAGGACGGCCCATCGGTGTGGGATCAGCTTATGGAACTGAGCCGTCGCTATTCCTTTGGAGGTCGTCAGGTCCATGACGCCAATGTCGTCGCGACCATGCTGGCGCATGGCGAACGCCGGTTGCTGACCTTCAATGAAGCGGATTTTCGACGCTTCACGCCATTGATCGAGGTCGTCACGCCATGATGGCGATCTTCTCGGCCCGCTCGACGCTGAGCACGATGCGCCTCCCCCGTCGGTCAGGTGGACGAACATATCGCCTCCCCTAAGCGGAGAGAAGGATTGGGCGCGGATCGGGGACTGCGGGCGCGGCGCCGGGCCAGCTCCGAAATGCCAGCGCACTAATAGGGCTTACGGACGACCGCGGCGCCCTGCGGTCCGACGCACCCGGCTCGGTACACCCCGTTGGCGCAGGAGACAGAACGGTGCGGTCCGTATCGGGGTGCCTTGTGAACGACCGCAGCACCATTCGGTCCGACGCAGCCCGCTCGATAGACGCCGTTGGCGCAAACTGCCGCGCGGCTGGTCTGGGAAAGAACGAGCGTAGCAAGCGCGACCATGACGGCGAGCGCAACGTGTTTCATTTCAAATGACCTCCAGGCACCGTACGGCTCGGGCCTCCAGCAGACAGAGGGGCACGCGGTGCGCGCAACATAATTTTTCACCTGGGGGCCCGCGGCCACGGCCTCAATTGATGCGCGAGTTTTCGGGACGATCGGCCAGGAGGCCGGGGTCACGTCGAGCGCCAGAGACTGTTCGATCTCGTCCAACAGGTCGAACGGGTCGCGGCCCTCGCGGTCGAGCTTGTTGATAAAGGTGATGATCGGCACGTCGCGCAATCGGCAGACCTCGAAGAACTTGCGGGTCTGCTCTTCGATGCCCCCTTGGCGCCATGGGGGGACCGGGGTCAGGGTACGGTAGGTGTCGCCAAAGATCCTCTTGGGCTGAAATCGCTGGTGGCCCGGCGTGTCGAGCAGGTTGAAGGCGAGCTCCTCATGCTCGAAGCTCATCACCGCCGAGGAGACCGAGATGCCGCGCTCGCGCGGGGCCGCCATCCAATCCGAGCGCACCCGCTGCCGCTGGCCGCGCGCCTGAAGCCCATTCCGCTGTGGGACTTCACCTTGCTTGCAATATCGAAATCACCGCTGCGGCGGCCATGATTGCGCGCCGTGCAGCACGCGGATTATCTCGACCACGTCGGCGCGGACGCGATAAACGATGATCCAGGGTGTGCCGCCGACGATCAGCTCGCGTGTCAGAGGAACCCTGCCGGTACGTCCCATATTCGGGTAATCGGCGAACTGATCGACCGCAACTCAAATGCGCTGCACGGCGTTCGGGCCGCGATCGGGTCATCCTTGGCTATGTAGTCCGCATGCTGATCAAGGTTACGGAGGGCGGTGCGCAACCACCTAATCCGCATCGGGATCTACGCGGCGCCACTTCTCGAAAATCGCCACGACTTCTGCCTCGCTCGCGAAATCACCCGCATCAGCTTCGGCAAGTCCGCGTTTTATTTCCTCGATCTGCCACGCTTCGGATTCTACGAACGCTTCGAGCGCCCGGTTGATGACCCATGATCTCCGCCGGTCGATGGCGTCGGCGATCGCGTCGAGACGGTCCTGAAGCTCTGCCGAGACCCGAACGGTGAGCACGTTCTTTCCAGCCATCTCCGCTCCGGGAATATTGTGTAGTCGATCGTATTCTCTAGACGGGGATGTTTCGTCGGACAAGCGATCGTGGAGCGCAAATCCGAAGCGCGGAGTGCGGGGCTGTTCCCCGGTGTCGAGCATCATCACCGCGCTGTTCACCGCGCTCAGGGTCCTGTGGTCCGGCGTGTCGAGGAAGTTAAAGGCGAGTCCTCTCGTGCTTACATCTCATCTTGGCCGGCAGGTTTGCCGAGTGACAACCGTGACCGGCAGGACTAGGCTGAGGTGATCCGAAGGGGTCGGTCAGCTAGGACATCGACCCGTTGGCATCGTATGCGGCGGCCGGAGTTTGCGAGGCGTCACCTGAGCGGCGACTGATCAGCGTAGAGCATTGTTCCTATAAGCGGCGCACCGCCTCGCCGATTTTGTGCTCCCGCATGGTCCTCCGGGTTGGACCAGTTGGGAGGTCGCCATGGCAGAAAGCAACGCAATCGGCCGATCAGTAACCCCGGCGGCAACCCCGGCCAGCTTTGTGCTCGGGCGCAAGCTCGACAGCATCCCGTTCAGCGCCTACCACATATTGATCATCGGCGTGCTCGCGCTCGTCGGCTTTATCGAGGGCTACGATCTGGTGATGACCGGCTCGCTGCTGGTGCTGGCCAAGGAGCCGCTGCAGCTGACCGGGGCGGAGATCCGCTGGCTCGCCGTCGGCCCGACCTTCATGCTGTGCATCGGCGGGTTTGCGGCGTCGGCGGTATCCGATCACTGGAGCCGCAAGGCCATCATGATGATCGGCGTGATCGCCACGACGTTCTTCACCCTGCTGATCCCGCTGGTGCAAACCGCCGAGCAGCTGATCATCGTGCGTCTGCTGACGGGTCTCGGTGCCGGCAGCGCGGTTTCCGCGGCGTTCCCGATCGCCGCCGAATTGATGCCGGCACAGCACCGCCGCACCTATGGGGCCGTCTATGAGATGGCGCTGGCAGCCTCCTTCACCGTGGTGCCGTTTATCGCCTTCCTGCTCGCCGGCAACCCCTACGCCTTCCGGTTTCTGGCATTGCCGGGCGGGCTGGCGATAACCGTCGTGCCGGTGCTGATCTATCTCGTGCTTCCCGAAAGCCCGCGCTGGCACTTGCGCAAGGGGCAGCCCCAGGTCGCCGTCGACATCGTCAACCGGATCATCAGGCGATCCGGCAACCGAGTGCCGCCGCTGACGGCGGAGGCGCTCGGCGCCGGCGAGCACGCCAAACGCGAGGAGCTTCCACCCTATTGGGCATTGTTCGCCCGAGGCCAGCTGCGCTGGACCACGGTCGGCATCCTCAGCGGCGTATGCGCCGGCACCGCTTATTTCCTGATCTCGGTCCTGCTGCCGAAGGCGCTGGTCGACCAGGGTGCAGCCGTCGCCCTAGGCTTCGGACTGACTTCGCTGGTGTATTTCGCAAGTATCCCCGGCAAGGCCTTCACCGGGTTCCTGATGGAAATCATCGGACGACGCTGGACGATTTTCTATGCCTTGGCCGGATCGCTGCCCGGTTTGTTCCTGATGCTGATCGCGCATCGGGCGGGAGATCTCGCGACCGTGGCAATGGTCACGGGAGCGCTGATCACCGGGTTTACAGTGCTCTCCGCCTTTACCGCTTGCCGTGTGTACCTCTCCGAGCAGTTCCCGACCGCATTGCGCGGGCGCGGCCAGCCCTTCGGTGAATCGACCGGCCGGCTGTTCGCCGGAGTGCTGGCGCCGTTTCTGATGGAGCCGCACACCGGCTCGGCGACGATCTTCTTCGGCACGATATTCGTCGTCGTGGCGATCGGCGCGTTCATCCCGCTGGTCTTCGGCCGCGAGACCGTCGGCCAGCTCGAAACCGTCACGGAGGGTGTTCCGGCGCTGGCATGACGGGCGGCGCCCGCGTGTCGGATGGCCTCGAACCGTGGGCACAGCCCCCTCGCCATCTCGACCTCCTCGCGCGATTTGGCGAGTGCGGCTATCCCAGTGGGCGGAAATCCTGGTGTCCCGGGCGTGACGAGGTTGTAGGCGAGCTCCTCATGCTCGAGGCTCGTCACCGCCGAGGAGACCGGGATGCCGCGCTCGACCGCTAACCAATCCGAGCGCACCGCGCGTCTTCATTTCGCCGTGCGAGAGCTGGCTCGCCCAAACGTGCTCCTTCCGCGGCGTCTCGCGCTTCCCGGTTGCGGTTATAAGCTGCAGTGATTAAAATGATTGCAGTGATTTCACAGCGAGGTGCCCATGGCCAGCATCACGATCCGTAACCTGGATGAGACCGTGAAGCGAAAGTTGCGGCTGCGGGCGGCACAGCGGAACCGATCGATGGAAGACGAGGCGCGAGACATCTTGCGAACGGCTTTGGCGCAGGAGCCGGCGCAGGCGGGAAATCTGGCTGATGCAATCCGCAGAAGAGTCGAACCTTTCGGCGGCTTTGAGCTATCGCTGCCGGCGCGCGGCGCGATGCGCGAGCCGCCCGATTTCACATGATCATTCTCGATACGAACGTTTTGTCGGAGACCTTGCGTCCAACACCGTCGGCCAGAGTGCTGGAATGGATGCGCTCCGAGCCTGCCTCGGCGCTATTCACCACGGCAATCACCGAGTCGGAGTTGCTCTACGGCATCGCCTTGCTGCCCGAGGGCAAGCGGCGGCAGTCCCTGGTGTCGGTTGTAGACCTGATTTTCGCGGAGGATCTGGTAGGTCGCGTATTGCCCTTCGACAGCGCAGCAGCTCGTGAGTTCGCGGACATCGCCGCGAGCCGGCGCCGCGCCGGGAAGCCGATTTCCGAAGCCGACGCGCGCATTGCCGCTATCGCCCGATCCCGCGGCGCCGCCCTGGCGACGCGAAACGTCGGGGATTTTGCCGGTTGCCGGTTGGAATTGATCGATCCCTGGGTTTGGGCGGGGCAGCGGTGTCGACCACGTGACCACGCTGTCGTCGGATAGCAATTGACAGCGAGAGGCGGGTGTCGAATTTAGAACCGCGTCGCACTCCTCAAAGGGCGAGCTTCCGCATGGCAATCTTGACCTCCGACATCTGGCCGACGCTCGACTACAGCCGGGTGCCCTTTCGGCTCTATCACGACGCGGAAATCTATGCGCGCGAGCAGGAACGGATCTTTCGCGGTCCGGTGTGGAGCTATCTCTGCCTCGATGCCGAGATCCCCAATCCGGGGGATTTCCGGGCGACCTATGTCGGCGAGACCCCGATCATCGTCAATCGCGACGAGACCGGCGCGGTCAAGGCCTTCGTCAACCGTTGCGCCCATCGCGGCGCGCGGGTGCGGCGCGAGCTCTCCGGCAATGCCAAGAACCACATCTGCATCTATCACCAATGGTGCTACGGTCTCGACGGGCGGTTGACCGCGATCCCGTTCCGCCGCGGGATCCGCGGCAAGGGCGGCCTCGATGCGAGCTTCGACATGTGCGAGCACGGCCTGCGGCCGCTGCAGGTCGGCAATGTCAATGGAGTGTTGTTCGGCACGATCGCCGGTGACGCCGAGCCGCTAGAGGATTACCTCGGCGCGCCGATCATCGCGGAGCTGCGGCGCCTGTTCGAACGTCCGGTCCGCGTCCTCGGCTACACGCGTCAGCGGGTGCGGGGCAATTGGAAGCTCTACGCCGAAAACACCCGCGACAACTACCACGCCAGCCTGCTGCACGAGTTCCTCGTCACCTTCGGGCTCGACCGCTCGACGCAGGTCGGCGGCGTCAGAATGGATGCCCGGCACCGCCACAACATCACCTGGGCCGAGGCCGGCAGTGACACCGATGAATTCGCGCACCAAGCCTATGGGAGCGCGCAGGTGCGCAACGATTACCTGTCGCTCGAGGAGCCGGAGCTCGTCGCCTTCCGGCCGGAGCGGAACGACAACCTAGGCCTTGTCGTCACCTCGGTCTTCCCGTCCGCCGTTTTCGCGCAGATCAGCAACAGCCTGGCGGTGCGCGAGATCCGGCCGCGCGGCATCGACGAATTCGAGGTGTTTCAGACGATGATCGGCTATGCCGACGATCCTCCCGAGATGACGTTGCACCGGCTGCACCAGGCCAATCTGGTCGGCCCGGCGGGGCTCGTATCGATGGAGGACGGGGAGGCGATCGAGATTGTTCATCGCACGTCAAAACCCGAACCCGAGCGGACGACGATCATCGAACTGGGCGGCGGAGGCGTCATTTCCGATCGCGACTATCGTGTGACAGACGTGCCGTTGCGCGGCTTCTGGTCGTATTACGCCGAGCTGATGGGCATCGAGCCCGCCGGAGCCGTGCGGTGAGCGCCGACCGCGGCGCAATACAGGATCTTCTCGCCGAATACGGCGCGCTGATCGACGCGGCAAAATTTGACGAGTGGCTCGGCCTCTTCGCCGCCGAGTGCTGCTATCAGGTCTTGCCGCGGGAGAATTACGATCGCGGTCTTCCGGTGGCGCTGATCTTCTGCGACAGCCGCGCCTTGCTCGAAGACCGCATCCGGGCATTGCGCGAAGCCAACAAATACAACATCCACACCGACCGCCACATCATCGGCTTGCCGCGCATTCTCATGCACGCGGCCGACGGGCCCACGGTCGAGGCGCCGTTCGCCGTCTACCAGACCGATCAGGAGGGCGAGACGCGGCTGTTCGCGACCGGCATTTATCGGGATCGGCTCGAGCGCGCCAGCGGCCGACTGACGATACGGGATAAGCTGATCCTGCTCGATACCTTCGCGATCCCGAGCCTGTTGGCGACGCCGCTCTAGATATGGCAAGGAGACGAAAGTGGCAGGCAAGAACTGGCAGATCGAGGGCAGGTACGTCGAGTATTGCAGTTGTGATCCGGGCTGTCCCTGCGAAACGATGGCGGACCCGACCTACGGCGATTGCACCGGTCTCGTGGCGTTCAAGATCGACAAGGGACATTGCGAGGATGTCCCGCTCGACGACCTGGCGGTCGTCGGCACCTTCTATTTCCCGCGGGCACTCCATCACGGCCAAGGCGTCTTTCAGCCGATCCTCGACGAGCGCGCCGGTGAAGCGCAGCGCGACGCGCTCTTCTATATCCTCTCCGGCGAGGATCAGCCGGTCGGCACGATGTTCCAGATCTTCTCGGTCTGCATCGAGACGATAAAGCATCCTTTATTCGCAAAGATCGAATTCGACTGGGATCTCGACAAGCGGCGGGCGCGGATCGAGGTTGCCGGTGTGGTCCGGGCGCACAGCGAGCCGATACGAAACCCGGTGACGGACCGCGAAGAGCAGATGATTTTGGTGCTGCCCAAAGGCTGGGTGTTCCATGAGGCCGAAAATGCAACAGGCTTTGCCAAAGGCTTGGGAGCCATCAAGTTCGACTTGAGCGGCCGTCACAGCTCGCTGGCATATATCGCCTGGAACCAGAACGGCCTGCTCCACACCTACGACGAGTACAAGCAGAAGTTCGGGCGCCCTTGATTGCCGATACGAGCGTTCTCGAAAGCGTGCTGCGGCGAGACCGGCTGATCCTGGTTGTCGCCCTCGTCGCGATCATCGCAATCGCCTGGATCTGGGTTTTGCTCGGCGCGGGAACGGGCATGAGTACGCTCGGCATGACCAGCCGATCCGGAATGCCCGACGTCACCGCCATGATGATGGAGCCGGCGGCGTGGACCCTCGGCTATGCCGGTCTGATGTTCGCGATGTGGTGGGTCATGATGGCCGCGATGATGCTGCCGAGCGCAGCGCCTATGCTGCTGCTGTTCGCGCGCGTAAACCGCAAGGAGAGAGCCGGCGACCGTCCCTATGTGCCGACGGGAATATTCGCCGCCGGTTACCTCGTGGCGTGGGGCGGCTTCAGCGCTGTCGCCACTGCGCTGCAGTGGGCGTTGGAGCAGCTCAGCTTGCTGTCCCCGATGATGGTGACGACGAGCTACTGGCTCGGTGGTGCAATCCTTGTCGCCGCCGGCGTCTGGCAACTCACGCCGGTCAAGGGCGTCTGCCTGCAGCACTGCCGCTCCCCGCTGAGTTTCCTTGTCCAGAGCTGGCGGCCCGGCGGGCTCGGCGCATTGCGCATGGGGCTCGAGCACGGCACATTCTGCCTGGGCTGCTGCTGGTTCTTGATGGGACTCTTGTTCTTCGGCGGGATCATGAACCTGTTCTGGATCGCCGGTCTCGCCGTCTTCGTCTTGCTGGAGAAGACGATCCCGCTGGGCCACTGGTTCGGACGGATCGGCGGGGTTGCCGCCGCCGGCTGCGGTGTGCTGATGCTTTTTCAGGCTGGCAGCCAGTAATCAGGCCGCCGGCTGGCAGAGGGATAATCGCTACAAACTTCGCGGGCCGACACCCTCGAGCTCGCTGGCCGAGACCGCGTGCAGCAGCGCGCGCAGCTCGGAACTGCGCTGTTCTCCGAATACCGCCTCGAACCCGGCCTGCGCGTTGACCCAGCCGTCGACGGCGGCGTGGAGCCGCTCGGCCCCGGCATCGGTCAGGCGGATCTCCCGGCTGCGGCGATCGATCCGTCCCTTGACGACCGCCACGAGCCCCTCGCGCTCGAGCGGCTGGAGGTTGCGGCCGAGGGTAGTGCGGTCCATGACGAGGTCGGCGGCAAGTGCGCTGATCGTCATCGGTCCGAGGCGCCGCAATCTCGAAAGGATCGAGAACTGCGTCGCGCGCAGCCCGGACGGGGCCAGAAACTGATCATAGAATTGGGTCACGTGCCGGGCGGCCTTGCGTAATGCCAGACAGTTACAAAGCTCGGGCTTCAATCTCGTATCGACTTGCATGAATCCCTCGGTCTTGACAAAGTGCATATGCGCCTACACGTAGGCGCACCAGCATGCATGTCAAGGCGCGCGCTACCCAAGCGGAGCCAGTCCTATGTCTTTGCGCGAGGCGGCACTGCCGCAGGCCGCTTCATCCCCGGTTGCGACCGCATCACAGCCGATAGCGGGCCGCCTCGATCCGCGAACGCTCCTGCTGCTCGAGGCGCCGATTGGGGCTACCCTCCTAAAGCTGGCCGCCCCGAACATGCTCGTGATGTTCGTGCAAGCGGCGGTCGGACTGATCGAGACCTATTTCGTCGGCTGGCTCGGCACCGATGCGCTGGCTGGCGTCGCGCTGGTCTTTCCGCTGGTCATGCTGATGCAGATGATGTCGGCCGGCGCGATGGGCGGCGGCATCTCGTCGGCGATTGCCCGCGCGCTCGGGGCGGGTCGACGCGCCGATGCCGACGCGCTGGCAATACATGCGCTCGCCATCGCCGGCGCCTTTGGACTCCTCTTCATGGTCGCGGTGCTCGGCGGCGGGCCCTGGCTCTACCGGGTGATGGGCGGCGACGGGGCATCTCTCGCAGCGGCGCTGACCTACTCCAATGTGGTCTTCTCGGGTGCCGTTCTCCTGTGGATTTTCAACTCCCTCGCCAATGTGATCCGCGGCACCGGCAACATGGCCTTTCCGGCGCTCGTGACCTGTGCCGGAGTTGTCGTGCTGGTGCCGCTGTCGCCGTGCCTGATCCTCGGCTGGGGGCCCTTTCCGCGGCTCGGGGTCGCCGGCGGCGCCGTGGCTGTCGTTGCCTACTACGCGATCGGCAGCATCCCCCTCGCGGCCTATATCTGGTCGGGGCGGTCCGTCCTGCGGCCTTCCCTTCGAAAGTTCCGTTTTCAGTGGCGGTTGCTCCGCGATATCCTGGGCGTCGGCGGCGTCGCTGCATTGATCACCATTCAGACCAATCTGGTCATCGTGATCGCGACGGCCCTCGTCGGACGGTTCGGGCCGGCGGCGATCGCCGGCTACGGCGTCGGCTCGCGTCTCGAATACCTGCTGGTGCCGATCGTGTTCGGGCTCGGCGGGCCGCTCGTGGCGATGGTCGGCACGAATATCGGCGCAGGGCAGCGGCAGCGCGCTTTGCGCATCGCCTGGATCGGCGCTGCCGCTGCCGCCGGCATCACCGGGGCGGTCGGGCTCGCGGCGGCGGCCTTCCCGCATGTGTGGCTTTCGCTGTTCGGCCCCGACCCGGACATGCTCGACGCCGGCTCGCGTTATCTGCGGGTGGTCGGTCCATTCTACGGACTGTTCGGGCTCGGCATGGCGCTCTATTTCGCCTCGCAGGGCGTCGGCCGCCTGCGCTGGCCGTTTGTCGCGAACTTGACGCGGCTCGTCATCGCCGGCGGCGGGGGCTGGCTGGCGCTGCGCCTGACCGGTGATATGTCCTACGTCTTCTTCGCACTCGGCGCGGCACTGGCCGCTTTCGGGCTGATCAATGCCGCTGCGGTTGCGGGAGGTGCCTGGTCCGACCGCCCGCCCGCACCAAAGCGAGTTGCCCTATCGGCCCTATTGTACGGGAGCACACCCGAATGACCGGCCGCTATCTCGACGATTCACGGTGGGCCAAACCTTTGGCTCCGGGGTATTGCGCGTCGAGGCGGACCGGATCAAAGCCTTTGCGGCCGAGTTTGATCCGCAGCCATTCCATCTCGACGAGAGGACAGCGCGAGACAGCGTGTTCCGCGGCCTCGCGGCGAGCGGCTGGCACACCGCCGCGATGACGATGCGGCTGCTGGTCGAAAGCGAGCTCAGGCCGGCCGGCGGCATTGTCGGGGCCGGATTCGACGAGTTCCGCTGGCCGCGGCCGGTGCGCCCGGGCGACGAGCTTCATCTGGAGAGCGAAATTCTCGAAGTGCGCCCCCTCGAGATCGCGCCCGGAGCAAGGACTGGTCAAGGTGCGCACGATGACATTCAACCAGCGCGGAGAGCCCGTGCAGATCCTGGTGGTCAACCTTTTCGTGCCGCGGCGGCCGGTACAGACGCCAACTAGCCTCCTCTGAACTTTTTAAGTTATTGAACCGCGCCCCAGGTACAGCTCCCGAGGTTTCGACATGCGTCATATCGCGAACCGCGGCGCCAAGTGATCGGGGGGTCCGATCGGTCTGCGCCAATTCCCGAGGAAATCCGCGCCCGGCTCGCGCGCCCAACGATCCGCCTATCGGGGCCCGTCGGCCACCCGATGGTCGCCAGCTTTTTTGATCAGCTTCTCCCGGTATTGGACGTCCCGGGCTCCATTCTGATCGAGCTTTTCACCGACGGCGGCGACGCCGAGATCGGCCGGCGTCTCGCCGAAGAAGTGCGCTTGCTGCGATGCGAGCACGGCCGGGATGTCTGGTTTCTGGGCAAGACTCTCGTCGCCTCGGCTGGAGTTACGGTCATGGCGGCTTTTCCCAAGGACAAACGATGGCTGACCCGCGATGCCGCGCTGCTCATCCACGGCCGCAGGATGGTGAAGGATCTGCATCTGGAGGGGCCTTTGGGGAGTTGCCGACGAGTGCTCGAAGAAATGATCGCCGACATCGATCATGGGTTGCGTCTCGAAGAACAGGGTTTCTCCGAACTGGTCGACGGCGCAAACGTGGATGCCGAAGAAATCGCTCGTCGCGCTTATGGCGGCTGGTATTTGTCGGCCGAGGAGGCTCTGAATAGAGGCCTCGTCGCGGGTCTCGTGTAGGGCAGCTTTTCACAATCGGCAGATCGCGAAACTGCGCCTCAAACCAATTCGTCCAGCGGTCGTGACCGTGCCGGGGCGGTTGGCGGAAGTCCCGCACGGGTGTGTCTTTTTTTGGCCCCCATCGGGTTTGATGCCAACGATTGGGATGGGGCAGCGTTCCTAGGGTCGACGGCACCCTTTTTACGGGGGAAGGAGTGCACATGCCCTATTGCATTACGCTTCGATCCAGGACCAATGCAAGGATCACCGGCTGGTATGACGGCAGTGACGGCCGGTGGTCGACCGATCACAACCGGCAGAAGGTCTTCGAAAGGAAACGCGATGCCTGGCCGGTATGCCGTGAGTTGCGCAGCCTCTGCCCGCGCAATGCCGAAGTCATCAACATCGAAGCAGAGCAGGACGCCTCTCCTCTCGACGTGGCGGCGCCGATGTTCTCGCCCTCGGCCGAGCGCTAGCCGGAAGAGAAGCTGTCGGCCCGCCGGACATTCTGCTTGATCGTCGAAGTGGTCTCGCGTCGCGGTAGACGCTCGCCCGCACGCTGCCCGAAAGGGTGGGGGTCTTCGCATACGGTGCCTCGGTTCGCTGCTGCAACAGACTCCGGCGGTGCGAGCGGAAGGCGCACCCTCGGTCCGGGATCGCGCAGCGGCGAGTCCTTCGGGGAATGGGAACCATCAGGGAGGCGACGCGAGGTGGGTCTCGGAGAGGGTACGTCACCCTACTGAGGAACGTGCACGGCTTGACGATTCGCTAAAGCGGCGGCAGCTTGACATCCTCTTTGAGGTGGCCGACACCCGAATACGAGCCAGTTTCGGTACTGGATGTGTCGATCCGCGCGCAAATCGTGAATCACTAGGGATTCCGAGTGGGAGCGTCTTTGCACGGCGCTGCCTCGCGATCGTCCTTGCCGTGCAGGACCTGGGTTTTGCAATCAGGTTAGGTTTTGGGCCGAGGGGGTGAAAATGTGTCGTTCCGAAGGGACACAAGATGCCTAGCGCCGGGCTTGCGAGCCCCTCCTTCGCTGAACTAGCACAGCAATTCGGTCAAGGCAGGGTAGAGCCCGAATTCGGACCACCCGCTGCGTCTCGGACCGCCGATGGCAGGGTCAGCGCGGATGCGCCCAAAGATGCCGTCGAAATGTCCGGCATGTTCTCCAAGACCGACGACCCGCCGGAGTTGTTTGGCTTTGCGGCCAGGGAAGCACCGCCGACCTCTGAGCCAAAGCGCCGTGCCCTGGCGGAAAGGCTTCACATCGGTAGCGTGTTCTATCTCGTCCTGGTCGGTCTCGTCGCTGCCGCGACCATCAGCGTTTTCTTTGGGAGCGCCTTCTTGCTGCTCGCGCAGTCCAAGGACAAGACTTTTGTCCGTGTCGGACCGGTGTCTCCCAGTGTGGAGGGACCCGTGAGCACTGCAAGGGATACAACGCGTGCCGGCGACGCATCGACATCGATCGCTGCTTCCGCAGAGACGGTCCCGGCGTCGGATCCGCCATCGGGTTCGCCAAGTCCCCTTGCGCCGCCGCCGCCGGTTAGCCCGAATTCGGCCGCAGCAGAGCTGGTCGCGCCGCTCGGCGAATCGACGCATTCCGAAAGCGCCGCTAGACGAAGCATCGCTCATTCGGCCGCTCCCCGTGGCCGATCCGCTTACCGCCATCGGCGGCCCAGCCGGGGGCTAGTGGGGCAGGCCGAGAAGCAGCGGATGTTGTCAGCAGCGATGGACCGCGCGCACCACGAGAATTTCTCCGATCCCTTTCAATCCCTCACGCCGCCACAAACCTGGGCAAGGAATCCTTTCGACCAACTGATTACGCGACTGACGGGGCAGACAAAGCCTGCCCGGTCCTTGACGCCACCGTGAGCGCAACATTCAGATCCCTTCGCCCACGGGGTTTCGATGAAATAAAGGAGTAAATGCGGTGCTGCAGCTCACCCGCACCAGGATTTGATCCCGCTCGAGCCCTTCCAACGAGTCCTGATCGTCTCTCTTGTATCTTATTCGCCCCGGATTTGCCCAAGGCGGCGGTGCAGCAAAGTGACGATTTTCTGCTGAATTTGCGGATCGTCCAGCAGACGCAAAAGCGCCTGTTTGAGAGCCTCGTGTTGCTCAGCCCTCTTCAGCTCGTCTTCAGCTTTGGTTCGATCTTCCACCGCACGATTATGCCTTAGGGCTCGTCAGTCGAGCGTCCCGGCGCCGTAATGGCGCCAAAAGGAAGCGGAGCGCTAGTGCCCGCCGCGGCCCCTGCAGCGACATATTCTCCGGACGATCTGCACTATCGACGTCAAACTTCCGTCCGAACGGCAATGCGCGCCCTCTGCTCTCTTCCGGCAGACGGATCTTTCACTGCTTCCAAGATACCGCCGCAGTGCTGACGGTCGGCAGATGGAGACTCGACGCCGGAGTGGTAGACCTGAAAATCGCCCTGATTTTGTGAGAGTGTATGTTGCTTGAGACTGATGCTGCGCGGCCGATCGTTTGACGAGATATTTATTGATACGAATCCCTTGGGTGACAACTTTTGGATACGTGGGTTTTGCTGTTATTTGGCTTTACGTGGCAAAGATCAGCGTAAATCTTCGCCGTTTTACCGCTGCTCCGGATTCGAGAAATCGACGGATTCGGGAGGCGGGGCCATCCTGCTGGCTGTTTTTTCGCTGCAAACAACAGCAAAAACAGCGACGGCACCCGGGGCGCCGCCGCCGGTGTGGATCTTAATTGATCAGCCCGTAGAACTTGCCGGCGTTCTCGCAGGTGATCTTGTGCACGACTTCCGGCGACAGGCCGGCGAATTGCTGCTCGATGTATTTCGAGGATTCCGGCCACACCCCGTCGGTATGCGGGTAGTCGGAACCCCACATCAGCGTTTCGACGCCCATCTCGTCGATCAGCTTGGCACCGATCGGATCAAGCTGGAACGTCGCCTTGCACTGGCGCCGCCAATACTCGCTCGGCTTGAGCTTGATCAGATCGCGGAAGCGGTCCTCGAATTCGAAATCCATGCGGTCGAGCGCGTAGGGGATCCAGCCGACGCCGCTCTCACCGAATGACACGCGCATGCGCGGATAGCGCTCGAGCACGCCGGCGCCGATCAGAGCCGCGATGATGTTGATCAGCCCCATTTGGAACGCCGAGACGCCGGTGAACATCGCCGCCCGGCGAACGTGGCCGGAAACTCCTTCGCGCGCCTTCGGCGAGGTCGTCGGGAAGGTGTGGAAATGCAATGGCAACTGCACGTCGTCGACGGCTTTCCACACCGGCTCCCATACCGGATGCCACATCGGCTCCATATCCCACGAGCAGGACAGTTCGAGCCCCTTGATCCCCATCTTGGCGACCCGGTGAATTTCCTTGACCGCCTCCTCGATATCGCCATAGGGCAGGCAGGCAAGGCCGATCTCGCGCTCGGGGTAGTGGCTGCAGAACTCTTTGAGCCAGTCGTTGTAGATGCGCAGCATCTCGTTCGACGCCTCACGATCGTTGAGGCGCGAGGAAGCTCCGAGGATGCCGTAGATGACTTCGGCGTCGACGCCGTCTCGGTCCATGTCCTTGATCCGCAGATGCGGGTCGGTCGGGCGGCGGATGTCCTTCTTGCCGTCCTCAAAGAAGCCCAGCTCCGCCATTTTGTCGACCCGGTGGTTCTGACCGGGAACGTAGGGTGCACCACCCGGTCCGACGCCGTTCTTCAGCCCGAAATTGGCGCCGTTTTTGGCGACCCAATGCGGCCCCTGGGGCCCGTCCTCGACATAGGGCATGCGATCCTTCAGCTCGCGACGCGCCTCGGACACAAACAGGTCGGGCGGCATCCACGGCATATCGAGATGGCAATCGGCCGAGATCCTGCGGTATTGCATTTTGTTTTCCCCGCTCGGGTTGTCGAAGGGTACTGTCGGTAAACTCTACTCTTTCGTACCATCGATTTCCTGGCAAAGCGGGTGCCGAGCCCAGGCTTTTTTGCCGATGCGACATGAACGGGACGCAACCCGCGGCTTGCCTTTGCACGCAAACCGTGATATAAAATATATATGTCAACTGAAAGTAGTGAAAAATGCGTCTAAACGTCATGATCTTGCTGCTCACCTTGCCGTTGCTGCCTGCCGCCGCGCTTGCTCAGACAGGCCCGCAAACCGCCGCCGTCGTTGAAAATTCGGCTTCGGCACCCCCCAGCTCAGTGCGCCCCAGCGGCATCACGCGAGAGCAGTATCTGCAGCGCGCTCAAGAGCGGGCGGCGCAACGCGCCGGCACCCGCTTCGACGAGATGGACACCGACCATGACGGCGTCCTCGACCGGGCCGAAATCCGCGCGTGGCGCAGCCAGCACCCGCGCCGTGCCGCCGCACAGCCGTCGCAGCCTACGCCGTCACAGCCTACGCCGTCACAGCAATAATAATCCCGCTGCCGGTCCGGCCAATTCGCGGTAGAGTGAACCCACCGCGAGCGAAAGGAGCCGACAAATGCCGGACGCCGGGAACATCGAGACGAAAAGTGCTTCAAGTGCCGAGGCCGGCATCCGTATCGCCGGCCTCGACCATGTCGTATTGCGGGTCGCCAGCCTCGACCGCGCGATCGAATTCTACGAGAAGATCTTGGGTTGCCATGTCGAGCGCCGGCTCGAGCAGCCCAAGCTCGTCCAATTGCGCGCCGGCGCATCATTGATAGATCTGGTTCCGGCGTCTGCCCCGCCACAGGCGGCGGCCGGAAACATGGATCATTTCGCCGTGCGGGTCGATGGGTTCGACGCGGCGGCCTTGGCGGCGCATCTGAAGCGCCACGGTGTAAGCGTCGGGGAGGTCCGCGAGCGCTACGGCGCCGAGGGTTACGGCCCCTCGCTCTACATTTCCGACCCAGACGGCAACACGGTCGAGTTGAAGGGGCCGGCGACGCGAGGCCTGTAGCCGGCAGGTCCGATCTGGCATGACCGAGTTCTTCCCCGGCTTCGAGCGGCGCCGGATCGAGACTTCCGGCGCCAATATCAACCTCGTGACCGGGGGCAGCGGGCCTCCCCTGCTCCTGCTGCACGGCTATCCGCAGACCCACCTGATGTGGCGCAAGCTCGGGCCGCGCTTGGCTGCCGAATTTACCGTGGTGGCTCCCGATCTGCGCGGCTATGGCGACAGCTCGACGCCGCCCGCCGGGCCGGAACACGTGAATTATGCGAAACGGGCCCTGGCGCAGGACCAGGTCGAGACGATGGCGGCGCTCGGCTTCGAGCGGTTTTGCGTCGTCGGCCACGACCGCGGCGCACGGGTGGCCCACCGGCTGGCGCGCGATCATCCCGAGCGCGTGCAGCGGCTGGCACTGCTCGACATCGTGCCGACGCTCTACCGCTTCGAGACGATCGATCAGAAGGCGGCCACCGCGAGTTATCACTGGTTCTTTTTGATCCAGCCGGGCGGCTTGCCGGAACGGCTGATCGGCGCCGAGCCCGAATTCTTCCTGCGCTCGATGCTCCGCGACCCGGCGGTATTTGAGCCGGAGATCTTCGCCGAATATCTGCGCTGCTTCAAAAACCCCGAGACGATCCGCGCGACTTGCGACGAGTATCGCGCCGGCGCGACGATCGACCTCGCCCACGACCGCGTCGACCGCGGCCACCGGCTCGCGATGCCGCTTCTCGTGCTATGGGGCCAGCGCAGCTCCCAGGGAAGCGGCTATGACGTCCTCGCCGTCTGGCGGAACCACGCCGAGAACGTCTCCGGCCGGGCAATCGACGGCGGCCATTTCCTTGCCGAGGAGGCGCCCGACGCGACTTACCGGGCACTGCACAGCTTTTTCTCCGGGAAGGGGAGGGACCGAGGTTGAGTCGGACCGGCGATCGCGAGACTCGACTCGGTAACTGACTGGGGCAATCTTACACCGGCATCGTGCGCTTCTGGTGCGCCCGGCCGACCCTGGCCGTCTCCTCGCGGTGCCCGGCGATGACGCGCACGCCTTCGTCGAGTTTGGCGACAATGTTCTCCGGCGAGCATGTTTCGAGAAACGGCACGCGGTTTCTCCGGCAAGCGGCGAAAACACGCTGGCGTGCCTCCTTCATTTCGGGCGGATATGGGTCGCGCGGAACCGCCAGGTAGCCGAGCGCCAGACCCAGATCGCCGGGTCCTAATTCAGCAAAACCGAGCCCCGGCACCGCCAGGATCTCCTCGCAATTGGCAATCCCCTCCGGGCTCTCGAGCTTGACGCCGAGCAGCAGTTCGCCGGTCGGATTGAGGGGCCAGGGGTCGCAGCGCCGCATGTATTCCTCGGGCGAAATCCCCCATATCGGAGCTGCGGCCGCTTCCGAACCGCGCCCTCGTGTCCCGATGCCGAGGCGGCTCTCGCTCGCCTCGCCGGTCGCCCCCCGCAGACGCTCGCCCGGCGAAGGCAGGGACGGGTCCACGCCAGCGGCCTGATGGGGATAGCGGCAGCTTTCGACAAAGGCGCGCACCGCTGATGCCGATTCCGCTTGGCAAAGCAACACGCCGTGGACGCCGCGGCCGAGGATCTGGCGGAACTGCCATGCGTTAAAGCGGACGTTTGCCGGGTCGGTGCCGTTGACCGGCGCCTCGACAACGACCGTCGGCGTGCGGTGACCAGAGCGCGTCGGGCCGCCCTCTGCCAGGCCGCGCATATATTCCGCAAGGCCCGTCATGTCGAACGCCCCGTGCTCCATTCCGACGTTGATGTAATCGGCCCAGACATGCGCGTCTTGGCACCCTTGCGGATAGGTCATCACATGGCCGCTGTGACCGCCAACGTAATAGATCGCCTGATCTTGCTCGAGGAGTTCGATCGCTCGGTTGATGCGCTTGGGCATAGCTCCCCCCGTCCCGGTCTCGGATGGCGGCAAAAGTATCAGAGCCCTGATCAGCAATGTCCATTGATTAGGCCCGGTGGGATTAGGCCCGGGTGGGGATTAGGCCTGGTGGGATTAGGCCCGGTGGGATTTGGCCCGGTGGGATTTGGCCCGGTGCTCGGCCCCTCCGCCCTTTCGGGGTCGGGGCGCTCAGGCCCAAACCACCGCAAACGAGAACCAACTAGAGGGGCAACGCCAACCGGCTTTTCTGCGAGTTCGTTGACCCCCTACCCGGCGTGGCTATAGTCCCGCACCGACGCGGGCGTGGCGGAATGGCAGACGCGGCAGACTCAAAATCTGTTGTCCGAAAGGACGTGGGAGTTCAAGTCTCCCCGCCCGCACCATTAGAAATCAATAGCGTACTTCCTTATCGGGCACGATGCTCATTATCGAAAAGCGAGGCGGTTGCAGAATTTGTCCCTAACCTGTCCCTAGTTCTCTTCTGAAACATGCTGCGGCGGTTCCGCCTCTGGCGCGCCTTGGGCCTCGTGGATCACGAGCCCTGAAGTTAACGCCCAAGATAGCCGGTGGTTAGCACAGCGGCGGTGCAGCGGGTTTTGTAATGCGTTGCCGCCTGTCCCGGCATGTACCGCGCCGTATCGTCTCGTTCCGAAAATCAGGCACTTCGTGGCCATCTTGCCGACGGTTCAT
>Ga0207693_10001294_pt1 | contig 22217 bp, 22 predicted proteins | sample LARL81metaG_FD_184347 | JGI IMG/M metagenome (GOLD analysis project Ga0207693, IMG submission 184347) | Corn, switchgrass and miscanthus rhizosphere microbial communities from Kellogg Biological Station, Michigan, USA - LAR L8-1 metaG... | ecosystem: Host-associated > Plants > Roots >... | reverse complement strand
TAGCTGCCGCGCGCACGCCGACGCCAACTTCGAACCACCCAAACTCCACCGTCGACGCTGGCCCGCGGGCCCAACCGCACATCGAATGCCCCGGCAGGCGACGCCACGCGAGTGAACGAACGTGGCACTGCCGACGACGTCGTCACAACAAGTCCCACGACAACAAGTCCCACCAAACCAAGCGCGTAACGCATTCAAGTGCCTAATGCTCGACGACGTAGAGAGCGAACAGTAGCCTCGGGGCGATGTTCGACCATGTGGGCGTCGCCGTGTCCGACCTAGCCGCGTCCGAGCGGTTCTATCGCACCGTGCTCTCCGCGCTCGGCATCGAGCCTGATCACGCGGACGCCGAGCTGGTCGAGTGGGAGGACTGGGCGATCGGACCGACTGACCGCGAGCACCCCGTGACCCGCGGGCTGCACGTCGGCTTCCGCGCGCCCGACCGCGCGGCGGTCGACGCCTTTTGGCGGGCGGGAACCGGCGCCGGCTACCCCGACGACGGCGCGCCCGGGCCGCGCCCGGTCTACGGCCCTGACTACTACGGCGGCTTTCTGCTCGACCCGGACGGCAACAGTGTCGAGGCGGTCCACGGTGCCCGTGAGCGCCTCGCGCCCGATAGCTGCGTCGACCACCTGTGGCTCCGCGTCCGCGACCCGCAGGTGTCGCGCCGCTTCTACGCGACGGTCGTCGCGCCGCACGCCGGTCTCCGCATGTCGCACGACACGCCGGACCGCGTGCAGTTCTCCGGCCCGGACTTCTCGTTTTCGCTCGTGCACGACGAGCGCCCGCTTACGGAGCACGTCCACCTAGCGTTCCCTGCTGACACGGACGCCACGGTTCGGGCCTTCCACGCCGACGCGCTCGCCGCGGGCTACGAGGACCACGGCGCTCCCGGCGAGCGCGCCGTGTACCACCCGGGCTATTACGCCGCCTTCGTGCTCGATTCCGACGGCTACAACGTCGAGTTCGTCAACCACAACCGCTAAGGCTCGTACTCCGCGTCTGCCTCGAGGTTCGTCACCATGCTCGTCAGCCTCTCGCGGCGAGCCACATGCTTCCGCGAACGGCCCGATTCACGAACCATCATTCGGTTCAGGTGATGTCCTCGGCGCCACTCGTGGTGGAGTCCGGACATGCTTCGGATCGCCCGTCACGTTGTTCCGGCTTTCGCAGTCTGGCTCGTGCTGAGCATCGGCTGCGCCGCGGCCGCCGCGTCAAGCGTCAACTTCGGCGACATCTCGCACAAGAACTTGAAGGACCAGGGGCCGGCGTCGACACAGACGAAGCTGCCGCTGGAGATCGGGATGATCGCCAACCAGTCCGGGATCGCAAGTGCCGTCAAGTCGGCGAGCAGCCCGACCTCGGCGGGCTTCGGAAAGTACCTGTCGATATCGAGCCTGCAGAGCAAGTACGGCGCGTCATCCTCGCGACGCAACGCCGTCACCGGTGCGTTCAAGAAATACAACGACAAAGCGACCGTCGACGTGTTCCATTTGCGGGTGGTCACCACGATCACGATCGGCACCGCCCAGAAGATGTTCGGCACGAGCTGGCACGTGTACCGAAACAATTCGACCGGCGCGCGGTCGGCGCTTCCGGTACACACCCCGAAGCTACCGTCCGGGTTGAGCGGAAATGTCGACACGATCGCCGGCCTGGGACACGTGATCAGCTCCGGGAGTTCCGCCGCAGCGGAGGCTCCGTCCGCGACGCTCACACCGATGGTTCAACCGGCGACCTACGGAGGCGGGACGCCCACCCGCACCGGGACGATCAGTGCCGGATGCGCCACCAACATGTTCCCGACTGCCGTGTTCTCGAGCGTGGGGCTGTTTCCCAATCAGGTCGACACCGCGTACGGGATCAGCGCGCTGCAGGCGGCGGGCTTCCAAGGTCAGGGCATGAACCTGGCGATTCTTGGTGAGGCGCCGACGCCGACAAGCGACGTATCGACGTTCCGTAACTGTTTCGGGTTCCAGGGCACCTCGCTGAAGATCCACAATGCGGGGAGCATCAAGCCGATACTCGAGAGCTCGCTCGACGCGATGACGGTGGCAATGGTGGCGCCCAAGCTCAACAGGCTTGACCTCTGGGTTAAGCAGCTCGGCCAGGACAACCCGCAGGGCGTGATCGAGCTGCTGGCATCGCCGGTCCAGGCGACGACCAGTGGGACGCCGCTACCGAACGTGATCTCGATCTCCTACGGCGTGTGCGAGGCGACCGCCAAGCCGGCCAGCGCCGCGCGGGCGCTGTTCGACCGCGAGGCGGCGGCGATCGACGCGTTGGGGATCACGATCGTGGTGGCCGCCGGCGACAGTGGCTCGTCAGCCTGTGCACACGGGGTCAAGCAGACGCAGCTCACCAGCTATGACGAGCAGAAGTCAGCATCTTGGCCGGCGGTCTCGCCCTGGGTGCTCGCAGTCGGTGGGACGAACCTCTCGCTCGCGCCGAGCAACGCGATCGCCTCATCCGGCGTGTGGAACGACGAGGTGTTCCCCGCGCCCTACGAGACCATCGCCGGAGGCGGCGGCGGCGTCAGCACGACGGAGAAGCGGCCGTGGTGGCAGACCGCGTCGCAAAGCGCTAACCGGCCCGTGCCGGACGTGGCTACGTTCGCCGACCCCGCGCCCGGCTACACGATTATTTGCTCCTCCGGCGTACAGGGCTGCCCAGCAACCGCGGCGCAAACGATCACCTACGTCGGTGGCACCAGTGCAGCGACGCCGCTGGTCGCCGGGACGATCGCGCTATGGGACCAGGTCGCCAAGCAAGCAAAGTGGCCCAAGCCCGGGTTCGTCCCGCCGATGCTCTACTACATCGCCAAGCACGCGCCCTCCTCCTTCCTGGACATCACCACGGGCACCAACTCGGTGTTCGGCAACGTGTCGTGCTGTAAGGCGGGACCCGGATACGACGAGGCAACCGGACTCGGATCACCCGACGCGTCCGCGATCGCCGGGCAACTCCACCACTGAGGTTCCCGCTCATGCCGCGGGCCCGTCGGGTGGATTGCGCGGCGAGTGGCGTTTTGCAGTGACCGGTCTGGGCGTGCTTTCACAAGCCCGATGCGCCCGCCTGCTTGACTGGATGTCGATGACCATCGAAGCCGAGGACCCGGCTCCGGAGGCGCGGAAGCTGCCGACCGGACGGATCGCCCGCACGGCGCGGGTTGGCGGCTTGGTGACGGGGCAGGGCGTGCGGTGGGCGGGCATGCGCACGGCCAATCGCGTGCGATCGCCTGAGCGCGCTGCCGCCGCGCAGAATGAGCGCACCGCAGCGCTCGTCAACGAACTCGTCGAGCAGCTCGGGCGGATGCGGGGGGCGGCGATGAAGGTCGGGCAGGTGCTCTCGATGGTCGAGCTCGACGGCCTTCCCGAGGACCAGCGCGACGCGCTCCAGGCGAAGCTCGCTGAGCTTCGCGACGATGTGCCGCCGGTTCCGTTCTCGAAGCTTGAGCGGCTGATGCGAGACGAGTTCGGCGGACCGCTAAGCGGCGTCTTCTCGGAGTTCGACCAGCGCGCGTTTGCAGCGGCGTCGATCGGCCAGGTCCACCGAGCGACGACGCTCGACGGTGATGATGTGGTCGTAAAGGTCCAGTACCCGGGCGTGGCGGAAGCGGTCGAGACCGACCTGCGTAACGCAATGCTGCTGCTGCCGCTCGTCAAGCGGCTCGCGCCCAGCCTTGACGCAAAGGCGCTCGCGTCGGAGTTGCGCGAGCGCATCGTCGAGGAGCTCGACTACGAGCTTGAGGCGCAGAACCAGCGGCGGATCGAGCGGCTGCGCCGCGGCCATCCGTTCCTTTCTGTGCCGGCGGTCGACACCGAGCTCTCGACGCGCCGGGTGCTTGTCTCCGAGTACATCGCGGGTGAGCGGTTCGGGGCGGTTCGCCGGCTCGACGAGCAGCAGCGCGACCGCTATGGGGAGATCGTGCTTCGCTTCTACTTCGGCCTGCTGTACCGCGACCGGATCGCGCTCGGCGACCCGCATCCCGGCAACTATCTGCTGCGGCCGGACGGCGGCGTCGGCTTCCTTGACTTTGGGCTGCTGCGTGATGTCAGCGCCGCGCGCGCGGACGCCGAGCGCGGGATCGCGCAGGCGGTCCGTGCCGGCGACGCCGCCGCGCTGAAATCGGCACTCGTGGCGGGCGAGTATCTGTCGCCCGATGGGGCGAAGCTTGTCGACGGTGAGCTGGCGCTGAAGCTGATGCGGCGCGCGACGCGGTGGTACGCGATCCCCGGCGAGCGGCGCTTTGATGGCGAGCAGCGCCGTCGTGGTGATGAGCGCGAGCCCGTTGACGAGGAGCGTCAGGCCGACGTCAAGGACCAGCTAGGCCAGTTCACGCTGCCTCCCGAGACGATCCTGATTCGGCGGATGCACATGATCGTCGGTGTTGTGCTCGGTCAGCTCCGCGCCGGTGCCGATTGGGGCGCAATCGCCGCCGAGTACCTGCACGGCGAGCCGCCGGCGACGCCGCTCGGTGAGGCCGAGGCCGACTACTTCACGCGGCGCGGTCGACCGAGCCGGATCTGAGTCCCGCCGGACCGGCGGCGCAGGCCAGATCAGTCGCGTTTCATGGGTCGCGTGCCCCAAAGCGCCACCGCCGCGAGGGCGCCAAGAGCGGCTTCCGCTGCGTAGACGCCGTTCCACTGTCCATCTCCGGCAGCGAATCGACCGTGCGAGGCCAGATACGTCAGGTAAACGACGAGCGGCTCGAACACAACCAGCGCAACCACGCTCCAGGCAACAACGAATCCGCCCCGGCGGGCAGCCCACGCCCCCAGCGCACCCATCGCCGGACCACTCATCGCCCCTGCCTTGAACCACGCGTTTCCGGCGTTCAGCGTGAGGCCGATCTCGTGCAGCGTTGAGTGCGGCCCGAGGTCGAGCACAAACGCGTTGGTCACATAGAAACCCACCAGCGCGGCAAGGCTGGTGAGCAGCCCGACGACTGCCCCGAGCAACATGCTCCCGCGCGAGCCCGCCGCGCCTGCAAGCAACGGCACGATCACCCATGGCGCGCTCAGGTTCCCGATCCCGTCGCGGACCCCAGCACCGTTGCCCTTGACGAGCGACTCCAATGCCCCAAAGGCCACCGCCGCCATCACTAGCAACGCAATCCGTCCAACGCCGCGCCCGCGCATCGCCGGAGCGTATCGCCGGGTTAGCGCTACGTCGAGCGCTTTCGGTCCGCGACCGCCCGGCGCTCGCCAACGTCGCCTTCGATGGCGAAACTGTCACGGTGGTGAGACAGCTGGTGCTGCCGACGATCGCCCAATTCGGGGTCACGCTGCGCCCATGGCAGCTGGCGGATGTCCCGGGGCTGAGCGAGGCCTGCGGGGATGAGCAGATCATGCGCTTCACGACCGTCCCGAGGGTGTTTACCCGGGATGCCGCGACCGACTGGATCGACCGTCAGGGCCGCCGCGCTGAGTCCGGGACGGCGATAGTGCTCGCGATCGTCGACGCGGGTGAGCCCTTCCCGATCGGCATGGTCGGGTTATTCGGTCTTGATCGCGCAGTCGACAGCGCGAGGCTCGGATATTGGCTGGTCAAGGATGCCCGTGGCCGTGGGATCGCTGTCATCGCGGCACGGGGACTAACTGATTGGGCGTTCGAACGTCTCGGGCTCAAACAAGTGGTCATCGACCGAGAGGCGAGCAACATCGCGTCCGCTAGGGTGGCCCAGAAGCTGGGCGCGATCGAGACCGGCGCGCATATCGTGGAATACCGGGGAGCTGAAGTGCATTTCATCCGGCACGTTCTCGAGCGGCCACGTGACTGACGCTGTTAGCGCACACGATGGCGCTGCTGCACCCACAACACGGTGATCTAGGGACCTCGTTCCGGCGAGCCCTAGTGGCTCGCCCCGGCACCTAGATGGTCCGCTACATCATCCGCCGCCTGCTCTGGGCAGCCCTGACGCTGATCATCGTCAGCTTCGTCACTTTCTTCATCTTCTACGTGCTTCCGCCGGGCGACCCAGCCGTGCTGCGCGCCGGCCATTTTCCAAACCCGCAGTTGCTCGTTGATATTCGCCATGCGTACGGCTTCGACAAGCCGTTCTGGGTCCAGTACTGGCTCTACATGAGGGCGATCCTCCTGCACTTCAATTTCGGCTACAGCTACCAGGTCTCCCAGCCGGTCAAGACGCTGATCTTCGACCGCCTGCCAGCGACGATCTCCCTCACAGTCGGTGCAGTGGTGATCTGGATGAGCGTCGGCATGACAGTCGGAGCGATCTCGGCCGTGCGCCGACGCAGCCTGCTGGACCGGTTCACGATCGTCGGGTCGCTGCTGGCGATCTCAGTCCCGACGTTCTGGCTAGGGCTGATGACGCTGTTCCTGTTCTCGAATGACATCGGCGAGATCCACATCTTCGACGGCGCCGGCACGTACGTCGGTCTCACCGCCAACCCCGGCCGCTGGTTCGGCTCGCTGCTCTTGCCGTGGCTCGTGCTCTCGGCCGGCCTGGCGGCCTTCTACGCCCGGCTTCTGCGATCGCAATTGATCGAGACGATGTCGCAGGATTACATCCGGACGGCGCGCGCCAAGGGCCTGAGCGAGCGGCAGGTGGTCTGGCGTCACGGCGTGCGCGCCGCGATCACGCCGATCGTCACCGCGCTGGGCATCGACATCGGCTTCCTATTGGGCGGCGCCGTGATCGTGGAGACGGTGTTCAACGTCCCCGGGGTTGGCTACTTGGCCTACCAGGGCATCCACAGCGCAGACCTGCCGATCATCCAGGGAACGGTGCAGTTTGGGGCTTTCTTCATCGTGATCGCAAATCTCATCGTGGATGTCTCCTACGCATTTCTCGACCCGCGGGTCCGTTACTCGTGAGCCCGCTTCGTGTGTCAAGTTGATCGAAGTCCGGTGGGAGAATCGACGTGATGGATGAGCAGGTGCTCGCCGTGCGCAACCTGACCTACCGGATGTTCGTTGATGGCGGACGCGCTCCGACCGTCGATGAAGTAGCGCGTGTGGCGGACCTCGCCAGCGCTGAGGTCAAAGCAAGTTGGCGCGAACTTCATCGCGCGCACGCGCTGGTACTCAGCCCGGCCACCATGGACATCCGGATGGCCAACCCGTTTAGCGCGGTGCCGACCCCCTTTCGCGTTCACGCCGGGGGCCGGTGGTGGTACGGAAACTGTGCCTGGGACGCACTCGGCATCTGTGCCGCCCTCCACGTGGATGGCCGCGTCGAGACGTCGTGTCCCGACTGTGGTGAGAGCATCGCGCTCGAAGTTCGCGACCACCGCGTCGATGACGAGCGCCTGTTGTTTCATTGTCTGGTGCCCGCTGTGCACTGGTGGGACGACATCGTCTTCACCTGAAGCACGATGAACCTCTTCCGGTCGGAAGAGCACATCGAACGGTGGCTCGGCGGGCGCGACCCGGGAGCAACGATCGCGGTGGCGAAGCTGAACGAGCTCGCGCACGCCTGGTGGAATGACCGGCTGGCACCCGATTGGCGGCCTCACACTCGCGAGCAGAACCAGGCCGTCCTCGATCGGCTCGGGCTCACCGGCGACTTCTGGCGCCTGCCCTGAGACGGCGGGCGCTCGTCCGGTCAGCCAGTCGATTCAGCTCGAGCCTTCATGCGCGCAAGCCAGGCGGTCAAGGAGTTGTCCAGGACTGCTTGCAAGCCTGCGGTGTCCGCGTCGACCGGGTCTCCGGCGAAGGATTCGGTCGTCGTCACGCGCACGCCCTCCCCGGCGCGCTCGAAGCGCCATTCGTGTGTGCCCATAATGCCCTGGGCGGCGCCGCCCCATAGCGTGCGCGCTCCGTGTTCGACCTCGTAGATCGTCGAAGTGACGGTGAAGTCGTAGCTGGTCCAGGTGAAGGACGTCCCAGGAGCGAATCGGCCGTCGAGTCCTGCGGCGGTCACTTCGCCGTTCCACGTCGGCCATTGCTCGACGTTGGTATGCAAGTCCCACACCTTCTCCAGAGGCGCAGCGATGTCGATCTCGTGATGGGCCACAACCGGAGCGTTGCGGTCGATGTCGGTGGGCGTCGTCATGCTCGTCTTCTCCTCAGCTGCGTCGGCGGGCAGCGTGTGTTGTCCGATTTGCGTTATAGTAGATCACGTTCGTTAGAGACTATAACAGATTGCGAGTGAGCAAAGACATGCCCGCCAATCAGCGCCACACACAGTCCACGCGGCCGCGACCGGCGACTCCGCGCGAACGCGCCCGCGCGGCCACGATGCACGAAGCGAAGACGATCGCCCTGCGCCAGCTCGCCGACGGCGGCATCGAAGCAATCTCACTCAAAGCGATCGCGCTAGAGCTCGGGCTCACCGGCCCCGCGATCTACCGCTACTTCACGAGCCGCAACGACCTGCTGACTGAACTGATCGTCGACGCCTACCACGACCTGGCAGCATCCCTCGACGCCGCAGTGAAGGCGACGACGATTCGGTCTGGATCAGCGCAGGTCCAAGCGCTGGCAGACGCCTACCGCGCTTGGGCACTGGCGCAGCCGCACCGCTACCGCCTGCTGTTCTCCGCTCCCGTCCCCGGCTACGACGCCAATGCACCAAGGCTCGCCGACGCCGCCGATCGCTCAATGGCGACCCTTCTCGACCTCTATCCGTCCACCGGATCTCAGCCCGCAGGCGAGAAGCTGCCAAAGGTGCTGACGAGGCAACTACGCGAGTGGGCGGTCAGGCACGAGCGGGATCCCGGAGACCCCCAGGCGCTCTACCGCGCCGTGGTCACCTGGACGCGCCTGCACGGTTTCGTAAGCCTCGAAATCGAAGGGGCGTTCGCCTCCATGGGCATCGACGCAGATAGCGTGTTCCGCCGCGAAGCAGACGCACTCGCGACGGGCTAGCCGGTGAGCGTCACCTGTGGATGGCGGCCCGCTGTAGGCTGGGGCGTCGGCGATGGCGCAATCGCAGAAGACGCTCCCCACGGGTGAGGATCCAGAGGCGTTCCTCGCAGCGGTGCCGGACGAGGCTCGGCGCCAAGACGCGCGGAGACTGTGCCGCCTGCTGGTCGACTGGACGGGCGAGCCGCCGGCGATGTGGGGCCCCAGCATCGTCGGCTTCGGCAGCTACCACTATCGCTACGAGAGCGGTCACGAGGGCAGGGCAGCGTTGGTGGGGTTCTCTCCACGCAGGGCGAACCTCGTGCTGTACCTGGTCGGCGGCGTCACCGACCGTTATCCAAAGCTGCTGGAGCGGCTTGGGCCGCATAAGGTCGGCAAGGGCTGCGTGTACCTGAAACGCCTCGAAGACGTCGACCGCGACGTGCTGCAGGAGCTCGTCGAGCGCACGCTGCGCGTGCACCGGGGCGCCGATCGGGCGAGCGGGTCCTGAGATCGCGTTTCGGGCCGACGTGGTCGGAGACGCTTGGAAGAATCTGGGACGTGGGTTCACCGCAAACCCTGAGTGAAGCCGAACGACGAATCGTTGCTGTATGGGCGGCGGACTGCGCTGAGCGAGTGCTCGGGCTGTTCGAGGCGGAAGCTTCACGCGATACCCGCCCACGCGATGCCATCGCGCGAACGCGGGCCTTCGGACGTGGTGAGCTTCACGTCGCAGACGAGATCCGCCGCCGGTTCGCCGACCGCGGCGCCGCACGTGAGGTGAGCACCCGTGCAGCCGCCGCGGCGGCCCAAGCGGCAGGACAGGCCGCGGCCATCCCTCACATGGGTGCGCATGCCCTGGGCGCCGCGGCGTACGCCGCCAAGGCCGTGGCCCTCGCTGCCCCGGAACGTCCAGCGGCCGCCCGGGAGGAGATCCGCTGGCAGCTCGGCAGTATGTCCGTCGAGGTCAGGGCTGCTTTACGGCAGCTTCCGCCCGTCGGTGAGAATCGCTCCGGTCCGTTGGGCCCAGGCCTGCTCGCATCGGGTGTCCTTGGGACGATCGTCCGCGAGCTCCAGGCGGGCCTGGCGGGCGGTTGTCAGCCGAGCCGCTCAGCCAGGGACACGATGAGCCCCTCCGGCCCGCGCACGTAGGCCATCCGCCACGTGTTCTCGTGCTGACCGATCCCGCCGACCAGGCCGTAGCCGTCCGCAGCCAGCCGGTCGACCGTCGCCTGCAGGTCGTCGACCTCGAATGAAACATTGCGCAACCCCAGTTCGTTGGCCATGGCGGTCGGCGACCCTGGCTTGTGCTCCGGCTCGACGAAGCTCGACAGCTCCAGCCCGGGCCCTCCGTCAGGCGGCCGTAGCATGACGATGTGACTGCGAGAGCCGGGGATGCCGATGACGGTGTCCACGAACTCGCCCTCTAAGAACGTGCGGCCCTCGACCTCAAGGCCCAGCCCGATGAAGAACGCCGTCACCGTGTCGAGGTCCGCGACGGTGATGCCAACATGGTCGAAACGTCGTACGTGCGACATGAGGTACGTCCTCCGATCTCGCGTGTCGTGGGGGGCCCCGTCGAGGCGTGGTTCACGCAAACCGTACGGGTGCTAGCGCTCAGTGGTAGCGCCGAGACCCACCATCCGGTGCCGGAGCAGTAAACGCATCGAAAAGCCACGCCTGAGCGGGGCTTTTGTGAGAGCGGCTGAAGGGGCTCGAACCCTCGACCTTCTGCATGGCGATTGCGCGGCAGGGCGTTGGCATCCGATGGGTACTGGGAATAGCCTGTGACTACGGGTGGGAGCATCTGTCGGCGTGTGCGTGGGGCGCTGTGTGGCTGACTGTCAGGGGGCATCTAGCGTGGCTCGTCGATGGTCAGCGGGTGGCGATCGAGGTCGAGCTGGTGCAGAAGTCGATCGCTCGGCTGCGAGCGATCCTCGACCTCCACGCCAGCTGGCGGGCGGCAAGGCAGCCGGGATGATCTACGTCTGCGCCGACGAGAAGGGGTGTGCTCGGATTCGCAAGCGAGCTGCCGAAGCCGGCCTGCACCCCGGCACGGGCGGCTTGCGTGTCGAACCGCTCGACACGGTCGAGGCCGCCGCTGTCGCTGCGTCCTCTAGCCGCCGTCTCGCGGCGAGTGTCGGCCGTCCCGGTCGCGCCGAGTAGGTTCGTGTGACCGAATGGCTGATATTGCGAGATGTTCGGTTGTCTCGAGCGGCATGGCACAAGCCGACCACCGCGTCCCGGGCGAAAGCGACCGCAAGCGGGGCGGATGCTCAGGCGGGCTGCCGCGAGCGGATCGCCGCGACGGGACTGCTACCGCGCTACTGCTGACCGCGAGGACGCGGTACGGGGGGAGTCGAGCCGCCGCGTCCTTTTTCGATGCCAATCTGGATAGACGGGGTCTTGATTTGGTCTGGTGGAACGGGCCGAGGTGCCATCGAAGTCGATTCTACCGGAGCGCGATGAGCCAAAAGACCGTCTGCAGCACCGTCAGAACACCGAGGGCGGTGAGGAGACCGCCCATGATCCTGACACGGCTCGCGTTCGCGCGGCGCAAGTTGTGATAGCCGTAGGCTGCAGACACCAGCCAGCCAAGAGTGTCGGTCTCGGCCTCGGAGGCAGCTTCATCGTATAGCTCGGCATAGAAGTCCGGCGCATCGATTGCGAAGCGCAACTTCCAGTTGGAGAGAAGGACGGCGGAGACGACCAATCCGAGCACTAGCGCGACGAGCGCCGCCCAGCTGAAGCCGTGGAGGCCCTTGGCCTTAACCGTCGTAGCGCCGAGAAACGAGGCGACCAGGGCGTGTGCGGCGAGAAGCGTACCCGTAGGCTGCCGGATCCCTGTGACGACTCCGTCTTGATCCGCGAGCGCATCGCGACCGGCCTGAAAGACGATCTCTTCGAGCGTGGGCACCCATCGAGCGTATGTGCAGCAGCAGACGCAAGATCTACCTGGAAACAATTGGCTCCGGCCACCCCGAGACGCAGCGGGGTCTGGGGATCCTGACGAAGTCGCCGCATCGCTAGAGACCTCTTCAGCCAGATGTCCGTCTGATGAGTCTGGGTGCTCGATGGTGGGAGCTCGTCCATGCCCATTCCGCCGGCCGTCCCTGGCCGACGGGCGACCCCCTCCTCGCAGACACCCCGCTCCGCCACAAGCACCAGAGTTCGGTTCGACCCCGGGGGGTCGTCGTAGCACCGCCACGCGTCGCGCTAGGTGGACTGTCGCTGTTAGCCCCGGACCGGGTGTCTTGTCGAATCGTCGGAGACTTCCGCTTTCGACATTCGGGTGCTTGCTCACCGCTGCCCGGCCAGCTAGCACGACCCCGTTGGTTCGCCGAATGCAGCCCCGGGTCGCCCAGCCCCGAGATCCGCGCATTGCGGGGCGATGGCTGTTGTGCCCCAGATGCCACATCCGTCGCGAAAGCGGTGTCCGAGGACTGCCCCCTCGAACTTGGCGGTGCTCGACGGTCCAGCTTGCGCAGCAGAGGTTTGAGCTGGCGCTGCTCCGCCTGTCCGCAGGGCGAGAGGATGAGCCCCGCCAACCTGCTTATTGCAGTACGTCCTCGAGTTCGTAGATCATGGTTTGGACCTTGTCTGGCGGCGCGAGGGTAGCGACATCGTCGGCGCATGCTCGCCCCTCAGGGGTCTGGAACGCATGCTCGAGGTCGGTCATGTCGTCCCAGTCGAGCTCCGCGATCAGGTAGTACGCCTTGCGATCACGAGTTGGCACCGGGTTCCGACTAACCGTGTACCCGCGAAGCCGGGATAGCTGCTTCGCGAGCGGGATGTGGACCTCGCGGTAGTGGCGATCAAATGCGTCCGGATCATCCGGCTTGTCGTAGACCGCCAGGAATCTGACCATCGCTACACACCTCCTGTTGTCGGAATTCGCTTGCGAGACAGGTTCGGACCGTATTGACGGCGCGCCCTGATCGTGCGATCGCACCGGAAGACCGGGTCGGCCGACAGGCGTCGTCAGCTTCGGGCTCGAAGGCGCGTGCGTCCGGGCTGTTTAGCCCTCGCGGGCGCGCTCGTAGGTTAGGTGGGCGAGTCCGTTCCCGATGGTCTTCGTGTGGATCAGGCGCAGGGGTCGCTTGTCGCTGGTCTGGCCGAACAGGCGCTCACCTGCGCCGAGCGCAACCGGGAAGACGGTTAGCCGCAGCTCGTCGATCAGGTCGTGCTCCATCAGCGTGTGCACGAGCGGGCGGCTGGCGTACACGACGATCTCGCCCTCTATCTGCTGCTTTAGCTTCGACACCTCGCTGACTGCCTCGCCCCTGAGGATGGTCGCATTGGTCCATTTGGGCTCTTGCAGGGTCGAGGACACGACGTACTTCGGCAGGCTGTTCAACCTGTCCACCCACTCGCCACTTTGGGATCGCGAGCGTGTGGCGAAGTATTCGTCGCTGCGGCGACCCAACAGCAGCGCCTCGGCGCCTTGTGCCTCGGCGAGCTCGACCTCAGTCCACGCCTCCCAGTCGTGGCCGATGAACTGTCCAAACCAGCCGCCGTGCCTGAACCCTTGCTCGCCGCTGGGGTCCTCGACGACGCCGTCGAGCGAGACGTTCTCGCTGACCACAATCTTTCCCATCTGAATCTCCTTGCTTGGACTTGTGGGTGTTGCGTGGGTTGAGGCGTGCGCTGCGAGGGAAATTGAGCGGCGAATTTCGGGGCGTGCCGACGTCATTACAGTGATGCTGGTGAACGGAACAGTCGGTGCGAGGATGCGAGCGTGACTACTCCGGCGCTCGCGCGTGCACGCGCCGGCGACGAGGATGCGTTCCGCGAGCTGACCGACCCGTTCCGGCGTGAACTCCAGATTCACATCTACCGGATCGTTGGGTCGGTCCACGACGCGGAGGACCTGCTCCAAGAGACGCTCCTCGCCGCGTGGCGGGGCTTTGAGGGCTTCGAAGGTCGCGCGTCGGTCCGTGCCTGGCTGTATCGGATCGCGACCAACCGCGCTCTCGATGCGCTCCGAGCGACCCGACGCCGCCCTGAGGAACTGCAGCCGATGACAGAGAGGCCCGAGCCCACCCGCTACGGCGAGGCGATCTGGCTGGAGCCCTTCCCCGACGTTCTGCTGGAGGGCATCGCTGACCAGGCTCCTGGGCCGGAGGCGCGCTACGAGACCAAAGAGGCGATCGAGCTGGGGTTCGTCGTCGGCCTTCAGCACCTGCCTCCGCCCCAGCGCGCGGTGCTCGTGCTCCGCGATGTGCTCGGCTACAGCGCCGAAGAGGTCGCCGAGATGCTCGACAGCACCGCACCATCGGTCAACAACCTGCTGCGCCGCGCTCGCGCGGCATTCGACTCGCGGCTGCCGGCCGCCAAACGCGAACGGGCGCCGCTGCCCGACTCCAAACGCGAGCGTGACACAGTCGGCCGCTTCGCCGACGCGATCCAAACAGGCGACATCGATGGCCTCGTCGCCCTACTGACCGACGAGGCGTGGCTGACGATGCCGCCCGAGCCCTACGAATACCAGGGTCCCGCCAGGATCGGCTCGTTCCTCCGCGACCGCACGATCACGCGAGGCGCGCCGCTACTGGTACCGACGCGCGCCAACAGCCAACCAGCCTTCGGCGCCTACTTCCCGCTCCCCCAGACCGAGATCGCCCGACTGTACGGAATGATCGTCCTGACCCTCGAGGGCCAGCAGATCTCTGCGATCACATGGTTTGGCGGCAACGCCTTCCCGCACTTCGGGCTTCCGCGGATAGGAAAAGCATTCGTCCGGACTCTCAGCAGCCGAGAGTCGGCCTCCCTCCAATGCCTGCGCCAGCACGAATGCGGGTCTCGACGCTAGCGTCGGGTCGCACCTGCTCGTGGCCGCGAGCACAACGCTTCCCGGGAAGTGTTCAGCGTTGGTCCGATCGGGAGGCGCCGGTTCCGTGCTGTCCGCCCTAAGCGTGACTCTTGATCGTGTCGTCGAAATGCGCGCGCCACGAAGAAAGCAGGAGCCGCTCGCACCGGTCGCGCGGCCGCGGCGATGCGCGACGGAAGCGAGCGCGTGATGGAGCCCGGCGGTTGTTCTACGTTCCGCCCGGCCACGTCAGCTGGCTGGTGGCGACCAGCCTTCCGTCTCGCTGCGCATCATGGGCTCGGAGGAGTACTCGCGGTAGCGGGCGCGAGCGCGCCGCCCCCACCCGCAAGTAGCGGGCAGGGGCGAGATTTAGAGCGCCCGCTCGGCCTAGGCGGCCGGCTTGATGTTCTGGTTGAGGTGGAAGAAGTTCGTCGGGTCGTACTTCGCCTTCAGACCCTGAAGCCGCGTCAGCGTCTCGGCCTCGTACGCGGACTCCACGCCGGCCTCGCCCTCATCGGCGAGGAAGTTGACGTACCGGTGTCCGGTTCCGAAGCTGGCCATCGCGTCCGAGGCGGCCTTGCACCACGCGATGTTCTGCTCGTCCTCGCCCTCGTCCAGCCAGAGAGCGATGTAGTTCATCAGGAACGGCACGTCGCGGCTGCCGAACGCCGTCGCGCCTTGCGGAACCCGGCCCAGCGCGCCGCCCATCTGGTGGATGTGCAGCTGCCCCATCGGGTGCGGGATGCCGGGAACGGCAGCGTAGATCGTGTCGATCGCCTCGTCGGTCAGCTCCTGCACGTAGCCTGAGCGCCAGTAGTTGCGCGAGCCGCGCGGCGTGCCCGCATCGAACATGCCCTGAATCGCCGCGTAGGGCATCGGTCCGAGCACGTCGACCGCCGGCTGGAGGTCACGCAGCGGACGCAGGTCGTCCTCGGCGCTCCCCTCCGGGTCCAGGTGACAGCAGGCGATCGCGAAGATCGGCTGTCCAACTACCTCGGGGGGCACGAACGGCTCCGGCGGTGCGTAGAGGAACGCCGCCATCGTGCAGACCTCATCCGGTGCCGTGAGCGACCACTCGCGCCAGAACTTGAGGATCTCCGGGCCCCTGTCGGCCGGCCACGCGACCAGCCCGCCGTAAACCTGCGAGATCGGATACAGGCGGAACTCGAACTCGGTCACGACGCCGAAGTTGCCGCCGCCGCCGCGCAGTCCCCACAGGAGCTCGGGGTTCTCGCTCTCGCTCGCGTGCACGATCTGTCCGTCGGCGGTGACCAGATCAGCCGAGATCAGGTTGTCGCACGCCAGGCCGCACTTGCGCATCATCCACCCGACGCCACCGCCGAGCGTGAAGCCCGCGACTCCCGTGGTGGTGACGAGCCCGCCGGTCGTCGCGAGCCCGAAGGCCTGCGTCTCGGCGTCGAGCTCACCCCAGGTGAGGCCGCCCTGCGCACGCACCGTGCGCGCGTCCGAGTCGACCCGCACCCCCTTCATCGGCGAGAGGTCGATCACGAGGCCGCCGTCACACGTCGCGTTGCCGGCGACGTTGTGCGAGCCGCCCCGGACCGCGACGTCAAGGCCCTCGCTTCGTGCGAAGCCGATCGCGGCGATCACGTCGCTCGTGCCCGCACAGCGCGCGATCAGCGCCGGCCTGCGGTCGATCATTCCGTTCCAGACACTGCGGGCCTCGTCGTAGCCCGCATCTCCGGGGAGGACGAGCTCGCCGCGGAGCGCCTCCCGCAGTTCCCTGGTAGTCGCTTCGCCCAGCGAAGGCTGTCCCGTCACGCTGCTCATGTCGCTGCTCCTCTCGGTGTTCTCATTACCCGAGCGAACTAAAGAGTGCAGCCGTTAATCGGCCGTTAGCGCCACATTTCTCAGCTGTCTGGCGACGGTCCGGCAGAGCTCCACGCCTCCGAGGTCGTTCACGTGCTCGAACGCTTCCCGTGCTGCCTTGATGCGATGCGGGATGCGGTCATGGTCCCCGAGAGCGGCATCGATGTGGGCCATCTCCAACTGGATCGGGCCGCACCAACCGATGTTTGGAACGAAGTCCGTCCACACCTGAAGTGCCTGCTCCTGCAACAGGCGCGCCTCGAGGAGCTGGCCGTTCGCCGCCGCCACGAACCCGAGCAGCATCACCGCCCCACCTCGCCCCGGACCGTCGTCGGTGCGGTTGAAGAGCGCCAGCGCGCGGTCCCCGGCCGCACGCGCACGCTCCAGATCGCCCGATGCGATGCCCCCGGCGCTCAGCGCCAGCAGTGAGAGCCCGATGCCGCGCGCGTCGTTGCCGGCCTCCCGGAGCGCAAGGCTCTCCTCGTGCAACTCGCGCCCCGCCTCGAAGTCGCCCTCGTAGACGAGCAGGTTTCCGAGCTGGCACAGGCCCTGGGCTGTGCCAAGGTCGTCGTTCAGCGCGCCGAACAGCGCCAGGCTTTCCTCAAACAGCCTGCGGGCCCCGACGAGGTCGCCGCAATCCCGCGCCGTCGTGGCGAGGTCGCACAGCGCATACGGGACTGCGTTGCCAGGCTCTACTCGACGTGCCGTCACGAACGTCTGCTCGAGAAAGCTTCGATACACGGGACCCGGCATCCGGCCGTAGCCATGGGCGACCGGCAGTAGCACCGGCTCGCCGTCGGGTGCGAGCTCCCGGAGCGCCTCGACGCTCTGAGCAATCAGCGCCCGTCCCGGTTCAAACTCGCTCCGAGACGCCGCGATCACACCGAGGGTGTGAAGCACCGACGCGGCTATCGGCGCGAGCCCGGCTCGCTCGGCGATCCGCCGGGCCTCGTTACAGAAGCGGATCGCCTCGTCGTGAGCCGCGAACACCCACATGATCGTGCCGAGGTGGTGGAGCTCCTCGCTCAGCGCGCGGTCATCGCCGGTCCCGCGGAAGAGTTCGACCGCCTCGTTGGCGGTATCGACGGCACGGTCGTGATCGCTCGTGCGCAGCGCCATCACCGAGCGCCCGTGCAGAGCGGCCGCCCGCGTGGCTGTCTCCTCCGGTGCCGCTCGCAGCGCTTCGTCGAGCCACCGCGCGCCCTCCGTGCGCTCTCCACGGTTGTGCCAGAACCGCCACAGCGCTGCGGCCATGCGCAGCGCCTCTGACGGCTCGGAGCGCAGCGCGCGCCGGAGTGCCCAGCGCATCTCGTCGGCCTCCAACTCGAGGCGCAGTCGGGCCGCCGGCTCGTGCGCCGTGGGACCAAGTTCCTCCGCCAATTGCAGGTAATGGGCGCGATGACCGCCTTCCAGCGACTCGGCCTCGCCCGCCTGGGCCAGCTTCTCGCGCGTGTAGTGGCGGACCGTGTCGGGGAGCAGATAGCGCGCCACGCCGTCGTGCTCCTCGACGACCACGAGGGACTTGTCGACCAGCCGCGCGAGCACATCGAGGTCGCCGTCGCAGACGGCCTCGACCACCGTCAGGTCGAAGTCGCCAGCGAAGGTCCCCAGCCGGCGGAACAGCTGTTGCTCGTCGGCATCGAGCAGTTCGTGGCTCCAGTCGAGCGTCGCCGTCAGAGTCTGCTGCCGGGTGAGCGCAGTGCGCCGGGATGCCACGAGCAGTGCCAGCGAGTCGCGGAGACGATCCGCTATCTGGGCGGGCGCGAGCACTCCCACGCGCGCAGCGGCGAGCTCGATCGCCAGCGGGATGCCGTCGACACGCCGGCAGATCTCGGCGACGGCGACGGCGGTGTCATCCGAGGCCACAAACCGCGACGAAACGCTCGTCGCCCGTTCGATGAACAGGCGCGTCGCCTCCTCGGGCGAGAGCGACGGAACTCGCCAGTCGACCTCGCCGGCGGCATGGAGCGGCTCACGGCTCGTCGCGATCACGCGCAGGTTAGGACACGCTTGGAGAAGGTTCTCGACCAGGCGAGCGCAGGCCGCGATCAGATGCTCGCAGTTGTCGAGCACGATCAGCATGTCGCAGTCTGCGACGTGCGCGGCCACCGCTTCCTGCGATGGTCGCGACGAGCGGCTCTCGACGCCGAGGGCGGACGCAACGGTGTTCGGAACCAGCCTGCCGTCGCTCAGTCCGGCGAGCTCGACCAGCCACACGCCGGCTGCCGCGTCGCGCAGCAGTGCGGCAGCAGCTTCGAGCGCCAGCCGTGTCTTGCCGCAGCCGCCCGGACCGGTGAGCGTGACGAGCCGGTAGCGCCGCGCCAGGCCGACCACCTCGCGGAGCTCTCGGTCGCGGCCAATGAAGCTCGTCAGCTGAAGCGGCAGGTTGCCGGCGCCCGCACCGCCGCGCTCGGCCCGCCGAGGCGCCGGCGTGGGGTCGTCGCTCGCATCCGAGCCAAGTCGCCGCGCGAGAATGCCCTGGTAGAGCTTGCGCGTCTCATCGTCGGGCTCGTCTTCGAACTCGCGTCGCAGTGCCTCGCGCAGGAGGTGATACTGCGCGAGCGCCCGCTGCCGGCGACCGGTCCCCGCGTACAGCCGCATCAGCTCCCGATGGGCGCGCTCGTGCAGTGGCTCTGCCAGCAGTGCCTGCTGAAGCGCGCCGGCTGCGCCGGCGTCGTCGCCGGCTTCCACGTATAGCGACGCGAGGCCCAGAAGCAGGCCGAGATAGCGCTCCTTGAGCGCCTCGCGGCGAGTGATTGCCCATTCCTCGACGCGGTCCTCGGGCAGCAGTTCGCCGCCGTAGGCCTCGATCGCGGCGCGGTGCGACTCGATGCTCGGGTCGTCCTCCACGCGTGCCGCGGCCGCCTCGAACTCCTCGACGTCGATCGCGAGCTTGGTGGGCGCGAGCGTCAACACGTCGAGCGCCAGTCCGAGGCGAGCGGCGCCGTCATCGCCCGCCGAGTCGAGCGCGCGCCGGGCTGAGAAGAGGGCCTGGCGCATGTTGTTAGAACCCGCCGCCGGCTCGAGTCCGGGCCACAGCGACTCGATCGCCTGATCGCGGTGAACCGTGTGCTCAGGCGTCAGCGCCAGCAGCTTGATCAGTGCGCGCGATTTGCGCAGGCGCCAAGCCGAGTCCTGCACCGTGTGGCGTCCGACCGCGACCCGGAAAACGCCGAGCATTTCGATCCGCAGCACCGGTCCGCCGCTACCTGTCATCCCCAATCAAGGACAAGATACGGGACCGGGGGTCGCGGCCATGCTCCGAGCGCAGTGAGCGTCGCGTCGACGACGGCGCGCGCACCGCGAACACCAAGGTACCGGCAGATGATCAAATCCCTTGCGCCAGACTCGAGCCCCTCGCGCAGACCGCCCACGCGCCGCTCGTCGAACGCCCAGACGCGTTCGACGAGGCCGATGCTGTCCGGAACGAACAGAGCAGCTCATCTGCGCCGATCGAGAGTTGCCTCGAATCGGCAATGCGGGTGTCGCGCCGAACGGGCCGCGGAACCCGGATTTCGCCACAAACGCGCACCTGCACGGAGCATGTAACCCCACCGAGATCATCTAGTGTCGTGATTCATTGATTCGTGTGCAGTAGCGGGCGATCGAGTCGAGGATCTCGTCTGCGGTCTTGGTCCACACGAATGGGCGTGGGTTCTCCTTCCATGTCGTGACCCAGCCGCGGATGTCGCTGTTGAGCTCGCGGACGGATCGATGGGTGCCGCGCCGGAGCTTCTTTGAGGTCAGCTCGCCGAACCATCGTTCGACGAGGTTCAGCCAGGACGAGCTGGTCGGTGTGAAGTGCAAAACGAACCGGGGGTGCGCGAGGAGCCACTTCTTCACGGCCGGCGTTTTGTGCGTCGAGGCGTTATCGAGGATCACGTGCACATCGAGATCGGCTGGCACACAGGCGTCGATCGTCTGCAGGAACTTCTTGAACTCGATCGCACGATGACGCGTGTGCAGAGAGCTGATCACCTGCCCCGTCCCGATGTTCAAGGCGGCGTAGAGGCTGGAGGTCCCTGAGCGCTTGTAATCGTGCGTCGCTCGTTCTGGCGTGCCGGGCAGCATCGGCAGGATCGGCGCCGTCCGGTCCAACGCCTGGATCTGGCTCTTCTCGTCGACGCACAGCACAACCGCCCGCTCGGGCGGGTCCAGATAGAGACCGACGACATCACGGACCTTGTCGATGAACTGCGGGTCCTTGGACAGCTTCCATACGTCCTGGCGATGGGGCTGCAACCCGATCGCCTTCCAGATCCGATGCACCGCCGACTGATTGAGCCCGACCTCGGCGGCCATCGACCGTGTCGACCAATGCGTCGCATCCTTCGGCATGGTCTCCAACGTCCAGGTGATCACGTCCTCGACTTGGGCATCGGTGATCTTGCGCGGCTGACCCGGCCGTGGCTCATCGAGCAGGCCGGCTAACCGATCCCTCGCAAACCGGTTGCGCCACTTACGAGCCGTGTCCACCTTGATCGCCAACCGACGTCCGATCTCAGCATTACTCGCACCACCGGCCGCGGCCAACACGATCCGACAGCGCAACGCCAACGCCTGCGCACTCGTAGGCCGCCGCGACCACGACTCCAACTGCTCACGCTCGCTCTCGGCAAGCTCGATAGGCACTGCAACGGGAGAAGGCATACCACCACCATCCTTCCCCACCACCCACAAGTTAATGCATCAGGACACTAGCTACTTCAGCGAGAGCGGCTAGCGCCAGCTCGTCGAGCGAGCGGGATTGGCGCCCGACCCGAGCGTCAACTGGTCGCCGTCGGCTCGCGGCTCGATCCCCGACACCTCGGCAAGCCACCCATCGCCTGAGCACACATTGCCAACGACCGTCGCTTGGCTGGCGCAGATCAAGTCGGGCCGCAGGCCCCACCAAATCACGTCGGGATGCAGATCGCGCTTGCTCGTCTCAAGGTACTCGCGGCGGCGAGCGTCGATGCAGCCCAGCCAGGACAACCTTGAGGTTGACTGTGCGAACGCTCATCAGGCCCGGCCGGTCGCCGGACGGATCCGCGCTAACGACCGCCAGGCTCGTCCAATGCGATCGAGTCGCCACCGCCGCGACGCAACGGCCGGCGAGGCGCGCGCACTCCGGACGACCCAAACCCCGGGTCATCGCCGGTTGCTAGTTGGAACACCCAATCCACTTTGCGGACGCTGACTCTAACAGAAAATGGCTCAGGTATTTCAAAAACAGGACCAAAATTCGCAATGCGCGTTCGGGGACGCCCCCCGGAGGTCGTCGGTCCGAGGGCTCAGCGGTCGAGCGAAGTGCTCGTGGTGCTGCTGAGGCTGGCGATGAGCGTGACCATCGCGTCGAGCGCGGCCGCGAGCGGCTCGGGGTCGCGCTGGATCTGAGCGAGCAAGAGGCCGCCCTCGAGCGCGGCGAGCAAGGCCAGCGCGAGCTGGCGCGGATCGGCCTCCGGTCCGAGTCGGCCGAGCGCGTGCATCCGCAGAAGACCGGCCATGATGCTGGCCTCCCAGCGTTTGAAGGACGCCGCAACCATTGCCCTAGCTTCGGGCTCCGTCTCGGCGAGCGCGGAACCCAGCGAGCCGATCGGACAACCGCCGCGCCCGCCCTTGAGGCGGTTGTGATCGACCACGAAATCGCGCCACTCCCGTAGGCCATCGAGGCTGCTGAGGTCGAACTGCTCCTGCGTGCCGATGGCCATGTCGGCCTGGCGCTCGATGACTGCGCGGACCAGCGCCGGCTTGTCCTCGAAGTAGTGGTAGAGCTGCGAGCTGCTCA
>Ga0207693_10001293_pt1 | contig 22224 bp, 19 predicted proteins | sample LARL81metaG_FD_184347 | JGI IMG/M metagenome (GOLD analysis project Ga0207693, IMG submission 184347) | Corn, switchgrass and miscanthus rhizosphere microbial communities from Kellogg Biological Station, Michigan, USA - LAR L8-1 metaG... | ecosystem: Host-associated > Plants > Roots >... | reverse complement strand
GCTCGGGCTCGGGCGCGACGTCTCGACACAGCTCGTCGTCCAGACGATGCTCGGAAGCGCGAAGCTGCTCCGCGACGAGCAGATGCATCCCGTCGAGCTCCGCGAACGAGTGACCTCGCCCGGCGGCACGACGATCAGGGCGGTACGCGAGCTGGAGCAAGCCGGGGTCCGCGCCGCTTTTCTAAACGCGATCCAGGCAGCAATGGAGCGCTCGCGCGAGCTCGCGGCCGGGGCGCCGTGACGGGTGCTCCACTGGAGCGTTCGCCCGAGCTCGCGGCCGGCGCGCCGTGAGGGCGCGGGACGCCGAGCTGATCGTCGCGGACGACGAAGAGTCTGCGGCGAGACGAGTCGCCGAGCTGCTCGTCGAGGCCGCGCGCGCCGGGAGCGAGATCGCATTGACGGGCGGCTCGACCCCTGGTCGCGCCTACGAGCTCGCCGCCGACCTCGAACCCGACTGGAGCAGCGCAGGCGTCTGGTGGGGAGACGAGCGTTGCGTGCCGCCCGAGGACGAGCGGTCGAACTTCGGGCTCGCGCGAAGGACGCTCCTTGACCGGCTCGAGGCTCAACCGAGTCGACTCCACCGGATCCGCGGCGAGGACGAACCTGCCGCGGCAGCCGCGTCGTACGAACAGGAGCTGAGAGGAACGCCTCTCGATCTGCTCCTGCTCGGTCTCGGCCCCGACGGACACGTCGCGTCGCTCTTTCCTAATGCGCCCGGCCTGACGGAGACCGAGCGCCTCGCGATTCCCGCCGAAGCGACGCTCGAGCCCTTCGTCGAGCGCGTGACTTTGACGCCGCCCGCGCTGCGCAGCGCCCGCCGCATCGTCTTCCTGGTCACTGGGGAGGAAAAGGCGGAGGCCGTCGCAGGGGTCCTCGCCGGGCCGCCGGATCCCGCCGTGCCGGGCAGCCTGATTCGCGCGGAGAGCGGCGAGACGCTCGCGATTCTGGATCAAAAGGCCGCTTCGCGGTTGCGCGACTAGACAACGAGCGGCGTTTCCGTATATATACGCAGACGTGTCATCACCCGAGTCGCAGCCGCCACTACTCGACGTCTTCACGATCGACCGTCCGGAGCAACTGAAAGCGCTCGGTCACCCTCTGCGGCTTCGTGTCCTCGAGATGCTGGGCCAGAGCGAGGAGGGCTCGCTGACGAACCGCGAGCTCGCCCAGCGGTTGGGCGTCGACCCCGGCCACCTGCACTTCCACGTCCGGATGCTGCTGCGGGCCGGGTTGATCGATCTCGCCGACGGCGGGAAGGGCCGTGAGAAGCCCTACCGCGCAGTCGCACGGACGGTGCGCGTGGCGCCGGAGCTCGTTTCGAGTGGGCTCGGCACCGATGTGCGCGCGTCGATGCTCGACGATCTCCAACGAGCGTGGGATGCCTTTGGGGCCTCGGGAGACTTCCGGATCACCCAGACGACCGTTCGAATTCCCGCCGAACGTGCGCTGCGGTTGATCGAGGAGATCGCGGAACGCGTGCGCGACGAGGAAACGGACGACGCCCAGCCGTTGGTGGTCACGGCGTTCATGCATCCGGTTCGCACCGGCAGTACCGACTAGACCGGATGGCAAGCCGCACCGATTCCTTGTTCTAACGACGAGTCTCAGGTGGGCAACAGCGGCGAGGAGAGCTCGGTGGCGAACCCTCGTCGGGCGGCCAGCGCCTGCAGGACGAGCGCAGTGTCCGCAACGGGAATGTCTTCGAGGTACTCGTCCCGCTGCTCGAAGGACTCGAGCACTGCTTCGACGGCCAGGGTGTAGCCGTCGACGTCGTGGGCTGCGAGGAACGCGAGCGCGTCGCCGACCTCGGCTGGGAAGTCGTCGCGCGTTCGGACCGCGTTGGCGTGGATACGCGCGTGCGCGTCATCGCCGAGCACGAGCAAGGCGAGGGCGGCCGCGTAGCGTCCGATCGAAGAGTCGGTCTGGGCGGCACCGGCCTCGAGCGCCCAGCGGGCGTCGGCCGCGGCGCCGTCCCAGTCGCCCGCGAGGAGGCGTGCTTTGATCGCCCCGATCGGGCGGCCCCAGCTTCCGGGCGGTGCGCCGGCGAAGCTCTCCTTGTAGCGCTCGGCGGCGCGGGTGAGGCTGGCTGCAGCTTCGTCGCGCCGGCCGGCCATCAACAGTGCGAGGCCCGCTCCCGCTGAGGCGTTGCCGAGCCGGGTCAACTGGCGCTGGCGAGCATCGGCGTCCGCGGTCTCGGGCAGGCGGCTCTCCCCGTCGCGGTAGCGCGCTTCCTCGCGGTCGACGTGGGCCAGCCAGTTCTCGCCGGTACTCGTTCCTTGATTAGGCACAGCCAACCTCCTCCCCGGCTCGAGCGTATCGAGGTTAGGCGCACAGGTGGGTGACGCGATTGCGCCGAAACCCTGACGATCGCTCGGGCTGCGAGGCGGTGGCCATCTACTAGCCTTGCCTCGATGCGTGAGCTCCGCGAGGTCTACTACGTCGACGGCGTCCGCAGCGCCTTCGGGCGCGCCGGGCCGACAGGCGTCTTCTGGCGTACCCGCGCCGATGACATGGCCGTCAAGCTCGTTCGCGAGCTGCTGCGCCGCAACGAATCGCTGCCGCCGGAGCGGATCGACGACGTCGTCTTCGCCGCCACCGCGCAGGTCGGCGACCAGGGGCTGACACTCGGGCGCGACGTGGCGTTGCTGGCTGGACTACCACGGACGGTTCCCGGCTTCGCCGTCGACCGCATGTGCGCAGGCGCGCTGACGGCGATCACCACGGGCGCCGGCGAGATCGCGATGGGGGCGGCCGACGTGATCCTCGCGGGCGGCGTCGAGCACATGGGTCGGCACCCGATGCTCGAAGACGTCGAGTACAACCCGCGCTTCGTCGCCGAGCGGCTGATCGACCCGTCGGCCGCGACCATGGGCCAGACGGCGGAGAACCTGCACGACCGGTTCCCGCAGCTGACGAAGGGCGACGCCGACGCGTACGCCGTCCGCTCGCACCACCGGCTCGCCGAGGCCTGGCAGAACGGCGTCATGCGGGAGACGGTCGTGCCGATGAGCGTCTTCACGGAGGATGGTTGGCGCGAGGCCGACCGGGACGAGTTTCTGCGGCCGGAAACCTCCCTCGACGCGATCCGCGACCTGCCGACGCCCTTCCGCCCGGGCGGCCGCGTGACGGCCGGCAACTCGGCGGGACTCACCGACGGCGCAACCGTTTCGCTGCTCGCCTCCGAGCGCGCGGCCGAGGAGCACGGCCTCGAGCCGAAGCTCCGGCTCGTCTCCTTCGCGTTCGCAGGCGTCGAGCCTGAGCTGATGGGTATGGGGCCGGTCCCGGCGACGAAGAAGGTGCTTGAGCAGGCCGGGCTGAGCATCGACCAGGTCGATGCCTTCGAGCTCAACGAGCCATTCGCCGTCCAGGTGCTGACCTGGTGCGAGGGCATGGGAGTCTCGCCGGACGACGAGCGGCTGAATCCCTATGGAGGCGCGATCGCGTGCGGCCATCCGCTTGCGGCAACGGGCGTGCGGCTCGTCGCTCAACTCGCCTATGCGATGCGCGAGCGCCCGAGCTCCCGCTACGGACTGACCGCCCTCTGCGTCGGCATGGGGATGGGCGCGGCGCTCCTGTGGGAGCGTGTCTGAGTCGCTGACCCAGTTCAAGCTCGCACAGGTGAGAAGGCCGGAGCTCGAGCGGCCGCTCGCGCTCGTAACGATCGACAACGGCGCCGACCATACGAAGCCGACCGTGTTCGGCCGTTCCGCGTTCGAATCGCTCGACCACGTGCTGGGTGAGCTCGAGAGCCGGGACTGGGCCGCGCTCGTGATCACCGGCAAGCCGTATTTCTTCTCGGCCGGAGCCGACCTCGACGAGTTCTCGCGCGCCTCACCGGAGCTCGCGCGCGAGGGCAGCAGGACCGGCCACGAGCTGTTCGGCCGCATCCAGACGCTGCCGTATCCCTCGGTCGCCGCAATCAACGGGGCTTGCCTCGGCGGCGGCGTCGAGCTCGCGCTGCATTGCGATGCGCGCACGGTCTCGACTGCGGTTCGCCATTTCGCCTGCCCCGAATGTCTGCTCGGGATCGTTCCCGGCTGGGGCGGAACCCAGCTCATCCCGCGGCTCGTCGCGGCTGAGACCGCGATCGAATTCGTCGTCGAGAGCCCGCTCCGCCAAAACCGGATGCTCGACGGCCGCCGGGCGCACGAGCTCGGCTTCGCCGACCGCCTGTTCGAGCCTGCCGAGTTCGTAGACGAGTCGATCGCCTATGCCGTGGAGCTCGCAACACGTCCGCCCGAGACCCGTCCCGAGGTCAGACCCCCGGACACGCCGCTCGTGGACGTGTTCCAGCAGGCCCGCGCTCGGCTGGACGACGCCGTCCACGGCGCTGCGCCGGCTCCCTACAAGGCGCTCGACCTGATCGAGGGCGCGCTCTCGGGATGGAGCCTCGAGGACGGCTACCGGGCCGAGGAGGACGCCATCGCCGAGCTCTTGCCGAGCCCGGAGGCTCAGGCGTCGCTCTATGCCTTCGACCTCGTCGAGCGGCGGGCGAAGAAGCGACCGAGTCTCGACGCGGAGCCGCGCACCGTCACCAACGTCGGCATCGTCGGCGCCGGCCTGATGGCGACGCAGCTCGCGGCGCTGTTTGTTCGCCGGCTCGAGCTGCCGCTCGTGATCGCTGACGTCGACGAGCAGGCTCTCGAGCGCGCCCGCGAGGCGATCGAGGCGGAGCTGGCCGGTCTGGTCGCCAAGGGACGCTATGAGGAGGGCAAAGCGCGTTTCCTCGCCTCGCTCGTCCACACGACGACGGGCCGCGTGGAATTCGCCGGCTGCGAGCTCGTGCTCGAGGCCGTCTTCGAGCAGCTGGAGCTGAAGCACACCGTGTTCGCCGAGCTCGAAGCCGTGGTCGCGCCGAGCTGCGTCCTGGCGACGAACACCTCGGCGCTCTCCGTCTCCGCGATGGCCGCCGGGCTCGAGCATCCGGAGCGGGTCGTCGGCATGCACTTCTTCAACCCGGTCGGGCTGCTGCCGCTCGTCGAGATCGTCCGTGGCGAGCGGACCGACGACGCAACCGTCGCGACCGCGTTCGACCTAACCGCGAAGCTCCGCAAGCGTCCGCTGCTCGTCCAGGACGCGCCCGCCTTGGTCGTCAACCGCATCCTGACCCGGCTGCTCTCGGTGGTGCTCGCTGCACTCGAGCGCGGTAATTCGATCGAAGAGACCGACGAGGCGATCCTCCGGCTCGGCCTGCCGATGGCGCCGTCCGTGCTGCTGCAGCTGGTAGGCCCGCGCGTCGCGCTCCACGTGCTCGAGACGCTGCACGATGCGTATCCCGACCGCTTCCCGTTGTCGCAAACCCTGGCGAATTACGCCGAGGGCCGCGACGAGATTTCCGTCGTCGACCAGAGCCCGCTCTCGCCGGACGAGATCCTCGAGACAGCGCTGGCCGCGATCGCAGATGAGATCCGCCACCTGCTCGACGAGGGCGTCGTGCCCGCGGCGGCCGACGTCGACACCGCCGTGATCCTCGGCGCGGGCTTCCCATTTTGGCTCGGCGGGATCACCAAGCACATCGAGCAAGTGGGCATCTCAGAGAGAATGGCGTCGTGAACGACGACTGGCGGATCAGAATCGACCTCGAGGAAGGCCGTGCCGAGAGCACGCTCGAGCGGCTCGGTCTCGACCTCAGCTTCGAAGCCCGCAAGCTGGCCGAGGACCTCGAGGGCCGCCGCCTGGTCGTGTCGCGCGACGACGAGACGCTCTTCGTCTACGCCGGGTCGCGGGCCGAAGCGGAGCAGGCCCGCGACATCATCGACGCGGAGCTTCGCGAGACGGGCGCCGAGGGACGCGTCGGCTCGATCGAGCACTGGCTCGCGGAGGAAGACCGCTGGGATGACGAGGCACCACAGGAATTCAAGGCTGAGCAGGAGGTGCTGAAGGAAGGGCTGTCGCCCTGGGAGGTGCGGCTCGAAGCAGACACTCCCGAGGCAGCGGAAACCCTCGCCGCCAAACTCGCGGCGGACGGCTACAGCGTCGTTCGGCGCTACCGGTACGTCCTTGTCGGCGCCGATTCCGAAGAAGCCGCTCGCGAGCTCGCAAAAAAGCTCCACGGCGAGGTCGAGGCAAGCGGAGAGCTGGTCTACGAAACCCTTCCGCAGAACCCGTTCGTCATCTTCGGCGGCCTCGGCGGGTCCGGCACACCTCTCTAAGCCGCTAAGCGCAAAGAAGCCGCTTCCGCAAAGCCCCGGAAATTGGGTATGCTGCGAATGCGAGGCTCGCCAAAGGGGTAAACGCGGGCTCGCTTCTCATTACGAGGATTGCAGCACTGGAAAGTGCTGCGTCGATGCAAGAGACGACCGAGCAGCCGACGCTAGCGCCGGAGGCGGCAAACGGTCTCACCGAGACCGCCGCCCGCGCGCAAGACTGGGCCGGAGAGCCATTTCTCCGGGCCGACGAAGACCCTGCCGTCGTACTGGCTCCCGGAACCGCCCGCAGGCTCGCTCTCGACGACGCGGTCGAGGAGATGGACGCGGGCCGCACCACGCCTTCCTACGAATGGAAGCGCCGCTACGCGTTGATGCTCGGGCTCGAGCGCGTGCTCACCAACCGTCCGCCGCGTCTCGCCTCCGGAACCGAGCTGCGCAAGCACCAGATCGACGCGCTCGCCGGCATGCTCACCGAATTGATCGCCGCCGCTCAGGCCGCGCCCGAGCTGGGGAATGGAAACGGCGCCTACGCCGAGGCGGAGGTCGACGAGGAGGACGAAGACGAGCTGGAGCCGTCGGCGGCCGCCGACGGCGACGCGGACGAGCTGCCGCTGCCCCTCTCGCCCGAAGAAGACCCCGGCGCAGTCCGCCGCTTCCGCTTCAGGCATCCGACCGCGTCCGGCAAGACGATCGCCGCCGCCGGCTTCGTCGAGGCCGCGCGCACGCTCGGGGTGCTCATTCTCACCCACCGCCGACTGCTCGTTTCCCAGTTCAACCGCGACCTCACCGCTGAGGGCTACGGCGACCGGATCGTCGACGCCGTCGAGCGCGGCCAAGAGCCACCGAAACCGAACCCGCTGACGATCCAGACCTACGCGTGGTTCGCGCGCCACTGGGGCGACCTGAACCCCGAGGCGTACCACCTCGTGATCGCCGACGAGGCCCACACCGCCCTCGGCGAGAAGACGAGCGCGGCGATCCGCAGCTTCACGAACCCGATCTACATCGGCATGACCGCGACCGAGCAGCTGATCGCGAAGCAGGTCTCGGACGTCTTTCCCGCTTCCGTCGACGACCTGCCGCTGGCCGATGCGGCCCGGCGCGGGCTGATCGCACCGCTGCGCTCTCTGCGCGTTCCACCCGCCGCGGCGATCCACACCGTGCCGATCGTCGGCGGCGACTTCGAGGAGCGAGCCCTGGCGCAAGCGCTCGACCACCAGGCCCTGAACCAGGCCGCCGCGAGCCTCTACCGAGACCGCTTCGACTCGACGCCCGGGATCGTCTACGCGGCCGGCGTCGAGCACGCCTACAACCTGGCGAAGGAGTTCCGAGCGGCTGGGCTGAAAGCCGAAGCTGTCAGCGGCCGGACGCCCCCGGTGAAGCTGGCCGAGATTCTCGCCGCCTACGAGCGCGGCGAGATCGACGTCCTGATCAACGCGATGCTGCTCGCGGAGGGCTGGAACTCGCCTCGCGCAACCGTCTGCATGCACCTGGCGCCGACCGCGAGCAAGCGCGTCTACCAGCAGCGAATCGGCCGGATCATGCGCATGCACCCACGCAAGGAAGCAGGCGTCGTCGTCGACTTCGTGCCCAAGGCGGCGACCCACAACGAGCGCGTCGTCTCGCTGCACAGCCTGCTCGACTCAGACTTCTACCGCGAAGGCGCGCGCGTCACGCCGGCGCCTCGGCGCCGCCAGCAGCGGCGCGCCCGCCGGAAGCTCTCGCCGGCGCCCTGGCTCGTGCCGGTCACGGCCGACGTGAAGCGCCGGCTCGGTGTGATCACACGCGAATGGCAGCGGATCGACCCGCGCTTCCTCGACGAGGACGAGCAGCGCTACTGGGCGACGATCGCCGGTCGCAACGTCCGCTTCGACGAGCGTGTCGAGTTTGCGAAGAAGTTCACCGAGGGCGGCGCGTCCAGGGGTGCGCTCGAGACCTTCCTGGCCACCTGTGCCGCGGAGAACCCGAACCGCCGGCTGCGAATGACGGCTCTTGCCGACCGCGTCTCGATGGTGGTCGAGCGCGCTGATTTCGACGATCTCGTGACGCTGGTCACCCAGGCTCCGACCTGGGAGAAGGATCGCGTCCAGGGAGTCCGCATCCTCCTGCGCGCGATCGGCGAGGGTAAAGCCGATGCGCCCGAACAGATCCTCGCCCGCTGGATCTGGCGGCTCGCGCGTGCAACGCGCAAGGTGCAGGATCGCCGGGCGAGCGCCGAGTTCCCGGAGGCGAAACGCTTGCTTGGGGCGCTGGCCAACTCACGCGGACACCGACACGAGGAAAACGCCGCCAAGCTCGTCAATGCCGCGCGCGAGCAACCGCTCGAAGTGGGGGCGGCGCTGCTCGCATCCGCCGAGGGCTACACACCGCGCGCGAACCAACTGATCGACGCCGCCCGCGAGCAGCTCGGCACGCTGCCGGAAGTCGCGCACGGGCTCGCCGAGAACCTGCCGGCGCCCAAGCAGCCGAGCGGAAGATCGCGCCGGCGGCGGAGACGGCGCAAGAAGAAGTCTCAGAACGCGCAGCAGCAGCAGCAGGCCCAGAACGGGCAGCAGCAGCCGCAGGCAGCGCAGGACGCCACGAAGCCGCCTGACGAGCCGGCAAAGCCGGAGCCTGCGCCGGCGCAAGAACCGTAACGCCCGGCTTCAACGAAGGACCATAAGCCGTGGCTCTTCTGCTCGGGGTCGCCTTTCTCGTGGGTGTCATCACCGCGGTCTCACCCTGCGCGTTCCCGGTCTTGCCGATCGTCTTCGCAGGCGGCGCGAGCGGCGGGAACCGTCGCCCACTCGCCATCATCGCCGGAGTCGTCGTCGGCTTCACCGGCTCGCTGCTCGCGGTCTCGTGGGTGCTACGACAGCTTCACCTCCCCCAGGATCTCCTGCGCAACATCTCGATCGCGCTCCTCTTCGTCGTCGCGGCAACGCTGCTCGTTCCCCGCTTGGGCCAGGTACTCGAGCGCCCTCTTGCCCGCTTCAGCCGTAGGCCGAGCGGCGATCTGGGCGGCGGGTTCGTGCTCGGGCTGGCGCTCGGGCTCGTCTTCGTGCCCTGCGGCGGCCTGATTCTCGCCTCGATCATCACCGGCTCTGCGAGCGTCGGCAGCGGCGAGCGCGAGGCGATAGCGTTCGCCTACGCGATCGGCATCGCGCTACCGATGCTGGCGGTCGCCTACGGCGGCCGGCGCGCAGCCGGTGGCTTGCAGCTCTTCCGGGCACACTCGACCCAGGTTCGCGCCGCCCTCGGCGCCTTGATCGCGGTGACGGCTCTGCTGATCACGTTCAACGTCGACCGCTCACTTGCCAACATCGGCCCGTTGGGCCTCGCCGACCGGCTCCAGAACAGTTGCGCGGTTCAGCAGCGGCTGACCGGACGCTGCCACCACGAGTCGAGCAAGCTTGCGAACTTCGGCCCTGCGCCCACCTTCACCGGTATCAGCGACTGGTTCAACTCGAAACCGCTGACGCTCCGGCAGCTTCGCGGCAAGGTCGTCCTCGTCGATTTCTGGACGTACTCCTGCATCAATTGCCTACGGACGCTGCCGCACCTGAAGTCCTGGTGGAAGGACTACCACCGGGCGGGACTGGAGATCGTCGGCGTTCACACACCGGAGTTCGGGTTCGAGGCGGTGCCGGGCAATGTCGGCTCGGCGACGAAGCAGCTTGGCGTCAGCTGGCCCGTCGCGCTCGATCCGAAGTACAAGACGTGGAACGCCTACCGGAACCAGTACTGGCCGGCCGAGTACCTGATCGACAAGCGCGGGGACATACGCAACGAGCACTTCGGCGAGGGCGAGTACAGCCGGACCGAGAACCTGATCCGGCAGCTGCTCGGCGAAGCCGGCCCCGCGAAGGCGGAGCTCGCCGACATGACGCCGACCGAGCTGACGACCCCTGAGACGTACCTCGGCTACGACCGCCAGCTCACGGGCTATGTGGGCTCGAAGGCTTTGCCGAACGTGGCACACGACTACAAGGCCCCGGAGGACGTCAGCCAGAACAGCTGGGCGCTGTCAGGTCGTTGGCGGCTTGGTGGCGAGCATACGACCGCCGTGCGAGCTGCGGAGCTGGCGCTCCACTTCCACGCGAAGGATGTCTACCTCGTCATGGGCGGCAACGGCAGCGTCGGCGTCTCGGTCGACGGCCACAAGCTGCGGACGATCGCCGTCAAGGGGATCGACCGCCTCTACACCGTGGTGACCCGGCCACAGCTGCTGGACGCGCAGCTTCGCGTCAGCTTCACGCCCGGCGTCTCGGTCTACTCGTTTACCTTCGGCTAGCCGGCGGGCCCGCGCGGGCCGGACTCGCCGTTGCCGGCCTCGCGCTCGCGCAGGTAGCGCGTCAGCTCGGCGGCGAGAGCGTCGCCCGAGGGAAGCTCGAAGTCGTCCTCGACCGTGTCGGCCCGTTGCTCGAGCTCCTCGACGTACGCGGCCGTCTCCTCGTCGCTAGCGACCGCCTGGCTGACCTGCTCCTCGTAGGTCTCGGCGGCCTGGTCCAGCTCGGCCGTGTCGATCTTGACCCCTAGCAGCGCCCCGAGACGCTCACAAAGCGCTGAGGCGGCGCGAGGGCTCGGCGTCAGCGAGACGTAGTGCGGAACGGCGGCCCAGAGGCTCGCTGACGGAATCCCGGCCTTGTTGCAGGCGTCGTGGAGGACGCCGATGATCCCGGTCGGCCCTTCGTAGCGCGAGGTCGAGAGACCGAGCTCTTTGACGAGATCCTCGTCGGAGGCGCTGCCGGTCACCGGTGACGGCCGCGTGTGCGGCACGTCGGCGAGCAACGCACCGAGTGACACCACGAGCTCGACCCCGAGCTCCTGAACGTGATCGACGACCAGGTCGGTGAACGTGCGCCAGCGGAGGTTCGGCTCAATGCCGAGCAGCAGCAAAACGTCGCGGTCGAGGCGACGCGGCTTCGCGTGGTAGAAGGCCGTCTCCGGCCAGTCGATCTGGCGTGTGATTCCGTCGACGAGCGAGACGTGCGGACGGGTCGCCTGGAAGTCGAAGAAACCCTCCGGATCGACCTCCGCGATCTGGTCGGCACCCCAGAGCCGCGCTAGGTACCCGGCCGCAAGCGAGGCCGCCTGCGCGCCGTCGTTCCAGCCGCGAAACGCGGCGACAAGAACCGGCCGGGTGAGCTCCGGCCGGGCGGAAACCCGAAGCTCCGATTCCATCCCGGAAGTTTACGCGCGTCCTGTCGCTAACCAGGCGGGCGGGCGCCAGAAGGCTGTGATGAGGGCAACGATTCCTGTCCAGGCCGTCGCGGCGACGGCGACGTGCAGCAGCACGAGATACCAGGGCAGATGCAGCCGGTACTGCAGCTCGCCCAGGCCGACCTGCACCAGCAGGACCGCGAGCACGGCGAGCGCGGCCACGAACAGGCGCGGCGCGCGCGATCGCCGCGCCGCCAGGTACCCGAGCAGGAACAGGAACGAGCAGCCGAAGACAGCCACCACTCCCGCATGAGCGTAGAGAACCGGTTCCAGCCGGGCGAGCCTGTGGACCTCCGTCGTTCCGCCACCCGAGTGCGGGCCCGCGGCGGTGGCGAGCGCGCCGCTGACTAGGAGCGCCAGCCCCGCGACCGCGACGCCGACGCCGTAGAGTCGGAGCTCCCGCGGGACGAGCGGCTCGGCCCGCCCGCCGATGAGCTCGGAGGCGAAGAAGACGAGCACGACCGCACCCGCGAGCAACACCATCGAAAGGAGCAGGTGGGCCGCCACGACCGGCCAACGCAGGTCGGTCTTGACCGCGAGATAGCCGAGCGGCGCCTGCGCCAGAGTTCCGGCGAAAACCGCGACCGCGAGCTGCTTTGCCCGTCGTCCGAGCGGCGTCCAGAACGCCGCCACCGCGACGAACAGCGTGATCAGGATCGTCACGCCGCCGACGACCCGGTTTCCGAACTCGATGTAGGCGTGGTAGTCCTTCGCCGGCAGCGGATGGCCGGCTTCGCAGCCCGGCCAGTGGCGGCAGCCGAGACCGGAGCTGGTCAACCGGACGGCCGCGCCCGTCGCGACGATCACCCAGAGCGCAAAGAGCTCGAGCGCGGCTAACCGCAGAAACCACACCGGCTGGAGCGCAAACGAGCGCGCCCGGCGCGCCGCCGACGTCGACTCGACGTGCACGCGAATCAGCCTACCGGGGGTCTACGATCGTCGTTCCATGTCTGCGTTCTCGCAGGAGCTGATCGGGCGTTCGGGATACCTGAACGAAGGGTTCGCGGACGTCTATGACCACTACCGCCCGTCGCCCCCAAGCGAGGTGCTCGACGTCCTGACGGTCGTGGCCGGCGTCGAGCAGCCGGGGCTCGTCGTCGATCTGGGGTGCGGCACCGGCCTCGCGACCCGGGCGTGGGCGGAACGCGCCGACGAGGTCATAGGGGTCGAGCCGAACCCCCGCATGCTCGAGCGCGCACGAGCCGCCACCGTGCAGGCGAACGTCCGCTACGTCGAGGCATTCGGTGCGGAGACGGGCCTGCCGGACGGCCGGGCCGATCTGGTCACGAGCTTTCAGTCGTTCCACTGGATGGAGCCGCAGCCCGTCCTGGCCGAGGCGGCGCGGATTCTCAAGGACGGAGGTGTCTTCGCTGCCTGCGACTACGACGTCCCGCCGTTCGTCGAGCCCGAGGTCGACGCAGCGTTCTCGGCTCTCCTGAAGGCCCGGCGCGAAGCGCGGGAGCGGTTGGGAATCCCCGCCGGGGCTGCGAGCTGGCCGAAGGACCGGCATCTCGAGGAGATCCGCGCCAGCGGACGCTTTCGGTACACGTGCGAGCTCGTCGCCCACGGGTGGCGGGAGACGGACGCCGACGGGGTAGCCGGCCTGGCCGAGAGCATCGGCGCTCTCCGGCATCATCCGCCCGAGCAACTCCGCCTGCGCGAGACCGCGGATCGCGTGCTCGGCGACCGCACGTGGCCGCAGCTGCTCTGCTACCGCATCCGGATTGGGATCAAATGAGCGGCTCGAGCAGCTCTTTCGCCGGATAACCGTCGGCGCCGTCGACGGGAGTCGGCCGCGAGCCGAGGAAGAGCGGACGGTCGGCCGCATTCAGGAGCACCGGCATCAGGTCGGACCCGCGAAGTTGGCCGAGGATCCCGGCGGCGGCTTCGAGCTCGCCGAAGCTCATCACGGCGTCGGCTCGGACCCCCGGCCCGGCGACGATCAGCGGCACCGGGTCGCCGGAGTGGATCACCTCCGGCGAGGCCGGCGTGGCGTGGTCGCCGGTGACGCAGACAATCGCCCGGTCGGTGGGCAGGGCCGACAGCTCAGCGTCGAGCTCGTCGATCGCCCGCTGCTTCTTCTGCGGGTCCTTCGTGTGGCCCGCCTCGTCCACTCGCTTGTCGTGCACGTAGACGAAGGAGTCGCCCGCGTCGAGCCGCTCAACGACCAGACCGAGATCGAGCTTCGCCTCGATCGGTTCCAGGCCGACGCAGCGCCCGAGACCGCGGAGAAAGGCCGATTCCGCGGCGAAGCTCCCGGAGAGCCCGTGGCGCTCCAGAAAGTTCGGTGCCACCCGAGGCCGGCCGAACCACTTGAGTGTGATCACGTTGAAGGGCTCGCCTTCCAGGCGTCGCAGCACCTCGCGGCTCCACTGCTCGCAGGCGCGCGCCGTAGGCTCGGCCTCGGGGACGAGGGGTCGCGGCCGCAAGACCGGGTGGCGGTCGCGGAAGAACGCGTCCGTGTCCGTGACCCGTTCGTCAGCGCCTCCTGAAATACGGAGCACGGATTCGCCGCGCCAGACGTGCTCGAGCGAGAACGTGAACCCGTGGATCTCGATCCCGTTGCAGCGCTCGACGAGCGCGACGGCCTGCTCGGCGTCGCGTACCGGATCAGGCCGACCGGTCAGCCACAAGCCGTCGTCCCGGCGCTCGGCCGGGCGCAGAGCCGCGTAGGCGAACACGTGCTCGGCGCTGACCTCTTGCCCCCGCCCCAACGCCTCGAAGACCGCTCGACCGGGAAACTCGTCGGGCCGGTAGCCGAGCATCGCCCAGTGCGCGACCTCGCTCGACGGCGCCCGGCCCGGCCCAACGCCGTAGAGAAGTCCGCACGAACCGCGCGCCGCGAGCGCGTCCAGGTTCGGCGTCGCCGCCGCTTCACCCGCCGTCCGTCCTCCGAGAACGTCGTGAACGCGGTCGCCGAGCCCGTCGAGCAAGACGAGGACGATCGGGAGCACGCGGGCAGGCTAAACCAACCGCAAAGGGCGGCCCGAAGGCCGCCCTTCACGTTACTCCGGCGCCACTGACCCCTAGCGGCGCCGAACTGTGATCGTCGGGCTGAACCCGGCGAGGTAACCCGCGCCAGCCTGGTTGACGGACATGGCGACGCGAATCTGCGACTTGCCCGTCGGCAGGGTCAGCTTGAAGACCGCGCTCGACTGACCGCCGAGCCGGACCTTCTTCAGCGTCACCCACTGGCCGAATCGTGTAAGCCTCTGAGCCTGTACCGAGCGGCGGGCGTGCGAAGCCGCCGACTGGACGATCGTGGTGAACTTTCCGTTGCGATAGCTGAGCCTGATCCGCGGACGAACCTGGACGCCCACGGTGACGCTCGTGCGGCCGTTCCACTTCGCCTGGTACTGGGTCAGGACCTTCGGCGACGGCGTCAGGACGAGATTCCATGCCCCTCCCGTCGTCGTCAAAACGGTTGTCATCTCAGCGAACGACGTTTGCGGATAGGGCTGCTGGTAGATCGTCACCCTCTCGTTGGCGTTGCCACTCGAGGCGGTGCCAGAGAGTGTGATCTGCTGCCCGTAGACGATGATCGGAAGCGAGGCGCCGATCGTTACCGCCGGCGGCGGACCCGTCACGATGACGGCGCCCCTTACCGTGGGATTCAAGCCGTCGTGGTAGCGATACGTGCCCGAGGCGGTAAAACGGTGCGAATAGGTCTTGCCCGGCCCGAGGATCGGCGAGACGAACGACCCGTTGTTGGACACGACCTGATGGTTCTGCGTGTCCGAATTGACCCACCTCACCGTGTCGCCCGTCTTGATCCTGGCATTCGTCGGGACGAACGAAGAGCGCTTGATCTGAACCGTCACCGTCGCTGTCGACGCCGGCATGGCCGGCGAGGCGCCAACGGCGAGCGCAGCGACTGCGAGCAATGGGATGAAGAGTTTTTTCATGACTCACCTAACCCCTTCTCGTTTGCGGCAGTTGTTAAAACGGAGCCGCAGCCGAAAAGTTGCTCGCGCGCTTACAACGGTTTTACGTTGAGCGAGTCGAAAAGGTCGCGCAGTACGCGAGCTACGCCCGCAGGTACGAGCGACTCCCAGTCGCCGCCGTCGCGTAAAGCGGCCCGCACGTCCGCTCCGGAAATCTCCTTCTCGGCGCCCTGGTCGAGGATCACTACCTCGTAGCCCGCCTCGCGCAGGCGGTCGAGCTTGGTCCCGCCCCAGGCGGAGAAGAGCCGCAGATACTGCGTGACCCCTTCGGGCACGTACGCCGGCCAGAGCTCTGGCTCGTTGACCGGAAACGGAATCACGTGGACTGCGCCGGGCTCGAGCCCGAGCTCCGCGGCAGCGGCTTTCACCATCAGCAGCCGCTCGGCGTAGGAGAACGGATTCGACTCGGGCAGGTGGCGCAGCGGGTCGCTGGCCTCCGGCTTGATGCGCTCCGGATCGGGGTTGGTGATTCCGATCCAGACCTCGTCGGAGCGCTCGGCCGCGCCGCGCAGGTACTCGAGGTGGCCGTTGTGGAAAGGCTGAAACCGGCCGTGGATCATCCCACGGCGACTCACTGCACCTGAACTCCGAAGCCCTCCTCGACCCGTCCGATCCTGCGGATGAAGAGCTTGTGCGCCTCGAACTCGGCCTCGAGCGCGGGCCCCTGCTCGGAAGGCAGCGAGATCAGCAGACCGCCGGCGGTCTGGGGATCGAAACCGAGCGCGACGATCGCCTCCGGCGTGCCGTCGAGCGCCACGTGGGCAGCGGCGAAGTCGCGGTTTCGCGGGTCGCCGCTCGTGCGAACATCCTTTCTCGCGAGGTCGAGCGCGCCGTCGATCGCCGGCAGGCGCTCCCACTCGAGCACGAGCCGCACGCCGCTCCGCTCCGCCACCTCGTGGGCGTGGCCGAACAAGCCGAATCCGGTGACATCTGTGACCGCGCCAGGCGTCCTCGAGCGAAGCAGCTCGGCTGCGTCCTTGTTCAGCGTGCGCATCCACTGGACGGCGCGCTCGAGCGGCTGGGAACCGGTCAGCCCGCTCTTGTGGCCGCTCATGATCAGCCCGGTTCCGAGCGGCTTGGTAAGGAAGAGCGCGTCCCCGACCTGAGCGCCGTTCTTGTGCCAGATCGCGTCGGGATGAACGGTGCCGACGACCGCAAGGCCGTACTTCGGCTCGGCGTCGCGGATCGTGTGCCCGCCCGCCAGCAGCGCGCCCGAAGCGCGGACCTGCTCGTCGGCGGCGGCGAAGATGCGCGCCAGGATCTCCGTCGGCAGCTCCTCGGGAAAAGCCGCGATCGACAGCGCCAGCAGCGGCATGCCGCCCATCGCGAAGACGTCGTTGAGCGCGTTCGTCGCTGCGATCGCACCGTAGTCGGCGGCGTCGTCCACGACGGGCGGGAAGAAGTCGAGCGTGAAGATGAGCGCGCGCTCGTCATCGAGGCGGTAGACGGCCGCGTCATCCGCCGGCGCGAGCCCGACCAGCAGATTCTCAGCCTCGACGGGGACGAAGCCGGCCAGCAGCTGCTCGAGGCGCGCGGCCGAGTACTTGGCTGCGCAGCCCCCGCACGAGGCGAGGTCGGTGAGCTTGACGCTGGCGGTTTCGAGATCCATGGTTACTCGTTTCGGTCCGCAGAACTGTAGGGACTCTGTCTCCCTTTCGTCCTCAGACGTTTCAGCGGTTCGAGTTATTCCCTTACCCCCTCTGCTTGAAAAAAGAGGCGGCGGCCGAAGCCGCCGCCCTGTCAGGGGAGAGGAGGAGCTTTTGCCGCGGAAAGTGCTGCGCACTTTCCGCGGAGATCACTCCTCGATTCGTTGGTCTTGTGGCAAACCCTCCTAGGCTCTCTGGTCGCCGGCCAGTGGCGCTAGGAACCCTTTTCGATCGGCACGTCGACGAGGTTTCCCCACTCCGTCCACGAGCCGTCGTAGTTCTTGACCGTCTCGTAGCCGAGCAACTCGCGGAGGACGAACCACGTGTGGGCGCTGCGCTCGCCGATCCGGCAATACGCCGTCACCTCTTTTTCCGGCGTGACGCCTTTGCCCTCGTAGAGTTCGCGGAGCTCGTCTGCGCTCTTGAACGTCCCGTCGTCGCGGACAGCCGTCGCCCAGGGAATCGACGCCGCGGTCGGAATGTGGCCCGCGCGCTGTGCGCCCTCCTGCTCGTAGCCGGGCGGGGCGATCAGCTCGCCGGCGTACTCCTGCGGACTGCGTACATCGACGAGCGCCTTCGACTGCTCGCCGATCTGCGCTCTGACGGAGTCGCGGTACGTCCGGATCGACTCGTCGCGCTCTTTGGCCTCGTAGTCGGCCTGTTGCGGCTGTGGGGTCTTAGTCGTGAGCTCGCGGCCCTCGTCCGCCCACTTCTGGCGCCCGCCGTCGAGGATGCGCACGTCGCCGTGCCCGTAGATCTTCAGGTACCAGTAGGCGTAGGCCGCGAACCAGTTGTTCTTGTCACCGTAGAGGACGAGGGTTGTGTCGTTCGCGATCCCGCGCTCCCTGAGCAGGCGCTCGAAGGTCGGCTTGTCGACCAGATCACGCTCGACGGGATCCTGTAGGTCTTCTCGCCAGTGCAGCTTGACCGCGCCCGCGATGTGCCCCTCGTCGTACAGATCCGGGTTCTCGTCGACCTCGGCGACGACGACGCCGTCGTCGTTCAGGTGCTCGGCCAGCCAATCGGTGGTCACGAGTACCGGCTTCGCGTATCCGTTCTCCATCCGTCCTCCTAAGACTTTGAAAAGTGAAGTATTACCCGGCCAGCGTACCGAGAGCTCGCCTGTCACCGTCGCCGGCGATGCTGACCCGGCGCTCGGCTAGAAGAGCAACCGCCGGATCGCCGCGTCCAGCTCTGCCGCCGAGACGGAGCCTTCGAACTTGGCCTCGATCCGGCCGTCCTGGCCGACGAGGAAGGTCCACGGCTCCGACTGCAGGCCCCACTGTCGCATCCAGCGGTTGTAGCCGAGTGCAGGCCGGTTTTGCTTGAAGACCTCGACGTGAATGAAGCGGACGCCGCGGGCGGCGTACTTGCGACGCACGTAGTCGACGACGTCGACGACCGGCCCACAGGTTCGGCTCGTGCAGAAGCGCGGGGTCGCGAAGGTGACGACAAACGGCTTATGGGCGGCCAGCGAGGAGGCGATCGAGTAACGAAGCAGGTCCCGATCGGGCGGCACTCGGGTGGTCAGCTGCGAGACCGCGCCGTGGGTGCTGGCGAGCGTGGGTGTAGCCGAGGCCGGCGCCTTTGCGCCGACCGCGACCGAATCGGAACGCGCCTTGACGTCCAGTGTTCCGAGCGCCTGGATCTTTGCGCCGATCGGCTCGGCGACGAGCCAGTAGCGGCCGGGTCGGTGAATGCGGAGCTGCACGACGTAGATCCGGCCGACCCCGCCGAACGCCGCCTCCCCGGCGCCCGGTGGCCCGATCGGCTCCAGCCTCGCGGTCGCGCTCTGAAACGGGCGCCCAGACTGCGAGCCCGCAAGCCAGACCCGTGCCCGGCTGCGTTCGACCGGCCGCGCGTCGTGGTTGATGACGAGGAACGAGAAGCGGAGGTCACCGACCGCGAAGTCCGAGTCGCCGGCGACGACGGTCACGTCCTCGCCAGGCCGCTTCATCAGAGACCCAAGCGTGCCGGAAGCACCAGCTCCGCTTGGAGACCGGCTATTCGTCCCGCAGCCTGCCGCAACGAGCGCGACGAGAACGGCCAAGAGGACGGCGCCCGCGGCGTTCGCTTGCGACGCCGCCCGGAGGACGTCCGAGCTTTGCTTGGGCGTCCGCTTAATCCCGACTTGCAAGGTCGCCGCGAAAGATCGTACGTCGACATCGCGCCACGGGCCCGAGTCTAGCCTCGGGCCCGCGCCGACCTCACGAGGTGGAGACCGCGCGCGGGCCTAGTGACCGTCGAACATGCTGCCGCCGTCGAAAGCACTGCCGCCGTCGAACATGCTGCCGCCGTCGAAGGCGCTGCCGCCGTCAAACATGCTGGCCGCTGTCGCGTGGTGGGGAGCTTTCGAAGCCTTCGCCTGGGCGAGACCGGGGAGCGACCATGCAATAGCGGTGAGGGCACACAGCAAGGGGAGAAGTCGCGTCTTTTTCATATTCACCTCCTTTCGTCTTTAGAACCGGACGTCCTGGAGTGCTTCAGCCGCCCGGCGGTAGAGCTTGGCCGCAGCCCCGTCCTCGCCACGCTTGGCGGCGAGGTCGCCACGAGCCATCCAGGCAGCCGCCTGGTGGCCGATGGACTCGAGCTGCTCGGCGCTCGCATCGGACGCGGCGAGGAATTCCTCCGCCTCATCCAGGCGCCCCTGTTCCATCAACGCTCGACCCAGCACGAGCTGCGTCGGAGCGACGTGGTAGAGGAAATCGTCGCGGTTCTCCATGAGGGAGAGCGCGTGACGTGCTTCCTCCTCGGCCGCGGTCGCCTCGCCCGTCATCAGATGCACGTGGGCGAGTGATGCGACGACATTCGCGGCCTCCGCGTCGCTGCCCTTGTCGAGCAGCACGCGGTACGCGTCCTTGAGATGCTCGATCGCCTGCTCGGGTTTGCCGAGGTGGAAATTCAGGCCACCGAGGTTGTTGAGCAGCCTGCCGACGTTTCGCTCGTCGTTGATCTGCTCGTAGTAGGCCTTCGCGCGCTCAGCGTAATTGCGCGCCTGGACCCAGTGCCCCATCCGCTCGCTGACAAGAGAAGCCTGGAAGTACGTGTCCGCGGTCTTGCGCGGATCATCGAGCGCCTGCGCGAGCTCGAGCGCGCGCTCGACGTCCTCGCGCGCTGCTTCGAAGTCTCGCTGGCGGCGGTAGCAGCGCGAGCGCCAGCCGAGGATGTCCGCGCGCAGACGGTCGCACGGAAGCTCGGAGCCCTCGGCCAGCGTCAGAGCCTCGTTGAGGAGGTTGAGCGCTGTCGTGATGCTGGAGAGCTGGTAGCGGCAGACGGCGAGGCGGAAGAAAAGATCCGCGCGATCGACGTCGGAGAACTCCGGCGCCTCGGCGAGCATCCGCGCCCGGTTGAGCAACTCGATCGCGGGCTGGATCTGGCTGTTCTCCATCCGCGCCCAAGCCTCGCCCGCGAGATGGCGAACCTCGAGCTCGGTCACACCCGTCGCGAAGACGGCCGTCCTGCAGTTCTCGTACTCGGCGATCGCCTCTTCGTACTGATGGGATTCGGTGAGCGCGTCCGCGCGCGCGAGCAACGTGTCGACGCGCCGGCGCTCGTCTGCCGAGACGCCACGCTCGAGGAAGCCGGGATCGACGCCGAGCTTGACCGCGAGCCACTCGATCGTCTCGCGCGTGGGCCTGGTCTTGCCGCGCTCGATCTGGCTGACGTACTCCTTCGAGAAGCGGTCGCCCGCGAGATCGGTCTGCGTCAGGCCGGCGGCGACGCGCAGCTGCCGCACGCGCTCGCCCAGGCGATTGCCCGAGTTGGTGCTGCGGCGGGTGTTTGTGGCAGCGCGCGGCATAAGCGACTCACGGGAAGTCAACTGCATACTTCACCAATAAGCAACCCTGGCCATTCCGTCCTCCCCCTAAAGGGGCATGTACGCGCCAAAAACGAGTCAAGCGCCGAGCATGAGAATCACTTGATCGAGCTACTTGACGACCCCCGGGGACAGGTCTATAGTCAGGCAACTCTGCAGCACCGCCGGACGCCAGGTCGGAGCTGCAGGGGGCGCGCCAAGGAATGGCGACGGATACCCGGAAGCGGTGGCTGGGCCGCAGAGTCACAGCTTCCGGGTCGTCGCCTCTAGAAGCCGCTCAACTAGATAGAAAGGCCCCGGGTGCCGCAGCCGGGGCCTTTCATTTTTCTGGGTGGGCCGAGCGAGATGAATATCCATGTTTCGGCAGCGGGGTCGCGATCCTTGACGATGCCGCCTCCCGCGCCCCGAGGTTTTGTCGTGTTCAGGCCGCTTCGGCCAGCGGCTGCGCCTGCTCGGCGTGGCGATAGTTACGGATGAGCGCCGCCGCCGCGAGCGCACCGCCGAGGCAGATCACGGCGCTGACGCGCATCCCGAAGGTCAGGCCGTGGACGAAGGCGTGCGGCGGGTCGGCGCCGGCGCGGGCGGCCGCCGTCTCGCGGTTCGTGATGATCGCGCCCATGATCGCGATCCCGAGCGCGACGCCGACCTGCCGGAAGGTGTTGAGCACGCCCGAGGCGACCCCCGCTTTGTCGACCGGCGCCGCGCCCATGACGGCCGCGGACATCGGCGTCATCACGAACGCCATCCCGAGGCCCCCGAGGATGAAGCCGGGGAGCATGTTCCAGAACCCGGAGTTGACGGTCACGGTCGAGAGCTCGAGGCAGCAGAGTGCCACGGTCGTCATCCCGCCCGCAATCAGCCAGCGTGAGCCGACCCGGTCGGAGAGCTTGCCGGCGATCGGAGCGAAGATGACGATCAGGATCGTCCACGGCAGCAGCGCAGCGCCCGCCTGGATCGGCGACCAGCCGAGGAAGGTCTGCATGTAGATCGGGAAGAAGACGAAGATCCCGAACATCGCGAGCGTGACGAGGATCGCGACGATGTTCGCCCCCGTGAAGGTCCCGTTGCGGAAGAGGGCCAGGTCGAGCATCGGCAGCCGCTGATGCATCTCGACGTAGACGAAGGCGGCCAGCGCGACCGCCGCGATGACGAAGAGGCTGAGGATCCGCGTCGACGTCCAGCCGAAGCTGTGCGCCTCGATCAGTGCGTAGACGAGCGCCAGCAGGCCGATCGCCGACGTCAGCAGGCCCGGCAGGTCGAGCCGCTGCTCTCGCGAGGTGTCCCTCGATTCCGGCACGACGACGATGCTCGCGATGACGGCAAGGATCCCGATCGGGACATTGACGTAGAAAATCCAGTTCCAGGAGATGTGCTCGGTGATGACGCCGCCGAGCAGCGGGCCGATCGCCAGCGCCATTGCCGAGACTCCGGCCCAGACCCCGATCGCCATGCCGCGTTCTCGTGCC